>Ga0233439_10000059_pt1 | contig 167513 bp, 160 predicted proteins | sample SI_123_September_6_FD_182713 | JGI IMG/M metagenome (GOLD analysis project Ga0233439, IMG submission 182713) | Seawater microbial communities from Saanich Inlet, British Columbia, Canada - SI_123_September2016_100_MG | ecosystem: Environmental > Aquatic > Marine > Inlet | place: Canada...
TACAAAAATTAGCAGAAATTACAACAAAAGTATACAATTTAACTAATGATATTGTTGAAGAAGATCCAAATAAATTACCGCCATATTATACAATACAAAATTTTAGAAACGCCCCTCATTTAACATATGATAGACGCATAGATGATAAAAGAGTTAATCTTAAAATGAAAATGAAAACCGATAAAACCCAAGAAGAAGAATTAAAAAGATTTAATGATAAGTTATTTAAGAAATATCCCGACCTTAAGAAGTAGAAGTATAAATGGTATTCTCTGATAATTTCTTTTCAAGTTCTTTAATTTTTTCCTTCAATTCTCTATTCTCTTGTTAATTTACAACGCTGTCCTGAAAATTCACATATTTTATTATGTTTTTTACAAAATTTTTGAACAAGAGTAGTTGTTCTATTTGTCCAAGCTTTTCTTGGTCCTCTCTTTTTAACTGTTACATATTTTCGGATTCTTTTCGCGTGTCCTATATTTTCATTCATTTTAAATATAATAATAGTATAATATTTAAATCAATTTTATTTACTTACTCTCCTCCACGTAAGCGTAATACCAAGTGCACTTGGTTCCAATATGTTTCCATATTGGCCGGAACGTACCTTAAACAATCATTGATGTTGATTAAACATCTCATGTCCACACCTTTGCGTTCTCTGACGCGGATTCATATGCTAATCAATAATGCATTTAGAATCTCGCAAGCGGATTGTCCATTGTAATATCCTTTACAGTGATTACCATTGGGAACAGGTATTACCTGTGTTCTCTTTAAATGTTTCCATATAAAGATGGTCGTAAAGGTTTTAGGAGTTTCCCGCTACCAGGTTGTGTCGCTTTTCTTACGAAAAACTAGCATAGGCTTTGCTTCCTACACTGACCCTGCACTTATTCGTTAAGGTCGATTCTTTTTGGATGTTGTAATCTGACAGCGTTCTACCGTCTTCGAGTTGCTTTCCAGCAAAAATTAATCGTTGTTGATCCATTTCATCTCTCAGCTTTCACTGAAAGTCAGACTGTATCTTAGGCATATTCAGGTTGATTAAACCATCATTATACACCGACACCCGTGCGGTCGTTGAGGGAGCATCATGTCTTAATCAATAACAGATTTAGATACTTTACCCGCGGATTACCCAATCTCCAATGCTATTACGATGAGCGAGGTCATTACCCTGCCTATTATTAAAAGTTTCCAATTAATAAGTCGTGATTAGAGCTCTAAGGGAGTTCCCGAACTTTATAAGGTGTCTTGCGGCAAAATGCCACTAGCGCCTGTCTCTTAAGAGACTAACTGTTTAACCTATATGTCACCATATAGCCGGGCGCTTTTCTACCCAATCAACATTTAGGTGGGATCCCCTCCTTATCCTGGATCTTTTGCTTGATGTTTTCGATCGTGTCGGATGGTTCTACATCCAGGGTGATCGTTTTACCCGTTAGTGTTTTTACGAAAATCTGCATCTTATAATACAATTAACAAAATATTATTTAAATCATTTTTTGTTAATTAATTTATTTCATATAACAAACCCCTACACCAGCAATAATCATAGCCACACCCAATATGGTATTATACGTAATTTTTTCTCCCAAAAATATAGCTGAAAATATTACATTACAAGCCAATAACAATCCTTCTACTATTGGTGCTACGAATGCTACATCATATTTACTTAATAAATAATAATTAGCAGCAATTGAACCCAAAGCTACAACACTTACAATGAAACCGTGTTTCGCGGCATCAAAAGCAAAGTTTGGATTTTTTTTGAATAATGAAGATATCCCCTCTTGTTTTAAATTGTAACACAAAAAAGGAATGGCGATTATAGCAGTAACTATATATCTAATAAATGTGAAATGTGAATGTCCGATTTTAGTAACAGCGGCCTTTTCTGTTATAGGTTTTATACCCCAACCAATACCGTTTACTAATATCATTAAAATATCAAAAGGATTCATATAATATGTTATAATATATTATTTTATATATTTAATAATATTATAATGGAAAATAGCGAAGACCTAGAAAAAGAAGTTGTTAAATTTTATTATTTTAGCGAAAACGGTAGTTGCGGCGATAGTGACGAAAAACATTCTACATATTGTTCTAATATGATTAAAAATGGATATACTTTAATATCGGTTAATCCGATGGGAAACTTAGATGATAGACGAGATTCATACGAAGGAACCATCATATATCACTGGAGACTTATGAGAAAATAATTTTCCCTCTTTGAGATATTGCTAAGTAATATAAGCATGTTTACCAATTAATGTCATATCATAAATTTTATATTGACATTCCTTTTTTTCATAATAAAATTTATTCAAAATATCTTTTATTGATATACCATAAAAATACGATTTATTTCGAACGTTGTCAGGTATATAACACCACGTCACTTTATACATTACGAACAAATCCGAAGTTATCAACTTCTGGTTTAGTTCCAACAAGTGTTCGTACATAAATTCATACAATTCAAGCTCATCGACAGCCATATCTAAAGAATTTAATAAAAAATGTGTTTTTGTTTTTGGATTATATGTTACAAGGTCTAATTTATTTTTACCACCCGACCTAAACCCATGAAATTTAAAATGCGCCGAACAATTATTATCGTTTTTTATAAATTCAGAAATTGCCCTCTGGGCATCGTATATATTGCTAAATTTTTCTTTAGACATTTATAAATAAGATAAATTAATCTTTATATTATTTATTATCTTTTAAATCATAATCATAATCTAGTAAATGTAATGGATTATAATGCCTTACGTCGTCTTTTGGGAAATCATGGTTGCGATAACCCGTTTTTATCGCACTTATTTGTGTAACCCATCGTTCTGATTGTCTCAAAGGATCGTATACAGGAACCCAATAGGTAACAAACCTGGGTCTTTTAAATCCCCCCCATATCGGATTTATGAATAAATATTCTGGTTCTTCTTCCATTTATATATTTTTATCAACTTATATATAAATATTTATATGTATAAATTATATATGTCAAGAATTATTAGACTTACACTTTTACAAATAAGAAATTTTTCTTTTAAAAGACCACCTCCTAATTACGGATTTAAGCGCCAAATTGTACCCTCCGATTTTGATGGCTCCCTATTGAAAGATAAGTTTGATGTTGATACTAAAAAATGGTGTAAGAATAAAGTAGAAATACCAAAATCTAAAAATAAAAATAAGTCCCGCCAAAATAATAAAGATTAAAGCTTTCATGTTAGATGGGCTATTAAAAATTGATTTAAATATATTATTTATTATTAAATCAATACAATATGAGTTCTAATAATCAATCCGATAATAAATACGAAGACGACGTCTGTTATGACGCTGGCGAAGAATGTAGTTCTGGACGTGCACAAAGCCGTTCTTGGCACGTCCGCGCTTGTCGAGGTCCAAAAAACTGGAGAACAGAAGCGTGTGATAGAGAAACGCTTTATGGACCAGCTAATTTTAATGGCAAACCTAGACCACTAGAAAATCGTCGATATAAATCTAAATGGGCTGAAAGAAAAGCTCGTAGAATCGAAAAGCCAATTCCGAAAAATTTTTATGGTTATAAAAAAGTTGAAGTTGAACTGAATTGGAATAAAAGTATTGTCGCCAATGGTGTATCGTGGTGGAGACATCCCGTCAATAACGCTTCCGTTTATCAAGACTATGAGCCCAAACCAATCACTACTTGGAAATGGGAAACCGATACTCCTTAGATAAAATAATATAAATATAAAACTTTTTTTATATTTATATGTTTTTTGATTTACCAAGGGACCTAATTTAAAAGCAATTGACCTTTTTCCAGATAAATGGAAAATTTTTAAAGACAAAATGGAAAAATATTATAATATTTAATAATAATGGCCGATTATAATAAAAATTTCTTGAATAACAAATATTACACCAAAGATGACAAAGAAAAACTTATTAATAATATTATTAAAGATTTTCAAGATTATCAAAACACTTTAAATGAATTAAAATCCGTAAGAAGAGAATTGGAAGCAATAAAAAAATCCGTAAAATATGAAGCCGACAAAGATACAAATAATAATTACGATGACATGTTATTAAAAAACGAACATTATAAAACTTTAAAACCTAAACTAAAAGAACTTGAAAAATTATGGAAAAAAATTAGACTAAACTACAAAATAGCTTTAATACAACGAAAAAATATATATAATAATGTCTGTAAAAACATTTGCGAATATAAAAAGGCAAAAAATATTATCGTTCTTAAAGCTCAATACATTGGTGCCATTATAAATAGAATACAAATAAGTATCATTTTCGTTTCTTCTACAATTACACTATTCGAATCTCTTCAAGGAAATTTTGTTATTGACGCTGTTTATTTAACACTTATACCAATTGTTTTATCTTCCTATATCGCAATCGTACTAGCCATTTCTAGATTTTATAAATTCGATACAAAAAAAGAAAATATTACAAAAGTTGAAGAAAAATATTCATACATTATTAACCGGTTAAGATATAAACGAAGAAAAGTTCTTAATTTCGATTTTGCTTGTGAAAAATTAGAATTATGGTCTGATTTAATCGAAAATTTTAACAAAGATGGACTCGAAGAAATGATTACAAAAACTATTGAAGAATCTGATAGTTTATTAACTTTAAAAGAACATACTTATTACCATAAAGTGTATAATAAAATTAAAACTAAAAATTCTATTCACCAATTCAATAGTAATCTACTTGAGGACTGGCAAAAAGAGAGCGTGGGAAATATTCGCATCAATAACGGCCCAAACGTCTTGTCAAGCGAAGACCTTCCAGAGAATATTTATAGTAAAAAATGCATCTGTTATAAAATTTGTAGAATTTTCAATTGTTGTAAAACCACATTCATTGACTATGATACATTTTTCAATCTTCTTGAACGCAATTATCAACACAATCTTCAAGTAGAAAGGCGGGTCCAGTCGCACGAAGAAGATGAAGAAGATTATCAAGATTATCTCGAACACGACCGACCAGAAAAAGAAACTCATCCAATGCCAAGATCCTGGCAATATAGATCATACAATGGACCGCCTACAGGATGGCCTCCTACAGGACCACAACCTAGAGGACTATTTTCCGACCCTGGTAGAGCACCCCCTAGAGGACCACCCCCTAGAGGGTCATTTGGCAGAACTTTCACAGGCCGCTACAAAGGCAGAAAAGAAAACGCAGCGTTTGATCCAGACTCACCCCGAACATCTGATAGTGATAATGACAAAACAGAAGACTCTAGTGGGAATAACCAATTAATGTTGACTACGCATATAAAAAGAAGATCCTCCTCTATCGGAACTGATTATGAAAGCGACCAAGAATATTAGTGATTTGTTATTTTCATTCACATATAGAATAGTTAATCAAATATAATTAATTAACACTTATTAAAAGGTTGGAAAACAAACATTGATATTACACCAATCGCAATACCTAAATAAAAAATATTTCTTCTTACTTTCGCAGATTCTTTTTTAATTTCTAACTGTTTTTCCGTTAAACTATCTTTAAATGGTGTTCCTACCGCTCTCGTCGCAACTAAATAAAATACACTAGCCAAGCAATACACAGACATCGCATAAGCCAAATACACCGATATTTTACAATTATCCATTATATCATTTAGTTTTATTTTTTTTTTCATATACTTTCCCAATTGAAAATGTGCTTTGAGTTTCCTTTACATGAAAATCAAAACTACTTTCAGGGACACGAAGAATATTCGATGAACGTTTCTTGTTTTCAACATGAACTCTATTCCAGAATTTAAAGGCTTCTTTCCAAATCTTTGCTTGATGTGACTTAATCATTTAACATCAAAGTAAAATATATAATTAAAATCAATTTTTATTTTAATTATATATATTTTGAATTTTTACTAATCGGGGAGAGAAAAACATACCATTTTTAAAATAAATAATTCATTTCCAAAAGCCATACAGGTATTAAATAAACTACCGCATTCAAGTTGATTAAAGATAAAATAAAACTAACCGATAAAGCAAAAATCATAAAATTATCTGGTATTTTAATGTAATGTCTTGCTATTAAAATAAATATTAAAGCAAATATTGCTACGCGTCCGAACGGACATATTCTCAATCCATATTCATCCCCTATTAAATGTTCTAACCAAGAACCTTTAGGAGAGCTTAATACATTAAAATCTATACTTGTTTTAAAAAAAAGAAACATAAAAATCAAATAAAATGATTCTAATAAAGAATTCTTCAATGAAGGCATATATAATATAATTATAATATATATTGAACCATGCCTAGAAAAGCAGCTAAAAAACAGAAACTAACAAAACCACCCATTAAAGCAGGCACCATTTTCTATGTTAAATGGAACATGGAAAATGGCGACCAACAGTATTTCAAAGCCATAGCAACTGGTAAAAATTATGCTAATGGTGACTTTGATATTAAATACGTTCGGGGCGGTGATGTTGAAAGGAAAAGTCACCCAACACATTATTCGGGCACGGATAACCTATTAAGCGAAGAACAATTTCAACAAGCGCAAAAAACCCGTGAAACATATCCTTATAAGCCACCCCGCGTCGGGGACGAATTTCAAGCATCTCTTACACCACCCACCAGTGTTGCTTCTACATCCCGTTATTCGGGACAAGTACCACTCACCCATGACGCCGTTCTTGCTACATTAACCGACCCTTTCAAAAATCCAGAAGCAGAAAAAGATATGGAAGAATCTGGAATGTCAAAAAAGGGTTGGGGGGGAGGTAGAAAGAAAAGACGATGTTCGAAAAAAAAAATAAAAAAGAAAATGATATGTTACAAGGGAACCAAGCGAAAGCTTAAAAAATTACACAACTTAACTAGAAAATTACAAATTAACACGACACTATGTAGTAAAAAAAGATTAAAAAAATGGAATAGACCTAAAAAAACTCGCAGAAGAAAACGCCGCAAGAAAAAGACGCGTAAAAAAAGAGGTGGAGCGGAAGTCAAGGAACGTGCTTATGTAGTAGATACTGACCGTATCCTCAAAGCAGAACAAGATGGCGACAAATTGATAAAGAACTACAACGCTTTACTAGAAAGAAAAAGAAATTTAGCTTTTCTTAAAAGAGCAAAAAAAGGTAGATTTATGAAAAAAGAAACTTTAAAAAGAAAGCACCAAGAAATAGATCGCGAATTGAAATTACTTGAAGATAAATTAAGGTCACAAGACCATAAAGATTTATTGACAATTTATAACAAGGGGGATGATATTTTTTATGTTAAAACCGACGACGGCGAACCCATATTGATGGATGTGGTAACAGACACTTCAGCTACTTCCGACAAATACAAGGAAAAACATATAGCTAACATGGATCGTTTGTTTGATAGAAAATACGGCAAGGGGGCCGCGGAAAAAAGAAACCTCAAAAAGACGCGCAAAAGAAAAGCAGGTAAAAAAGTATGGGATCCGAATGGAGACAACGCAAGGAGAGCGAGAATAGAACGAAGCAGAAGAAGAAGACCTCTCCCTCGCGTTCGCGTTCGTCCAATCAGAGCAGACTTGGGTCAATTACGAGGTCTTGATAGGGAAGCAACAATTAATTTTTTTAGAACCACAATTATTCAAGGAGGAATACTTGGAGAGACACTTGCCACTTTTATCACGGCTTTAAATGGAGCATTGGGCAACCAACAATATGTAACAAGAGAAAGATATGACAGGTGGATTCAAATGAACGGTATATTGGAAGATGCAATAAGGGGTTTCGCAATATCAGTACCAGATAGAACCCTGATTGCAGAAATACGAACTTTGCTAGAAGTTTTTGAAAGTAGAATACAAACTCAAAATAATACAGATTAAAAAATAATTTTTATAAATTTTTTGATTATCCAAACAATTTATTCATATTCTTAACCTCGATTTTATCGGTTTCAATGGTGAATAACTTTTCAATCAAACGGTCGTCCCTAATTCGTATCGAATAATCTTTCTGTAAATCTCTTCTTCCAACTCTACCAAATGCTTGAAGCATTTTTTCTTGGGTCATATTTTCGGTTAAATCTTTAGTTAAATATCCATGACAAAATTGATAATTGGTTCCATATATATAGTCTGAACTTGCTATAATCAAATATAATTTTTGTTCTTCTGCTAATTTTTTCATAATTTCCATATAACGAACTGACTCGTGTTTTAGAAAGACGCCAATACCCATTAGCAATAATATTTTCCAAACATCAGGAATTTCCAACAACATAATATTTTCAACTGCTGTATCATCTATGTCACTTGTAAATATTCTTGATGATGGGGTTTTACCAAATCTTTTTATATGAGTATCTGAATTTGGTATGAATTTTTTTGCTAGATGAACTGCTTGTATTCTGGAACTTGCTTCTGCCAAACGTTGTTTATAAAATTCCAATTCTTGCTCTTCTCTGCCTCCAGAAGCGGCTTCTCTTTCTGATTTCTCTTTACTCATTTGTTGTTTATCAATTCGTTCCTTTTCGACTGCTATGATTTCATCTAATTGGTCGCTATATATTGAATTTTCGACAATAACTTTCAATACATTTGTCAATTCACTTTCAGGTATTTTGCTAATTTTTAAATAAAATTTAGCAATCTTTTCTACATTATTTGTAATTAAGATAGTCGGACCATCCGTCAATGTATGAGAATCATCAGTAGTTATTTTTATGGTTGATTTATATTTTTGTTTTCTATTCTCTAGTAAATATTTATGGACCAAGTCATATTGATCTGATTTTAATTTTGAAAGTAATTTCAAATAATATATTTTAATTGAAATTATATTTACTTCATTTATATCTTGAAAATAATTATTATATTTGAATCTTTCTTTAACAATATCTTTTTCGTGAATATATTTTATAAATTTCGAAATCTCTTCAATGTCAAAATGTCTCATAATTGTTTTGTTATTTTCCAAATGTTTAACTGATTTTTTGATGTCCTTCATATTTGTAAAAGTATAATGTGGCATTACCGTAAACCCGTTTGAATTGATAATTGGAATAGTTTTTCGACATTCATAGCTGACAACATTTTGAATAGACCCGGATGGAAATCTACTTTTATAGTTTCGTATCATAGGAAATATATCTTCTTGAGAAGGCAATGTTGCCGACGACAATACAATATTTGGGATTTCATTTTCATTCCAATTCTGCTTTAAAAGCTCATGAAATTCATGATTGACATAGTCGAGTGTAATGGTTGGTTCGTCCCAATACCATAGCAAATCTTCCTTTTTATTGAAAGCCATCATATACCTCATAGAATATAGATAAGATTGTATATCGCTTATAATAATTTCAACTTTGTCACCAACACTATTATCTACTCTAAAAATGCCCCCCGTTCTTCGGTTTTTTACAAAATCTGTAACAGCAAAATAGTGTAGTCTAATATCTGAAACGTCTTTACACCCAAATGCGATGGCGATAGGAATTTCCATAGAAATACAAGATTTTGCCAATTGTAAGCCAATATGTTTTGCGGCGCATACAAATACTACTCTTTTTTTCAATCCAATTGGCGATAGGGTTTTTCCGGTTCCTGTTGGCGCCTGATATAATGTGAGCGCCGCTTCTTTATTGTTATTACATATTGAAAATAACTGCTTTTGATGTTCGTATAATTCAACGTTAGAATATTTCAACAGTTCATCGTTTCTTTCTATAACTTCGTGCGCGTTTGTAATGGCGGCTTGCACTATAGTATCGTTTTTAAATTGCTTTAAAATATTATCGACAAACAACAAAACATACTCATTTGTAAATTCGATATTATTTCCCAACAAATGAACCAATGTATAGTAATACCGTATATCCTTTGTCTTTAAAAAGCGTGTAACATTATCTAATAGAACATATTCATATAAATCGTCCTTGATTTTATCTATTTTCTTGTCAATATTTTTAATACGAATTATATCTTTTTTCTTCATTTCAAGGCTTTTCTTTTTTTTTAATGGGGGAATAAACCTTACGCCGTATTTTTTCTCAACATTAGTTATTAATTTCGTGAAATATTTTTGGTAACAATAATAATGAAATGCTTCGAGGTTGTTTGATATTTTTATAAAAGACAACAAGCTTTTTGATGTATTAAACTTGGTATTTATATCTGTTCTGCCATTCAAGATTAATTTGAGTATACTCGTTTCATTCTTGTTTAAGGGTTGTTCTAAGAACTCCCATTCGCTTTTAGTTAATTTCTTTTGTGTTAAGTCCATATTTTCGATATATTATAATATAAAATAATTGATTTAAATCAATTAATATATTATATATTATATATTAAATGAATAATTATGTATTTGCTATCGAGGGAAACGTTGGTTCGGGAAAATCAACCTTGATAAAATATTTAGAGAAGATAAAGATCAATATGCAGGGATATAAAATAATATTTTTACCAGAACCAGTAGAAGAATGGAAAAAGATTAAAAATAAAAACGGATCTAATATAATTGAAGAATATTACAAAAACGAGAATAAATATGGATTTTCATTTCAAATAAATGCGCTTATTTCTAGAATTTCCCAAATTAGAAAGGCATTGCTTAGTTCAACAAATACAATATTTATTATAGAAAGGTCGGTCCATACCGACAAACACGTCTTTTGTAAAATGTTATATGATAATGGTGTCATTGATAAAATAAATTACGAAGTTTATTTAAGATGGTACGATGAATTTCAAAAGGATATGATGATTTCGGGGATCATTTATGTAAATACAGATATTGAAAACTCACATAAAAGAATAAAAATTAGAAATAGAAAAGGGGAAGAAAATATAAGTAAAGAATATTTGACAAAATTGGATACTTATCATAAAAATTGGCTTTTAGATGGGTCGCTTGAGTATCCATTGTTAAATATTGACGGAAACAAACATTATCAAGATAAATTACCTGACGATTGGAAACAAAAAATAAATATGTTTATTCAAAATAATATTACAAATTTATATATGGATTTTGATTATAACGTGTCTGCTTGGTTCGATGAAAATTATATCTTGTTTTAATCAATATCTTTTAATCTGAATGTAAAAGCAGATATTGGTTTGAATTTTAATAAATCTAATTCATTTGTTGTTGTTGGAAATTCTTCATATCCATATATATCTTGCAAACACAACCATTCAAACAATCCACCCGGATATAAAAAAACATTATAAAACCCCAAACTTGTTAATTGTTCAATTTTTTTATAAGGTGAAATTTCACTTGTATTTTTGCCATATACTATTATTTTTATAGAAGGTTTGCGAATATATTCGTTTATTAATCTAACCTCGTCTTTAACAGAAACAGTTCGTTTTATTAAACAATTTTGTTCGGAATCACTCAATGTATTAATCAACAATATTGGTTGATTATTTTTCCATATTTGTTGTATATCTTCAAAATTAACCTTTTTAATGGACCGCTCGTTTCCCATAAATAAATTATATATGTACTCCATTATTAAATTTATATTTATTATTATAAATTTAATTTTAAATATTATACAAGACTAATTAATTAACCACGTTCTAATCTTTGCAATACTCTCATAAAAGCCCAATATGGAAATCCAGGTTTATTCCAATGTGCTCTTGTTAATACATTTGCTGGCGGAACTAAACAAAATCGGGGTTTTTTACCTTGATTATTATTGGCACAAGAATTTTTGGTTCCAGTAGGACAACTCGAAGAAGAACATCCTTGTTGGCATTGTCCGCAAGGAACTAAATCGCAAGTAGAACATTTGCCATTGACTGGTTCGTGGGCGTTATTTTTTGGATTAATTTTGTATATTTTCATTAATCTCGTCCATGCCGTCCAATTTTCCATATATACCGCGTCGCTGTTAGGAACTTTAATTCCAGGTAATTTCCCAATTCTTCTTGTAAAATCATTCCATTTTACCTTATTTTTAGTATAGATTTCCTTACTGTTCCCCATAAATTTCCAGTATGGAAAATGTGGTCTTTCATACATTACTTTGGTAACTGTTTTTTGTCCGCCCCAATTTTGACCTAATCTATTTTCATTACCCATTGTTCTTCTATACATATAACTATCTTTCATATGAGAATTACTAACATTAACGGGGTCCTTTTTGAATACAATTGAGTTTTCATCTTGAGATAGCTTTACTCCGTGCGAGCGTCGCATTACTTCGACAAAATCTTTCCAACAAGGTTTGATTTTTGAAGTTATTGTCGGAACTTTAGGTGTTATACCGTGACACATCTCGTTATAATAAATAGCTTTGTCCGCATTTGCATTTAATTTTTGGATGTCACCGGTTGTTCCCATTTTTCTTTTATATAAACTTGCTTTTTGTCTGAATTGACTTAATTTCGCCAAATAATTTTGCGGGGTCCAGTTATAATTTTGCCCTTCTTCCCAACCACCAGGTATTCCACCACCAGTCGAACTTTTCCATTTACGTAAATTTTTCCGGTTTAATTTACCACCAGAAGAACATCCCGATTCTTTGTATAACTTATCAATACATTCGGTCGGCCTTGATTTCTTTTTGAATTTGCTATAAAATCGCCCTTCGCAAGGATTTACATCACGACCTTTACATACTAAATTTGCCTGTTTTGCCGTTTGATAGTCATTTGACTTCATTTTCTTAAAGAAACCTTTCATATTACCCAATACATTAACATAACTAATTGAATTCCACGTTTTTAATGCTTTACGACCTTGATTAGTTCCGGTTGTTCTCTCCGTAACATCGCCACTACAACCAGATTTACCCCATAAATCTTGAAAGCACGCCATTGTATGAGGACCAGTTAATAAATTTGGCGTCATACAAGGGAAACGCTGATTAAAAGTTTTACATTCTGCTTGTGGAACCAAAGGACCCAATATTCCAGCAAAATTAGGGTCATAACAATAATCTTTCCCGTGTTGTCTCCCATATAATCCTTTAATTCCCTTTAATCCATCTGAACCGCGTTGTCCGCATTTCCATCCATCAGGACAATCTTTATCCGCATCACAATCTCCGCCTGGTCCCATTTTCGATTTATCCATACTAATACTACCCGATACTAATACTTTTTGAGATTGATAACTATCCAATCGATAAGTGGTTGTCGAATCCATTCCACTTTCTTCCAAATTGCCTGCTTGAATAGAATCACCTTGTTTAAAATAATAATACAAACTCTTATTTTTATGCCATACGGCATATTTTGGACTTTTATTCTTTAATCTTAAAAACCCATCCTTTAATTCTTGGGCGATTGCTGTTTGTCCCTTCCTATTATATCCAGCACCCACATATGGGCCCATAGCTTCATATGTGGTTTTAAGGTTCCGTTTTGTCATGATTGGCACAAGCATTGTTTTAAATACTCTAGTATCTTTACTTGCTCCAGACCAACCGTGCCATTTTGGCTGCGACCATACAGTGTCTATCCCTTTAAAAGGCCAGTCGCATTTATCTTTTTTAGGATATTTTGGTTCCAAACCACCAGTCCGGGCATTAACCTTATAAGCAAACCCAACACCTTTAACAGGACACCAAGCGCAAATTCGTTTATTGCCGCCTCTATCCCCACAATCTCTCATTGTTCTACATATAGCCCTCTCTTTCATTTCCGTACATAGCTTTCCAGCATCCCCACCAGGGGGAATCCACCAATCAAGCTTACCGGGTGTATTCTTCTTACATACATCTACTTTTGGACCATTTTTATCCCCAAATAATATTTTATTCGAAGACATACAATAACCACAATGACTGCCTATTAAATTGCTACAATCACCTGTTTCATCTATTATTTTACATTTTTCTACCTCTTTGGCAATACGACTAGTGTCCATATCGCTCACGGACATTACCGGCAATAACTTTTGTTTTCCAGTTTTAGAATTATATTTCATTTTTATAAAATCACTTTCTTTTGTAATACCAGAGTCAATAGATTGCATGTTTCTCGCTTTATAATGTGCTTCTTGTTGTTCGGCAAGTTCTTGTTCTTCCCGGTCTCTTTCAGTGTTTGTCATGCCTTCTCCATTTTGTTTTACTCGCAACTTTATTTTCTTATTATGAAATTTATCCGTATCTAATATTAATACAATCCCTATTCCAAATAAAATTAATGCTAAAATATTAATAATATTCATTTGATATATATAATATTATAAGATATAATATTTTACCTTCCAATCTAAAAATATCGTCCATCATTCGAAGATTGTGCAAATCCGTCAGGTTGCACTAAATGTGGTTTTAGATATATTTTTTGAACTGAAGTTGAAAATAACATATATAATATTATAATTACAAATAATGCAGACATTATTATTGTCACAGAATTTTCAAACATATAATTTGACATTATAATATTATATTAGAATTTATTTGGTACAACAATGGGCGCCCGACCTTCCCCATCTGCTCCAATTATTCCAGTATCTTCTCCAATGACCTCCGCATCCCCATCCACGCCATCTGCCTACCCACCATCCTCTTCTATCTTTCGTCCAAGCGGAATAACATACATTTTCTGCTCCGCCACGCTTTCCAATTACCTCTTTACTATGACATAGTTGATAACCCTTTTTTTTACAATAATCTGCCGCCTGTTTTCTGTTTGTAAATCTATATCCGCCACCAGAATGGACGTGCTTTGGTCTTTTTGGTTTAACATATAGCCCGTTTGTCCAAGTTGTCATTGATTTTCCAGAATTTCCGCCAGTTACTTCCCCTGCTATTTCTTGGTCCCAATCTTGTGATATATAACAATCCCCTCTATCTCCTACTTTTAAATGAGATGGTCTATTTACATATTTGCAATTTTTCATTTTTATACATTTGTCTTGACATTGTTTTGCGTTGTCTGATGAACCTATTTTTTTTAAACCTCCCTTGTCTCCATCAGGAACTCCGCCAGTTTCAGCAATTATAGTAAATGCTTCTTTTGTGGCTGAACCATATATTGAAAATGCTAAAAGTATTACTACCATTAAAATGTGTTTAGAGTATTTCATGATATATATTATATTTATTATTTTTTGATAAATATGATAATTAATTTAGAATTTTTTATATTGACAAACACCTTGTTTATAATTTGTTTTTTCTCTATTTTTATCATTAACGCAAATCCATCGACTTCTCCACCCTGTTCCACATTTTTTCTTTTGTCTTTTACTGTTATTCCATCCACCCCATCTTCCCCTATACCACCAATGATTATATGTAAAGCATCCGTGTGGAATACTACTCCAGTTTCCCTTCCATCCCATTCGTGCTCCTCTTGATGCTAAATGTCTCTTACATTCTGCCGCATTTCTTGGTGCATTTGCTCGAGGTCTATTCCCGCTTTTTATAAATCGCGAACCTTTTGACCCCAATGGATTTTCTACACCCCATCTTCCAAAAGGACTACATTTCTCTTTCTTTTTCTTTGCTTGAAATTGCGTCCATCGCTTACCTTTACCAAATCGCATAATATATTTACCACTTCCTCCTTTTGGTAATTCACATACCTTGCCATATGTAGCACAAGTCTTCCATTTATCTCTGGATGCTCTTGGTGTTCTAAATACTTTATTTCTCCACCCGCCATAATAAGTCCACCATCGATGTCTATGTTGATAATCATGATTTTTACCACTTCTTGTATGTTGATAATGTTTTCCATAACTATCGCCACAAAAACATTGCCCCCACCACTGTAAGCCAAAATATTTATGATTTCTACATCTCCAAGCACAAGTATAAGCATCTCCTCTTTTACCCCATCTTGCTGTTCGCCATCTATACTTTCCCAAATCTCTTTTTCCAGTATCTCTAAAATCACCAACATATTCAAACACTTTATAGTTATTTGGTTTATGTTTCGTGTTTTTCCTATCATATATTTGTCCTCCCCATAGATTGCTCGTATTCCACCACCGCCACCCGTGTGATTTATAACGGTCGGTTGTTACGGGGGCAAATCCCTTATTATACGTTCCTGTTGATATTCTACATCCCAATCCCCACCCACCGTAAGCGTTTGTTGTTCCAAATGAAAACCGATTACATCCAGGAGTATCGTCGCATTTTTTAGCACATTTGTCAATAGGCCATTTTCTTGAATTCCACCCAAACCATCTTAATCCGGTCCAATCTAAATCGCCTCCATCTTTATAATAAGTTGATTTCTTAAAATTAGTATTCAAACAACTCTCATCACTTGGTTTTCCATTCTGTTTTTTACAATCATCTTTATATTTTTTTATACCTTTCTTATCACTCCAAGTGAATTCTTTTGAATCACAGCTTCCACCCGATTTTCCCTTGTTTACACCCCAATGTCCTCCCGCACCTGCCTTTTTACCAACATTTCTCCTATTATACCACATATGAGAATCAGGATATCTTCTATGGGTGACGCATCCGTGCATTAAATGGCTCCATCTACCCGCACCTACCCAATAACCTTTTTTCTTGGCCATCGCAATACATTCTGCTTCATTCATTGTGCCTTTCTTTGGTCTATTTCCACTTTTTGTAATCACCATTGTTTCGGTTCCTCCGGTTGGTAAATTACAAGATAAAGTTACTCTATTTCCTATATATATTTCCTGTTTTCTATCAATATTTAATCTATAAGAATCTACCTTCTTCCACTTGTATGGTGGTCCTTGCCATAATATTAATTCTTTTCCCCTCAATCTATCATAACTACCATCAGGTCTGTTATATACAATTACTTTTGTAATTTTATGTAATTTGTTCCCTGCTAATTTAACTCTCCACCATTGATTTGTTCCCCCTCTTGTATGATTAGAATTGGCATAAGGCCTAGACCACCAACTTCTAGAATTTTTTTGTCCGTCAACTGGTTTGCTTGCTTTACCATACCATCCTGTCGAACTTTGCGATGCCTTTTGCCCTTTAGCAACATTTATACCTCTGTCGTCATACACTTCCACTTCCTGGACGTGCAAATAACCGGTTCCTGTAATTTGAATATAATTTACGCCATCTTTACTTCCTTTGACCGTTCTTTTCTCAGCCTTTTTGAAATTCTTATTAATGCATGGATCAAAATTACAGCCGATTGTATGTTTCAAAAACGGACAAGGAACACCGCCTCTTTTCGCCGGGTATACTATTTTTCTTGTTTTAAATTTTTTACCTCCACCACATTCTTTATCACATGCTCCATATCCAGACCATTTGCTTACAACACAATTTTGCGGTCTTGGATACATATCCAATATTCGAGTAATTAATTGATTGCAAGAATTGCCACACATTGTATTTCCTGGAGTACATCTTTTCAATACTTTTATTTTTGCCGAAGATACGTTTCCATATTCATCGCCAACTTTTTTCATATCATTCGCAACTGCTTTAATTCCATGCCAACCCCATTTCTGTTTTTGGACGGCTTGTGTTAGTTTCTGTGTTCTCACCTCTTTATCTTGATCTTTTTTCTTTCTTATAACCCATAAGCAAGCCCATAATCTGGATTTTTCATTTTTTTCCATCACATAACCAAATAATTTACCACCCGCTTCTCCCGTCCAATCCATTGATACATAATCACCGGGTCTTACACCTCCTGGTTTATCTGGTTTTTCACCATATATCTGCATCGATGCTTTTAATTTCGCAGGATAATCTTTAATATCTACGATTTCTTCGTCGGCAACTCTTTTTACTTTCCTTAAATTTGTCATATAATTGTCATCTCGTATTTTCCTAGCTTCTTCTTTAGTATCTCCATCAAATCCTTCCATTACACTAAATTTTTCTGGTAAATTATCATAGAATAATTTACCTTTTCTCGCTCCCCCCACTTGTTTAAATATTTTCTTCTTACATAATTCTCTTGCTTTATACGTTTTCGGTCCATATGGATTTTGAAACTTTGGGTCACATGGGTCGATTGTTGCTTGTTTATTATGACATAGTGGATAGGCTGCCATTACAGAAGCCATGTCACCAGATTGTATTGTCTGTTTATATAAATCTTTAAATCCTTTTCCTATTTCCATATATCCTTTATTATCAATATCCTTCTTTACTTGGTCGAAAGTTTTCATTAATGGTTTGGCTCCAGTACAACCAGAGTTTTTCCATAATTTTCTAAAACAATTCGTGCTGTGAGGACCAGTAGAATGATATGGCGTAATGCATGGATGATCTTTTGCAAATTGTTTGCATTCCGTTGCTGATAATAATCCATCACCATAACTACAAGTATCACCAGCATATTTGGGAATAAACTTCTTTTTACCAGTTGATCTTCTGCCTCCGCCTTTAAGTGCCATTATTTTCGCAGTTGTAGGGCAAAATCCACATTTCTCAGCAGTTTCTCCTACCAAATCTCCACAAGAGATTACCGAATTGCATAACATTCTATCCTTAGTTGCGGCACACGTCGCCGCATCCATAGACCACAAGCCCGGCTTACATACATCTTCTAAAGGTCCTTTTGCATTTCCAAAACTAAATTTTCCAGATGATGCGCAATATCCACAGTTTTTCCCTGTTAATTGCGCACAATCATCCATTGCTTTACACGCTCTTATTTTATCTCCACCTTCACTTCTACGTGTTGCTAAATTAGGTGCCTTCTCAATCATTCGTGGTTTTCCATCAAATCCTTTTGTATCTTTATTTGGATATCCTCCGTCCCCTACTGTTACAAAGTCACTCATATTTGAAGCAGTTGACAATACACCCTGTGGGTCGGATTTTTTTGATGCTTGATAAGCAATAGACTTTTCTATATAACTATGTTCCTTGTCATCAAGTGCTTTTGCCTTGGTTGGGGTTTCAAGTCCCTCTCGGCTATTACCACTTGACATTATTTTTTTAAAGTCTATTCCATTTAATATTTGATATACTAGAATTCCACTTATAAACAATCCTAAAAGTAATAATATCATATATAAATATACATATAAAATTATTATTTGAAAGATACTACAATTCGAACATCTTCTTTTTTAATACTTTTTGATGCCGAAACTGATAATTCTTCCCGTGTTTTCCGTGTTTTCGTCTTAACCTTTGTTGTCCTGTTTTTTGTTGTACTATTTCGTTTATTCATATCTTTATTTATTTCGTCAAAATGTTTTTCAACATAATCTATAATTTTATTTTCTAATATCCATTTAAAAAAGTTCAATTGACCTATTGTGGTTTGTATATAAGTATCGTCATCATATGGAATTGTTATTCTATCCCATCTACAAAAAGGGTCGAATCTTTTCTTTGAATATGCCTTTAATTTCAATTTATAATCAATATAAACTTTAAATCTATATGGTGCACCATCGGTCCTTTTTAATTCATATACTGTAAAATTTTTTTTGGAATAATTTGTTGCAAACCAATCTATCAATCTTAATGAAATTACTGATTCACCATTAATTATTTGTAAAATTTTATTTAGATTATTATCTTTATTATAATATTCCATCAATTTATTTAATAATAAACTATTCTGTGTTTGATACGTGTTATTCATTATACCTAATCTGTTTTTTAACTTTTAAATACTAATTTCTTTTTATTCTTTTTTTGTTTTTTCAAAACTACTCATTTTCGGTCTTAAAAAGGTATCTTCGTTTTTTAAATCATCTAAATAATTTGATTTTCTTAAATATGGATTTACCATGGCAGTCCTTATCTTTGTTCTTTGAGATAATCTTTCGGACACGATTTCATTGCTCGATTCTTTTTTTGTTATTATTTCAGTTTCTAATTCTCCAACTACTTGTTTTTTCTTTTCATATCTCCAAGATTTTTTGATTTCTTGCTTTTTTGTTGGTTTCCAAACAGTTACGGACGGATGGGTCTTCCAATCTCCTTGTGGTATATATTTTTCTTCATCTTCCATTTTAAATATAATATAAAAAAATATTCTTATTATTACTTATTATGAAAAACTTTGTAGCATTGATTGATAAGTGGAATCCCGGAATATATGGAAATGGTAGAAATGAAGCTCATTACTTAAATTATTTTAGTACAAAATATTATCTCATATGGTCTTTATCTGAACCATCTGACTTATGGAATGAATATAAAGATTTTCCTAGAAATTTACAAATGGCTTATATTTGGAATAATCAACTTCCGGTTACATTGCATTTTACTGTTTGTAAAGCTAGTTATTTATTTAAAAGTAGATTATGGGTTGTTAAAAACATATCTTTTTATAATTTTATTAAAAAAATGAAAAGATATTATAAATCTAAACTTGCTTTTTATAAAAATCCGATTAACTTGAGGTTCAAGGAAATTCATGGAAAATATCCACATTTTTCTCTCCCAAAACGTTAAAATTTCAAATATATATATTTAATTTTAAAACAAACATATTTATCTTTTCCTTTTATAACTACGTTTCCTCTTGGCACGTTTTCTTTTACGATTTTTTTTTGAAGTAAACATTTTATAAGCAGCGTATGCTCCTAATAATAACAACCCTCCTTTTTTGCTTCTAGTTCGTCTTCTTTTCCCACCTTTCTTTTTCAAACTCTTGCGTTTTCTTCTTTTTCTTTTACGTGTTTTTCCTCCTGTTTTTGCGTTCCCGGTTTCTACAGGATGAACTTTATTTGATGGTGCACACATTTTTGCACAATCAACTATTTTCCCCCCACAATATCTAACTTTGTCACTTAAAACAACAGCTGAATCAACGATACACTTGCCACAACAATCCTTATCAACGCCTGGTTGTGTTTTTCTCCTCTCTCTTCTTCTTTGTTTTCTTGTAAATTTATTAGAATATTCTGACATATATATTATCTTAACATTTTTTTATAATACGCATTTGTTTTGCGAATCGGAATTTTTTGTCATCAATAGTTCCTTTTTTTACGTTACATTCTAAACAAGATACTACGACGTTATCTCTATTATGTCCTTCATCATTATTTAATCTATCTAAAGTCCATTGTTTTTTCTCTCGAACATTATCATACATTAATAAACAATCGCATTTACAATAATAACATTTCAACTTTGATATTACTAATATTTCTAACAAATCTTCATATTTTATTAATTTTCGTTGGTTTAATTTATTTTTTTTTATATCTTGGTTTTCGTAGCCCTTTATTTTTTTTACAATAGCGCTTTTTACATTATCACAACCCTGATATTTTTCATTTAAATATAATTTATTTAATATATTAATTTGTTTTTTATTATCTAATAATAATTCTTTATTTTGCCATTTTTCACTTTCCAGACGTTTTTTCTTCTTATTTGAAAATGAATCTATGTTTCTTTTACCAGTTATTAGAATTTTTTTATCCATTATACATCTACATTATATTATATGAAAACAACATAAACTTAAATATATGTATATATATATATGAGCGAAGCATCTACACCAAAACCAGTAACTAAAGAAGCTATTAAGAAAAAATCAAATGACGAATGCATTGAGTTAAAGAATATAAAATACCAAACTATGTTGATAAATAACAATATGGATTTAAGTCGGAAAAAAGAAACAACCAATATATCGAACATTGAAGATTTTTTAATGAAAGAAAGAGAATATAATAAGAAGCAACCTTGGAGCAAACTCGGAGAAGGTTCAAAAATGAAAAAATTAACCGATTTTATTTCGGATTATTCTGTTAAAAATAACTTGTCAGAACAAGATAAAAAACAATTGACGAGATATTTAAAACGATGCATGGAAAGAAAAAAACTTCAAAGAGTTAGGGACGTCCAATATAATATTGAATTGGGGAAAATCATCAGTATTCCTGGATTATTATTTATTGAAAAAAAACAGAAATTCACTTTGAAAAACACCGATAAAAAGGGTTCTACCCTTAAAAGCTTAGCTCCAAAAAAAAGAATACGAAAAAAGATACGAAAAAAAGATAAGGTCAAGACAAAGGATAATGAAGAAGACAAAAAAAATAAAAATAACAAATAAAATTATTATATAAAAAATTGATATTAATATAATATTACGACTAATATAAATAATGTCAGCCTATACTTATTGGAACGATCTACAAGTATTGAATAATATACTCAATAAATTTAAACAACCACCTGTCGTGGAATTCAATAATACTCGCGAAAACGATGATTTGAAAGAAACAATTGATATTCTTATTGACGAGTTTGTCTTTTCAAATTTTAAAGAATATAAATTTGAAAATTTCGAACAACAAATATATCAATATATATCCGCGAATATAGATGAATTATGTAATTTTCAACTTGAAGACAGTGATATAAATATTCATGAATTGATTATGGATGGAATTCATTGTTATTTTATGCGCAATAAAACACCACGTTCTTATTCGGATACACGATTAGTAACAAGTATAAATAAAGAGAAAGTAGATGAACTATTTGAGTATTATAAAACTAAAGAACAACCAGAACAACGAACAGACGAATGGTATCAATTTAGATATGGCGGATTAACAGCCAGTTCTATATATAAAAGCATCGATACAGAAGCAAGTGTAAACGCGATAATTTGTAGTAAATGTAAACCATTAAAAAAACAAACAGGAGTTAATATAGAATCACCATTTCATAACGGACATAAATACGAACCATTATCTATATTAATTTATGAAAAAGAATATGATACAATTGTAGAGGATTTCGGGTGTATTACACATAGAACAATTCCATTTATCAGAGCTTCCCCCGATGGCATTAATACTAAAAGAGATAATCCTAGATACGGTAGAATGTTGGAAGTAAAAAATCCTGTATCTAGAGAAATAATAGGTATTCCAAAAAAAGCTTATTGGGTTCAAATGCAAATTCAAATGGAAGTGTGGGATTTAAACGAGTGTGATTTTTTAGAAACTAGTTTTAAAGAATATGAAAATGAAGAAGCATTTGCGGAGGATGGAAATACTTGGAATTATACCAAAGATAATAAAAAAAAAGGAGCGATGATGATGATTAATGATGGTATAGAACCAATATATATATACGCACCGCTTCATATTGATAATAAAAGTGATTGGGATGAGTGGGAACAAGCATATCTAGAAAAAATGGAATCCAAATATTCTTGGATAAAAACAATTTATTGGAAATTGAACCATTATTCTTGCGTTCTTGTTCCTAGAAATAACAATTGGTTTACTTCCGTTTTTCCTGAAATGAAAAATTGTTGGGATACAATTTTAAAAGAAAGAATCACCGGATTCGAACATCGAAAACCAAAAAAGAGAAATAAAAAAAGTACTAAAAAGCTTACACCAAATAGCTTGCAAAAATTACATAACGACACCCAAAAATTAGGATTTGATGACAATAGTTCAATCGAAAATGGAACTATTGTTATTAAAATAAGAACTCAATCTTTTAATGAAGACACATCCGAACAACCATCTACTTGAAACCACCCTACTCTATTTTTACCTACCTTGGGAATTTTAATTTTTTTTTCTTCTGTATCTACCGATTTAATTGGTTTTTCGTATAAACACATATTTGGATTTAAATCGGTGCCTCCACACGGTGATTTTGATTTTACATTATTTGTTATTTGTTTATAATTTCCTAAACCTGTTTTCGGTTTAAATTCTGCTTGGCCTTTAAATGTTTGTAATTTTCCAGATGTATCTCGTTTAAATATACTGTCTAATAATAAAGAATTATGAGAAGTTGGAAATTTACCAGAATTCACAAACGTCTCAATATTTATTTTTTGTATCCAATAAAAATACATTAATATTAAACCTAAAAAAATTAATAACCAATCCAATAACATATAAATATATGGTTATTTAATTTTCGCGTATTTTTTTTCAATTATTGGGTCCCTCGCATAGGCTGGTATTTTCAACTCGTTTATTACATAATCTCTTATTTCGCACCCGTGGCATTTATTAATTTCAATTTTATTGTTTCCGATTATATACCCTATCGCCAGACAACCCCCTAATATTACTATTTTAGTAATATTTTCGTTCATTTAATTTAATATTATAATAAAATAATTTAAAATCTATCTTATTATAATATTTAAGATGAACCAAGAAGAATTTGTAGTTAAAAGAAATGGCGTAAGCCAACCCGTATCTTTCGACAAGATATTGGCTCGTATAAAAGCTAAATGCAACGGAGACCTCAGTGTTAATCAAACACAATTAACATCAAAAATTATTGCTAGACTTTATGACGGCATTAAAACCAAAGAAATTGATGAATTAACAGCACAACAATGTGCTTCATTGGCAACAACTCACCCCGATTATGGAATATTATCAAGTAGAATTTTAATCTCAAATCATCAAAAAAACACGGATAAAGATTTTGCTTTTGTTATTAATCGTTTATATCATTTTAAAGATATTCATGGAGAAAACCATCCGTTGATAAGTGATAAATTATTTAAAATAGTAAATGACCCCTATAATTGCGGTAAAATACAATCTTGGTTTGATTTTGATAGAGACTATCTTTTAGATTATTTTGGATTTAAAACTTTAGAAAGAGCATATTTGATGAAAATTAATGGTATTGTTGTTGAAAGACCACAACATATGTGGATGAGAGTTGCGTTAGGAATTCACGGCGATGATTTAGATTCGGCCAAAGAAACATATGATTTAATGAGTCAAAAATATTTTACACACGCAACTCCGACCCTATTTAATGCAGGAACACCAAGACCACAAATGTCATCTTGTTATCTTCTTGCCATGGAAGGTGATAGTATTGATGGCATTTATAATACATTGAAAGATTGTGCGTTAATTAGCAAATGGGCAGGTGGAATTGGATTGCATATGTCAAATGTTAGAGCTTCTGGAAGTCACATTCGCGGAACCAACGGAACTTCTAATGGTATCGTTCCTATGTTACGCGTGTTTAATGATACTGCCCGCTACGTTGATCAAGGTGGTGGCAAACGTTCTGGAAGTTTCGCTATTTATATCGAACCGTGGCATGGCGATATTGAGAGTTTTTTGGATATGAAAAAAAATCATGGCGACGAAGATCAACGTGCTAGAGATTTGTTTTATGCGCTTTGGATTCCCGACCTCTTCATGAAACGCGTAAAAGAAGATAAAGAATGGACTTTAATGTGTCCGAACCAGTGTCCCGGGCTTTCTGACGTTTTTGGAAATAATTTCGAAAAATTATATACCAAGTATGAAAAAGAAAACAAAGGTATTAAAACTGTCAAGGCAAGAGACATATGGTTCAAAATTTTAGACAGTCAAATCGAAACAGGAAACCCTTATATGCTGTATAAAAATGCTTGTAATTCTAAATCAAATCAGAAAAATCTTGGCACCATAAAGAGCTCAAATTTGTGCGTTGCACCAGAAACAAAAATTTTAACTGATAAAGGACATATAGAAATTCAAACTTTAAAAAATAAAACCGTAAATGTATGGAATGGTAAAGAGTTTAGCGAAACAACAGTTAAACAAACCAGTGATGATTCTGAACTGATTACCGTTGATTTTTCGGACGGGTCTAAATTAACTTGCACTAAATATCATAAATTTTATATTCAAACTAAATATCCAACTTCAAAAATGAAACAGGATATTATTAAAAGCAAAAATGTTAGTATAGTAGAAGCACAAAATCTAAAACCAGGTATGAAACTTATTAAATGCGCGTATCCAATTATCGACAATAAAAATGAATTGAAATCGGCATATACCAATGGTATTTTTAGTGCTGATGGAACTTATTGTAACAATACCCATAAAGAACAAAAATGTAATTTCAAATCGTTAGAAGGTAAATCATTTTGCAAAAGACATATTGATTATCAAATAAATAATGAAGTTAATGAATATTGTTGTGGAATTTCTTATACAAAAAAAGCACACATTTCATTATATGGTGAAAAAATTAAATTATTGGAATATTTAGATTATCGTTCTGTCGGTCAAAAAAAAGACAATAAATTAAATGTAACACTGCCCGTAGATTTAAAAGATAAATTTTTCGTTCCCACAAATCATTCGTTAAAAAGTAAATTAGATTGGTTTGCAGGATATTGTGATGGGGATGGGTGTATAGCACAAAATGACAAAAACCAAGCACTACAAATTTCGTGTATTCATAAAGATTTTCTTTTAAAAATAAAACTAATGTTGCAAACTTGTGGTATAGCCAGCAAAGTAACCTTAAATATGAATGAAAGATTGTCCAATTTACCGGATGGAAGGGGCGGAATGGGATATTATAAATCAAAAAAATTATGGCGAATATTGGTCGGGTCTAATGATTTACAAAAATTATTAGATTTGGGATTTTCACCAAAACGATTAATTATCGATAAACACACACCGCAAAGAAATGCTACACAGTTTGTAAAAATATCTAAAATTACAGATAATAATAGAACGGATAAAACTTTTTGTTTCAATGAACCACTGCGTAATGCAGGAATTTTTAATGGAGTAATTTCAAAAAACTGTACCGAAATAATAGAATATAGCGATGAAAATGAAACTGCTGTTTGCAATCTAGCTTCAATTGCTCTTGCTAAATTTGTAAAATATACAATGCCGTCCAAAGATAAAAAAGTTATTATCCACACTAAAAACAACTGTAAATGGTGCAAAAGAGCTAAAAGTTTTTTTACTAAAAGAAATATCCCGTTCGAAGAAATACTTTATACATCCAAAGAAACACAGGAAAAATTTATTGAAGAATATAAAACATTCCCTCAAATTTTTATTGGTGATTATAAACTAGGCGGTTTCGCCGATTTAAACAATTGTTCTATTTTTAAACCATATTACGACTACGATGAATTACATAAAATTACTAAAGTTATTACTACAAATTTAAATAAAGTGATCGATGTCAACTTTTATCCTACTGAAAAAACAAAACGGTCCAATATGAGACACAGGCCTATTGGACTTGGAGTTCAAGGACTTGCCGATACGTATGCTTTATTGAACGTGCCATATCATTCTGAAGAAGCCAAAATTATAAATAGTCAAATTTTTGAAACTATTTATCACGCGGCCCTTGAACGAAGCATGGAATTATCAACCAAACACGGTTCTTATGAAACTTTCAAAGGCAGTCCTTCTAGCAATGGAATTTTACAATTTGATATGTGGAACATTTCACCAACCCGATACGATTGGCAGACCCTTAAAAATAATATTGTCAAAAATGGTTTGAGAAATTCTCTTTTAGTTGCCCCGATGCCTACAGCATCTACCAGTCAAATATTGGGTTTTAATGAATGCTTTGAACCATTTACTAATAATATTTACGTTAGAAGAACCATTGCTGGAGAATTTGTGGTTGTTAATAAATATCTATTAGAAGAACTTATTAATTTAGATTTATGGACAGATGAAATTAAAAATAAAATTATAGCAGACAATGGTTCTATTCAAAATGTAGAGGTTATTCCATCGCATATCAAAGAAAAATATAAAATTGTATGGGAAATTCCAATGAAACATATTTTAGAAATGTGTGCTGACCGCGGAGCTTTTATTTGCCAAAGTCAAAGCACTAATTTATGGATGAAAGACCCTAATTATAATAAATTAAACGCAATGCATTTCTTTGCTTGGAAAAAAGGATTAAAGACCGGCATCTATTATTTGCGAACAAAAGCAAAAGCTGCACCACAGCAATTTACGATTGAACCCGATAAAAAAACTACGGACCTCGACGAAGAAGAAGAATGTTTAATGTGCGGTTCTTAATTAATATATATTTTAAATATCAATATATATTAATATGGATTCAAGCCAAAGCGACGTATATCTATCATTAAAAATGATTGAAGTTATTAACCACCCCAATATAGCAGAAGAACGTAAAGATGATTTAATTGGCGCTGCTATTTTTATGTTATTAAAAAGACAAAAAATAAATAAATTAGTTGGTTTACAAGCTAAAGCACAAATTTTATATGATCGATGGGTAGCTGAAAATATCGATGACCCTGTGTTTACTTGGTCTATCTTATTAGATCCATCTCCTAGTAAAGAGTTTCTTGATAATACCGGCAAGGTGAAAAAATTAAATTTTAATTTTGTTTTAATCCCTGAATGGTGGAAAGATGATAATTATTACGAACATTTTGATTTTGTAAAAAATGCTTTAAAACCAGTTATACAACCATTTACTGATGACAGGTTCCTTGAAATTATGTACGAATTCTATACGAAAAGATTTATTGGACAACTTCTAAGACCATTTCCGCGACCAATCAACTATGCAAGCCCACTAGTTGCTTCAATGATGATTCAAGCAAAACATAAATCCATGGAAAAAATAAAATTAGCTAGAGACTCACAAGAATTTACTTTAAAACCTATCATTGTTGATTCGCCAGATCATCAAAGAGATGTAAGAGTTACAGTTACTTCATTGCACCACCCAAATTGGCGTGAAGGACGAGATATCGTTGTTGTTAAACCAGGCGATTCTGATAAGATATTACAAGAAAATGAAGTCCTTTTAGATAAATTTTCTGGACATTTACCAGCAGATAAAAAAAAAGAATTTATGGATATGGCGCGTGTATTTTTTGATCCACCTCCTTCTGGATTTCAATGGGATTTGGCGCTCCAGAAACAACATCTTTTGCCTCATCATTATTATAATACAGGCTCCGTTTTTATTAAAAGACCTTTAATAGATAGATTAAAAATACCTTTAGCTCTAGACAGTGAAAACCGTAGATTAGCTATTAATCTAACAGATGGTGAAAGAGAACAAGTTGTTTTTTTATTAAAAGGATCAATCGCCTTTCCGGTTGAAAATATTCATTTAAAATTAGCTAGAAGTAGTTTCGGAACCTGGTTAGAAATACAACGAAGAGCTCAAATGTCTTCACAAGATCAATTACTAGCAGCAACGGCGGCCATGAGTGTTCCGGAAAAAAAAAATTCGCCATACGAACGCGCGAAAGCAAGAAGAGATAGAAACTCTAGAAGAAAAAGTCCTACTAACGAACAATTAGAATTTGGCGTGGGTCCCAAAACAGATAGTGAAGCATCTGAAGCTGCCGCAAAGAGCTTGCTAGCAGATGTAGAAGAAAAGGGAAAAAAGGGAAAAAAAAAAAAAAATAAAAAGAAAAATAAAAAGAAAAAAAGCAAATCAAAAAGTCAATCGCCAACAGAATTAGGAGATCCTTCAAAATTTGCTAGTATGGATGGTGTTGAATTAGATATAAGAGATAATTTAAAAGTATCCGCCGCTCAAGAAAAAGAAGAAATGTACGATTTAAAAAATAGTATTTTTAAAGGCTTCAAACCCAATGATAATATAAAAATATGGAATTTTTTATTAGTTCATCTACAAAATTTAATGAATATTGATGGAATGAATTCTTTAATTTTAATTTCTGGCGGAATGGCTACATTTTTACATACAGAAGGCGAATATCCTACCGAAGATTTAGACCTTAAAATATATCCAAAAGGATACCAACCACAATATAATTATCAAGAATTTGCAAAACAAATTTTTGAGATGGTTTCTTCTTTTTTAACGGAACAACAAGATAAATTATTAGAAGATTTGGAAAAAATTTTGAAAAATGATGAAATCATTCAACTATCAGCTATTATGGCTAGAGATGATACAATAAAAATATCTATTAGATACACTGATATTGTATTAGAAGCGGGCGAAACTTTTCAAGATGGAGAAAATTTTTATATAGGACCAATCAACAGACAACGTTTTGTTGCTTATTGCGATATAGGAATTTGGAAACAGTTTGATGTAGAGCAGGCAATAAAGGATGATCCTACATTGGACCCAAAAAATCTTCATGATACTGTCGTAAACCAATTAAAAAATGACGATAAAGATAATTATGGTTTTGCGGGATTGCATATACCACCATATTCTTTTACTTACAATAACATAACTACAATTTTCCCGATCGTTAATCCAGATTATTTAATATATGAAAAAAAAGAATTAGTTAGAGATGTTGAAGAAAAAACATATAATTATAACAACCCAATAACTATTTGGAAAGCTAAACTTGAACGATGGAGGGGGCAAATTATATTATTATTAGAAAAAGAGAAGAAGCATAAAAAAGGCAAAACAGGTGGTAAAAGAAAAACCCGTCGTCGTAAAAAAAGACGGAGGACAAGACGGAGGACAAGACGGAGGACAAGGCGCTAATTTAAAGACCGCATAAGTGATTGAATTGTTTTTTAAATTCTTTGTTTTTTTTCAAAATATCAAAATCATAATTTAACATATGAAAACACCGAAAGCATACGTATATATCGATTAACGAATTATGTAAATTTTTTGGTATGGTTTTAAATAAAGTTTGATGTGTTTCCATGAGTTTGGGGAATTTTTTATAGTTTCTACCAGACTTAGTCTGTCTTATTAGATTGCATACATTAATACTATTAGCAAGAGTACAGTATTCTTTTTTCCGATGTCTTCCCATCCAATCTATTTGGTTATTTCTCAAATATTCTGCTCTGACAATTGTTTTATCAAAGTTAATATTGTGAGCCACCAAATAATTAGAATCTAACATATCCTTTGTAAATATCTTCAATACATTTAAGACATTTTCTCCTTTCATTCTCATAATTTTTGTGGTGATACCATGAACGTTTGAACTTGCTTCTGGAACTTCCATCCCTTCTGGTAATCTTATAACGTGGTCTTCTATCTTAGTGACTTTTTTTAAGTTATTATCATATATCATCCAACTAAATTGGACGATATGTGGATATTGATGTGTATTATATTTATGAACTTTATGTCCGCTGCCTCTAGGCAGCAAACCAGTTGTTTCAGTATCGAAAATTAGGAACTTGTCAGTTGGCATTGTATGGTATTTAAAACAATTAATATTTAATTAGTTTATTCAATTTACTAATTTTACATATGCCAAATGTTTTCCGATGATACTTGGATATACCAAATCTTTTAATCCCGTCCATATGACCCTTTGAACCATATCCTTTATTACTTTTTATTCCATAGAAATTATCCAAGTCAGGGGATTTTATACATAATTCTTGAATATATCTATCTCTTGCGGTTTTTGCCAAAATAGATGCTGCCGCTATTGAAAAATACGTTGAATCTCCTTTTACAACACACATTGAGTTTACTTTTTTATATGGACTAAAATAATTACCATCTACCAACAAATGGTCGGGTCTAACATTTAATTGGTCGATAGCTTTATGCATTGCTTCTTGTGTTGCGTGTAATATATTTATGTCATCTATTCTTGTTTCATCGCTGTAAGCAACCGCCCAATCAATAGCAACGTCTTTTACATATTGTTCGCTCTCTAAAATTTTTTTTGAAGATAATTTTTTGCTATCTTTGATTAATTTTCCATCATATTCCATATCTGGATTTAATATAACAGCGGCAGCATACACCCTGCCTAATAATGGTCCCCGACCGGCTTCATCGATGCCTGCTTCTATTTTATTTTTAAAATGTGCTACTCGTAACATTAATTTAAAATAATATTTATTCTTTAAATTAATTACATACTTTATTTCCATCTGAATCTGTAAAGCAAACTCTTCTTTTGATGGCGGCTCTTACAAATCTACTTCTTGAACCGATTATACCTTGAGTTGCATTTCTTTTTTCAGCATCACCCCCCGTACAAGTTGGTATTTGTGTTTTGGGGCAAGAATTTCTAGCATTCTTCAATTGTCTTCCCCCATTGAAACCGTTTTTTACTCTATTATGTGTCAAAGCTGGCATATATAATTTAATAATATTTTATAATATTTTTTTCATACTATAATTTATATGAAACTTAGTAATATACATTTATTAGTAATTGTCCTATTATCTGTTTTTGTTGGCAGTTGGAGTATTTTAGGGATTAAAGAAGCATACGAAAATCTAGAAAAGCCACGCCACGTTCATGAAGATTATATGTGTAGTGTTGTTCCTAAAAAGGTTCCTAGAGATGTCCAAATGAAACATTATGCTGAAGTCAATAGCATTGAAGCAGCTAAAAAACAACATTTCAATGATTGTAAAACAGCAGAATGTCGCAATAAAAGAGCCCAACTAGCGGCCACAGCTGCTAATAGTCCTCCTAAAATGACAATAACACCAGAAGAGTTGTCTTGTATGGAAAAATTGGCGGATACACCACGTAAAAAAGAGCTTTACGATAATGAAGTAAAGATGATGAAATTTTTACTAGGTCCAGAATCAGGAGCATCGGCAGCTGAAAAGATAGACTACGTTAAAAGAATGAGGACATCTTTTTCCAAACACGGATGTCACCCACCAAAAGGCGGAGAGGTTGCCTCTAAAGCCGGCTCTAATTATGCTCCGACTGATCCCAATTATAAATGTTTGCGATTAAATAGTTTGCAACATAACAGCATGAACGAGGAACGGGTCGGCATGAATTCTCTTGAAAGAAGAAGAAGGCTACCTTGTAATCAAATTCCAAGTGGAACAGAAGACGATTATATCTTGAAAACAAAAATCGTTCCCCCCGTATGTCCAAAATGTCCCGAATGTCCTTCCCTTGAATTTTTATATAAACAATTGCAAAAGAAGAAAAAAGAAGAAGATAAAGAAGAAATCGAAGATGATTTAGACAAAAACAAAATAGAAGGGTCGAGTAATGCCGCAATGAGAAGAGAAAAAAGACGTAGAACAAGTGGAGAAGCAAACCCCCCTGCTAATAGAAACGGAAAACGTCCAAATGAAACCGCATTTGCAGCACAATCGGCACAACCAATTGCCAGACTTAATAGTTTCGCGGCTTTTCGTTAAATATTGTATTAATTTATTTATTAATTAATACAATGTTATGGTTTCACTCCATATTTTTATGCAATATTAGTTCAACGTCTCCTACTTCTTCTCTTTACCCTTTTCTTTTTACGCGTTCTTTTCTTTTTACGTCTTTTATTACGCGTCGTTCTTCTCTTACCGCCTTTCTTTTTACGCTTTCTCTTGCGCGTTCTTTTACGTTTCCCACCTAATGTATTAATGGAAGAGTCTTCACCTAGTAACGGCGACTTTTTTTTCCGCGTGTTGCGAAATTTTTTAAATTTGGCACTTATTTTTTTACATGCTGCTCCAATACAACCAACTGGTTTGGCTTCAGTGTAATCGTCACCAAACTGTGCTTGTTGGTTGGCCGACTGTTCATATTCGTATGCTTGTAGTACATTACTTGGAAAATGAGGCATTATAAATTATATTTAGATAAAAATATAATTTATCGCTTTTTTCTTGTTCTTCTTGTTCTTCTTTTTACACATTTTTTATCCATTTGGAAAGTAGGTGTTTTTTCGTCTTTCGGAACTATTTTTATAATACATTTTGACTTTTTACCGAATAATGGTTCCGTGCAGCCTTTTTCTTTTTTATTTTTTTTTGTTTTGTTTTTTTTGGACTTTTTATGTTTTAATACTACTATTTTTGTTTCTAAATCTTCAGTACATCGTGCTCTAAAATTCTCATATCGGTTTCGAACTTCTTTAAACGTTAAATTTGATTTTTTATGCAACATTTTATTTATTTGTTCATGAAAATCAAACATCCACTTGGAAAAATTATGTCTATTTTTTAAAGCCTTATCTGTTAAAGGAGCGGAAGCTATATTTTTTGAAAAATTTTTACGACAATGTCCGCAAGGTAATATTTTACCCATATTTAATATAAATCTTTTATAATCTGATTTATCATTGCATGTTGGTTTTAAAGGATAATTAAAACTCATTGTGTGAAGGAAATGCCAAATACTTGGTCCCCAAACAGTTGTTAACATACCGTCATTGCTGTTGAAGTCTTTACGCGTATATACTTTTTTTTTCCCACCCTTTTTATTACGTTTTCTAGTTTTCATGTTATATTAATATTAGAAAAAAATTACTCTATCCCATTTATTAAGTCGGATAAATTCTTATTATGGTCTTCTTTCTTAAATACTTTATTATAAACTATTTTGTAATATTCAGTATAAAAATTTTTCTGACTTGAATAAAAATTTTCATCTAAAAAAATTAGTTGTCCGTTATTATTTCTTACCCACATCTATTTATTTAACGCAATTTATCTCTATATTCGTTTAAAATATTATTCTTTTGTTCTAATAATATTTATAATAATGACTTTAGAAGAAAACACACAAACAACAGTGAGTAAAATTATTGATAATTTCAAAAGTCCTAGTTTCCTGATGTATATTGCAATTGTTGCTTTATTTGTAGGGATTGGATATATGATTTATGTTAATTATATTGCTCCTAGGATTTCTCCGGCTTGGATCGCAAACGACGAATACGACCAATCCAATCAAAGCGACGGCACAGAAGAGTCGGGTTCCGGGGCAGGACCAGGACCAGGCCCAGGACCGGGGCCTCCCGGTGAAGAAAAAGGACAAGCCCAATTATACTTATTTCATACTAATTGGTGTCCGTACTGTAAAAAATTATGGCCTATTTGGGATAAAGTAAAGGAATCTTTAGACCGAAAAATTTTCAACGGATTTCAATTAAGTTTTGTTGAAATTGATGGCGATAAACAAGAAGCCGATTTAAATTATTTTGAAGCTGAATTTTTAAAATCTGCCGAAAAGAAAAAAATAGATGGATTTCCTAGTATTTACATGATTAAAGGAGACCAAGTCTATGAATTCGAAGCAGCACCTACTGAAGAAAATTTGAAAGAATTTGTTAAATCAGTATTATAATTTAAGAATTTATGGGCGATTTCCCTTCCATCATTTAACCATCTTCTCCTATTTTCTTTATCAAATACTTCATTAATTGATTCGAGTGTAAATGTTTCGCCTGCTACTTCTATATAATTTTTTGGAATTGACATTTCATTTTTTTTACGATTTTCATGTATTAATTTTCTAAACATGTAAATTGCCATTTCTAAAATATTTGAATTTTTTTTCAACGGCATATTTTTTTGTTTTTGGGAGTGTATTACTTTAATAGACAATGTTTCTTCATCTTTATTCATATCAGCAATACATTTATCGTGTGGAAAATCTAAATCAACACCACCGTCAATGTAATAACTGTCATTTACATACATCGGTTTAAATATAAAAGGAAACGTCGATGACATATACACCGCATCCAATACCGATAATTCTGGCGAACTTTGATAATTCAAACATTCACTTTCAAACTTATTCAAATTAAAGCTATATATGTTTAAATTTATATTTGAATATTCATAAAATTCTTTTAAGGTCATTGACGGCTTCAATCCTTTAATTTTAAATTGAATCTCTAATAAATCTTTAACAAAATCGTTTCCAAATATACCTTTATCATCAAATGCTGAAAATATAGAAACAGCATTATTTTCATAACGCTTAGTCCAAGGTTTATTTATTATATATTCCATCAAAGCATCCCAATCTAATTTTAAACATATATATACTCCCAATATTGCCCCCGCGGATGTGGCATAAATATTTTCAATTTTATCTTGTTCCATATATTTAACCTTTATTAATGTATCTATGCAGCCCATCATTCTTATTAAATTATGTCCGCCTGAACCTAATACTATGTTTTTTATCATTATAATTTAATAACAAAATAAATTGTCATTTTTTACGCTTTTTCATTTTCTTTTTTTTCTTATTAATTTTATAATGAACGACGACTATGTTGGTAAAATTAATTTAGATGATTTATATCGTAGAAAAAAAGAAATACACGATAATAAATTAAAAATTTATAATAAAATCCTAAAACGAGTTCACGATAGAATTAAATATACATCTAGAATCAAAGATTCGCCTTGCTTTTGTTGTTACGTTATACCTGAATTTATGCTTGGAGTTCCTAGATATGATTCGGCGGCTTGTATTGCGCATGTGATGGATAAACTTACTGAAAATGGGTTTGCGATCAAATATACTCATCCAAATTTAATATTTATTTCGTGGAATCATTATATTCCACCCGAAGCAAGGAGAGCAATCAAACAAAAGACCGGTATTGCGGTTGACGGATTTGGTAATAATATTAAGAATAAAAGAAAAAACCAACCAGAAAACCCGAACGATTTATTATTGAAAGACAAAAAAGCAATAGTTAAAAAAGCGCCATCTGTCAGTTTTAAAGATGTTTCCGCATGGAAACCTAGTGGAGGGCTTATTTATAACACAGATTTGATTAAAAAAATCGAAGATACTACACATAACAAGTAAAAACAAACCACAGTCAATCACAGCACTTTCCTTGTTGATTTTTATGCAGCGGTTTGTTACTGACTTGTTGATTGCGAAATTACCCTCAAATTTGTTTCCACACTTCATCTGAAAGAAAAAGTGTTGAAAATTTACCCGCTAAATATGGCGTTTTGTTGATTTTGTTTTGCTCTATAAAAACGTTTGCCTAGTTGGTGTAAAACCATATTTTATCTATAAAATAATGAATATTATGGTAAGGATATATGTATAATATGTACAAGATCTAAAATATTTGAGTGTTCACTCATGAGTTTTTGCACAAATATTTGTCAACAAAAATGTGCAAAAGTATACATGTACTAACAAAGTACAAACCCAAAAAAACACGTTTTTTTAAAAACCCTACAATATTGTAGATAAAATTTGTAAATTTTTAAAAACATTTGTTACTGTAAAATTTTTTCGTAAAAAAGAATATAAAAAACTTATATGTATATATATAAAAATGTCTCAAAAAAGTAACGCCAAAACCCCAAAAAGTAACGCCAAAACCCCAAAAAGTAACGCCAAAAAAGTAACGCCATGTAAAACCGATTTAGCAAAAGTCGCAGAACCGTTAGCAAAAGTCGCCGAAAAAAGAACAAGAAAAAAAATTTATATGTGTGAAAATTGTAATTATTCTACAAAAATAATATCAAATTATAAAAAACATATATTGTCAAAGAAACATTTAAAAAAAGTTCCCCAAAAAGTTCCCCAAAAAGAACATGCAAAAAATACCCAATGGTTTAAAAGTAATCCGAATGAATTATCAAATATGAGAATTAAACTCGATGAATATGAAAAAATATTAGAAGAAAAAAGGAGGGATAAAGATAGGATTGCTGAATTAGAAAAAAAAAATATGGAGATAGAGATTAAATATTTGAAACAAACAGTAGATATTCTTGAATCTACGAAACCAGCAACAATCAATTCGCACAACACCACAAACAGTCACAATACGAATAATATATCAATAAACATGTATATAAACGACCATTGTCAAGACGCAATGAATTTGGATGATTTTGTAAATAAAATTAAATTCAAATTACAAGATGTATTTGATGGAACATTTCCAATACAAAATTCAGTTCAAAAATTATTTATTAAAAACTTGAACGAGTTAGGTCCAACACAAAGACCTGTTCACTGCACTGATATGCGAAGAGGCAAATTCTTAGTAAATGATAAAAATGACGGATGGGTTAAAGATGATGGTGAGAAGATAGCACAAGGTGTTAAAAAGGTCCAACATAAAGCAATAATAGATGCGTATGATGCGTTCGATAAACAATTTAAACCACCACACCCAGGAAAATTACAAGATAAAAAAGATGCAATAGTAAATCCTTTAAGGAGCAATATAAAAAAAGACACCCCGAAAATTATAAAAGAATTAGCAAATGTTACTAATGTAAAAGATGCGATAAATCAATTAGATAAGAGTTAAAGATATAATATAATATATAAATTATATGTCGTCGAAAGTCGCGAAGTTTGAAGAATATTCTAGAAAACAGAAATTAATAAATAATAAGGGATATAAGATAGACGCGGTCGCTCCTTGTGATTTATGTCATATGAGCTCAAAGGTAAGGACACGGGGAAAAGCTTTGTGTAATAAACATTGGAGCGAAAGAGAATACAATAAAGAAATAATAAAGCCATATGAAGATAAAATGCAAGAATTAGAAGAAGAATTACAAGAAACGAGAAAATATAAAAAAAAGTATGATGTTTTAATTTCCGCAGTAACATTAGAAAGATTAGAAAACCTCGGATTTATAAAAAAATAATATAAAATCAAAATTTTGTATTATTAAAGTGTCATTATATAAAATATTATTACCAGAAGCGATAAATTAATATTTGAAACCGCCTGCTGTGCCAGCATTAATAACGTCGTCTATTGGTTTATCAATAATAAGCTCTTCGGATTTTTCTTTAAAATTTTCAATTTTCAATTTAGTGCTTTTAATCATACGATCTTTCACAATGGCTTCGAGAAGGTTGAGTCCTGTTTGAAAATCTTTTTCACAATCAATATATAATTTAATAATTTTATTCCTAGCATCGGGTATTAATTTATCAAGCTCCTCATAAGTGAGTTTGGGATTAAGTGTGACTTTTTTCTCTTTAGTTTTAGGATCAATCCAATAAGAAAAAACTTTTTCAATAATAGTTAAAAGAGCTTTTTCATTTTCATTATTCTTAGCAATCATATTAGATACGTGTGTGGCATAAGATTGGAATAATTTGTTGGAAGCTTTTGCTGTATAAGATTGCGTCCATGGGCTTTTGGGGTCTTGGCATAATTCTTGATTATGGAAATCTTTTAATTTGATATGTGAGAATTTTTTGATGGTGTCGGGCATTTTCTTTTTACCGGAAAATATAGAGAAAAATGCGAGGAGGTCTTTATTGTATTGTTGTTTAGATTTTTTAGACATTTTATAGAATTTGCCGGTTTTAAAATCAAAAACATCAAAATATAAATTTTCTAATTCAGGAATACCGATTTCATCATTTAAGTTTTTAGTATCGCTATATTCTTCTTCTATTGGAATATGTTGTTCGACTGTGGGGGCTGGCGTAGAGTATGTATCGGAAGATTGTTGAATAACGGGTGTTGGTAAATTAGTAGGGTCGCGATTTTGGAAATAATTCATATTTTCAGATGCTCCACCAATAATAGGGACTGATTTTTTATTCATATTGCAGTTTTTACCTTTAACAACAATGCGATTGTCGGTATTTTGGACTGGTTTAAGAGCAGTAATCCGTTTAGTGCAGAAATTAAGTTTAGTTAAAGTGGTTTTAACACCCTTTGGGACGGTATTTTTTAACATAATAGGAACGGATTGTTTTTTTCCAGTAAGGTCTGTATACTGGATATGAGGATTGCTTGCTAAATTTATAGCGGCGAAAAGGTGAGCGACACGAACATAATAACGAGAAATACCATTGCACATTCGTTGTTTTCTACGTTTGCTAGAAACATCCATATTATCTAAATTTTTTTTGGCTAAATATGCGATGTGTTGGTCGTGTTTCATATTTTCTTGGAATTCATTAGGAGTATTGCCGCGAACAGATAAATCAAGATAAGAAATTTCGAGTTCATTAAGATGATGTTGTAAAACTTTGGAAGTTAAAACAACGATATCATTGCATTTTTCAGGGTTATGTAGATTTTCCATATCCTGGAAATTCATTTGAGTGATATATTTGGCTGCTATATGATGTAACACATTTGGCAATTTAAGTTTTTTATTATTAAATATACTATCTTTTTCGTTCGATTTTTTTTTATTTAAAGAAGAACCTTTATTACCCATATGATAATAATATATATTATAAAAAACTGAATTAAATATAATACATTTTATTAAATTTAATAATGATAAAAAAAGGATTAAAAACAACCAAAAAAATTAAAAAGAAAATAAATGCAAAAAAATTATGGGCGGCATTTGATAATGAAGGAATAGAAGACACCCAAAAAGAATTAGTTCAGGTATATAATTCTTGCAAAATAACTAAAAGGGATAATTGCGAATTATGTGGAGGAAGGCTACATTTATCAGAAGAAAGATTTTTAACCTGTGAGAATAAATCTTGCGGAATAATATATAAGGATGAATTGGATGAGAATCCAGAATGGAGGTATTATGGCGCCGACGATAGCAGTTCGGTCGATCCGACCAGATGTGGTATGCCAATAAATCCATTATTAAAAGAATCTTCATATGGGTGCAAAGTAGTATGTAATTATAAATCATCATATGAAATGAGGAAGATTAGAAGGTATACAGAATGGCAGTCAATGCCGTATGAAGAAAAAACACAATACGACGAATTTGAAAAAATAAAAGTGCACGCGAATATAGCAGGAATTGCTAAAATAATTGTGGATGAAGCACTTAGACAGCATAAAAAATTATCGTCAATGAAAACATTTCGTGGGGATAATCGGGATGGTATAATAGCAGCATCAGTATATATAGCTTGTAGAATACATAACTTTCCAAGAACCGCGAAAGAAATAGCGACAATCTTTAAATTGGATAATACAAGTGCAACAAAAGGGTGTAAAAATGCGGGGCAAATATTAAATCAATTGGAAGGTTCGTTGAATAATAACGAAAAGACAGAATATTGTTCTACAACACCAGAAGCATTTATAGAACGATTTTGTAGCAAATTAAATATTAATAAAGAATTGACAAAGGTATGTATGTTTGTATCAAAGAAAATAATGCAGAATAATTTAATACCAGAAAACACGCCAATATCAGTAGCGGCGGGAATAGTATATTTTGTGTCACAATGTTGTAATTTAAATATATGTAAAAGAGGAGTATATAAAGTAAGTGAAATAAGCGAAGTAACTATAAATAAGTGTTATAAAAAGTTATTTAAAGTAAAAGACACATTAATACCGTCGGTAATAATGGAAAAATATAAGTTATAATTAAAGAATAAAATCGAGGATTTTGTTTTTTGATTCAGAAACAAGTTCAAAACAAATTTGTCGAGTAGGGTCATTTTTATCGAGCGAGCCAATTATTTTGTATCTAGGGGGTCCTCCAAGATTTCTACAGAAAAAGGGGATGGAATAATAAAATTGCGGATAGTAAGAAAAGGTCATCCAATCATCACAATACCAATTTTTAACTTGTTCTGGAAAATAAAAACCGAAAATTTCCATGTGTTTTCTACTAACAAAAGATTGTGTTTGAATAAATCTATTTCCACCTGGTTGACTATGAGGACCAGAAATGTACCTATCATAATCCATAGGCCCGGTCAAACCGATGTTGTTATTTTTTTTGAGAGCTTTGATAGAAGCATCAACCCATCCATTTTGCATAAAAACAATATCATCACCTGATTGGAAAAAATAATCACAACCATCATCATAAGCATTTTTAAATGCCAAGTTCCACATAATAGAAACGTGTCCCTTTGGAATATTTTTTGCTTCAATAAGTTTTAAAAAAATATTGCGTGTTTTCAATGAATCGAAAATTGCTAATAGTGCCTTTTTTTCAGTTGGATTAGTATATAATGGGTCGTCGTGATCTACAACTAGATAAATAGTATATTTATGTTGGCGGTCGCGAGTATCAATAAAATGTTTTAAAAAAAGATTACAAAAATGAGTTTGATGAATTTTATTCCAATCTCTATTTCTAGATGTGGTTGGTATAAGAATTCCAATGTGGTGTTGAGGAGTATCGGGGTGATATTCGTCCATTTAATTAAATATAATAATAATATTTAAATAGTTGTCAAATTATAATATATACTATGAAACCAAATTCATTTTGTACGATAAGCACCAATAATTGTAGGAGCGAGTTAGTAATATTTTTATTAACATTGTCGGTCCATCACACAGGAGCACCTGTTTATATAATGTCAGATAAAGAAACCTCGTTGGAAATATTAAATATGACACCAAAAATAAAATTAGACATGAAATGGTTTATAGAATTGGATGAATATAACAATAAATCAAGAGCAGAAATGGAAAAAGAAGGAATATGGGATAGATTTTTAAAAAATAAGATGAGAATAATAAATGAAGCATTGGAAAAAGAAGAAGATACAATGTTTTTAGATAGTGATATGGTAATATTGGATGAAATAAATGATATAGATAAAGAAAAAATGGTAGGTTTATCACCACAATTTATAAAAGAGAAAAATGTTAATGAAACGGGCTATTATAACGCGGGGATGTTATGGACTAATAGTAAAGAAGTCAGTGATTATTGGATAGAAATAACACAACCGAACCATAGTTGTGCGGAACAAATATATATGAAAAAATTGGAAAAGTTTGATTATTTTACATTTGGAGAAAATTATAATTTACAAAGCTGGAGATTTATATTGGGATTGGAAAAAACACAACAAATAGCAAACAATATAATTACAAAGAATGATAAATTATATTATAAAGACAAGCGCTTGAAAACAATTCATACACATTTTAATGCGAAAAATAATATATTTCAAAGTATAAATGAATTTTTAATTGGAAGATTGCGAAGTTGTAAAATGTATAAAGAATTATGTTGTATAAATAGGGGGATAACTGGAAAATGGCAAATATACATACCAGATAATAAAATAATGCCTGGAATGTGGTATCATACAAATGATTCTTTTAGAGAATTGGCAGCTTTGTGGAAGTTAAATAACAAAGACATTGAAATAAAGATGAGTAGAATAGGGAATTGTATGTTATATCCTGAAATATATTTATATGATAGACCCACCTTAGAATGGTTGGAGGAGAGAATAATGAAAAGTTCATTATTTATGTTGGGAAATGGTGATATGAAAGTAGAAGGAACATCTTTGAAGGCACAAGGCTTAAACGTAAAGCCTTGGATATTTTGGCCTAGGCGCCCTATGGTATTAGAAAATTATATATATACAACTAAAATAAAATCATACGACGAGAGAAAATCGAATATAACATTTATAGGGAATATAGAAAATAGCGTTCAGAATAAATATAGAGAAAATAAAAAATGGATAAAACTAGTAGATAATTATCACTGTACGTTGGGGAAAGTTCATAAATTTACTCAAGAAGATTATATACAAAATCTACATAATAGTCGCTACGGATTATGTTTGAGGGGATATGGAAGTAAATGTCATAGAGAAGTAGAACTGATGGCAGTAGGGACAGTGCCAATCGTAACCCCCGAAGTGAATGTTGAATCATACATAAATCCATTAGTAGAAAACGTCCATTATATAAAGATAAATAATGTAGAAGAATGGAAAGAACCGACCGTAGAAGAATGGGAAAAAATGTCACAAGCCTGCGTTAAATGGTATAATGAAAACATTCATAGTAAGAAAAGTTGGAATTTGACAATAAATACAATATTATATACATAAAAAGAAAGTGCTATAAAATTATAAATGGATTATAGCAGTTATTTAAATGAATTTATGGATGAAATATACGATGAATTTATATCAGAAAATGCAGGAGGAATGAAAGCACCTGATATGTTTACATTATATGCCATGTTAAAAGATATAAACCCCGACGTAGTGATAGAGTCAGGTTTATGGAAAGGGCAATGTACTAAGGTAATTCGAGGCGCGGTAGGAGAAGAATGTAAAATAATATGTTTAGAACCTCGAACACTATATGGTTGGCAAGATGATGGAAATACAGATTATTATATTGGAGAAAAATTCATAGATTTTGAAAGTTTGAATTTATCGGAATATAAAGATGATAAAGTAGTTGCAATATTTGACGACCATATAAATAAAGTAAAAAGGTTATTTGAAAGTAAATCTAAAAATGTTGATTGGTCTATATTTTGCAATAATTATCCAAAAAATTGCGGAAGTCATTTGACACTGGAACATATATATAAACAAGATATGAGATATATAAATCAATATCGTAATCCAGATGATTTAATAACCAAAACAAAGGAACTTATAGAAGAATACAAAGTATATCCAAATATATTTCCAGGCAAAATAAAAACAGGGGAAGGAATATTTGATTGCGAAAGTTATTTTAAAGAACCGGTTGAAGACAAGGATATAATAGAAAAATATAAACCATTATATGAAGAAAAAGAAAGTTACAGATGGAATACGCTGGTTAAATTAAAATAAATATAAAGATTAAATGTTATATTTATTAAATGTTAAAAATAACAAGTTGGTTTGGTAGACTAGGAAATAATATAACACAACTAAAAAATATATTGCATATAGGAATATATTACCAGTATAATATAGAAATACCACCACACACACTTTTCAAATCAACAAAAATAATAATAACGAACGAATTATATGATAATATATGTGAGAAAATTACAGATACAGAAGGAACCGAATATTATTATCAAAATAAATTATTAAAGTACGAAGAATGTTTTCAATACAACGAATATAAAGTAAAGCAAGCATTAAAAGATATTTTTAATATTGATTATTCAAAAATTATAAATTTACAAGAAAATGAATTGGTAATTCATATTCGGTCTGGCGACCAATTAATAACAAGTAACCCGAACCCAAAGTATATAATGGCACCAGTATGCTATTATAAAAAGATAATAGATGAAAATAATTATGAAAAAATACAAATAGTATGCGAAGATACTTTAAATCCTTGTGTGAATCAGTTATTAAAATTATATCCAAAAATAATTTACAAAAGAAATACGTTAGTTGATGATATAAAAATAATACTTGGGGCAAAACATATAGTTTCTACAATAGGAACTTTTATACCAGCATTGTGTTGGTTCTCTAACAATATAGAGAAAATATATGCGGTTTCGTATGATTTTACATTATATGAAAAAATATATCCAAAAATCGATGAAATAAAAATAATAAAAATGGAAGATTATAAAAATAAAATGGTAAAATGGAAAAATAATCCAGAACAAAAACGATTAATGTTGGAATATAAGTTTAAAAAAAAAGAATATATTACCACCAGCTGAAGAAATTATAATGAAATATGAAAAAATAGCAAATTAGTCAAATTTGTAAATACGAACATATCCATTATCGGCACCACCTGGTGCTTCAGCAGAACTGACAATAATAATGCTGCCATCAGCAGAAATATCAACATCTCTGCCAAATTTATCACCAGCATCACCAGGTAATTCTTTATCGTCAATAACCCAATCAGCACCATCCTTTTTATAAACAACAGCAACACCGTTATTATTAGCAGGAGTATCATACATATTATTTCCAATAATAATTTTAGAACCATCTTTGCTAATAGCAATAGATGAAATTACACCATCTAAATTAGCCTTTATAGTAGTATCAATCATGTATTGTGGGAGATTGTTGGGGTCTTTCTTATAAACAACAATATTTCCATTATCTACACCCGGATGAGAAGTGATAACAATAGATGCGTCGCCAGCAATATCAACTTTCTCTCCAAAACCTTGACCGGCTGTTCCAGCGCCGCCAATGAAGTCACTGATTACAGCCCAAGCACCACCAACACCAGTATTCCCAAGAATGTAAGGACCATTATAAGTTCCAACAACAAGTCTTGTACCATCAGTATTAAATGCAACATCATACCCAAAATTGGTAGCAGCAGCATTTGCGTTGCTAATAGTGCCTCCTTCTTTTTCGTATTGTCCATTTCCAGGATTTAATTTAAAAATCTGGATATCTTTATCATAAAAAGACGCAACAGCAACACGTCCAGCATTTCCACTTATAGCAACTGTACTATCATCATCATCATTAGCACCTTCAAGTTTATGCAATACTTGAAATAAGTCATCGTTGGCGTTCTTTTTAAGAACTATACCAGAACTAGTATTAGTGTTCGTATTTTTTTCGGAATAAATAATAGTATGTCCATCATCGCTAATAGAAATACATGCAGGTAAACTTGACGTGCCAATCTTCATATGGTCGGCACTAGGGATATGGGTGTCAACTTCATCATATCCGGTTCCGTCAGCTCTAAGTTTAAAAATGTGGACTTTGCCTCTACGATCGTTTCCAGCTGGAAGATTTGGATATAGAGTATCTTGTGCGATTACAGCAATGAAATTTCCATTTTGGCTGAATGCAACACTTTTTCCAAATTCAGTATTACCAGCAGCAATAGTTAATGTTTGAAATAATTTCCAAATCTCAGTAATAACTGGTTCGGGTATTTTACAACATTCTTTTTTTACACGATTAAATAATCTAAATCCGTGGTATGATGTTCCAACACCACCAGGTATTCCAAATCCAAAACCGCCTGAAGCGGCACCATAATTAGTTAAATTATTTGATCGTCTAAGTCTTCTATTAGAAGGATTTATTCCAGGCATTATAATAATAGTTAAGATTAAATTATTATAATGAATTAGTTGCTATTTGCTATAGCGGTTGCTTTAAGTCTATTTAATCGGTCCATTTGTCCGACCTGTGCTTCTAAATTAAATTGCTGACTTGCTTTGTCTGGTATCGGTTTTTGATAAACATTTAATTTTCTATTGGAAGACCCCGGTGTTCCAAAATTAGATGGTTGATATTGACTATTTATGATACTAGCAGGGTATAAAAATCTAGCTTTTGCGATTCTTAATAAATTTGGGCGAGGTGGGGATGGTCTAGGTTGGGCTATACCAATATTTTTCCCCTTTGAACCATCGTATGAAATAACACCGCGTCTAGAATAGGCTCTTGCCTGTAAAGGTAACATATATATATTATATTAAATATAAAAATCTAGTGAGAATTATCGGTTAAAATAATAATTACTGTAGCAACACCAACAAAAGTTAAAAAAACACATATTACTAGAATAATAATGTCTAAATTATCAACCATCTCATTGACATAAGCATTTGGTCTTTGAATTTTTTTACAACAAATATAATTAGAGAATCTATCTAAGTTAGTTATTGGTCTTGGCTCATACATAAAAGGAACGCCAGCCAGATATCTAGTCCTAGGAGACATATATCTAATATCAATAGTGGCGAAAGACGTTATAGAAATATTTCTGGAATTATCTATATAAAATGGTTTTAAATGTATATAATTAAAACTAATATCTTGTCTACACATTAAACAATTTTCATTTTTTGTTAGGTTAATCCATTGTTCGTAACATTGTGCGTGATAATTAAATCTACAAGAACAATAATTATTTATGGATAAATCATATGAACCATTATCTAGAACAGTAGAATGACATATTATGCATTTTGATAAATCTTTAACTTTAATAGTGTATGGCGAATTCATATTGTAATATTTAAATAAATTAAAAATCTATTTCTTCGTCATCAAAATTAGTTTCGGTTTTGTTGCCGCTCGATAAAGAATAATCTCCAACTCGCTTTTCGAAAAAGTTTGTCTTTCCTTCCAATGAAATCATTTCCATGAAGTCAAAAGGACAACTAACATTATATAATTTTGAATAACCCAATTGAACCAATAACCGGTCAGCCACGAATTCTATATATTGAGACATCAATTCGTTATTCATGCCAATTAATTTACAAGGCAATGCTTTGCATATAAAGTCTTTTTCAATCGCAACTGCTTCTTTGAATAAGTCATGAACTTTATTTTTTTTCGGTTTTCTAATTAACTTGTGAAATAGACAAATGGCATAGTCAGTATGCATGCCTTCGTCTCGCGATATTAGTTCATTTGAAAAAGTTAAGCCCGGCATTAACCCTCTTTTCTTTAACCAATAAATACTGCAGAAAGCGCCAGAAAAGAATACTCCTTCGACACAAGCAAAAGCAATCAATCGAGTTGCAAAAGATGAACGATTGTCGTTAATCCATTTAATAGCCCAATCGGCTTTTTTTTTAATACAAGGAAAATTGTCTATTGCTTTAAATAATTTCATTTTTTCATCTTCATTTTTTATGTACGTATCAATAAGAAGGGAGTACGTTTCCGAATGAATATTTTCCATCATCAATTGGAAGCCATATGCTGCCCTTGCTTCAGGCAATTGTACTTCTGACATGAAACGTTGTCCTAGATTTTCTAATACAATACCGTCACTAGCCGCAAAAAAGGCTAATATCATTTTTATAAAATGTTTTTCGTCATCTTTTAAATTATTCCAATGGGTCAGATCTTTCGAAAGATCTATTTCTTCTGTTCTCCAGAAACAATCTTCCATCTTTTTATAATGTTGCCATATCTCTTGGTCTTGTAGTGGAAACATTACATAGCGATTTGGATTTTCAGTAAGCAGGGGTTCATTTAGTGATTTGGACATCCTAAAGTAATATAATAATTAGATTTAAATATTTTTTTTAATATATTAATATTTACAGCTTTATGCTTTCATATATAAAAAAATAAAGTTACTATTTGACACGGTTAATAACAGTAGAAATTAAAGAATAAATTATATGTAATATATATATTAATGAGTAATAATTTAATGAAATTGGCAGAAAGAGATAAAATTTTACAGCAAATACAATCAGAAATAAAGTTACAGCAAATAAATTTATTAAGACAAACAGGTGAATTGGAAAAAAATCATAAATCTAATAAATTTTTAGAAGGAGTTGTTGAAGATTATAAAGGATTTCGCGATCATATAATTCAAGAAAAACGCAATCAAAAAATATTTTTAGAAGGATTAATTACATATTTAGAGAAAATGCAAATACAAGGAGAAATGACCGATAGATTAATGGCACAAACAAAGCACGAAGAAAAATCGATACTAGATAAATTAGACAAAGTAAAGAATGAATTAAACGAATTAATTAATGCTACAAAAAAATAAGCCTATATAATATATATCATGTCAGATAATACGGATAAAGTGAATGAAATCAAACAAATGATTAACAATCATCAAGAGAGAATAGAAAAGGTAACGAAAAGTCAAAAGAGTTATATCGAAAATAATAAAAAGGTTGCCGAGGAACTTAAAGAGTTGGTATCAAAATTAACGGAGTGTATGAATAAATTAGATTTAATTTCAAAACATAACGACAATCAAAATAATGAAATTAGTGATTTAAAGGATAATTTCACAAAGCAAACCGAAGAAAGAAATAAAGAACTGGAGCTCGAAAGAGAACAGCAAAAAGAAGCAGAAAAAAAACGCAAAGAAGAATCCGATAAAAAATTTGCAGAGTTGAATGCCAAGAATGAGCTGGACCTTGCGGAGCTACAAAAAAATGCGAGCCTGAAAGAGATGGAGCAAAAAAGCGATGCCGAACTTGCTGCCGCCAATTTGCGACAGCAACACGAGGAGGAGAACAACGCAAGAAACCAAGAAAACGATAAAAACGCGAAGGATGCAGAAAACGCACTTGCGAAACAAAAAGAAGAAGCAACCGCAACGATTGAGCGCCTTGCCAATTTAAACGCGGAGCAAAAAACACTCCTTGATCAACAGATTTATGATATTACAGAGGAATCGAAAAAACAATTACAGGAGCAAAAAACAAAACAAGATGTTGATATGGAAAACCTAATTGCTGAGAAAGACGAGATTATTAATCTACAAAAACAACAACACGAAGAGGCGCTAACCCTGAAAGCATTGCAGCAAGAAAAAGTAATAGAAGAGTTAAAAAAAACGAATGAAGAAACTATTGAGGCGTTAAAAAACGATATAGCTGAAGGCAATGACAAGGCTTTAGCAGATGCTCAAAAACACTGTTTGACTAAACAAGAAGAACTATTGGCCCAAATAACTAACTTTCAAGAAGCGGTCGAGGCTCTGGAAAAGGAAACACGGGCCGCTAGCGAAATGAGCATAAGCGAGGTTAAGGGTATAGTAGATCAAAGTTGTGAGAAAGTAACTAAGTTGGTGAGTAAAATTCCAGATGGAGCAAAAGAAGAAGAAGCACAACCCCAACTTAAAACAGACGAAGCACCAGTAGGACCAAGACCACCGTTTTTACAGCCCCTTCCCGAAGCACAAAGAAGATTTGATCCAGCAGGACAAAGGTTAGGCGAAGAAGCTACGAAATATTTTAGAGTTCCAAATAAAGGAACATCAATTAATTGGATAACTGACTGGTATGATGGTATAATTTGTTTAAAAAGTGGTAAGAGTTGTACGCCAGCAGAAGTGGTTAGCAACCCTAAACAATATTATTACAGCCAGTTAGTAGAAGCGATAAGTGAAATGAACGGGAAATTTACAGAAGCAGTGTATGAAAAAATGCATAAAAATAATTCAGAACAAGTATACAGATATTTGTTAGACAAATTAGGACATTATTATTTAATGGATGTTGGAGAACATAACATGAAAATGTTAATGGCAGATTGGTTAGTTTTATACACAGAATATTTAAAGAAAGGTCCGGATGTAGGTGAACCGAATTTCGAAGAATATTATTCATCAGAAAGTCATAGACAATGGTTTATTGGGCATGCTGCAGATCGTGTAAACTCACCAGAATGGCCTAAATGGGAAAAGGGGGACTGGAAGGGAAAGCTTTCAAATATGAGAGGTCAGTTGGATAATTTGGGAACACCTGGAGCAAAGCATAAATATAAACAACAACATCACAGAAGAGGGTCAAAAAGAGGGGGTTTTAGATACGGAATGAAAATACCAAGAAGAAGAACCTTGCGTTCTAAAATGAAAACACATCGTTTAAAATCAAAGAAAAAGAAAAAGAAAAAGAAAAATAAATCAAGGAAAAAACAAAAAAGGAAAAAAACAGCAAAAAAATAAATTTTAGGAGTTAATATTTAATACTTAACTTAAATATTAAATATTTTTTTATGGTTATATTGTATAATGAAAGTTCCAGGAATTTTTAATAACAAAATTTTATGCTATGCCATGTTATTTTTAGCAACAATGAATATTATTGGATATCTTACGACAGGTGCTTATGAATGTTTATTGGTATTTTCGGTTGGTTATGCGGGTGTGAATTATTTATGTAAAAACCAAACGTGTTCTATTTTAGGAGCATTGTTTGCTGCTAACTTTTTATGGGGATGTGGAAGAGTAAAAGAAACATTTGTAGAATCAATGAAGGGGAGTGATGCGAAAATGGTTGATACGGCAAAAAACGCGACTGGTGCGGCGCTTGAAGCAATGAAAGAATTTGCTGCAAATCCAACGGAAAAGAAGGGGAAAAAAGCAGATGCTGCAGCAAAAACGGCGGAAGTTGCTACAAAAGCGGTAGAAAAATGCGAAGGCGAGACAATGTGGGACAAAATTAAAAAAAAATGTGTTCCAAAAAAATAAATAGAAGACAACTATAATTAATTATTTTATATATAAATTATATAAAATGGTAAAAAAGTTAATTAACAAAACACCAAAAGTAGTGCAGTCAGCATTATCAAATAAATACGTGTTATATTTGGTTTTATTGTTTTCAATAGCTCATGTAGTTGGATACATCCAAATGGGGAGTTGGGACGCTTTAGCATTATATATGGCGGGTGTAGTAGTAATGAGTTATTTTTCAAAAAATATGATAGTGAATTTATTGGCGGCAATGTTCTTGGGAAATTGTAAAGTTTGCTTAGATGTAACAAGCAATGTTTTATCAAGATTTGGGGTGGGGAGAGAAGGGTTTCAAGAAGGCATGGAAGAAGCGGATAAAAAGTGGAAATTAGTGGATGGAGAATGTAAATTAGACCCAAAATGTACTGGAGATAAATGTTTTGATAATAAAAACTGCAAAAAAGCGGGAAGTACAGATGGATTTAAAGGTAGTGGGCAACAATCATCGCCACCGGCCAAATTAGATGAAAACGACAAAGACGACGATGATGCCCCAGGAAATAGATTAGATTATTCAGCAACTTTAGAAATGGCATATAATAATTTAGACAAAATGTTGGGAAGCAAAGGAATGGCGGGATTAACAGCCGAAACTCAAAAATTAGTGGGGCAGCAAAAAAATCTAATGGAGTCGTTAAATAATATGGCACCAGTATTGGAAAGTGCTAAGAGCACGTTAGATAATATGAATTTGCCGGATATGGATAAAATGAATTCATTATTATCGAAAATGAATGGGGGTGGATTATCGGGATTGATGGCACAAGGAATGGGAGGTAAAGGGAAAAAATAATTTTTTAACATTATATTATAAATAATGGTAAAAAAGATAATAAAGAGTTCGCCAAAAATAGTGCAGAAATTATTGTCCAATAAATACATTTTATATGGAGTATTATTTATTTCAATAATAAATATCGTGGGATATATCCAAATACAAAATTACGATGCTTTAGCCTTATATATAATTTCACAAATAATAATGAGTTATTTTTCAAAAAATATGATAGTAAATACATTAGTAGCATTAAACGTAGCAAATTGCAAGGTATGTGCTGATTATCTCAATGTAAAATTAGAAGGGTTTAAAGAAGGTGCGAAAAATATAGACGGAACAACAAAAAAGAATTCGAAATATTATAAAAATAAAGCGGGTAATTGTGTAGAACACACCGAACAATCAAAAAAGAACGGTGGTTGCAAAGGGAAAGGGTGTAAAAAAAATTGTAAAACATGTTATGGTTCTATAAAATGTACTTGATTTTGTAATTTTCTACCATTATATTATATATGGTAAAAAAATTAATAAGTAAATCACCAAAATTTGTCAAAAATGCTTTAACAAATAAATATGTTTTGTATGGAGTTTTAGTTATGTCAATAATGAATATTTTAGGATACATAGAAATGAATGATTTTGATTCTTTAGCACTATTTATGGGTTCTGGTGTATTAATGAGCTATTTTTCTAAAAATATGATAATAATCTTATTAACAGCAATGTTTTTTGGAAATTGTAAAGTATGTGCTTCCGCATTAAATGAACGCGAAGGATTTAAGGAAGGTACGTCATCTATGTCAAAAAAAGCAAGGGGGTCGAAAAAAGTGACGCTTTATATGAAAACGGGCGCACAACAGGGTGGGGCAAAATGCGTGGAAGCTACAAATAGGACGGGTCAATGTAAACAAGACACTACAAAATGCAAAAATTGTTCCGGGAAAAATGTTTGTTTTGGATGTGCTGATTGGGGAACAAAATGTGGAAAACAAAACATGCGAGCATCTAAGTCGCCTTGTAAGAACTTTAAAAAATCAGGTTTTACACAACGTTCTACTCCAGAAAAAATAGATAATGGTAAGAGAGAAACAACTGATACAGATATAAACTATGGGGCATCTTTAGAAACAGCGTTTAATACATTAAATAATTTAACTGGAGGAAAAGATGGATTAGCACAAATGACAAATACAACATCCGATTTAGTTGATACACAACATAAATTGATGGAGTCAATAACTAATATGGGTCCAACAATAATGGCAGCAAAAGAAACTTTAGAAGGAATGAAAATGCCCAGTATAGAAAAGATGAGTGCATTATTATCAAGGATGAATTCGGGAAATAACGCAGGTTTAATGGCAACGTAATAAAAAATAAATAATTAATATATAATGCCAAAAAAATGCCCACCTGGAGTTTTTTGTATAGAAAATACTACTTTATTATTTTTATTAATAGTATTTTCAATAATAGGGGGAATTTTATATACAGTAAATAATAACGTCAAGACAAATTATAATATATATATGAAAAACAATGAAGACCATAAAGCCGTCTTAAATGATATGCACTCTCCCCCATTAAAAAATAATTCATACCATCCAGAATTAAGAAGTTGCCATTCAAACGGCTTACCTATAAATATTAAAACAAGAGGCGGTGGAGGAGCGTATAGACAATTAGGAATATTAACAAGGATGAGCGGCGATGAGATGATACTGCCATTAATGGGGCGCCCATTATATTCAAATAGAAGTAAATGGCAATATTATACCATGACCGATAAAAACAATGTTGTAAAATTACCAATAAGTAGCAAAGGAAGATCTTGCACTGGTGAATATGGTTGCGATGAATTAACAAACGGAGAAACAATATATGTCGATGGTTACAACGACACGTTTAAAGTAACCATTTATGACAATTCGCAATTTCAATATATTCCATATTTGTAAGTAAAAATATTTAAAAAAATAATAATTTATATATATAAGCAAAATGTTAAAATCAATAATTAATAATATGGACGACGACAAAGACACACTATTTCCAATAGAATTAAATAAAGAATTTACAATAATGAAAGACAAATTTAATGTATTAACACAATTAAATGAAGGAGATAAAATAGGTAAAAATTCGAATAATGAATATGTTATATTTAGTAAAGGATGGGTTATGGGTTCAACTCAAACTGCTTGGAGAAAAATATATGGCGAAGATAGAGAAAACACAAATAAATACCTAGAAAAAGATTTTATACAATACGCAAAATTTCTTGATAGAATAGTAACGTTTGCGGATAGTGACCTATTAAACGTGTACAAAACGTTCTGTTACGACGTATCAAATTTTTGCCAAAAATTAATAACAAGTCTTTATAATTTAAAAAAAACGTATGATGGAAGTGATAATTCAACTAAAATAATCGCAAGAATAGATAGTATAATATTAGTATTGATAGAATACAAAGAAAAAATCGAAACCATATACGTCTCAAAACACAGAGGGAATTTCAGTTGTTATTTAAATATGGATTCACATTCAGTATAATTAATCAATAATTAAATATAATTATTCATTAATCCGATTCAAGAATTCCAAGAGAGCTCAACCACGATCTAGCATCCTGTTCGAAATTTTCCTTTGCTGCTTTTAAACTATAATGACCGTTTTCTTCGTCGCCAGTGAAAGTGACTCCGAGATAAATATTTGGTTTATTTCTTGGAGGCAGTTTTACATATTTTTTAGGACCAAGTTTTTTCATTCTAGCCGCAAAACCTGTCTCGGGGTCATTCGCCCCGTCGGCATATTTTTTAGCTGCTTTTCCAGCGATTGCTCTTAGAGCTGCCACCTTCGTCATTCCTTTTTCTACGGCTGTTTTGGCTTTTTCACATACGCCATTAATACAATTTTTACACCCATCAGCACAACCAGGACCCGGTTCATCCGCTATGTGCCACGGTTCATCATCTTTTGTTTCTAGTTCCGATTCCGATTCCGATTCCGATTCCGATCGACGAGGGTCTATATGTAAAGGTTTGGCTGAAGTGGCCGCAGTGGTCCGAGCATCAGGCCTTGCAATACGTTTATTATTCTGCTCAATCTGGTTTATCAAATCATCGAAAGTTTCATCCCTGAAACTTTCGACATCCTCTCTCGTTATACCTAGACCTCTATCATCTGTAACAAGTTCTCCATCGTCATCGTTGCCATCAATTAGGTCTTGTATGAAAGAATCGTCAACTCGTCCTTTAAACGCGCTGTAATCACTCGACAGACCGGTGTTGATGTTTTCATACGACGAAGAAACCGTCTTTAAATTGTCATCCGATGATGTAACCATATTTTCAAGCGATTGAATATTGTCCGCACTATTCTTGTTTGTCTCTATAACACTCACCATTTTGTTTATACTACTATCAAATGTATCATCTTCGCTGGTTATAACTTCTGCATCTTCCGCAACTTCTTCATCTTTAACTTCGGGGTTTTTAGGTTGGGAACTATCATCTGTCATCGGGATTTTGTATTCCACAGTTACGTTTTCGTCATCACCATCCGAATATATTATTTCTTTTAAACCATACTCCCTGTCAATACAATACTCCTTAAACCAACCATTCTTCTTCAGTAATTCTATTAAAGCTTTGCTTCCGGTTTTGTCACCATCGTCATCGCCATCATTAAATTGTCCGGTGTTTTCCACGATCCCCCCTTGTCCAACCACTGGTTGTTGCAACATCCCCAACTCGCCGGTTGGGCTTATCAAACCATCACTGGTTGGGTTGACGGCTTCTTCAAAAAAGAACCAGTTGAGAAATTTATATAATTTAAGTTTTTCTCTCTTACCATCAGCAAATACCAAAGTTATAAGAGTGTTCAAAAATTCGTTTTTTAGGTTTGCCTCCATTTCCCCCGACTCCATCTTCTCCCGTGCGACCTCTTCAATCGTGGGACCATTGTCGCCAATAGTATATTTAATATTCTTGACCTTAAAAATGTTTGGTGCACCCTCCTTCTGTAATTGTATCATTTTGATAGGGGGGGTTTCTTTCTCTATATACTGTTCCCAAACCTCCTTATGTTTGGTGTGGTCATTCAATATTCGGTCAATGTTTTTAAATGCCCCGCCTTTATAATTCTTCAATGATTTATTTTTTAAATTATATTTTCTTCTTCTCCTAAAACTCTTATTCTTATTCCTTTTCTTTTTCCTTTTCTTTTTAGCGATTTTGCGTGATTGGTTTTTTCCTTTTTTTATTTTATTAAATCTTTTTTTGGTGATACCTAACATTATTGATATATATAAATAATTTATATTTTTTTATTATAATTATATATTAATTATGAGTTGTAAAGGAGCTTTAAATATACAATCGGGGAAAAAGTATAGTTCATGTGGGGCAGTATGTAATTATGAATTTAAATTTAATACTACAAAATCTTCTTGTAATATCGAAAATAAAAAAAGTTATTTAAAAATAGATTGTTTTGACGGAACGAATGACATAGCTTTTTCGGGAATAGGGAAAATAAATGTAACAGAAGTAAGGTTGTATTCGAAATCAATTAATAAATGGAATGATATTAGATATGACGCGGAATTGGTTATAAAACATGGTGGAGAAGGTAAAACTTTATATGTATGTATTCCAGTAACAAAGGGGAAGAATGATAATTCGGCGAGTGAATCGATTAACTGGTTTAACTCGTTATATTTAAAAGGAGTTCCAACACATAATGGTGGTAAATCGACGTCTTCGCCAAGTGGTTCTTTTAATTTATCAATGGTAATGCCTGATGGGGGTTACTATTATTTAAGAGAAAATGGATTAGGTTGGGGAGGAAGGTGTTTAAGAAGTAGTAACTCGATGATGATATTTAGTAATCCAATAGATATACGACCTAGCGATTTAGCTATGTTACGGAAGAAAATTAATAGTACATCGGCTACAAATGAAACGGCGAGAACGGAAGATATATTATATAATAAAAAGGGAATATCGTCATCGTCGGGGGATGATAGTGAATACGAGACGATATGTACGCCAGTAGTAGATCAGGATGGTACGGCGATTGATAAGAATGGTAATGAAGCGGAATGGAGTGGTTGGATTAAATCGCAATTATCATCAATTAATTGGATGACGATACTGGCATTTTATCAAAAATATGAGGCGATAATATGGGTAATTATAGGAGTTATATTATTGGCAATATTGCAGTATTTGAAACTACCGAATAAGTTGATTGGATACATGATTGGAATTTTTGAGAAAAAAGAAAGAAATTAATTATTTAATAAATTATGAAATAATTGATTTATAATTTGCCTGCACCATGGACGCTATTTTGCACGGGTTTAAACGGAGCGCTGTCGATTGCGTCGGAGGCTGTTCTGGGCAACATGTTTTTAACGGTGCCTTCTTCAAGAGTAGGTAAAGGTGCGCCAGCGTTGCCTGCTATTTTGGAGCGGTCTTCATTAGAAGAACGTTCGCTTAAATTAATTTCTGGAATGAAATTGGGTATATTGGGAATATCGATGGGGCTTCCGGCGCGACTTAATAATTCAAATGAAGCGATTAAAGCCAATATACCAACGAGAACGTTGACGGATAATAGACTTAAAGCGCTGACGACGACAGTGATTTTACCAACCATTGAATTAAGAATGGGTTTTATATCATTAGGAACTTTAATATCTAAAACGACAAATAGTACTAATAATCCAGCTAAAACATAATGATGTGTTTGTGATTTTAATAAGTCTTTCATATAACTTATTAGTAGATTTTATCTTTTGGCTAAAATTGAATAAACAATATAAAAAATAATTAGTTTTAATATTATGAATGAAAATGAAGTTGTTATTTATTTAGGTCAAAAAGGCTATACAATAAAAAAAGAGAATTTGGAAAGAGAAGAACAATTAGCCTTAAGAAAAGATTTAATGGTGAAGCCATTTGTTCCTAAAAGTTCTATGGTAAAAGCGGAGGCATTTGCAATATATAGAGAATCAAACAAGAAATTCTATATACCAAGATATTATGGAATTGAAACATATGGAAAACCAGAAATGAATAAAATAGATAATTATGAAAGAATTGATTTGACTTTTAATGGTGAATTACGCGAACATCAAAACCCGACCGTAAATAAATTTGTAAAACATGCGATAAAAAAAGGGGGAGGTTTATTAGAGCTTTATACGGGTTATGGAAAAACGGTATGTGCTTTAAAAATAATAGCAGAATTAAAAGCAAAAACAATTATAGTAGTTCACAAAGAATTTTTGCTAAGACAATGGGTGGAGAGAATAGAACAGTTTTTACCTGGGGCTAAAGTTGGTCGATTACAAGGTCCAATTGTAGATATAGAGGGGAAGGACATAGTAATTGCCATGTTACAAAGTCTGAGTATGAAAGATTATGATATAAAATTATTTAAAAGTTTTGGATTAACAATAGTAGACGAGTGTTTTCCTTATAAACAACATATTCATACGGATAAAGGTGCGGTTAGAATAGGTAGTTTGTATGAAAAATGGGAAAATAAAGAAGAATTACCTAAAATATTAAGTTTTAATAGAGAAACAAAACAATTTGAATATAAAAAAATGACTTATGCTTGGAGAAAAGAAAGAGAAGATTTAATAAAAATAAATTTATCAAAAAGAGTTATAAATTGTACACCAGAGCATAAGATATTAACAACAAAAGGTTATGTAGAAGCGAATAAATTAAATGAAGGAGATTTAATTATATCTAAATATGATGAAAACCATATTAATAATATAATATCTCCAGCCTTAAATGAAGATCAATTACAAGTGGTATATGGTTCCTATTTGGGTGGTGGAAATGTTGATATAACTAAAAAGAATAGATACAGATTAAGAATAATACATTGTAAGAAACAAAAAGAATATTGTGAATGGAAAGCAAATATGTTTGGCATAGCTGAATTAAAATACATAGAAAAGAATGGTTATTCTCAAAAACCCGCTTATAATTTTCAAACAAAAATATTTGATTTGGAAGATGAAGTACCAAAAGATACCAAAAATGTGCCAGATTGGTTATTAGATAAATTGGATGAAAGAGGAATTGCGATATGGTATATGGACGACGGAAGTATTAATAAACATAAATTAAAAGATGGTAGTATTAGTAATTATATATCAATACATTCAAATAATTTTGATTATGAAATCCAAGAAAAGTTTGTAAAAAAATTCGCTCAATATGGAATTGATTGTACTATTTCTAAAACGAAAGGAAAATATTATTATTTAAGATTTAATAAAGAAAATACATTAAAATTATTACAATTGATATCGCCATATATTCAAGCATCAATGCGATACAAGATTGATGTAAGAAAAGAAAACTATGAATGGGACAGTAAATTTTTAGATTATGGTTTGTTAAAAGTAACGGGTAAAAGTTATTTAAAAAATAAAGGAGCAAATGGATGTAAAAAACCGTATGTATATGATATTGAAGTAGAAGATAATCATAATTTTGTATTAGGGACGAAAACGTTTGGAAAACAAAAAGATTTTATTGATGGTCCCGTTTCCAGCAATTGTCACCACATTGGAGCCGAAGTATTTAGCCGTGCTTTATTTAAAGTAGTAACGAATTATACGCTAGGATTAAGTGCGACAATGAAACGCAAAGATGGTTTAACAAAGGTAATAAAGATGTTTATGGGAGAGGTAGTTGTAAAAAAAGAACGAGAAGGGAAAGAGAATGTATGTGTAAAAACAATAAATTATGCGGTAGTAGATGAAGATTTTAATAGGGTAGAATTGAATTTTAGAGGACAAACCCATTATTCATTGATGATTAAAAAATTATGTGAATTCAACCCTAGAAGAGAGTTTATATTAAAAATATTGGAAAGAATATTGAAAGAAGAAGACGATGAAAGTCAGATTATGATATTGGGGCATAACAGGAATTTATTAACATATTTACACGATGCTATAAAATATAGAGGTCTGGCTACGGTTGGGTATTATGTTGGTGGAATGAAAGAAGAGGAATTAAAAATAAGCGAAGGTAAAAAAATAGTAATAGCGACATATGCGATGGCCGAAGAAGGGTTGGATATAAAGACATTGACAACATTAATAATGGCGACACCTAAAACAGATGTAACGCAAGCAGTGGGTAGAATATTAAGAAAAAAATCAAAGCAAAAATTAGTAGTTGATATAGTAGATTCGCACGATATGTTTCAAAGACAATATATAAAAAGGCGGCGATTTTACAATAAACAAAATTTTAAAATAATGGAAACTGATATGAAAGGATTTAAAAAAAATGATTGGACATCATACAGTAGAAAACGGAAGTCAAAAAAGAGTGGTTCATTGAACCAACCTTTATTAAAAGGAAAATTGATGTTTAATTTGAACGAAGATTAATTATAAAGGAAATTATTTATTTTTTCATGCTGTATTTTCTACCTTTTTTCTTAAAGTAGACCTTTCCCTTTCTTCGGCTTTTCATAGCACGTCTTTTGCAAGAGAATGGGTTGGATTTGGCTCCCATTTTTGCTTTGCCTCCACCAACTTTAGATGCGTTGCATGCACAGCTTCCACCGCGTTGTCTACGACGGCGACGAGTTCTTCTTCTACGACTAAATGTCATAATATAATATATAGTGAGAAAATTTTAACTAAATATTATTAATAATTAACGGCGGCGTCTAGAGCGGCGTCTGCTTCTACGGGATTTGCGGCTCTTGCTGCGGCGACTTTTGCGGGATTTGCGGCTCTTTCTACGTCCTCCTCTTTTACTTTTACGCCTGCGACGACGTTTACTTTTACGCGATTTGCGGCTTTTTCGGCTTCTTCGACTTCTTCGACGCTTGCGTCTTCCTCCAGAAAGTGGGTTTTTACCGGATGCGGCTTTTCCAATAATTCCTTGTGCGGCATTTCCGGCTTTTCCGACAAGACTTGGGGCTACTGTTAGTATATCTCTTAAAAAGTTTGGCATTTATATAATAACTAAATATTATATAAATTATTTAATTTTTACCGTGAGAATAATTGTCGAAACAAGATGGTTTGTTTGCTTTAATTCCAACTGGTCCTAAAGCCCACGGTTTTGAACTAGGAAAAGACGCACCATATGAAAAACTTGAACCGCCATACATTCCTCTAGGGTTGGCTAAAGTGTTTAACGTCCCGGTTCTTCTTTTTGTTCTTCGCCGTTTTCTTTTACCGCCTCTTTTTTTACTTCTTCTTTGTTTTCTTTTTTTATGAGAACGGGACCGGTGTTTGTGTTTTCTTTTCATACCGCAACCACCTTTTTGGGATTTTCGGGATTTTCGGGATTTTCGGGATTTTCGGGATTTTCGGGATTTTCGGGATTTTCTACGCTTTCTTCTTCCTCCACACTGTTTCGGTTTGCCATAAGTAGATAAAACTGGATAACTACCTCTAAAAGCAGCTGAATTGGCTGCCGCTTCTTCATTAAAACCATACCCATTGCCACCGCATTGAGAATAATATCTACCAGAAGGGTTGCTATATCCCATTCCAGCAGTTGCGTCTTCGTTTAAAGAAGACATACTAACGCCATAACCACGTCCTTTCCCACCGCTCTGTTTTTTTGCGTTATGAAATAATTTGAAACTATTTTGTGTATTTTTTAAATAATCAGAATCAACGGACATTATATATATATTAATTTTTATTATTTTTTACAATTAAATTTGAACCATTTGAAATCAACGCATCCTTATTTAGTTCAATGGGAACCCACATATTAAATTTTTTTAAATATTTACATTTGAATATGAACTCTCTTTCTAAATAAACAAATTTATCTTCTCGAATGTTTTCGAATTCCTCTTCATCATCGCTTTCTTCAAGCGCATCTAAATTGCGATTTTCTTTAATATTTCTGAATAATTTATTCATAAAAACACTTTTTTTATAACTATTTATGTAAGCATAATCATATTTTATTAGTTCGCCAATGTTATTATGATGATACAATTCATAAATGTCGTGTTTAATAGTGGGTCTAATAAGGAAATTAGCATATATTTCTTTTTCGATGTAACATTTTTTATTATAAAAAGTGGTTTTTTGATAAAGGTTTCTGCCTTGTATAAAAAATATATCATAAGGAACGGTCTTCAAAGATTTTCTCAACTCGAGTTCATTTGTGTCCATTATTGGTAATCCAAATATAATATCATTATTAGAAATGGAAACTTGTTTAATATATTTTAAGTGTATTTTTTTCAATACTTTTAGTTTTTCAAATTGATTTGCTGTACTATAATATTTATTTTTGAAATAATGGAGGTCTTCGATATTGAAAAATTTTTTATTTTTTAAATGAAATATTGTTCCGTATAATATGGTGCCATTTCCAATGCACAACGATTTGTCAAAACAACAAGTAATAATATTTATATTATCAATGGACCGTCTATTTCTATTAATACATAACAAATAGCAAACTGGTTCGCTGTTATAATAATGGAACCAAGCAAAAAACTTTCGTCCTTTTGGTATTGCTAAATAAAAATCAACAGATAGAGTATTCTTATACATATTTTTTTCATAAGAAAGTTCTATCTCAGGAAAGTTCGATAAAATTTTATTGAAATTAAGTTTCATTATATTAATAATGCGAATGTTTTTAAGTAGTTTAAAAATTACTATAGGGGGCTTGTCCTGTGCCTTGAAAGAAATTGCCTGATTCCTCGATCTCATTTTTAGTTTTTTCCAATGGTTTGGTATTAGGAACATTCTTTATAGGATTAAGAGATTGAAGATATTCTTTTAATTCATCTTTCATGCTGTCTGTATTTGTTGTTTGAACTTTTTCATTGATATTTAACATTTTTTTATAGTTTTCGACAGGCTTATTTACTAAATCTTTGGTTTTTGGAATTGTTAAATTATTTTTGAAGAATAAAAATATATAATGAATAGTAGCAATTAAAACTACCGATATAATTGTTGTTTGTAATATCCATAAAAACATAATATATATTGTTTATAGAATCAATTGAGCAAAATACCGAATATCATCTTTTAACGAAATATTTTCTTCCGTCTGATCTGAAACAAAATATAAATCGATAAATTTATCATTACAAAATTCAAGAATAATTGCTGTTTTCGTTTTTTCTGATAAATAAAATTTCATTTTTTTAATTATTAAAGATTTATGCTCAACCGGAATATTCCAAATTTTTTCTTTGGTATAATAAAATTTGGAATACTGTCTTAATAAAGTAAAATTTTCAAAGTTTATCATCATATATGCGTTATTATAGTTAATTTTCTTTTTATAATATTCATCATCTTTCATGTAAACAATGCCAGACGGAGTAATAATCTCAAGATCAGTTGTTTCTCTAAATAGTAATTTTTTTTTTAGTTTTGTTACGAGTTTATCTTGATTAATTTTATTAAAGTCTATTTCTTTGATATAATATGTGTGCATGTTAAATAATTATTAAATAAACTATTTAAATGCTTTTTATGAATTCAATAAAATGGTGAAAATATTGCTTATTCAAAAAACAGGAGAATTAAAAAATAGTAATTTAAATAGTGTAGATCTAGAGCTTTTATATAAAAAAGCTGGATTTAGAAATGGGAATAATTTTGGATGGAGAGCTTGTTGGCCCCACGACAATTCGTTTATTTCATTATATTGTAGGGATTCGGGTAGAGAAAGCACAATTAATAAATATGATTTGCCTCCTCCAATTGATACAAATTTATTTTATGGAACCTTAGTATGTATAAAACATGATAAGTTGGATATTAAAGATTCGACTGTATTTTCGGATTTGACAGTTGTCGAATGGGAAAACTGTTATAATAAATTATTCGGTGGATTTGAAGATTTGAATAATGAGGATAGTTATAGCGATGAAGAAGAAATTCCAGCACATCTACAAACAAAAGAAGGATATTCAAAAGAGGATGGTTTTATAGTAAGCGACGAAGACGAATGTGCTGATTATGTCGATGATGATGATGCGGGCGATGATGAGGATGATGATAATTTAGATGATGGCGAAGATGATAATTTAGCAGAACACATAAGTGCCGATTCAGATGAAAGTGATGACGATGAAGACTCTGATGAATTGGAATATGAAAGCGAGGCAAATAGTGGTTCTGAATTATCATATGAAGAATACTTGAGCGATGATTGATTTATATTATATTATATTAATTGAAATAATATAAATAAAATTTAAGTAATTAGAATAAATGAAAATAGCAAATGGAAAAGAGTTTAGAAATAATATTGTTTCAAAGTTAAAGGGGATTTTTCAAGATTTAACAGAAAAAGAAATATTAAATCTTGAAAAAGGAATTTTTAATTATACAATACGTATGAGCGAAGACAGGCAAATAGTAAAAAAATGGGACAATAAATATTTTATACAGTTATATATCGACAAATTTAGAAGTATATTATGCAATTTAGATATACACTCTGCCAACAACAAAAATGCTAAAAAAATATTAAAAAAGATAAAAGCAAAAAAAGTATCTACAAAAGTGGTAGCAAATATGACACATCAAGAATTAAACCCAAAAATATGGAATGAATTAATTCAAGCTAAAATTAACAGAGATAAAAATTTTGGAAAAGCAGATGATATGCTTGCAACAGATGAATTTAAATGCTTTAAATGCAAAACAAATAAATGCACTTATTATCAACAACAGACGCGTTCCGCGGATGAACCCATTACAACATTTGTATCCTGTTTAAATTGTGGAAATAAATGGAGATTTTAATTATATATCTATTGTTTAAATATATATATATGAGTAATACGATAATTTATGAAAACCCCATTTTTTTTAATAATATTTCAAAGCCAGAGATCACTTATAATAAAACAAATCCTTACATAAAATTTGAAAATCAAATATTAAGCGGTGGAATAGAAGAAAGCACAGTTGATAATATAACATTATTAGAAGCAAAAAAAAATACATTGAAATATCCTAGATTAATTGGCTTTTATTTTAAAATAGGAATTGCATCAGAAAATTTAGATACGACAGTTGGGACAGCAGTTTATTATTTAAAATTAGAACAAACAATGACTTTAATAAATAAAGGCTCTGACGGCGGTTCAAATAGGTATACCTTATTCTTGAAAAAAAACAATGAGTTTATAAAAGAAACATATTGGTTCGCATCGAATGATGATGATTACACTGGTGGATTAGATTATATAAATATAAAAATTCCAGTTGTTGATATATCAAATATAGAGATTATGAAAACAAACATTGATACAAAATTATGGGAAAACACTGGATATAATGCCCCCGTAACGACGAATGGAACTTTGACAAGAACAAATTATACACCATATCATAACATTGAATGGTATATATATGTTTGGCAAGAAATAAACGATCCTTGGTTTCATGAGAACGGCCAAGTATTGACATATTATCCAAATTTAAATCAAATAGCGGACGAGAATACGGGAACACTCAATTGTCATCAAACAAATATTTATGACCGACCAATGGGTAGAAGTTTCATGTCGTCAAACACTAATCTAGGAAACCCACTTGATGATATAGACGGCTTCAAAATATATACTCATAATTATACGACTGATTTTACAGCTGATACATCTTCAAATTATGTAACCGTGTATAGGTTGTCGTCGATGGTAGGAGATAATAATGGATTGCCAATAAATTCCGAAATTAATATAATAGAACCAAAATTTGGAAATGTATATGCTTTTTATACGTATAGATTAATAGGAGCGGGTGATTTGACATTTGACGATTGGAATGATACAAATAATCTTACAAATTATATACCAAGAAGCATACCCATAGAAGGCAATTTTCCTTTTTTTACACCAGGAATTAAAATAGACCAAGAAACAATTGATGATGATGTTGGAGAATGGTATACCGTTAGAATTTTACAAAACAATTGGTCTCCTTGGAAATGGCGACATTTAACAATATCTGATAATGGAACTGATATAAATAATTTTGCCAATATAAATGCTTTCAAACAATTTAAACCAAAAAGAAAACCATTAATACAATATATTAATCAGCGATTAAAGGTTACAATACCACCAGAATCAATTGAAGATTTATCAAACAATTTTGTTTCAAGATTTAGACCTGATAGAATGACTCCAAGATTTAAAACGATGGCAGGGGATATTTATATACACCCATATGAATATAATCAAATAATAAATACAAGTTTAAAAATTTATATTTTCAAAGATGCTCCAAATCAAACAGTAATAGACTCGTTGGGTAATGCGTTATTATTAAATCCAGAATATTCTGATGAAATTCAAGGTATAACAAAAAACTATTCGGTTCTTTCTACACCAACCTATGTAACAAATATATTAACTAGTTTTGAACCGATTAATTTTTCAGAAAATTATAATAGAATAGATGATTTAATATTAACACAAGGAAACACATATACATTCGATATATCAGACCCACTATTTGAGACTAATCCTTTGCTATTTAGTATTACAAGCGAAGGAACTAACAATAATGGGGAGGAATACAGAAGAGGAATTACATTATTTGGTACAACACAAGGCACGGCCGGTTCCTATATAGAATTTAAACCAGATAATGCCTCGCCAAGAGAATTATATGCGTATCAAGGAGGTAATATAAGAGGTAGTTCAGTCAAAATATCAATCTTCACAAATAATGAAGAAACACGCGATTTCACTAGCAATATTTATCCCTATAATGATAAATTTACTGATATATCGGCGGACGAAGTATATACATTAGACGATAATCCATTGAAATATAATGTTTTTCCCGATTCTAATTTCGATTTTTTTGATGTGGCTTTACAAGATAGAGGTGATTGGGCTTATAAAGATGCAAGTGGTGGAAATTCTAGTTTTTTAGTTGAAAATAGAGCACAAGCGGATGTAAAAGTAAATGAACCTACCTGGATTGGATATGAAGAATATACGCCAGACGACGTTCAAATTTTAAGACCTTATTTGGTAGATTTAAAATCATATCCACTATACGTCCATATGTTAAACGTCCCTCTAGGAAATGGATGGTTTACAAATTGGAAATCAAAAGAAGAATTTCCGACATCTACTGAAAAAATAATAGATATATCAGATAATGAATATTATATTAGATGGAGTTTTGAATTTCATAGATATAGATATGATAAATCAAATAGATATGACCCTAGAAATGTTAGTTGGGTTGATATATCATATAATAATGGAATAAGTCCATATACATATTTTGATTTTAGAGAATATGGTAAAATATATAAACCAAAATCTATACTAATGTCATATCGTAGAATAGAATATCCAAATGCTCCAGAAACTTATTATAAAAATTTAAGATTATCAATAAATGTTAATGAAATAGAAGATTTATCAACCAATGTTGTTTATAATACTGATTTAGGAGCTCAAATATCATTTCAATTTTATGTAATAAAGCCAAAATCCCGTTCAGATAGAGACCAAAACGACCCTATAGTTGATATATCATCTAATTTATTCAGCACATATGATTTATCTTTTAATGTATCACCCGAAGGGTCGCAGATGTTTCCACCTGTATTATATGTAGATATAAGTGATACAAAAATACGCGAAACAACTCTGTTGCCAGGTAGATATATAGGAATATGGAGTTATACGGTTCAACATAATTGGGTTAATCCAAAAGCTAGGAATTATCCTTTAATACCTAGCGTAGATTATTTTTCTGAACCAAGCTATATTGACATAGGATATAATGAATTTTTATATGATAATAATGAACCGATATTCAAAGTGCCGGATGATTTAAGTAGAATGACATTGGAAATTTCCAGAGATGATATAAATAATTTAATATCAATGTGGAATACTTACTATAAAGGTCTATTATCAAATGAAACTACCATCACATTTAATTTTCTTTTATGGTCTCCCAATTATGAATACACGCAACTTTTATCAGGTATAAGAAGATGGGAATTACCAAATGATTTTATTGGAGAAGAAGATTTAAGAATAAAACAAACGCCCGTAGAATACCAAGATACAACTCAGATAATTCCTATGCAAAAAGTGTGGTTAGGAAATGATAATAGTGATTCTTCTGGTGCGATATATGATTGGGGTTTCGGGGGAGAACCTGGAATACAATATAGAAAGGTTACTTACCATGATATATCTCTCAATAAAGTTTATAATTATAAGTATCATCCACTTGATATATCAAGTGGAGACCCAAATGTTAAATCGGCAGCTTTTGATATATCGCAACTTATTCAATTCGACGCGGTTGATATATGTTCTAATGATTTCATGATAGAATTTTTTATTCCTGGAACAGCACAAACAATTAATCACGTAGTAACCGCTTCTGGTGGTAAATATTATATAGATGGAAATATAAATCCTATATTATCGTTTATTACTGGAAACACATATATATTTGATATAACTTCATTTACAACAACGCATCCATTTAAATTTGGAACGGCAAGTGATGGCAATGGAGATGAATTTACAAATGGTATAACAACGAGCAGTGATGGAAATATGATTACATTTATAGTTCCCCAAACTATACCAAATACTATATATTATTACTGTGACACACATAATAACATGGGAAATAGTATTAGTATAACACAGTCAGTTGATTTAAGTCAAAATCAGGCTTTTTGGGGTTTTAGTAATAGTCCAACAGATGCTACGGTTACAACCGATTTAGAGATGTTTAGAGATAATTTTCATATAGGAATAAATGGAAACGGTGCTGATACAAAATGGATGGATGATGTGGGTGCCGATACGTTTAAACAAGAATCGTTTATATATAAACCACCTTATGACACTAGTTTGAGAAACGGTCAAAATCATTATGTTAGGTATAGATTACAAGAAGAACAAGATAATACGCTTAGATACCATTTTACATATACGCCAACAAGAGGAGTTTTGAATACTGTCTTGCAAACGGGTCAAATGGATCTAATAATATATTTGAATGGTGAAAAAATATTTGATTTGCCAGATTGGGGAATAACCTTAGACCAAATAACAACTGTAGGACAAGCATATGATGTATCTGATAATCCGGTCGTTCAGAGACAGGTTATGGCAAGATTTCTTTTTCCTGATATATCAAATACGCAATCAATTATAAATGATTTATCAAACTCAACTGTTGTATTAAATACATTTGTTCCGCAAGATTTTGATGATGAAGACACTGAACCTTATTTTTATCAAAGTCAGAATTTTGTATCAAATGGTTTATACGTTCCGTATATTTCTAGATGGGAATATACAATTTATGACCCTTCGAATGATTTAATATTAGAAAGTTCGATAGTTCAATCAGAATATGCGAACGAAGTTCAAAGAGTAGCGGATTGGCAAGTTGGATATTTACCCGATGGAAGTTCGTACATTCAAAGAGATGAAAATTATCCATTCGAGCATTTTTATAAATATGCTTCTTTATATTCAATCCCAAATGATTTTGTACCGCCACTTCCTTTTTATCCTACACAAAATTTAGACCTTTCATATAATCGAGTTACAAAAGAATTGGTAGTCAAATTTGATTATGAAAAAATAGTTTATCCATTGTTGATAAATTTACAAAGATATTGGGTTCAAGATGATTTTGAAACAACTGTTACATATTACATATATGCTTGGATTCCAAATTCAACAAAATTACCTACTAATTACCAAAGTGTAGATGATATAAAACAATATCATTTATGGGAAGATGATGTATATGATATATCTTATACAATTGTATCTTCTAATCCATATCAAGAAGTAAATATAATGCCTTCAATCCCGTATAATATATATACAATAACAAAGGAAAACTTGATATTTGGAAAATGGGTGATGGCGTGGAATTACAGGGTTGTAAACGATGCTTATAGTGCTTTAGATAGGCAACGTCCTGATTATATTGATTTTGATGTAAGTGCTGTAGAAATAGATATACCTCCTATATTGTACGACCCCAAAGAACCTTTAATAGAACATTTAAATACAGGTATTTATTATGAAAATGAAAAAATAAAATTAACAATTTCTTCACAAGAATTGATAGACTTATCGAAAAATATATATACACAGTTGAGTGGATTACAAGATATATCGAGCATTGATATAAATTATTATTTATGGACCCCTAATAATACAACCTCTCATAATGATATATCGGGATGGGAATTACCAGATGGATTTTATGGATTGAGAGACCAACGAATATATGCTGCTCCTGTATTATACGAAACCCAAGATAATTTTGATAAAGGATTATATAACACATATTTTAAAGACGCAAGTGGTGGTGAATTTGGATATAATACCCATTCCGCTTTGAAAAAAACCATTTCCATAGACATAAGTGGCGGAAATTTAATGGATGCTTCAAGTGTTATTTTTAATAAAGATGAATTGTGGGCGTCCCCTTCATATGACGACTTATCAAATAATGATATTTCAGGTCAAATACCATTTTCGGATCATTTGATTGCTCCATATTTAGCAAGGTGGTCTTATGATATAGTTCGGAATGGTGTGCCCAATTATACATCTGACATATCAGATAATATATACTATAGAAATCCTTACTGGACTAGCACAACTGATATATCGGGGTATGAAATGATAGAAGATTATGACAAAATAAATAAATATCGTTATGGAAATTTATATCCAATATCGCCATATGTAGAGCCGCCAGTAATTATATTAGAGAACGAAGGGTTGTGTAGTTGTCCTCAAAATGAAAAATCAATAACAAAAAGTCAAGAAGCAACTAATTACAAAAAAAGAGTTGTTACTATGATGAAAAATTTTAGACACGCTAAAAGGTTAAGAGCTAAACCAGCGTCGTTAGACCCGCGAGCAACAAATCCGAATGTTAATTATAAATATCCAAATACGTGTGAATAATATTTTATTTTATAAATATAATATAATATTATGGCTACTACAATGATAGGTTCATATTCAACAGAATCAGGTATAGGCGTTGAAACAAGATGTTTGAACTTTAATATGCATTGGGATGGGTTTCCATTGACATCAAAATTTTATTGTAAACTAATTCAATGGAAAAATGAATTAGTACCAAGAATATATATCAAAAATCATATATTCAACGCTTCGATTGCTCCTGAGTGGTTCAACGATAGAAAAATCGTAAATTTTAAATTTGGTTTTATACAAACTAGTTATATAAAAGAATTTCTAGGAGAATTGGTAGATGATGACCCCCGAGAGCCAGGGTATTCGTGTTTTAAGGTAGTAATGTTTAAAGTTAGAGAAGGGACTGGAACATTTTATTATCCATTAAAAGCTTCAAAATATGGAGGAACATCTGTGGGATTACAAGACGACCAGCGCATGGGGTTAGATGAAAATTCATTTAATCAAGAAACTGGTTTGATTTATTATCAGGAATTTCCAGGAAATTTAGTATGGGAATTTTATTTTGGGTATATTAATTTAACTGATATTTGGTCTCCTGATGAAAATACAAATCCTTTAATAAAAATAAGAAATCCTATGTATATGTCTATTTATAACTTTAACTGTGCAACAATTGAAAGTGAGATAACAGATGTAACATTTACGCCTTTATTTACACCTAAACAAAAAATTACCATATATACGGAAACAAAACCTACTTGGTTACAAATATTATCAGACCCCTTAGTAATCCCAAAAGGAGATACTGGAACTTGGAATTTTAATGTTAAAGCAATCGAACCAAAAGAAAATGGTATGTTGCCTATTCAAATGGCATCGGACGACCCTTTTTATAGAACATATAATGAACGTATTAAAATTATAGCAGGCAGAACTTTTTATATTGTGAATGTTAGAACTTCTATTGATGGCGATATTTATGTATTAAGCTTTAATATTATTGATTTTAAAGTAGTAAATCAATTTGGATTAGAATTGGCAACTATTGAATTGGGAGGTTCTACTGAATTTTTTATTAAAATTATACCGGATGGACGGTTGGATATGTTGCCAACTGATGTAAATATATATTTCCAATTTGATAATCAATATCCTCATTTAATAAAAATGCCAGACGTAATTGCTTATCCAGAGAGAGATATAACTGGCGCTAGAACAGAACCTAGCTTTATTTCAACGTCTTATGGATTAACAGGTGATGTTGATGAATTTGAAGTAAAAATATCAACACTATCTTCAAATTTTTATTATAATCGAATTGAAAATATACCTGCTATACAAGTTAATATTGCCAATATTTTTATCAACACAAATAAGGTATTAATAGATATTTATGATTATGTGAATCCTAATTTTAGTGCAGACGTTCAAATTTTACCAAGAAGATTAAGTGACATTACAGAAGTTCTAAAATTAGAGGCTATTATTGTAGCAAGTACCGCAACATTTGTTACTTTCAATTATACATCAACTTTTGCAAATAATGAATTTATAATAATGGAATCGGCTTCAGGAGCAACTGAATTGACTGAATTCAATTATCAAAACCCGATAATATCTAAACAAGGGGATGTTTTATTGATCGATACAAGTGACCCAAGTAATTTCGGTCAAAAAATAACTTTTTATGATGGCAATACAAATTATTCCGAGGAATTGAAGGATGAAAACGGAGAAATATTAGCACAATATAGCAGAACGTATCCGCAAGGTACTCCTAATTCATCTGTTTCAATAAGGTTGCCTTTAGATAAAACAACCGTATATTATAGAAATCAACCAATTAATCCAAAACAAGCCTATTGGGTATATGGATTCGGCGAAGTGCAATTATCAACTTTAACTTATTTGTCAATAGGGGATATAACATTTACAGATATTGACGGAACAACGGAGGGAGGAAGGATGTCGTTGATAAGTAATGACAATCAAGGACAGATTGATATACGAATGTCTGTTGCTGATAATGATTTATTTGCAGAAACAAATATAGGAACAATTACGGCGCGAACAATAAAAGTAACACCTCCAATCGATTTAAACTATGAGATATTCGATGATAATAACGTCCATTTATCTTGGAGTGTTGAAGAGATAGGTAAATCATTATATGATTTCGCCGATCCTACTTTGACAAGATATGCTACAACAGTTACATTTGAAATTTTACGTTTAACATTTATAACAGGCGAACCTACGTATGAAGTAGTTGGAATATCAGAAAAGGCAGAATATATAGACGAGACCGCTATAAGATACACAAATTACAGATATAAAATAAGGGCGATTATTGAATGGGAAGGAGTTATTGTACGGTCAAATATGAGTGACTTTTTATTTGTATTTGTTTGTCAAAACAATGCTTTCCCATACGGACGATGGACTAATGGCACAAATAATCCAAAATTATATAAACCATTAAATGGTGTTTGTAATACAATCAATCAAGTTACGCGGTTCCCTCTTGCTGGTCCTTTATTTCCTAATGCAGCCCAAATGAGTCAGAAAGAAATATATACTATGTTAGCTAAAAACCAAAGTAGACCTACAAGATAATTCAAAATATATATTATAAAAAATAATAATATATATTTTATAAATTTAATTGATATGGGAGAGAAAAACATAGAATTTTTTTAATAAAAAAAAGTTTAACAAACTAAACTTCAAGAATTTCAAGATCTTCCAGTTTCCAATATTCAGACACTCCGTTTGGAATAGGTCTTCGAATTATGAATGGAATTTTTTTTTCTATAAATTCTTTTTCAGCGATTGTAATACCGTCTATAACATGAGATGGAACATCTACAAAAGGATTTGAACCAGCATTTATTTGCTTAGCTCTTAATCCAACAACTTTTGCTTGTTCATATCTAGTTAAAATGGGTATTGTAGTATGCAATGGGTCTATTATAATACCGTTTTTATCTCTAACAACCGTTGATAATGTCATCATTTCTTCGTATGAAATTTGTTTTAATTCAGGATGATAATCTAATAATATATTTTTTTGGAGATCTTGATCGAATTTTTTAAAATCTTGGTCTTCGTCTTCGTCACTTTCAGATTCATCTTCCGTTTCCTGTGGCGGGGGGTCAAACTTCATCTCTTCTATTTCCACTGTTGGAGGCTTAACAATGTTTTCTTTAACCCCTTCGCCTGGAATATTTATTTCAGTTGTAGTAATATTTGGTTTGTCTTTGCTTAAATTATCCATATTTAAAATTATAAAATATTATATTTTTAAATCAATTTCTTATTTCTGTTTAATTTTCCAAGCGTGGTCGCATACACAACATAAGTATACAAATTTCATATTACTATCATCATATCTCAAATAAACGATTTCCTTTTGTTCCTTTGACGCTGTCTTTTCGCCAGATTTAGATTCATCTGTGCCAACCATTATATTTGATGGACAATTCGCATTTGGACAATCTATTGTATCAATTCTAGGCAAGGTAGGATCTAATTTTGTATATTGGTTTACAATATTATCGATAGACGAGGTATCTTTTTTTAGATCTGTTTTTGAAACACATAGATTATCAAGTTCGTTGATTAAATCTGTATTTTTATGTCCGCATTTGCGGCAGTTGTAAACTAATTCTTCAGTGTCTTTGTCAATTTGTATATAATACATATTACCACATTTAATACAAAAGTGCATCTTATATTATTATATTATAATTTATTTAATTCAGTTTTTTATCATTGAATAATTTTTGAATCGAAGTCTTTAATTCTTTATAATCAACGTGGCTTTTCATGCCATAAATTGTTGTTGTAATCCACAGGCTTTTATTATTTTTTTCCAATTCATTTAAATCGGTCATAATATCATTAAAATTATTTTTAAGATATTCTTTTATAAAAACATTGAAGGTTTCAAAATATTTTGAAGTAGGCAAAACTGAATTTTTAACAACATCATGGAGGGCGACTTTATAATTACCCCATCTTACTATATCATGATAACTTTTAAAGGAAGGATGTTTTATCGTAACACCAGGTTCGTTTAAAAGTGGTTGATTGTTAAATACATGTGAAACTATTGTTAATAAAATAGATGAAATATTTTGACAAGAAGTCCATCCTTCGCCTCTCCAAGTATTTAAAACGGACAGGCAAACTTTTCCGTTTCTATATAAATTTGGATTAAATCTAATATTTTCACCATTTGTTAGGTAGGTTACAACTGGTGGAACGTATGGATATTCGTTTGAAAATGAAAATTTAAAAAAATAAAAGCCGTGGCGATAAAGAGTGTCGCTAGGACCAATAATCATCGCATAACCCATAAAGCAATTGTCGGTATCATGTACGTAATGAATACCGTGATTAGTTAATGGGTTTTTAATGATATTTCTTACATCTTTTAATAAACGCTTTAAATTTTTTGATAAAGGATTTTGGGCGACAGTCGATGACATTATATATAATATTTTAGAAATATCTCTATATATAGTTTTTATATAAATAGTTCAAACCATAAAAGCTAAGTGATATTATTTCAATGAAAATTTTCCGAACTATTAAATATCAAAAATTGATTTAAAATAATATCGGTTGAATATACCAACAATGTCAACGACCAATGCAAGCAAAGAAGCATCTTCTAAAAAGCTAAAAACGTTCAACACATTAAATGATTTTTTGAAGACAAGGAGTTGCCAGAGACACCAGGGCAAAAAGTGTACGCACACCCGAATCGGGAGTAAAGAACTTGGAATATGGGGCGGTGCTTATGTTATAGATGAACCGAAACAATTGAAAATATTTCATAAATTATACCATGACAAAGTTATCAAAAAAAATCTACCCGAATACTTAACAGAAATTCAAGATAGAGATTCAGGAGGACCAATCTTGATAGATTTAGATTTTAGATATTTCGATGCTAAGGTAAGAAAGCATCGCCAAGAACACGTTGAGGATATTGTCGAAATTTATATCGAAATGTTGAGTAAGTTAATATCAATTACTGATGAAGTAAAAAAATTTAATGTCTATGTTTTTGAAAAAGATGAAATAAATAAATTATCCAATCAAAATACGTATAAAACGTCGGATGGAAAAATATTTACATCGAAGGATGGAATACATATGATGATTGGGTTAAATATGAAGCACGACATGCAGCAATTATTGAGAACAATGGTTGTTGAAAGATTAGAAGATGTATTGTCGGATTTAAGACCTGAATTAGTAAATACGGCAGAAGATATATTAGATAAAGGTATATGTACGGGTGAAACCGGATGGCAGGTATATGGTTCAAAAAAGCCTGGTGGCAAGCCATATAAATTAACTGGAATATATAAAATAATCCATGAGGCAGACTATTCGATTGACAGCGATGCTACAGCTGAGGAATTACAAAAATTTAAAGATAAAGCTCGAATAACGGAGCTTTTTATTATTCGAAACAATCAACATTTTAAACACGTAGAAATAGGCGAAACAATGAAACAAGAATGGGAGGCATTGCAAGAAGAGAGTAAAAAAAATACCCAAAAAGGTCTCGTCCAATATGTATCGGTCGAAGAACAAGACAGTCAATTTGAATTATATCTTGAGAGCAATGGACTTGCTAATATAGTAAACGAAAGTGAATTAAACAAAGCAATACAAGCATTTATAATTGATTCAGGAGATGACAAATTAATGAACGCGCATAATTACACAATGTTATTAGGTGACAATTATTATAAACCATATGATAAATGGTTGAAGGTAGGTATGGCGTTACAACATACAAATAATAAATTAATATTAACTTGGATTAAATTTTCTTCAAAATCAGATACATTTGATTGGGATGATTGTGGAAGTGATATTCCAAATAGGTGGGACCATTTTAGAAAAAATAAATCAAAAACCTTGACAATTGGCTCAATAAAATTTTGGGCTAAATCTGAAAATCCTGATGAATATAATAAAATAAGGAAAGATACGATTGATAAGTACGTGAGAGACACGTTATTTGGTTCAGGGACAGAATATGATTTGGCAAGATTAGCCCATCTAATGTATAAAGATCGATTTGCTTGCGTATCACATAAGAAATCGGGCGAATGGTGGGAGTTTGGTAAAAAAAGTAAAAATAGTAGGCACATTTGGTGTGAAAACGATTCTGGAACTTCTTTAAGAAGAGAAATATCAAAAACAATGTCCACTTTATATATCTCAAAAGAAAAAGAATGGATGGAACTAATGAGAGTATTGATGCAGACGGGAACACCCGAAGCAGCAAAACAATTGGATAGAGTAACAAATGAATCAACCATATTTAATCAAATAGCAATTCAATTAAGAAGGACAACTCATAAACAAAATATTATGAAGGAATGTAAAGACGAATTTAGAGATGAATATTTGCTAGAAAAGTTAGATTCTGACCCATATAAATTAGCATTTAACAATGGAATTTATGATTTTAAAGGCAATCCATACGAAGTTCAAGAATTACACAACAATTCCTATAAAAATGTAACAAAATATAAGGGGATTTTTAGATCCGGATGTCCCGAAGATTATATTTCGATTTCAACCAAGCAAGATTATATTAAAATAGATTACAATAATGAAGAACACGTTGAAATAGTGCGTGAAATCAACTCATTTATGGAGCAATTATTTGTTGATAAGAATTTAAGAAGATATATGTGGGAGCATTTGGCAACTGGCGTAATAGGCACGAATAGTAATCAAACTTTTAATATATACAATGGCAATGGGTCAAATGGGAAATCAGTATTGGTTACATTTATGAAAAAGGTTTTGGGAGATTATGCTGATATTGCGGTTCCAATTACTTTAATAATGGGGGCAAGAACGAATATAGGGGTTGCTTCGCCAGAAATTGCTAATTTAAAAGGGATTCGATTTGCGTGTATGCAAGAATCAACCAAAGGTGATAGAATCAACGACGGTGTAATGAAACAATTGACAGGAAAAGATCCATTAACTGGTAGAAAGTTATTTCATGACCCAATTACATTTTATCCTCAATTTACATTAGTATGTTGTTTAAATACGATGCCGACGATTACCTCGAACGATGGGGGAACATGGCGAAGAATTAGAAAAGTAGATTTTGAATCTAAATTTATTGATGTAGAAGCAGGACAGAAAGTATCAGGAGTAGAAGCGGATAAGCAATTTGCAATGGATAAATATTTGGAAGAAAAGTTTGATACTTGGGCGCCATATATGTTAAGCTTGTTAATAACCATTGCACAGAGAAATATGGGATTGGTATATGACTGTGAAAAGGTTAAGGAAGCAAGTAATTCATACCGTCGAAACGAGGATTATCTTGCTAGATTTATGGCAGATAAAATAGAAAGAATAGGCGACGATAAATTTAAAGTTTTGAAATCAGCAGTAAAAACCGAATTCCAACAATGGTGGAGAGTAAATCAAGGAACGCAACGAATACCTCCTATGACAGAATTAATTGGATATTGCGATAGAGAATATGAAAGGAACACGGGTACATCACCAGGAAGATATTACAAAGGATGGAAAATCATATTTGATGCGTATGATGACGAAGAAGAGGATGCCGAAGCATAAATAAATTATAATATTTTTTAATTATAATTTATTCAGGATTATTGAAGGTAGATAATGCTAAGTTATTGAAATACGACAATACTGAAAATACAAATATTACTAAAACACTTACTCCAAGATAAAAGTAATCAATTGCGACGTGTTCCATTTTTGAAAAAACAAATCCAATCAATGGATTTATTAAAATTAAAGGAAACAAGGTTAGTATAATAATAAATCCCCAAGTTTTAATATTTCTCCACCCACCTAAAAATATAAACAGTAAAATAAGAGTTGCGAAAGCAATCCAATATAAAGTTTTTAAATAATAATTAATAAAACTTTGATATTCGCTTGTATTATTATAATAATTACTTAATCGAATAGCAACATTGGAATCATTTACAGCTTTTTTCAAATCGCCATATAAATTGGTATTTTTTTCTTTGTAGATATGGTTCATATCTTTTAAATGAGGAACAAATGAAAATTGAGATTTATAATAAGTTATTAAATCTTTTATATCTTCTTTATAATCATTGAAAATAGTAACCCATTCATCGGTAATATCCAATGCTTGGGCTAGATGTCTTTTTTTTAAAAGTCGCCCATATTCACTATGTTTGTTTGATACGCTATAATAGGTGCTTTCAGCTTTTTTAAACCGCCCACCCGCTGTGCTTTTGTTTGCTCTTGCGGCATCCAATTCTTCTTTTGCTAAAATTATTTGATTTCTTTTTTGTTGTTGTTGATATTGGCTCATAGTTGTATAATAATAAGATTTTAATTCAAATAACTATATCTTGAAGAACTGCCATCGTGTGCTGACAATCCGCCCATGACGGTAAATCCTTCGCCATCTTCTTTATTTGCTGCGGCAGCTGCGGCAGCCACCATTTTTGCATTAACAGCATTATAAGAAGCAGAGGCATTCGCGCAAGTAAGGTATGACAAAATACTTTTATCATTACCGACGCCGTTCGCCTGTGGGATTACAACCTTGTTAAATCTTCCTCCATATGATTGGTCTAATCTTTGATAAGTTCTATCATTTCTTCTCATATTGTAATAGATTCTTCCCGCGACTGTTATAAGAGTGCCCGCAATTACAAGAGCAATTAAAGCAACCCCGACGATTCTAGGAAACCATGGTTGTCTCATCAAGAAAGAAATAACCAAAACTACGAATATGCCATAAACAACATTTTTCATAATACCCCTTAATTCATTATATCGTTCATATTCATATTGCCCTATTTCAACCATTTTCATTTTATTTAATTTTTCGGCTCTTAATACTTCTAATTGATCTTCCGTGTTTTTTAATTCGTCGCCCATTGTTCTACCCACGGCAACTTGGTCTGCCAAATCTTCTCTACTTCGCGTGACATTTATTTGAGTTGAGGTATACATTCCTTTTAACTTTCCAAATAATCCTTGTCTAATGGTTACAAGTTCTAGAATTCTTTTACGAATTCTTTCTTCTTGTTCGTTGGCATCCGGAGATGATTTATTTATACCCTGCAAATTGGCAAACATGTATCTTTCAAGTTCTTGTAATTCTTTGATTTGCTTAATAGTCGCTTCGTGTTTTTCGGCTAATTTGGCTGGACGTGTGTTTTTATTATAATTGTCTTGACCCGATTGAACTGACATTTATATATTAACTTATGATAAAAAATTAATATATAATTAAATAGCTCTTCTAAAATTAATAATCGTAGTTGCGATTAAAACAATTGCTAAAATACTCATAAAATAAAAACTCATTTCTTCAGCTTGTTTTTTTAATTCTACAGCTCTCCTCTGTGCTTCTATTGTTGGGTCGGTGCCTTCATAACTTCCGTCTGCTTTTTTACCACCTGCTAATCCCATAAGAGTCGCATATCTTTCTTCGAAAGTTTTTAGGTCACGCGCCAATTGCATTTCCGAATCACTCGTTGAAGATCGTAATTTTTTATTTACGTTTTCTAATGTATCTATTTGATTGTATAAAGTTTGTGCCGCATCAGAAATTTTCCCATTCTTCGCTTCAATTACATTGTATTTTTTATAAAAATTGTGTGTTCGTTGTGTTTCCATTCCACTAGAGGAAGCGGCTTGATTACAAATGCGTTTATAGGCCTTTGCTTGTCCGGAACCTTTTTGCATACCAAAAGCCCCTGCTAAATCATCGCATCTTTTAACTTCGTTACCGTTTATATTTCCCAATGGTCTCCCTCCCTTTCCGCCACCACATTCGCAACATCCATCCTTAATCGTGGTTCCTTTTCTATCAGCCGTGCTGCTTCTACCAACGTAATTGGATTGGCCAACTGTAATATTTCCACCAGAGCATTTACCAGGGGTAATTACCGGACATCTTTTACTCCGCGGCTGAAGTCTCATCGATGTATAAGTATCTTTGCATTCCGCTATATATGGACCGTTTATTTGACAACCTGCAGTACAGGCTTTGCGTTTATTTGCGTAATCTTGGACGCCCGTATTATATTTTTCTAAACACTTTGCTTTACAAGTAGTAACTTGCGATTCTAATTGTCGATGTTCAATTAGAAAGCTTTTGTATGAACTTGCGTAATCAGAAACTAATCTATTATATTTGGTTTCTAAAGTATTTATCATTTTTTTCTCTTTTTTAGATAATTTTGAAAGTCTAGCAGTATCAAAACCTTCGCGGCCTTGCCCTATTACATCCATTAAACTCTCCCTGATATTCAACAATGAATTACCTTGGTTAATACTTCTTCCACTACGTCCTTTTTTATTATTATAAAATGCTTCAATTATATTCTCAAAACCCATGTTATTTAATATATATAAATAAAATAGATTAAAAAATTAAGCGTTCTTAATTTGCCGAACAGCCATTGCTCCAATAGTCAAACCTGCTAAAGTCCAAGCCACGTATTTTAGCATTATGGAATCGACCATTTTGTGTTGTGATTTCGCTTGCTCTCTTGCGGTTTGTATTGCTGTTCTTAATTCCTGTATTTCCCCGCGTTTGCCATTTATTTCTTTTAAAGTTTTTAGCAAAACTTTTTTATCTTTACCTTTTTCGTCTCGCACCAATACTTCTTTATGTTCACTATTTTCAATTAGTGTTTTCATTTGGCCTGAGACTTCAATTAATTTATCATTTAATGCGATTGCTTGTCTGCCCTTTTCAGTATCTAAATCCAACAAAACACACTGGTCGTTTTCTCCGAATGTTTTTCCCGATGGAATTGCGTTAAATTTGGCTTGTGTCATTTGACTATTGCGGTCAGGACACGTATTATGTCTACTCGCATAATCAGTATAAACGTGTTTCATGCCTTCCGAATCAACCCACGCAACTTCCCCATTTGCACCTTTTGCATTATACCCCCCTGTTCTACATGTTTCGCCCTGTCCCATATTGGCGCCTCTAGTTAAGGTTTGTAGTTCTTGGGCTGTTACACGACCAGAAGGGTCGGGACAAGAGGTTCTGTCTCTTGTACCCCACGAACCCGCATCAAATTGCCGTATTACACCCATTCCTGTAATGTAATATTTCAAACCGTTTGGCCCCGACCTTATACTGTTTCTCAAATTACTTGAACCAGCCCCTTGTTTTGCTACAATTTCATCTAAATATCCTTTATATACCGATTTATATTGGCTTAAATAATTATTAAAAGTATTTTCCAATTTTTGCATATCTTGTCTTTCTCTTGCCATTACTTTTTCAATAGCATTTCCTTCGCCAATTGTTGCCAATTTAGCTTCGGGCATGCCATTATTCTGTTTTAAAAATACTTTCCAGCCTTTGCTATATTTGACCGTTGGTATTTTACCACCATTCTTCGGCAAAGCACCGTCAAGATATGAACGATAAACTGCTTTTTTGGTTTTAGCTTCATATTCGAAGCCCCAAAAATCCTGCTGTTTTTTAATAAAATCTTTCGCATCTGCTAAAGATTGGTACATCACTTTATCTCCATCGCCTTTATTAGAACCGCCGAACTCTAAAACTTGTTCGTCCAATTGAATAAAACCACTAAAATCAGCTCCCTCTTGAAAACCTTCTCTAAATGGATTGTTGTTGCCCCCTCTAATATTTTTTATATAATCTCCAACATCAACTGTTTTTTTTGATATGATTCTACCATGTCTATCTTTTGCTCCCATAAAATGAATTCCTTGATCTAAATGTGTGTTTTCCATTACTATATAAATTAACAATAGAAAACATTTAATTTATATATAATTTAAAATTATTGATTATATTGTTTATACATAAAACTTACCATCATTATTAAAGCGGTTGTATAATAAAGACTTTCTAAAACAACTTTCGTATTTTTATTATATTCTATATTTTTCATTGGTGAAGCAGATTTTATTACTCTATTCTTGTATTCCAATTGTTTATCTTTGTCTAAAAATATTTTTCTCCTTGTATCTATACTTTCAGAAGCATTTCCGATTATATCATTAAATTCCTGACTTTTACCTTTTAATGACACTTTTAATGTATGCAAATCCATCTTCAAATCTTCCCACTGAGCCAAGCTCCTCCTATTTTTATTTGTTCCATCTATATTTTTTTTATAATCATCATAACTTTCTAAAAAGTTTTTTTTTACTAAATTAAATCTAACCTGCATAGAAGATAATTTGTCAGTAAAAAAAGATGGTGGTCTTGTTCCCGTATCGACATCAGCCATATATATAATTAATTATGATTTTAAATTAATTACATAATCGATAATAATAAGTTTTAATTGCGGTGGGCGAACTTCGGGTTATTTCACATAATTGGGTCGGTCTTAGACCTATAGCCAAAGCAACTGGATCAAATCTTGATATTTCTGGAAATTGTTTGTCGTATAGAATGTTATATTTTTTTTTTATATTATCTTTTTCTTCTTCTGATAATATTCTATGCGGCGGGATTAAATTATGCTCTAAAAGATTATATAAATAATTATGTAAATCATATACCCCAAAATATATATTATCAACATTCCATATTGTATTCATTAATTTCAATAATGTGTCATTTGGTTTATCTTTTACAATTACAATAAAGTCGTCTTCTTTTGATAATATCTCCTCTATATGATAAATATCGTCTATATATTCATATACCTGATTTATGCGAATTTTACCTTGTAAGTGATATTTTACAAAGCACCTTTTTTTTCGTTCAACTTCGTTTCCATCGTCATCATTTATTGTAACTTTATCGGTTTTATGTTCCAAAAGCATATCCAATTGTTTATCTGAATACATGTTTTGAACTTCTCCAAAACTTCTATTATTATAATCGGAGGTGTCATACCCTCTTTTACTTAGTAAATTTAGAATTTGATTTCTAGATTTAAATATATTTTTCATAGTAGTACTGTTATGGTTCTTTGCCATTGGGATTAAATATATATATTAATATTATTTTTAAATCAATTTATATATTAAACTTAATTTTCTTACCATGTTGAGCCATGTCTTCTATGTCATCATTTAACTCTTCGATACTTGAAAGCATTTTTAAATCAGAATTGTCGTCTCCTCCATGATGTATAATAATTGGCGGTTTTTCTTCTTCTTCTTCACTATCACTTTCGTCTTGGTCGCCTCCTTGTTGAGATTTATATTTTTCTACTGGTTTATTTGGATTTTGTATATCGAATGTTGGACTTGGTGGTCTATATGACTGTGGGTCAGTAGGACTATATTCCGGTGACGGCGGTCTATATGACTGTGGGTCAGTAGGACTATATTCCGGTGACGGTGGTCTATATGACTGTGGGTCAGTAGGACTATATTCCGGTGACGGTGGTCTTTTAAGTTTAACATACTCAATCTCTAGTATTTCTATATCGCCATCGTCGCTTCTTATTACAACGTCCCCGTCTTCTATGTTCATTATAACACCTTCGCCTGAAATATCATCTTCGCCTTCCTCTATTTTTTCAAATATAACCCTGTCGTCTATTTTTAGTAATTCAGATTCTGAATACGAATCATCTAGATAATCTTCTTGAACTAATTCGTCGTCGCTCTCTACTTTCGTCGAATTCCAACTTGGCTCATCATGTGTAACTGGAACTCCGAAACCACTTGTTGGATTTCCAAACATATCTGTTGCTTGAATTCCCGTTCCCGTTCCCATTCCCATTCCCATTCCCATTCCCATTCCAACTTCTCCAAACTCACCGTCGTTCGCATACATTGGTTGGTTCCAAGCCTGCTGAGTAATATCGCCCAAACCATAGTTTTCATATGGGTTTAATTCTACTTTTTCCGCTTCTTTTTCTCTAAATAATTTTTCATTTGAAGTAGCTGATTTAAGCTTGATATTCTGCGAAATCGCTTTTAATGTTTTATCTTTGCCAAACCTTAATTCTATTTCTCTACCATTTTCAGAAGTTAATAGTTGGTCTATGTTATCATCGGTTATAATTCTGGTTTGGATATTTAAACCTTGTAATTCTTGCATCAATAATTTGAAAGCATACGGCATATTAACAATGCTGAATTCTCTTCCGTGTTTATTTATATTAATTATATTCATCTCATTATTTACATTATTTTTAAATTTAATAGGTCCATCGGCAAAAGGCGAGAGAAATATATTTTTATTTTCATTATAAGCGGCAATACAGCCAGATTGATTACATATGGCAACTTTAAATTCATCGCCTCTTACCATCATAGATTCTTTCATAAAACTTGACATTCCATAAGATAAAATCACATCGCGGTCCATTTCTCCTATCCTCAAACCACCGTCGTTAGCGCGTCCTCCAACAGTTTGTCGTGTCAATACAGTTCTTGGTCCCCTGGCTCTATAATTAATTTTATCCTTTGGCATATGTTTTAATCTTAAATAATACGTTGGTCCAATATAAATATCCGTTTCCAATTGCTCACCGGTCATGCCGTTATAAAGAATATCATGTCCGTGTCTTTCAAAACCAAATTTAGTAAGATTATCTCCATATAAGTTATGTTTTGGACCTTTATTAATGAATGCGGTACAGTCTCCGAACCCACCGAATAATGCGGCACTTTTACTAGTCAAGGTTTCAACCAAGTGACCGATGGTCATACGACTTGGCATGGCATGAGGATTTACAATAATATCAGGAATAAGACCTTCGGCTGTAGTAGGCATATCAATTTCATCTAGCAGAATTCCAACTGTTCCTTTTTGACCGGCTCTACTACAGAATTTGTCTCCGATGGCGGGCATTCGTTGTGAACGTATTCTAATCTTCGCGATTCTTTTTCCCTCTAATCCACTTGTAATAAAAGCTTTATCAACTATTCCAGTAGAACCCTTCTTTGGAACGATAGACGAATCTATATATTGATTGAATTCATTAGGGTCGTCCATTGCTCTGCCAATTAATATAGTTTTATCGTCAATGATTGAGCCTTCTTTTATTAGTCCTGTTACTTTATCTAATTTTGAATAATCATATCCAGGTTTTTTTCTTATCACATTATTTCTTTCAATATCTAAAAATTTTGTGATAATATCAACACCTTCAATGTTTTCAATTTCTTCGAATGATTCATACATTTCATATTTTGTAGTTGAGAATAATCCGCGTTCTAATGATGTTTTATTTAAAATAACGGCATCTTCTTGATTAAATCCAGTATAACACATAATGGCTACGATGGTGTTTTCGCCATAAGGATGTTCATCTTTTGTAATATAATCCCAATATCTACTTTTGGTTAAGGGCGATTGTCCGTAATTTAAAAACATTGCTGATTTATCCATTCTATTTCTGTAATTGGTATGAAATAGTGAAACCGCTTGTTTAGCTTGAGAACAAGAAAATGCGTTTCTAGGAAGAGGATTATGTTCTGGAAAAATTATCATGTTTGCCATTATTCCCAAATACAACGAGGGGTGTATTTCTTCATGCGTAACATTATTTTTTAAATAAGTGGATAAATTTGCATCTTGAGAATTCGCTAATATGGTTCCTTCTCCTTCCAACGCATCGATATATTCTACAACTGCTGAATTTAAAATCAATTCCATATGCCAATCATCATACTCTTCTTCATCATCGGCATTCAATGATTTAATAAGTGGATTTGTTTTTAATTTATATTTTTCTTGTGCAATGCCAAATCCATTGACAATATTCTCCCACGTAATACTGTTATTTATATATTTTTTCAATACATCATTTCTTGTATAACTCAAATCACCGTCGTCCATATAAAATAATGGACGACAAGGTCTTCCAGCATCACAGTATATTTGTATTTCATTATATTTGTAATCAAAATTCAAGCAAGTATATTTATCGATAATGTTATTTCTTTTATATAATCTTAAAAATTTTATCATGCGTATGGGATATTCGATTATACCAATCCACCCACCATTGACAAATATTTTGGTATATTTTGAAATATATTTAATATTGCATTCTTCTAATAGCTTCATTCCCATTGAACGCAATAATGGTATATACATTAAAGGGGATTCGCCACTAGTAATATGTGTTGATATGGCAATATGTTTATGCAGCCCACAATTTCCACCAGAAGGGGTATGTGTAGGACAGATTAACCCGTATTGTGTTCCATTGCATAATCTAGGCCCTGTTTGTTTTACAGCATCCCCAATGTTTAAATTTGTTTTTCTCATTTGACAAGATTTACTAAAAAATGATAATCGAGTTAAATCTTGGACTACACCCGCTTTTTTTGTGTGTGCTTCTGAACCCCAATCTCCTTTAAAAGCTTTTCTTATACCGTCTGCTACGATTTTATGTTTAAATAAATCAAATGTTTTATTTTCAATAATATGTTGGAATTTTAATCCTTCGTATATTCCACCTCCTTCTTGTTGTTTCCAAAAATATTCTGTATCTAATATTCTATGCATTGCTTTCCACTGTTTAATATAGTATTCGCGGAATAGCTGATGTAATAGCATTCCAGATATTTCGATGCGCTTGTAACTATATTTATCGCGATTGGTTGGTTTTTCTAAACCGATATAGACAAATAATAATTTTTTGACAACATTTCCGATAAAAAGTGCTTTGGATTTAAAATTTAATTCGCCTACGTGAGGTAGTAAATAATCCATTAAAATATACATGGCTGAATTTACAGTCATTTGTTTTGTTAATAGACCAATATATTCTAGGGCGGATTTTTGAGTAAATATTTGACTAGCATCGTGTATAGATGGTCGAAACAATTCGAGCAAATCTTTATGTTTATCTAAATCAAGCAAACAATATTCTATTATTTCACTATCAGAAACAATACCCAATGCTCGCATTAATATAAATAATGGAATTGGCTTTCTAACATTTGGTATGAATACAACAATTTGGTTGTTTGTATATTTTCCAGATTCTGCCATTATTCTAACTGAAAAGGTTCTTTGTGGTTTTGATGTATCTTCAGAAACAGATCGTATTTCAGCGGCATGAGAAAATTTATTATCTGGTTTGTTTTTTACTATATATAGTACATTGTTCGCTCTGTTTTCTTGTGCTACAATTGCTTTTTCTTTACCATCAATAATAAAATATCCGCCGGTATCATTTCGGCATTCACCCATATTAAATCTAACCTCTGGATGTAGGTCTTTTAAAACACATCTTTCGGATAACAACATTATTGGGAATTTACCAAGAAATTTATTTTTTAATTCGAAATTAATTATTTTTTTTTCAAATCGGTCAATTCCTTTTAAACCTTCGTTTTTTTCTGGAATAATATAAATAGTAAATTCTACTTCAATATCGTAATGTATTGTAAATTCGTATGACATGTTTCTTAATCTTGCTTCATTCGGATACATATAATGTTCGCGAGTAGTTTCTTTGTCTTCATCATAAATAATTGGTTTTCCATAATATATTTTATCGCCTTTTCTCCCACCAAAATACATTTCTAGATTATGTTTATAAATTCCAGTTTCCGTGTCTTTGCTTTTAAACAAGGTTAATGGATTATTGTTTTTGAATATTTCTTGTATTCCGCCATTAAAAAATTGATTATAAGAGTTTAAATGATGTTCAATCAAAAAGCTTGGATTGTCGTTAAACATCTTATTGATCGTTTTCCATGAGATTGCATCTTTTGTTTCGATGTTCATTTATATTATAATAAAGCTTTTTTTTTAATAAATATTTTAAGTATTAATTAAAAAATTATAATAATTGTCCGACAGATGGCCAATTCCCTCCACCAACAAACCCTTCGTCGTCCTCGTCGCCCATGCCTTCTTCTTCTTCATCGTCAAATCCCTCTTCGTCTTCGGCGGACATGCCTTCGCGGTAATTCCCGGTAAAGGTGTCTTCTTCTTCGTCATCTTGATTTGCCATATCTGTATCTTTGAACCCTTCCATTCCGGTAAACGCTCCTTGTTTTGGGACACATTCGCCGTTACTATCTAATTCTTCGTCATCGGGACATTGATTTTTTGCACCTTCATAAAATCCCTCGCGACCGGCAAAACTATCTTTTACACATTTTCCACTTGCGTCTTTGGAGTAACCTTCGTCGCACATACTTTCTTCGCCTTCGTAAAAGCCTTCTTTGGGGGCACCACTTGGAATTGGTGGTAAATTTCCTTCTACTCTAGGATTGGGTTCAAATTGTTCTCCATAATTTTTGGGAACATCCATACCTTCTTTATTACCAGTTAATAAGGCAATAAAAACAAGTCCTATTGCTAAAAACATACCTAGAAACGGTAATAAGATTAAAGCCCAAGATACGGTTTTAAATCCCTTGCTACATAATGTATTGAGAACCCACGTGAAAAATAAAATATAAGCGGCTTTTGCAGCAAAAAACGCTCCGTTATGACAAGGAGTTTCAACTTCCATAGTTCCGACTTTATATTTTGAACTATCCGTGCAATTTTGCATCATCATTCCTAAAAAACTAACGGCTGATAAAATAAAATAGATCATCGCCGGAGTACAAAGTTTGCTAATTTTATCCATAACTTTCATTATTATTTATATTAATTATAAAGAAAATTTAAAAAAGTAATTTATTTAACTGTTCCTTTGTTTGCGGCATTTATAACACCTTGATTGTGATGAGCCTTAACATCTGGAATTTTATGTAAATAATCGGGGGTCTTTAAACCCGGTTGGTCCATTGGATTACTAGATTCATATCCTGGCCTCCCTGTATAATTTTGATGTATTCCACCGACAGTATTGCCTAAACTATAAACACTTCTGTATAAATCACTTAGTCCAAAATCTTGCGCCCATGAACCTCCTCCTCTTTGCTGTTTGTAAGGCAAAGGAACATCATAATTATTGTTGGTTGACACGTAATTATCACGTGGGTTCCCGCCAGAAAGGTTATTGTATCGTCTTAAAGTATATTGTTCTCCTAAATTCTTGTTTAAACCGCATCCGCTTCCGCCTTTCATTCTTCTTCTGCGGCGACTTCTTCTTCTTTTACTTTTTCGACTCTTTCTTCTTTTTTTACCGCGCGATTTTTTACCGCGTCTTTTATTTCTACCACCCAAATGGTTTCTTGTTCGTTGCCTACAATTTCTTTTTCTTTTTCTTCTTGTTTTATTTCTTAACGCCATATATATAATAAAAAGAGAAAAAGAAATATTCTAAATTAATTAACCTAAAATATCTACATGCGTAAGCAGGTGTCTTCTACAGCACATTTTACTTAATCCTAAATCATCCATTACTTTACCTTCAGCTGTTTTTTGTAAATTTGAAGCATTTAAATATTTAATTTCAGATAGTTCATCTTTTTCTTTTAATTTAATTTCGGTTACTGTTTTTTGATAAAATAAATATTTATCGGCTAGAACTTTTCCGCACGTAAAACACTTGACAGGGATAATCATCGTATATAATATAATAATAAATATTATATTAATATCAATTTTTTGTTATTCTATTTTATATTTTTTATTTAAATAGTAATACTCTTCGAATTTCTTGCCTTTGTGATCTTGATTTAATTCAGGTCCATCACTGTCTCCCTCGACGCAAAATTTTCCCGTTTTACTTTTTGCCCAGACGCAACAGTCTAAAGTATTACAGGCTTTTAATCCAGATTTTCCTATTTTAGCGCAAGCTTTTGCAATATTATTACCATCGCATATACTTTTTGTCACTTTCTTATTACTGCTTTTCATGCTTTCTATTACTCTTGTTGCTACTTTTTCAGCATCTTTGTCTTTTTTTTTATCGTCTACTATTTTTATACCCAATATTGCTTGTAATAATATCATTATACATAAAAACCAAATAACAATATATATATTTTCCCAATGTTTTCTTATAAATTTTAATAAAGAACTCATAATATAATATAAATCTATTATTTTTCTCTCCCCATTTCTATTAATCTATAACCTTTTGATGTTTTTATTCTTTCGTGAATAATTTTATTACTTGTAATATTATGGTGACATTCTTTACATACATTTGCTAAATTTGCTTTGTGGTTTTTATGATGAGTATTAATGTATCCGTTTTCACCCGCCTTTTCTTGTGGATTTAAATGATGTACTTCTACACCCTCTTCGTTGCAAAATTCACACCTGCCCTTGATTTTTTTACTGTTATATGTGCTTTTTTTAATATTTAAATTTATTTCTTGTATTTCATTTCTAATATCACGCGCGTTTTGTAAAAATGTTTCTGAAAAATTAAATTGTTTGCATACTTCTAAACCATAAGTTTTTAACCCTACGCCATCCATTAACTTTCTTTTATAAATTAAATCATTTGTTATATCATCATATTTTACCTCAAGATGTTTAATATCAAGACCTTCAAGGTTTTGAATTCTTTTTATTTCTAAGACAGAGTGTAAATGAGTCGCAAATATATGCGATGTTTTTCTTTTATTCAACGCTAATAATCCAGCCGCAAAGATACTTACAGCCGAATCTGTTTCAGTCCCATTGCATAATTCATCCCCCAATACTAAACTATTTTCATCCGCGAACTCTTCGATATATTGAAATTCCGACATTTCCGTAGCAAAACTACTAAGACATTTAAATAAATTATCATTGCTTAATATTCGAGTAAAAAGACTTCTATAAGGTTTATATATAAATTCACTTGCTGGAACATACATGCCTGATTGTGCCATTATTATAGCTATGCCAACTGATTTAATAATCGTTGATTTTCCCGAAGTATTAACTCCGAACAAGCACATGCCTGAATTTTCGATTCCCAAGTGAATATCGTTAGATACATACGTTTCATTTGTTTGGATGTGTTCAACCAATGGGTGTCTTAAATCTCTAGCATGAAAAAAAGATGGACCATCGCCACTATCAGTCATTGGTTTGCAGTAATTATATTTTCTTGAAATATAAGCTTTATTATAAATTATATCTATTGTATTAACAAAATTAACAATAGACTCTATTTCAATATTAAAATCTAATAATATGTCCCTAATAAAGCATTTAAATTTACAATTTAATAATTCAGCAATATTATCATATGATTGAGAATAGCTTGCATATAATAATTTTAAGTCGTGAGAGACAAATTTTTTGTTTTTATCTCCTGCACTTTCTGTTTTTACAGTCTTATAGCAAGGTGGAAGGCCCGTATTACACCCGAGGAAAAAATTTGCCATGTCTGGGTGCCATGTCTTTATTCTTTTTACTATTATATCACATCTTTTTGAACTGGCTTTTAAAAACATACCTGATTTTTCGGTTTGATGTATATGAACCGAATTGTCAATTTTAAGAATAGCTTCGAAAGTATTTTTCCATCTTTTTAGTTCTTCGTTAGTGTCAATCCATTTATTTTGTTCTTTATCCAAATCTTTGTAAATACCCCTGTTAAAAAATATTTTTTCCGGGTCTATTTTTTCAGATTTTTTGCAAACATCAATGTTAAAAGTTTTTTCAATAAGAGAAATTAATTTTGATATGTCATCGTGTGATAATTTTTTATTTTTAAAGACAATATATTCTTGGATTTGTTTATCGTTGTCAAAAAAATCATTTATTTCTTTTATAATACATAAACTATCATAAAACTTTCCAATATCGAGTGGAGTAGCTTTTTCATGAACGAACCTTCTATACAATAATTCAAGATCATCGATGCAAGATAACAATTTTCTTATTTTCACAATATTATCATTGTTATTTAAAATATGTTCTATCGTATCATAGTCTTTTTCAAGACTTTCTATATTGGTCGTGGGTGAAGTTAATGATTTATGAAAACTTCTTCTTCCCATATTTGTTTTACATTTATTAGTCAATCGTTCTATGCTTGAATAGCATCCATTATTATGTTCTGTATTAATAATATTTAATTGCCGTAACCCGTGAGTTCTTATAATTAATTTTTCTGACAAAGTTTCGATTATTGGGTCTGATAATTTCTCGACTATATCGTTGTCATAAGTAGAAAGAATTTTTATTAATAAACAATAAGATTGAGTAGCATATTTATTATATTGAAATCTTTTAGTATCATACCAAAAATCAGGGTCGCTAGGATTAAATTGTTCTAATAAAATTTCTTTTTGAGTTTCAATATTAGCCGTTTCTTTAATAATATTTTGATATTTGCTTTCTTGCATAGATTCAATAATATTAATTCTATCACAATTTAAATTGGCAAAATTAATAATATCATCCACTTTAGTTCTAGGGACATTATGTATAATCCAAACTTCTTTTGGTATATTAATAGAAATAAAACGGTCTAATTCTTCAAAGGTCGAAGCGCTATAATCATTGAGAGGCATAAGACAACTATATTCGTATAATTTGGAAGAGCCTGCAACATTATTTATGCTGGATACACCAATAGTAATTTGCGGACTTTTTTTATTATGATTGTATTTATAATTTATTACAACACATACGCAGTTATTTGTTAAAATCTGATTATTATTTATAGGAACAAGTGTTCCTGGAGAAATAGTTTTTAGAGGACCGTGTATTTTTCGCTTTTTAGAATCTTTTCCTATTTCTTTTAATATTTTGACAGTCCAGCCTTGCCTTGCTAATTTTTCACAAGTAATATCGATGGAAGAAGTATTATGGCCGCAACATACAACCCTTTTGCCACCGATGGTTGCTTTATACCAAGGTGCAGCCCCGTGCATTATACGCGGATATTCATAAACGGGGTCGTCCTCTACGCCTTCGTATCCATATATTTCGTAAAATGTACCGCATTGTTGTAATAACATAATTTTTTCTTCATTTTTGTGCTCTTTAAAAAATTTTTCTCTTGCGTTGAAAAAAGAGGCAATTCCTCTCAATTGTGCTTCTTCTTTGTTACTGTTGTTTCTTGGCATTAGTCTATATAAACATATTATACTTTCTTTAATATGTTTAACAAAATGTTATGCTTTCATAAAATTATGAAGCAAAGTATCAGGGTTTTTATTATATATATCACCTGATAAATAAGAACTTTCATATATATTTCTTAAAATATCATCGGGGGCTGAAGTTCCAATTTTAACCAAATTATGTTTTCTAAGATATCTTTTTATATTGGTCATACTTTTCTTTTCTAGATTTGATACTTCTTTTTTTACATTTTTTCTAGTTTTCCTATTTTTTATCAATACGCCAACAATTCCGTGTTTTTTTCCTAGTGTGATTTTTCGTTTGATAGTTTTTAATTTATGTTTTCTTTTTTTCCTTTTTTTATTAGTAATATTCAATGTATTGTCAATTGTCACTATAGGCGCCGGTTTGCTTACTTCTTCTAATATTGTAGCTTTTGGACTTAATGGTGGCATATTATATGTTACCTTTATATCCTTTAAGTTTTTTTGTCTTTCGTCAAAAGTTTCATTATAAACGGGTGTGTCGTTAAAAGCGATGGGGGGCCTTTTATCGTCTGTGTTGTCTTGATTTCTGTTTTTCATAGTTTTATTATATTGTTTATATGTTGGTAATTTTCCATTTTTCAAACAACCAAACTTGGGTTGTTTTGGGTTATTTATATCGGGGGTTTTATTATTTATAACTAAGCTTTCTGATTTTTCAAAATTTGCGTCGATTGTGACGGCTTGTACTTGTGGTGTATTTTCAATTAAAGGTTTTTTTTTAATAGTTTTATTATTTCGTTTTTTTTCTTTTTTACTTTTTCGTTTTTTAACAATTGAATTTAAAAAGTCAATGCTTTTTTCGAGTTCGTCATCGACATTATTATTTATGTTGTCCCCCATAATTTCGGTTTTCATTTTTTCATTATCTCTATTTCGTTGATGTTGTTTTAATTTGTTAAGTAAGTTTTTTTTCAAACCCTTGTTTACACTGGACGATAGGGCATCATTGTCTCTTCTTTTTGCCTTTTTGTTTTTTTTGTTTTTTTTACTTGATTTTCCCCCAATTTTAAAAAAATCGGGATTAATAGAAATTACTTTTTTTGAATTACTCGCCATTAACAATACATACTATTTAAAAAATCATCATTCTCTCTATTTTTAACTTCGTCGTTTTCTAAAAATAGTTCGAAACCGTTATTCATATCTTCTAAAGTAATTTTCTTTTTACAAGATTTTTCTAAACAAAATACTCTTTTACTATGGGCGATTTTTACTTTTGCAAGAAGTGTTTCCATGTCTCTGCCAAAAAAAGAGAAAAATTTCATTTTTGTCTCAAACCATTTATCTTTTATAGATTTATCAAAAGACCAATTTATTTCTTGAACCTTTTTAATAAAAATTTGATTTAATTCTTTATGCGTATAATTATCGGTTTTAAATCTCCAAGTAAATCTAGAATTCAACCCTTGATTATATTCGAAAAAACATTTTTTTAATTCATTTTCATAACCAGCTATAATGACCATTAAATCTTCTTTATGGTCGCTTAAAGCTTCGCATAATGTGTCGATACATTCTTTTGCGAACGAATCTCTTTTTTCTGAATTTCCCAAAGCATAAGCTTCGTCAATAAATAATACTCCTCCTAAACTATTTTTAATAACCTCTTTTGTTTTAATTGCGGTTTGACCCAAATATCCGGCAATAAGGTCTGAGCGTGTAACTTTTTTCCATTTTTTCTTTTTTAACACTCCTAAATTTGAAAATATTTCGCCTAGTATCTTTGAGATTTCAGTTTTTCCAGTTCCAGGTGGTCCATAAATAACGGTATGCATAAAATCATTTGAACCGACGTGAAAATATTGTATAAAATAAAGTATTTGGTCGATAATTGATTTTTTTAAAGTTTTCATTCCAATCATGTTGTCTAATTTTACGATAGGATGGCGAATATTATGTATTGCTTCCATATTTATATTATATTCAAATTCGGGGGATAATGGATATTTATCGGATAATTTAATTAAATCTTTTAAAGAATTAATACTAACTTTGATATTTACGTGTGTTTTTTTAATAGGAATTGGTTTTGGAATTTCGCACGGGTGGTTTATTGGTGGTTTAAGGAAAAAAGGTGATTTTTCCTTTGTATTATAGAGGCTGTATTCGTTATTAATTTCTTCAATTAATGTTGTTAAATTTTGTAATTTTACCGGATTTTTTTTAATAGGAATGGATTTTCTATCTAAAGAATTTTTCAAATTATATGGGAAATTTCGATGATAATTTGTCATAAATTTATTCGAAGGTATATTTTTAAGTTGTTTTTTATTATCTTGGTTATATTTATCTCCATTACATAGTAGTAAGGGGGTTTTTTTTAAAAAATGTAAATTTCTATTTCTAAAATAAAATAAATTATTATTAGAACTATCATTTATGTTGTTAATAACATTGTTATTCTTGTTATTATTTCTCATATATTTTTATTAGATTAAAAATTGATTTAAATAAATATCAATGTTATTAATTTAACAATGCCTGCAAATAAATCGGAAAGACTTTCCTGGGAAATAATTGGAAGTTATTTCCAAGGAAAACATTTGGATAGATTAGTAAGACATCAAATAGAATCATACAATAATTTCGTACAGAATCAAATTGGCGCTACTATAAAAATGTTTAATCCAGTTACTATTAGAAGCGAACACGATAAGGACGAAGAAACGGGTTTATATACTCTTGAAATAATCGCAACATTTGAAAATTATCAAATATATAGACCACAAATTCATGAAAATAACGGTGCTACGAAATTGATGTTTCCTCAAGAAGCCCGTTTGCGCAATTTTACATATGCTTCCGCACAAACAATTGATATAAACTTAAAAATAATAAGACGAACGGGCGATAAATTACAAGGAGTAGAAACTTTATACAAAAAACTACCGCATATACATATTGGAAAACTACCAATTATGCTCAGGTCAAATATTTGTGTATTGACGCAATATTCTCATTTAAGTTCAAGAATATTGGGTGAATGTTCGGCAGACCCGGGAGGATATTTTATAATTAACGGTAGTGAAAAAACCATCTTGCCACAAGAAAGAGCGCGTGAAAATCAAGTAATGTGCTTCAACATTCTAAAAAATAATAATAAATGGTCTTGGGCTGCTGAAATGAAATCGGTTCCTTTGAGGAAAACTATCTCTCCCAAACAAATTAATATTACAATCGCTACGAAAAATAATGGTTACGGACACGCCTTGTTTATTCAAATTCCAAGAATTAAATTACCAATTCCATTGTTTATATTATTCCGCGCGCTTGGAATTATATCGGATAAAGAAATTTGTGAAAGAATTATTTTAGATATTGAAGATAAGAAATTACAAAAAATGGTGTTTAGTTTAAAAGCATCTATTGTAGATGCGAAAGATTGTGATACGCAAGAAAAGTCCATAGATTATATTGTAGATAATGTAATGTTTACTCCAATTGGGTTAGACGCCGTCGAAGGATATAATAAAAAAAGAGAATTTGCGTTGGATATATTAAACAACGACCTATTCCCTCACTGTGAAACAAAAATTCAGAAGTTATATTTCTTGGGATATATGACAAATCAAATATTGCAAACCAGTTTTGGTTGGAGAGATCCCGATGACCGCGATTCTTACGTTAATAAACGAATTGATTTGGCTGGAGCTTTATTAAATAATTTATTCAGAAATTACTTTAACAAATTAGTAAAGGATATGCAAAAACAAACTGTAAGAGAGATTAACAATGGTTCTTGGAAATCTCAAAATGACTTTTTAAATATAATTAATCAGACTAATATTTATAAAATAATTAAATCTACAACTATCGAGAATGGTATTAAACGAGCTCTTGCTACGGGTGATTTTGGAATAAAAAACACCAATTCAAATAAAGTAGGTGTAGCCCAAGTATTGAGTAGATTAACATATATATCGAGTTTAAGTCATTTAAGGAGGATCAATACCCCTATTGATAAAAGTGGAAAACTTATTCCTCCTAGAAAACTTCATAATACTCAATGGGGATTTATTTGTCCTGCTGAAAGTCCAGAAGGGCAAAGTGTTGGCGTGGTAAAAAATTTATCATATATGGCACATATTACAGTTTCATCTGATGTAAATCCTATCTACGATATTATACAGGATTATATTATACATTTGAAAGATTTAACACCCAAAGAACTATTTAATAAAGTAAAGGTATTTATAAACGGGAATTGGATTGGAATAGCAAAGGACCCGCAAAAATGTTATAATGAATTAAAGGATAAAAAATACAAGGGAATTATTAATTTATATACAAGTATTATTTTCAAATATAAGACGAATGCCATCTTTATATGCAATGATGCTGGTAGATTAACAAGACCAGTTTTTCGAGTTGTTAAAAATAAATTGTTATTTACTCGTAATTTATTGAAAGATATATTGACAGGTAATTTTGAATGGAATGACCTTTTGATAAATCATAAATATAAGAAAACATTGATTGAATATATTGACCCTGACGAACAGAATACATCGTTGATTGCTATAAAACCAAAAATATTAAATAGCACTAACATACAAAAACACACTCATTGTGAAATTCATCCATCAACCATTTTTGGTATTCTGGCAAGCTGTATTCCTTTTCCAGAACATAATCAATCGCCCAGAAATACTTATCAATGTATTGATTGGAATGAAACAGTAATAATGGCAAATGGTTCTCATAAAAAATTAAAAAATATCCAAATTGGCGATAAGGTTTTAACTTTCCATCCTAAAACTAAAAAGGTTTCTTCTACTGATGTAGTTATGTGTATGAATAGAAAATCAGGAGATAGACAAATGTACGAAATTGAAACTATTACAGGGGTTAAAGTAAAAGCAACTTGCGACCATAAATTTATGACCAGTGAAGGGTGGAAAAAAACGGAAGATTTTACCACTGATACTAAAATCGGTATGTATAAAATACCCACGTTTGATAATATATCTATTGATGAAATCGCTATATCCAAAGATATGTTGTTAAACCAAAATAATTGGGAATTTTCAAAAAGAGACATAAATAGGTTAGAAAAATTAGGATTATTTGATATTAAATTTAATAACTATAAAATTAAATTAATCGCAAAAATGTTCGGCTTTATTATGACAGATGGTTCTACAAATATTTTTACAAAGGGTCCTATGACCCAATGTTATTTTACGTCTCCAGAAGCAGCCGAAGAATTTATGACCGATGTTGAATTATTGGGATTTGAAAAGAAACGAATATTTGAATCTATTAGAACTTTTCATGGTTCTACACACCATACTTGGAAAACAATGCATTGTGGTTTATTGTCTAAATTCTTCATAGCTTTGAATATTACTATGGGGAAGAGAACAGAAAACCCACATAAACCTATACCAGAATGGATTAAGAAAAATGATACTTTAATTAAATGCTTCTTATCTGGATTCTTCGGTGGAGATGGTAGTAGGATTTCTTACCACTTAAGAAATAATCATAATACAATCACAACACACGGGTTGAGTTTTAATAAGATAGATAGATATATTGATAATGGAATAAAGTTTATGGAAGATATGAAATATTGTTTAACCCAAGTTGGTATTGAAACGGGTAAACTTACAAATCAAATAAATAAACAATATACTGATAAAAATATTATTATGTTGAATATTTCATCAAAGCATGATAATTTAATTAAACTATTTGATGAAGTAGGTTATAGTTATGATTACCATAAACAAATGGCTTCAGCAAAAGCAGTAGTTTGGCTTAAATATAAAGCATTAATGGAAAAAAGAAATATTGTTATTGATAAAAGAAAACCATTTATTAATGATTTGGAAACACAACATACAACTTTATTTGAGCCAATTTTATCTATAAAAAAGGTGGAAGGTTGTATGATTTCGGATTTGACAACTGCATCAGAAAACCATTCTTTCATTTTGACACGTAATATGCTTTCAAAAAATTGCGCAATGGGGAAACAGGCGATGGGTATGTTTGCTTCTAATTTTAATAACAGAATGGATAAAACTGCTTACGTCCAAACATATACTCAACGACCATTGGTTGATACTAGAATTATGAATATTATTAATTTAAACAAAATCCCATCTGGTTGTTCTGTAGTTGTTGCCATTATGACTTATACTGGATTCAACCAGGAAGATAGTATTATATTCAACCAAGCTAGTGTTGACAGAGGATTATTTTCGGCAACTATATATCATACGGAAAAAGATGAAGATAAAAAAATCCAAGGAGACGAAGAAATTAGATGTAAACCAGATAAAGTAAAAACCAAAGGGATGAAATTCGCCAATTATGATAAATTAAATAGCAATGGAGTTATGCCTGAAAATACACTGATTGAAAATAGAGATGTTATTATTGGAAAAATTGTTCCCATCAAAGAACATAGAAACGACCATACTAAAGTCATCAAATACAAAGACCAAAGTATTATATATAGAACTCATGAAAAAACATACGTTGATAAGAATTATGTAAATAGAAACGGCGACGGATATACATTTGCGAAAATAAGAACAAGAACCTACCGTATTCCGACTATCGGAGATAAATTTAGTTCCAGGCACGGACAAAAAGGTACGATTGGGTTAATACTTCCTCCAGAAGATATGCCAACGACCGCCGAAGGCTTGGTTCCTGATATAATTATTAATCCGCACTGTATCCCATCTAGAATGACTATTGCTCAATTGAAAGAAACTGTTTTGGGTAAAGTATTGTTAGAATTAGGTTTATTTGGAGATGGAACAAGTTTTGGCGAATTTGAAATCGCGCGTATATGTAAAGAATTGAGTAATTTGGGTTATGAAAGTCACGGGAATGACGTATTGTATAACGGCATGACAGGCGAGCAATTGGAAGCAGACGTCTTTATAGGACCAGTATTTTATCAAAGATTGAAACATATGGTAAACGACAAGGAACATAGCAGAGCAATAGGTCCAATGGTTGTAATGACAAGACAACCTGCTGAAGGAAGAGCCAGGGATGGTGGGTTGAGATTTGGCGAGATGGAACGAGATTGTATGATTTCGCACGGCGCGGGCCGTTTTACGAAAGACCGAATTTATCACGCAAGTGATGCTTATCAAATATTCACGTGTCAAAAATGCGGGTTAATAGCAATATATAATCATGAAAAAAATATTCACGTATGTAATACTTGTAAAAATTATACTCATTTCAATAAAGTCAATATTCCATATTCGTTTAAATTGTTGATGCAAGAACTGATTACTATGAATATAGCTCCCCGAATTAAATGTTAATCGATTTAAATATAATTTAATTACTTTTTTAATCAAATTATATGTGGTTTTTTCTCTCCCAATCACTCAAAATCTAAATATATATATTAAAATTTAAAAATATACATTTTATTTATCGTCTTCTTTTACGTTTAGTTTTCTTTCTACGTCTTTTGCCTCCCTTTCTTCTCTTTTTCCTGGATTTTCTTCTGGATTTTCTTCTGGATTTTCTTCTGGATTTTCTTCGTTGTCTTCTTTTTCTACCTCCAGTAAAACCAGTACTCGTTGGTGCGGCGTGTTCGGCAGCGCTGGCGGCTTGGGCTGCCGCAGCTTGGGACGCGGCAATCGATTGTTGAGCGCCTTGATTCATCGCATTTCCAAAATTTGCGCCAAACGTCATCGCGCCTTGAGCCATCTTCATTGGTTGTTGTGCTAATGTTTTAGCTGCTTCAGTGGCTTGTGGTCCAACTGATGTAATAGCATCAACGCCTGTCGCACCTGCTCCAAGTGGTGGATTTATATTTCTACCATCAATCTTCGATAATCCTGCCTTAGCACCTTGTTCGGCGCGCATTCTGGCTTCATTTGCTTTTTCAATGCCTTTATTTTTCATTTCATTTGCCTTATTTGCAGCACCTCTTACACCATCGCCAGCTTTTTTAGCACCTCTTTTCAAGGCTGAGGCGGTTTCAGCAGCAACGTTTCCTGCTTTGCATTGTATATTTGCGATTGTGCCAAGATTATCGCAATTTTTTAGTTGGACCGGCGGTTCTTCTCCCCCTCGTTTTGATCGCGTTCTTCTTCTCTGTCTTTTTTTTCTTTTATAGGTTCTAGTCATTGTATAAATTATATTTAGATAATTATACAATAAAAATTTATAAAAAACGTTTAAAGATTTCTAACGCAAATAAGCCACCTAAAATTTGTGCTAAAATATATCCCAAGAAATCACTCTGTGATAAGTCTCCTTTTACCAAAGCCATTACAGAAACGGCTGGATTAAAATGAGCTCCACTAAGAGAACCTCCTATTGCTACCAATCCTGCTAAAGCCGCCCCTATCATCACTGGATTTCCTGCTGTAATTAAAATAGCAAGAATTAAACCCATTGTTCCTAAAAATTCTACCGTGTAGTTGAACATTATATAATATAGATTGATATAATTTATATTATTTTAATTTGCCACATTAATTTTGTTGCGAGCTTGTAACATGCTGTAGTTTCATTCTAGGAAATAAATTCATAAAATATACACGATCTGTACCATTCCCGTGTATTCCGCTGGTTTGATTATTCTTACCATTGTGACCGAATGTTTGAGCGCGTTTTCCGTCATGGTTAATTCTTTTCCTAATATGATTTTTTAAGGCAACACTACTATCATACATTGAGGTAGGACCAACAGTTAAATTAGAAGCATTTATTTCTGATAATTTTGACATATATAATATTAAAATATAAAAATTATCCAAATGTGCTTTCGCCACCATATACTATGTATAAAAACCCATCTTCATCCTTTCTTTCTTGATAAACCTGTCCCATTAATGAAGAAGAAGGAACCATTGCTTGATTGCAAAAAAGAAAAATAGATTGATTTGGAGGAAGAGATAATCTTCTTCTAATAACAAACATAAAACCTGCCATGGTTAAATCGTTTGGTACTAAATACTTGCGTTTATCTAAATCTTTAATATTATTGTTGAACCTTTCACATATAACGGGAACTCTGTCAGGGTATTTTTCGAGTATTTTTATTGCTTCAGATTTTCTTTTAGCAAAAGAAATTTTATCTTTAAAAGTTTTCATTTATATTATAATAAAATTTTTTATCTAAATTGAATTGGAAATAATATTATTAATTATATTAAATGACAAATTATATACTCATAGACGGAAGTTATTTTGTATTTTACAGATTTTATGCTTTGCTAAACTGGTGGAAATTAGCAAAAAAAGATACACCACTCGATATACCAATTGAAAATGAAGAATTTGTCGCTAAATTCAGAAAAACTTGTATATCAAAAATAACAATGCTGTCAGATATATTATCTATATCAAACCCAATTATAATAGTGGCTAAAGATTGTAAAAGAGAAAATATATGGAGAATGAAGATGTTTCCGCCATATAAAGCTACACGCAAATACGATGGTTTTCAAGGTGGTCCTTTCTTTAAATTAGCTTATGATAGTGTATTTAAAGATGCGGGTGTCAAATATATATTTAAACACCCAACATTAGAGGCCGACGATTGTATCGCCATTACTGCAAAACACCTCGTTCTAAATCCAAATAATAATATTACAATAATAACAAGTGATACAGATTATATTCAATTGATACAACCAAGAATACAATTGTTTAATTTAAAACTAAAACCAGTTCAAACTGAAAAAAATTCAACAATGAACCCCAACAAAGACTTATTTATTAAAATAATTAAAGGAGATAAATCTGATAATATACCAAAACTATTTAATAGATGTGGTAAGAAAAAGGTGGATCATTATTATGAAAATCCTGGTGCGTTTATGGATGAATTAGAAAAACAAAAAATTACACAAAATTTTGAAAGAAATAAAAAGTTAATAGATTTTAGGTTTATACCACAAGATTTAGTGGATGAATTTAGGGAAGAATGTTTATCTAAACTATATGTATAATGTCAGGTCACGAAGTAGGATCAGAAGAATATAATAGAGAATTAATGAATTCACCTATAACTGAAGCGGGGCCGGAATACTATGGGCTGAAAAATGTGCGGCGCGGTCAGCTCCGTGCAATCCAACCAGGTGATTTGACTGGTGAGAGTGTTGCATACTTAAGAAGTATAACAGATAGTGACGATATCTTTAGAGACGCTGGAAGAACATCTCCACATGCGGAACAATCAGTTGGTCCGTTAGGGACATCACCAAAGAAATCAAAAGCAAGGAAAGTAGCAGCTAAATCTAAAAAAAAGGGTGGTAAAAGAAAATCACGTAGAAAATCGCGTAAAAAGAAAAACTTTAAAAAACATTATATGTGGAATACAAGAGGTAAAAGATATTTCGCAAAGACATATAAACAGCATAGAAGAGGTGTTAAATTAGGACATTCTCACAAAAAACCGAAAAAGAAAAGTCGTAAAAGAAGACGTTAATAATATATTATTAATTTAATTTAATAAAATGTTATTGGATATTTAGGCAAATTAGCCTTTATTTTTTTTGTAGAAAGCAATATAATATATAAATCATTAATAATCCAACACCAGTATTATATAAATGTAAAATTGGTTTATCTTCTAAGTTTTGAAATCTATTTGCGAAATTTTCAGGTAAATCTTTTAAAGCAACATACTGACTTTCGGGTCTATGCCAATATTTATTGCGTCCTCTCACCTTTTTAACCTTTGTACTTATACTTCTAATTTTTTTACATAAAGGAGTAGCTTCTTGTCCGAAAGCGGTTAATACTTCGAGTGGATTCATTTCCATTATATTTTCCAACATACCGGGAACAATACCTTTAAAATTGGATTCTCCTCTAATAAACGGCAATTTACCTTTGGTTGTATTATCAATATGTAAATATCTTTGTGTTTCTAATCCTTTTTTAACAATTTTCCAACACTGATTTTTATAACATGTTGGAGATTTATCAGGACAAGGTGTTTTTGCGTCACATCTAACCCCTGTATTTTTAGCTGGTGCACATTTACCAGCTGTTTTCAAGAAAAATTTATTACCTAAAGGTTGCCTGCCTATTTTAGCTGGACCTGTTCCTTTTGTTAAAATATTAGAATAATTGATGATGCCTCCAATATTATTTGCCAATGCATTAAAATTACCGGCACCGCTCATACCTTGTTCCTTTGGAGTTTTTATAAAATCTTGGTATCTATAATCGGGGCCCGTGAAATCTTCTCCCATTTGATGAGCCCCCGCTTTTAACTTTTTGAAAAAACCTGCTGACATATTATTAATATATAAGTATAAAAAAAAAATATGTATTAATAATAACCAATGGATGAGGCATATTATGATGACGATTTGCAAGAATGTCGCATATGTTTTGATATAGAAACTTATAAAGATAAATTTATATCACCGTGTAGATGTTCTGGAACAAGTAAAAACGTTCATAAAAAATGTATTCAAAAATGGAGGAATGTAAACAAAGGAATGCCAGCATACGATAGGTGTATGGAATGTAGGGAACCGTATATAGTAAAAAGAAAACACCGAATTGAAAAGATTAGATTTTTAAAAGGGAAAAAATATAAAAAAACAAACACAATTTATTTTTGTATTGGAGTTCCTATATCAATAATGGCCGCATTATTAGATACACCAAATTATTATTTAATAGATTTTTTAAATGGTTCTCCAATTGAACCAATGAATGAAATATGCGAGGTTAATTATTCAACCGCAGCAAAAAGTTGTAAAAATACAACTACGTTGAAGGGTATGTTCCGCTCACGAGAAGGTTTATATACAAAGCATTTTTTTTATGCATATTTTGTCTTTAATATCCAAACTATCATTGCGATTTTTTATATTTTTTACAGACTTTATAAAAAAATTATAAGGAAAAAAGACTATTTATTTCAAAGTGGGATACTTAATTTTATGTCATTGATGTTTTTATTTAAATTTATAGCAATTTATAAATTAATGATAGATATGTGTTATTCTCCCGAAGGAATGATGGGTTTTTGCGTGACAGGTTCCTTTCTCGAACCATTTATCACTAGGCTATATATTTATTTCAATAAAGAAATAATATTAAATATAAATGCGGATAATCCACAAGATATACTACCTTGGAAAGAAGAATTGTCAATCAATATAGAGAATGAAGATGATGAAACAAGTGGATATAATTTCAACCCACTTCCTTCGTTGATAAACGTCCAAATTGTTGAGAATAATGATAATAACATTGTAGAAATGAATCAAATTATTTTAACCGATACAGATAATTCATATGAAACAGACGGTTCAAGTGAATACGAAACTATTACAGAAGAAGATGAAACCGATGAAGATGAACCCGACCAAGTTGAATCACCAGAAAGTATAATAGACGATGAAATACTTATTTAAATTTAATACCATCGCTTTCTTTTAAAGCCTTTTTACCAGCTTCCTTTGTCTGGTTTGCACTTCTTTTGATTTTTTGTTTATTTATTAATATTTGTTGTGTTTGATTTTTTATTTGATCTTCAACCATTTTTAATTGAGAACCAAAAGCAAGAACTCTGCTTTCTAAATTGTCAATTTCACCAGCTTGTTGAGTTGCGATATTTCTTTGACTAGAACTGCAGCCTTTCGGAGGAGGATTTTTATCTTGTATGCCTTCTTGTATTTTAAAGTTAAACATATTGGATAAATTCGGAAATATGTTAGTGATTAATATAAAAATTGCAACAATCATTATAATATTTTTCATTAATACCATTTGTATATTAATGATAAAAAAAACTTAACACTGACTTGGATATTTTTTACAAACGGCGGGGTCGTTTTCTACCTCTTCACCTTTAGACATTTTAGATAATTTTATTGAAAGTTCCGCATTTTTCTTACTATCTTCTCTATTCTTAATAATATTTTTTTGTAATTTATCAATCATTGGCTGTAGCTTACTAAATTTACCATTCGCATTTTTTAATTTTCCGACATTTCTTATTTGATGTCTTTCAAAACATTTTGAATATGTATTTAAATTGAGGTCGCACGTAAAATTTTCTTTATTATCCATTAAATGTTGTAATAGTAAATATAAAAAGAAAAAAATAGCAATATAAAAAATAGTTTTCATTATATTATCTTTTTATTTTTTTTCTTCTTTAATAGTTATATATGAATTTATATAATTCAAGAAAGTTTCGGGTATATAGAAGAAATGCAACCTCTGCGGTTGGAAACATGAATACAGGACTACCTAAATCCACTAAAAGCAAAGCTTGTGTTTCAAGTGGAAATTGTAACACAATGAAACACGGAAGAGAATCCTTGTATACGCAAATATTACCAACCAATAAATTATTTGTTAATTCGGATAATTGTGGGCGTTCTCAAAAAAAACTGATCCGCTCAGGTATGCAGCCAAAAAAGGGTAATAAATATTGTTATGATTATAATGATTACTTAAAAAATAAAAGAAAAAAAACATTCGCCCAAAAAATACCTAGTTCAATGCCACAAGTAGGACAGTCAAATACATTCGGACACGGGGGAAGCTGTGGATTAAACGACAATTGCAATGAGAATGTTACTCATTATAAACCAAACAATTTGAATTATAGACAACAAGGAGCCGTAGATAGTAGTAGTAGAATTGATAGGCTTAGATATAATACAATCGTTGGTTCAGATAGATGTGATAATGATAATACTAAATGCAATGGAAAATATGCTAGTTCTTTTAGTAGATTTGTGGAATATAAAGGATTATTCAATACCAATCATCCAGAGCCTTGTAATACTCAAATAAAAGCAAGGCGTAAATCTATGGGGGCTTTTAACAAGTCTTGTAAAGTTGAACCTCCGCCAGCCAATAATTTGCCGTAATTTTAAATAATTAGTAATATATATTAATGCCTGAGACAATTAATATATATAATAATACAGGTGAAGGATTTACTAATATAAACCCTTTTTTAGATGCGACCAGCAATATAAAAACTACAGATAAAGTTACAACAAGAAAAACAAATTGCTATACACCTTTTAGAATGCCATTATTTGGATCTAGAAAACAAACAAATTGTAATAATTGCGAACCAAACACAAAAGTTTTAAAAGACAATCACGCGTTATATTGCTGTTATGACCCCTATATAACCTCACAGCAAAATAAAGGTGGAATTATAAAAAATGATTTCATGTATTCTAATTCTTTTTTACTACATAATAGAAATAAAACATACGCCCAAAATATAGTAAATGGGAGCACTGAAAAAGTAGATAATGAAGAACACACCTATCGAACAACACCAGAAGATACAAGAGAGATATTAATATATACAATAACAAATGTAACCGAAGATAATAAGGGTAAATATTTAATAAATGGTAAAAATAATCCAAGATTACAATTATACAGAAATAAAATATACAAATTTATAGTAGATGCTCCAGGACATCCGTTTTGGATCAAAACTATTTCTTCTACAAATAATTTGAATGGTTTATCAGAAGGAATAACCAATAACGGAATAGACTACGGTGAAATTACTGTATTCATTTCAGACCCATTTCTTCATAAAGTATATTATAATTGCGAACATCATTCTAGTATGGCAGGAATGATAAATATATATAATAGTAACAATGATTATATAAAATGTCGCCAATCAAGTTTTAAAAAAAGAAATCAATCTCATTGGACAAATGGTGCTGTATCGCATAGAAGCAGATTAAATAGATTAAAATATAATGCTATTAATGCTAGAAAAAATTCAAATTATGGAGCGAATTGCCCTAATCGCAATAACAACTGCTTAGATAATAATTTGGCACCTCATAGGGTGAATATAGCAAAACCAATGAAATGTTCGCATAAAACATTTCATGATAAAATTAGACATAGAAATAAAAAGCTCACGTGCGACCCAAATTATACAGGAGATCCCGAAGACGTCGAGCCAAATGTTACATATATATTCCCAAAATTTATACCTCAAAGACAACCGCCTCCAGAAAATGGATTATTATCTACTTTTTATCATAATAATTATATTACATCTTTTTCATTGTACAATTTCAACTATAATCATATGGAATTTAATACAAGTTTTAATAATAGAAATCCAACATTTGTCCCTGGTCCCGTGCAAACAGTTGATACTACCAATACTTCCCCTTCTGAGAATTTTACTTTTGATATAAGTGAAAATCAAATAACTTACGTTACACAAACGTCGGATGTAACCACCGTTGTTACGACTGATGTAAAGGAAGGAACTACCGAAACGGATATATATTTAACATCTAGTATTAGAGATGAACTAGTAATAACCGGTGAACCAACCTTATCTATAAGTGAAATCAAAGTAATGAATAAAACAATAAAGGTTGTTATTTCATATACAAATATATCACACTGGCATTATTCTATTGATAACGATCAAGATATAGAAGTATATTCAGGGTATGCGACTATATTTAATGTAAGTGAATATAAAACATATACATTGCTTATTAAAGGAGTTGACTCGGCTCACAAATCATTAATTGAAAAGGTTGTAACATTTACAACTACTGAACCATTGGGTATATCATATCAACCAATAAATCCAAATACGAATAATACAAATACAACTACTACCACAACTACAGATACTAATACCAATACAGACGGGTATTAAAAAATTGAATTGAATTAATTTGAATATAATTAATTCAATCTAACAATCTTCAAGATGAATGAAAGACAACTGTACCACTGTAAAATGAAACACTTGTTTAAAAAAGCAGGAAAGTTTGGCTTTAATTCTCCAACTTATATAAACAATAAAGCCTTACAAGCAATGTATTACATAAAAAAGAAGGAATTTGGTGAAAACAGTATGCCATTGGTTATTATAAAGCTTGACTACAAAGATTATTTACACAAATTAAATAGTTTCAAGAACGCGATTTCGGAGAATATGTTGTGTTATTATTTTGAAGACGGTATTTGTTATGAATCTCATTTAAAAGAATTTTTACAAAATAATAACACTCTCTTTATCATTTTTGAATGTATAAATTATTTATATTGGGATCCAATGTATGTAACTCATTCGACGTGTGCTATAATAAATAATGGCAAATGTTATTTTATAAATTCACACGGCAAAGATAGTAAAGATATATGTCATTATGAATATAAAACAAAATCGTGTGAAAAAACATTTACATTTAAACAAGGAAAAGATTATACAATTATTTCAACGCTAATGAATAGGTATGGAATAAAAATGGAGAATACTTCCAAGTATATGTATTATGGTGCGAATTTGCAAGAATATGATAATCACGGCTGTTGTTTTATATTTCCATATTATATTTGGTATTATTTTGAGAAAGATCTAAAAACAAACCTCAAACTATTAGAAAAAGGGAAAGTATCATTGGTTATATATAAAATATTTTTCAAAAATAACCCCCTGAGAAAAAATACGAATGCTTATATTAAACAAAAAGCTGAAAAAAACATAAAGAAATTGAAATGGAGACTATTGAGTAATGTAATGAATGAATATATGGGATATATGACGCAGAAAAAAATATTGTATGAATTGCCAAATAGATGAATTAAGATTTGAAGATATTTGTTGAAGTATTTGTGGTTCTATTATAGTCTAATTTATTTTGAATACACCAATTAACACATTTGCTAATATTTTGATTTTTGATATTTTCTAATTTATCTTTTCGTTTATCATTATTATATATTAATTTGAATGTATTTGATATATTTTCGATTTGTTGCTGTCCGAAGATAGAATTTATTTCTTCTAATTGGTTTTTTAAGTACAAACTTAATGGAATGTTCAATAAATTGGTTATTTTGTAATGGGTTATATCTATATTATTCAAAACCTTTATTATATCGTGTAATTTGTTGGTGATGAATGAAGTATCTTTGAATCTAAACTTAGTGCAGACAATATATTTTTCAGAATTGGCGTATCTGCTGGTGTTTGGTTTTGTGATGTATACATCATTATAGAAAATACTTAATAGGTGTATGATGTCGGCGGATGCTTTTAAAAATAAATCATACATCTTTAAAATAAAAGAGCCCTTGTATTTTTGCATTGCAATGGCATAAGCAACTTGGACGAAGATTAGTTTAACAGCCATTCTTTCTTGATTATTGAAATCAATTGAAAAATCAAAGCCGCCATCGGCTGTTATAATTTCCTGGCTATTTTTGTAATGTTTAATGCAGTATGAAAAATTTTGTTCGTTATACAAATCGCCGGTTTTAGATAAACCATATTCTAGAATTACATTATCATACTTTCTTAAAAATTTTTCACTTTTTTTCCAACCAGGAATGTTATTATCATTTGTATTGAGTAAAGTCATTCCAGTATATTTGTCATTTTTATTATTTCGCAATCTAGCAGTTGCCTCTATAAAACCACCGGGTCCTTCGGCTAAATGGAAAGTATTGATGGGATATTCGTATCCAATAAGATTGAAGGTATTATAAATTTCAAGAATTTTAAAAAAAGCCCGTGAAATAGGCTTATATTTGCTGATTGAATTATTGGTATATGGTAAATTTGTATGTATAAATTCGAATGGATTTGTATATTTTTTGAATGTATCCCAATCTGAAGCACATTTACTTATATTATGCTTGGTAATATTCAAATATTTTGATAAACTTTTACTCAAAAAACTATCAATCTCATCATTATTAATGGGTTGAATTTTGATAGACAAATTTTTTGGTAAAATATCGTATTTTATTTGATGTAGCAAAAAGTATAACATTTAAATATACATATAAATTATTATTTAAATGTTTTACGAAGGTAATTTAAATTTCTTTTTGAATTTGGTGACTTTTCTCTTAGTTTTTTTCATTTGTTTTGAAATGTCTTTATATAAGTCTTCTTGTTCTTTTGTAATTTTATCTTGAACGGTTTGATTGGTTGATATTTCGACATTGACAATGGTATTTTCTCGTTTTTTAAATATAAAATAATTATTTAAAAATGAAATATTTTTTTCGGCATCACTTAACTTTAAAGCATCTCCAACCCAAGTTTCTTTTATACCACCGTCTTCTCTTTCGATTTCTTGTTTCATGTCATCGAATAATTCTTGAAACGAACCAACAGAATTCTTGAAATGAATGCTGTTTAATTCTTGAGAATTACAAACGGTAAATCCATAATTATTTAAAATTCTTTCAAAATATTTAAAATTTACCAAAAATTCAGTATGTTTTTTATTAATAGATTCTTGAAATATTTCAACGGGTAATCCCAATGATGTTTCGTCGGCATCAAATGTTTCTTTGCTGTATAGTTTTGTAGCGCTCCAAATAACTTCTTTATTTTTATTTTCTTGATAAAAGGTTTCGTTTTCTTTTAAATCTTTTAATTTATTGAATAATTTTTTACCATCAAAACAAGTTCCTATAAAATATCCTTTAACAGCGCAATTTTCTGCTACATTTTTTACAAATTCATTTAATTTTATCAAATCTTCGAAAAAGTAATGGGCGGCAAATTGGACGGAAACAATATTAAACCCGTCTCTACCAATTCCGTGAACGTCATATAAACCTTTGCCAATTTCTTTTTTATCTTTTGTTCCTAGCCCATATATTGCTTTCATGATTGCTTTATTTTTATCGTCTGAAAAAGCTTCGCCTGATTTTATATTTTTACTAGAATCGCCTTTTAAAAACATACAATCGGGTATTAATTTCCTACCCTGTTGTTTTTGCTTCAAGTATCTAGAAGCGGCACCATCTACTTGATTTTCAATGTTGTCTCTAGAATAATCTATGCCGACAACAGTTGATAATCTAGAATCAATCCATTTGGGCATGTCGCCTGCTTTTCCGACTGCTAAGTCTATTAATGAATCTCCAGGTGTAGATATTCTTTTTATTAAATTATGTTTTACATATCGATTATGGAAGTTTCGGAAAGCTTGTGTTTTCGTAACGGAGTCGTGTTTGCTATAATATACATCGGCGTCTTCAATATTTTCAGGTATTTCTATTTTACCAGAAAGCATTTCTTCTGTAACGGGGTTATGTATTGATTTCCATACACTGTTTGCTGTTTTATAATCATTGCCAAAATTTGGTTGTCCTTTTCTATAAGCAAAAGTTTTATCAAAACGGACTTTTATTGGCTTCCATTTCCAACTGCTAGGTACTGTAGAATCCTTTTCATATTTGAATTCAACGATAGTTTCATCATCAAATATGTTTCCATCTTCGGCAACCATTAATAATTTTGAACCTACCTTTTTTAATGGTATGTTGGCAATATGCCATTCGCTTGTTTTGGATTCGTTATTATTATATGGATAAAATGGCACAGGATAATAATTTTGGTAATTATATGTTTTTTTTGGCATATCACCAGTGATCATTGTTTGAATTGGATTGAGAAACCCGTGGTTTCTTTGTGAAAATCCTACTCGTAAAGTAACCTTTTTATATTGCTGTAATTCATTTGAACTTGTGGAATTGGTTCCTTCTATAAATTTATTATATATTGAATCGTTTTTTTCATCTTGTTCTTTTTCTGTTTGTATAAGAAAGTCGATTGTGTTGTGTCTTGGTGGTTTCCACTTAAAAGAGTGCATCCAAGTTCCAGATACTATTTTTTTATCAATTGGTGTAAATATAATTCCGTCAACTTCATATTCAAAATGATTATTATTTATTTTTTCAAGCAATTGTTGGCACTGAGAATAAATATTTGCGTTTCTATTATCCATAAAATTTTTTAATCTAATATTAATTGGCAAAGATTTTCCTTTGACAATGTTTTCCATTTTTTTATCATTTATTAAATTTGAATAAACGGCATTTAATTTATCAAACCTACATCCATTTGAGCCAGACTTTATATTATAAAAGTCTAATCCCTTCAAGTCTTCTCCGCCCAAATAATAGATGTCGAACAACAAATACAAATTGATAAATCTGCGACTGTTGTCATAAGAAACATATTCGCCATCCAATATTGTATTGAATAATTTTTTATTTTTGGTAATACATCCTATGAAAGTAACTGTTAAATTTATGTCTAAGAAATATATTTTGCCATTATCTGATATATATAACATTCTTCTAACCCCGTCGGCTTTTTCTGTAATTGTGTATAAATTATTAATATTTGGCATATCATCAATGGGTTTTTTGGATAAATGCTTTCTTTCCAATGAAACAGTTGCTGGTCCTATAAAATATTTTTTACTTTGTCTTTTATATGCCATTGTATCTTGTAATAATTGTTGTTTTGTTATTTTTCTACCTTTACCTTTTTTGGAAGTTTCATCTGAAAATGTTAGTTCAATATATTTTTTTGTAACATTATTTTGTTCGGGGTATGAAATAGGATAATTTGTATTTTGTAATCCTGATAAAACAACTTTAATTCCACTTTTTATTTTTTTATATAAAGCATCAATCAAAAATTTATTGGAATTGGTTTCTTCTCCTTGAAATTCGCCCCATCTAGATGTTCCAAAGGTTTCACTTGCCACATAATATTTGGGGTGTTTGCTTTTAACTTCCTTTATCAAATTTTCAATATATTTCCAATTCAATTCCAATTCTATTTCATAATGAGCGTTATTTTCAAAAATACCAGAATCTTTAATGTGATAATGGGGTACCCAAATTAGACGATTGCCTACTTTTCGAACTTTTGGTTCTTTTACAACACTGCAGTCGATTTTAAAAGGATACTCATCATTAACCAAAGTATATCTTTTTATGTACCTAAAAATTTTGGTGGTATCTTCCCATTTTTCCATTTCTCTTTTTACCCATTTTTCGGATCTATCGTCTTCAAATTCTTTTTGAGTTTCGTCTATAAAATTGGTTTCAACTTTATAATTAACTTTACATTGATAGTTATCGATAAATATTGGAGATAAAGGTGGTGCTCTATCTTGTCTTTTTGTGTCTTGGTTATATGATGTTGAATCGTTTTCTAATTTTCTAACCTTTTTTGTTATATATATATTTTCTTTTAGGTTTCCGCCAGAATCAACAATGGTTTCTGTTTTACAATATTCACTAACGGCACTAATTCCATTTACTTGAAATCTCAGCGGCGAAGTTGTTGTTCTACCTTGTAAATTTTCAGTTCGCTGATTAATATTTAAATAGTGGGTTCCTTTTTCATTTTCCATCATCCAATTATTGGCGGTTAATTTATTGATAACGTTGTCGAATGAAGTTTTTGATATTTTATTAAATTTATCAATGCCAAAAATTATTTCAAGTTCTTCTAGAATGCGAGAATTTGATTGATTTGAATTGGAGGAAACAATCCATTTGTCTAAGTATTTGAATAAATTATCAATGGGAGAAATTTTTTCGGTTTCGTCTGTCATATATATTATAATTTATATTATTTTAATATATATTCAATTAATTAGTTTAAATGTTCTTGTATTAAACTGTATAGTTTTTTTTTCGTAAATTTTTTTTGTCCTTGTGCTTCATATTGTATTTTAAGTTTTTTACATATATCTTCTAGGTCGCCCTTCTTATAATTAGATAATGTTTTTAAAGGTTTATCTATATCATCAACAACAATTTTATTACCTTTGATTTCATAATAATTTGGTTCGTCTTCGCGTAACCATACGCCGTGTTTATTTCGTAATTCTTTGATATAACAAGTAGTCCAAGTGGGGTCGAATATTTTTTCATAAAACAATTTTTCAGTTGTGTATATTAGATTGAATTTAAATACGATGGCAAGAGCAATTAATGTTTGAAATGATATATTTGGTTCACTAGATAAATTACCTTCAACTGTTTTTAGTTTGATTTTCTCATTTTTCAATAGTTGTTTCTTGGTTCTTATGAATGGCACCATTGTAAATTTCTCGTTTTTTTCAGTAGTAAATTTATTAGTTGAATTAAAAATGACATCAATTCCGTTTCGAAATACATTAACACACCAAAATAAGGAATCGGAGCAGGTATGACCCGGATAAAAAAATAAATCTTTTCGATGAATATGTGTATCTATATTACTTTTTTCTTTTTTCTCTATTTTATTAATAGATGGAATATTATTCAAAATATTAGTAATATTTGCGCGATTTAACATATAACACGACAAGTTGTTTATTAAATTTTCGGTTTCAGACATGGTTATATTAATAATAAATTTCTGTTTAATATATTTTATTATATTAGTTTTTTTCACCTTCGGAAAAAAAGTTCTTTGATAAAGTATCTTTTATATTTTCAACATCAGATAAAGTTTTTTCTTGTTTATTGATATATTTCAAAAAATTATCGATTTCGTCAATTATTTTAGAATCAAGTGAAGAAATGTTTATAAAACAGCCGTTTCTATTTTCTGAAACAGAAATATCGTGTTTTATAAATATTTCCAAAATCTTTTTATGATGGATTTCCTCCAAATTCTCAATCTTTTTTTTTAAATCGTTTAATTTCATATTAAAGAAAAAAATAATTTTATATTTATATCATTTTACTTTTTAATATATAATTTTTTCATGCCAATAACTTTATCAAGCTCTCCAAGGATTGATATAAAATCGTCGTTTAATTGATATCTTATGCCAATTACTTTTATATTTATTATATCGTTTTCTTTAACTTTATTAAATTTTTCAGATAATAGATGGTGTTCTCTTGCTACAAATATTGTAACGGGCGAATCTTCATTATCTATAACTGCTCTTATTCCTGCTTTTGTTTTGTTTTTAACTAGACACTTGATATGCATTCCTTCGCAAGGTTTGCAAATATAACATTCAAATGACACAACAAAACAACAAGTTTTATCTTCTATCACGCCAGCAGAATATGAAATTACCTGTATTGAATTATTTTTTATATAACCTTCTGTGGAACATTTTCCTTCTAAATTATTTTGTAAAGCGACTAGTAAATTTTTCTTTAAATTCCCACCCAAACGGTTAAATGGTACTAAAACTTTTCTGGATAATATATTTTTCATATAAACTCCTGCACGTTTTTTTTTTATTTGACTAGAATTCTTCGTATCCATAATATAATATAAATAATATATAATATTATTTTTAATTCAATTAAATATAATATTATATCAATTGTTCTATTAATTTATCTAATACTTTGTAATTATCTGATTTTTGTATTTTATTGATTTCATCAAATTTATAATTATCTCCATGTATTGCTTTTAATTCAATGCCTTTTTCTCTCATTAATTTATCCTTTCTTAAATAGGAAGGAAAATTAGAAATATTAAATAACATCGATTTGACCGAATTGAAAAACCATATTTTGCGGTTTTCTTCTTCTTCTTGTTGATAATATATAAAAATAAGTTCTATAATTATGCTTAGCAATTTATCAATATCTTTAATCTTTAAAAGTTCATCTTTTAGTTGATCGTCTTCTATATCATCTTCTATCTTAAATATATCTTCGTATCCATTTTCGTTTTTTAACTCTATAAATAATTTTATCAATCGTTCTTTCCCACCATTTATTTTGTGTAATTTTTCACCCTTGCTAGTGTTTGTTATATCTTGTACCTTTTTTATTTTAAATAATAAATCTCTATTTAGACTATCCATAATACCAACAAGAGTTTGTCCTTGTAATTTTGTTAAATCAAAGTTATATATATCACGTGCAATATTTACAATTGCCGCATCGCTTATTTCGTTTTTATCTGAACTTTGCCTTTTTACTTCTAATTTATTTGTTTTGAAATTGGGTATTAAATAATAATTATCAGCGATCGCAAATTTATTAAAAAAATCATTTATTTCTGCCAATAATGATGGTGTTAGTTTATCTTTATTGTCAAATAATATATGTTTTTTTTTGACATTAAGCTTTTCTAATATTGTATGAAATGCCAGCTTTTTAAACACTTCTTGGTATTCTTCGCGTATAAACTTTTTTATTGCTAATTTCATACAACCTTGTGTATTTTGGCATCTTTCCTCTTCTTTTTCTATTATTATGCCGAAATCTCTATCAATCATTATATTTTTATAAATTCTTTCAATATTTGATATTGTATCTTCCTTTTTTGTCAAATCGATTATATTTGAATTAAAGGTGTATTCGATTTCATTCGGCTTGTAATAGAAAGGCATTCTTTTAGAATACATAGATTCTACGGGCAATTCTAAATCAATTGGTTGGAAAAAATACAAATTTCCAATTTCTACAATTTTGCCTTTTTTACCATAAATATCTTCTAAAAATTCATTCCCATCAGACATTAATATTTCAATAGCTTTATATACTTGAGAATTAGTATAGTTTGCGGTAGATTTTACTGCTGATAGTAAATCATTTTTGGTATATACATACTTTTCTTGGAATAAATTTTTTATACGTTCAATGATTTTATCTATACTCATAACTATAAAAGAATAATCAAACGTCGTTAAATCATTAAAATCGCCGTTAAAAGAATCAACCGTGCATTTATAACCACAGTCTTGATAATCGCAAATTAATGAGTTTTTCCGATGTCCTATTTTAAAAAAGTTTTGAACGTGTGGTTTAGATTGTTGATATGAAATATCAATTAATACCGTTTTATTCATTACCTCTTGGGATAAATCTTGTTGTTTTTCATTTAATACACAATCAATTGAATTTTCTTTTAATATTCTGGTTACTTTTCCGATTTCTAATGCTTTTTTCTCTGCCAATCTATATACATATAAATCTATGGTTTCAATCGTATTGTCATGATAGGAGCCATGTAAAAAAATAAGACAATTGCGTTTTGCGAATTTTAGTTCACAATGTGATTTATATCGAATTCCTCTCCCTTCAATCTGACCGGTTCTATATAAATTAAACCAAGGTTCTAATATATGAACCTGTCTAACATTCTTAAAATCTAATCCTTCGGAGGCGGCTTCTGATATTATAATTACTTTAATTATATCCCCGTTTTTGTTTTTACTAGACGTGCTTTCTATGTAATTTTGTTTGTCGTTTTTCGATAAATTTACATCGCCTGTTAATAAAATATAATTACCATTTTTCTCTTGTGATTTCGTCTGGTCTTTATTCAATATATTGTCTTCATTATATCTATTAAATCCCATTTCTTCCAAAGCACACGCCATTGGAATACATCCACCTGCAATAAAATTTGAGTATAAAATAACTATACCTTCTGATTTTTCAATAATATTCATTATATTGTAAATTTTTTTACTATATATTTTTAATTTTTCTCTATCAAATAAATTTTTATATATGCCAGATTTGTATTTTAATTTTTTATATTTTTTTACTTCTTTTAAAGTTGCATTAAAACAATTGGTTAATCCATTAATACCTGATAATTTATCCCAATTGTTAAAATCATCGTCGTCAAAACTCTTATGCGGAAAACATATATTTGTCATCTGCAGAGGTGTTGTTATTAAAGTATATTGTAAAGTTTTTCCTTTTGATCTAAAAGCTTTATTGGTTTTTGTCAAGTGATCGATATATCTACTATAATATTCCCACTGTATGTCATCAAGTTGATTCATAAATAAATCTAATTTTTGTATTCTATTATCAATTTCAGCACCATTAACTTGTATAGTTGGATAATAATCTTCTGAATCTTCTAACCGCTTTTTTAACGAATTTTTTTTAATTAAATTCCCATCGGGTAAATTAATATCATATGGATATAATCTAAAAGGAAAGGCAAATGGATCTTCCCCTTGAAGATAACTAATATATCCTTGTGATTTTTTTATAAGTAATTCTTTTCCTCCCTCGATAAACTCTCCATCCGCGTCAAATATATCTTTTTGTGTTATTCCATATCTATTATCGTTTTTGTTTAAAAGATTTAATATCCAAATAATTTCGGAATAATGATTAAACATCGGCGTTCCCGTTAATAATAACAATTTCATGTTTTCAGTATATGTAACTAAATCTGAGAAATTCTGAGATGTTTTTTTTAATCCTTTAATTTCCGTATCTGGTCTAATATTATGAACTTCGTCTATTACTATTAATGTATTATTGAATCTTTGTCGCAATGCTTTTAATTTATTTTTATTTTGTTGTGTATTACTTTCGATTTTACGAAGTTGAAATTCAGAAGAAACTTTGCCAATTTCATTTGAAAATTCTACATAACCGTAAAATTTATAATATTTTTTAATGAGTTTTTTGATTTGTTTGCTTAATATTTTTTTTGCCTCATCTTCATCTAACTCGGAATATTTGGAATCTTTTGTGAATACAATTTCTTTGATAAAATTATTTCCAGCGCAAGATTTAATATTCCATATACCGTTAATTCTTTTCAATTTTGTTTCATCAAATAATTGCAATTTAAATCCTGCTTGTACTTTTTTATTCGCAACTACTATAATTTGTTTGTCAATACCCATTTGTTTATAATAGACACGCTGTTCTTCGCAAACATTTATAGCAGAACATGTTTTACCTGTTCCCAATCCATGATATATTAATAAACTGTTATATGGGGTTTGTAATGACATAAAATTGCGTATAAATACTTGATGTGGTGATAATTCAAATTGTTTGTTTTTACACATTTTATCTTGAATTTTTACAATATTTTCAATTTCTTCCTGAGTTTTTTTTACATAAATTGTATTTTCAAATTCTTTTTTTAAACTTATCTTTTTATTAAATTCAGGGTCTTCTAAAATGGGATATAATCCTTGGTATTTTACACTTTTAGAAACAGCTTCTCTATTTGCTTTTTCCTTACAAATAAGAAATTCTTTATATTTTGCACTTGTTAATTTGACTTCATCCGAATTAACATATTCAACCAAATCTTCTAATTTATCTTTATCCAAACATTGCTCTTCGTTGAATTGTAATTTTAATTTTAATTTTTTTACTTTTTTTATTTTTGTCCCTTTATTTTTTGACTTTTTCGAAGTATCTTTATTTTTTGTTTTTATTTTAACCAATTTACTGAAAAAAGGGTGTTCTTTATTTTTCAAGTATAATTCTTCTATGGTTTTTAATCCGGCAGGACCAATCCATTGTTCGTCAGAATTTGTCATTGTTTTCCATATATCACCTGGTGATTGATGTGTAATTGGTTTCTTATTTAAAAAATCTTCGATGTTAGATTTTGTGATATTTTTTGATTTACCTTCGATTTTTGTTTCAAAAAAATATATTTCTTGTGCGCCGATTTGTGTATTGGGATATATCCTTTCAAATTTTTCTTTTTCTTCGGCGTTCATTTGTGTATCTTGGAAATCGGTGGTCTTTGTATAAGACCGTTTTACAATTTCGAATGTACCCTTTTTATTTTTTCTAATATATATTTTTTTTAATTTGCTTTTTAATTCTTCTAATTCAGTTTCTTGATTTGACATATATGTATATATATTATGAAAACAAACTATATTTATGTAAAATTTTATCAACTCTTTTAATTAAATCTTTTTTTTCAATATTATATGGTCTAATAAGTGCTAGACTTTCTTCTAAAGAAACCCATTTCATTTTACTTACCTCGCTTTTTTGAAAATTGTTCATGGTGCTTTCACCGCCCATAAACGCCAAATAATATTTATGTTTATAAGATTTAAAATTTGAACCCATGAATATTTCTTCAAATGGTAATACATTTTTTATAATAATAAAATCACTTTCTTGAAACCCTGTTTCTTCGACAAATTCTCTGGAGGCGCATTTAATATCGTTTTCTTGATAATTTCTTCGTCCTTTTGGAAATCCCCATTCAGGCAAAATCCAATTTGTATTACTGTTTTCGATTAGTCTTTTTAAATCATATAATTCATTCTCTATAAAAATTCCTTCTTTAATTTGTTGCAGTTTTTGATTGGAATTTTTTTCTTCGCAGCTATATTGTTGGCCTGAAAAATTTCCCCAAAGTCCGCTCCATAAATCTTTAAAGTCTTTATTTAATATTCTAGTTTTTTCTTCGATAGTCATTTCATTTATAAGATTCTGGATATAATTCATATTATATAAAGGATATTTGCCTCGTATAAAATCTACATAACCCAAAGTATCTTTTCTACATATTAATAAATATTTTAAATCGCCGTTAAAGTCTTTTTTGAAACAAGCAATACCGGAACTCGTAACAGGTTTTTTACACGAATGAAATAAATGTCCTGATCTGCCACAATTATTACAAAACTGATATGGTTTATTGTTCATTTAAATACAATTATCTTTTTGTTTTTATTATTTTTTTATTAATATATATTATATTATGAGACAATACACGAAGCGAAGAGGAGGAAAAAGGAGAAAACGGAAAACAAGAAAATTACAAGGTCGCGGAAAACCCCCCAAAGCTGGAACAAGTATATGCGTTTGGTATGGAAGTGGTAATAAAGCAAGTGCTATAGATAGATGTTCCACTTTAATAGAAACCCCGTCGGATAAAAATGGGAAAATATTTCCGGTTAGTATTAAAAAAAATTGGATTGGTGTTCCTAGTTTAGATGATAAATTCAATACGCCTATACCAACTTTGCCAGATTCTAATATGATTCCAAGTATATTTAATTCATTATCGCAATTCAATAGTGAAGTTAAAACTGGTAAATATGACGCGTATTATATTATATATGAAGCAAAATGTAAACACGGAGGTGAAAGATTTGAATTAATGAAATTAGAAAATGCTACTATAACAAATTTAGGCAACGGAAGTCACGAAATTGAATGGAAGCTATGGAATGATAAAATGACAGTGAAGCAAATTGCAAATACCATAAATATAAAATGGGGTTCTTCGAATTATTCAAGACCAGTTGGTACAATATGGATAAATTATAAAGAACCTGGAATTTTACAAGCGGAAGATCGACGTCGTTCGGTGAGTTTTGGTGGGAGAAAACGTCGCGATGGAAGGAAAAGAAAAAGTCGTAAGAAAAAGAGACGGAGACTTAAAAAGTCAAGAAGAAGAAGAAAGTCAAAAAGGAAAAACTGAAAAAAAGGCACTATATAAAGTTTTATGAATAAATATGATTAAAATTATATTTATTGATATAAAATGACATTGAACCCATATATATGGTTGCCTCATTTTGAATTTACATTGCAAACAATAGCCGTCCAATATCCAAAAAAACCAAATGAAATAACTAAGAAAAAATACTATGAATTTATTAATAATATTCCAGTATTTTTTCCAACAAAACCATTGGGTAAAATATTTACAGGAATGTTGAATAAATATCCAGTTACACCTTATTTAGATAGTCGAACGGCATTTATGAAATGGACTCATTTTACATTGAATAAATTAAAAGAAAAATTAGAATTGCCAACCGAAAATTTTTATGATAGTTTAGAAAAATATTATCATAATTATAAGCCAAAGGAAGTGATAGATAAAGAACTATATGAAAATAAGAAGAAATATATAGAAGGAGGGGCGATTATATTGTTAATAGCCTTTATATATTATGTATATAAATGATAAAATTAAATAAATTTTATCCGAATAAACCGTTTTTTAAGATGACAATTGGAGAATTAAAGGAATTTGTTGAATTACAGAAATACAAGGGGGATAAGAAGAGGAAGAAAAGGAAAACAAGGAGGAAATATAATACTAATAATAAAACACGTAAAAATATAAATTAAATATATATGGGTATTGACAAATGGATATTTTTGATAACTGTCTTTTTAATGGCAGATACATATTATGATGGAAAATATACAAAATGGTTATTATCAGGTAGAAAATATTACAAAATGATAACTTACGGAATGATTGGATTATCCTTATATGTTTTTATAAAAAAGCATCCTACAGAATCGAAAAGTATGCTAGGACACGCTTCGGAAGTTATAAAATATTTGCCAGTTGATAGGGATACTACTGATTTACTAACGCCCTTTTTGGATTTTACAAATGCGAATGAAAGAATAAATAGTATGGTTCAACCGATACAACAAGGTGGGGAACATACACAATCGCCACAATTTTCGAGAATGATGAATTCAGGTTTAGGGAATTCAAAAAGAAGTGTAAGTGAAACAAAGAAGAAATATGTTGCTTCGCAACAAAATTGGAAATGTGTTGATTGTGGCGAACAATTGACACATACATTTGAAGTGGATCACAAGATAGATTTGCAATTTGGTGGAACGAACCATGTATCAAATTTGAATGCGAAATGTGTTAGTTGTCATAAAGAAAAGACTGTAATGCATAAACTACAATAATTTTATATAAATTAAATATAAATAGATATGGTCGAATTGGACTCTGAGACATATGAAAGTGTAAAACAAGGAGTGAATTATTTTACATCATTGTTAATATACGCACCTATAATCATATTAGTATTATATATAATTTATTTATTTTTACCCGTATTAATAAGTGCTGTGCGCGGGGGTTCTGACATAACAATGGTATTGAGCGTTGTTATGAAGAGGATAGTTCAGGTATTTTATCTTATATTGAGGCCAATAATATATATATTGCAGAAAATATGGGGAGGAATATCTTATATGTTTGGGGATGCGTGGAGCAATACTAATATGTTGACAACTTCTGTATGCTTAATATCTTTTGTAATTTTAGTATCTTCGTTATTATTTTTGTCATATGGTTCTCCTGAAACAATTGGAGTGTATGGCAAAGTTCTTACACCTATTATGGTATTATTGGTTGCTGTATCGGCTTGTTATGTTTTTATGGTGTTTAATCGGTCTATGAAAGATACAAGTGATAAAAATTTATTCCCAAAAAGCAAGGGTTTTTCGGAACAGACTGCTTGGTTGTTTAGAAGAACAAATATGTATTTATATTCGGTTCTTATTATGATATTTATATTGGGTGTATTGGGTTTGGGAACGTGGTATATATTTTCATCGGGCAAGGACGGTGGATATGCGGCGACTCAAGTATTTACTATTATATCGGCTATAGTCTTGTTAAGCATAATACATATGATTTGTAAAAATTTTGGTGTATATAGAAAATTGGCTCAAAATCGATTTTTTGAATTATTATATAATTTTATTTTCCTCATACCGTGTTTGATTACTGATATTATAAATTATTTCTATAAAGAATTAGAACATACTCCAAAAATAGCTTATTATGTTTTGGGTGGAGAAATTGCTATAATATTATTGTGGGTATTAATTCCTATACTGAAAAAACGTTTATATTTAAGTGTAAATCACGACAAAACGGGGAATTATTCATTTGAAAGACAGGCAATAACGGACAGCGTTGATATATTAAAAAGCGATATTTCAAATTTAAAACAAATTAATCCGAAAATAGAAACTTGGTATTTTTGGTCTCAGGTTATGAAAAATAAGCTATATAAAAAGAGTAAAGAAGAAGAGTTGAAAGCTTTAATACTTACATATGAAATAAAAGAAGAAGATGAAATTGAAGGTATTATTAATACGGTTCAGGTAAATGCTTCTAATATTTTTCAAAAGCAAAACGAAATAGCAAATTATCAAGAAGAATTAGTAAAAATAGACAAAAAATATGAAAAAAAAGATGGAACTCCGATATCAGTTTTATTACAGAATAAACCCGTGAAATTAAATAAAAAAAGATTAATAGGTGACTATGAAAAATTAAGGAAAAACGGCGTATTACCAATGAATGATTATTCATATGATTATGGTTTATCGTGTTGGGTTTATCTTAATAGTACGCCACCCAACTTCTATAAAAACAAAGACAGAGTTTTATTAAATTTTAGTAATAAACCAAAAATATCATATAATCCAATAAAAAATCATATAAAAATTGCTACAAGGATAAGAGATAAAACGCACGGTGTAATACATAAAAAATTCTATATTGAAAAAATAAAATTACAAAAATGGATAAATTTAGTAATAAATTACGACGCTGGTATTTTAGACGTTTTTATGGATGGTGAATTGGTTTATTCTCAACCCGGTTTAATTCCATTTATGACGACCGATACTGTTGTTATTGGTGACAACGAGGGGGTTAAGGGAGGTATATGCAATATAGCTTATTTTGCTTCTCATATATCAAAAACAAGAATAAAGACAAACTATAATTATTTAAAGAATAATTCTCCACCAGTTATTTAGATAAATTTCTAAATGTATATTATATTATGGAATTGAAAACTGTTTTGTTATGGGTAATTGTTATACTTGTTTTGTATTTGACATATTACTACTTTTTCAGAGATACAAGTGTTGCCGATTTAGTCGGAATGCATAATGCTCGAGTTGCCCGCGTTATTGCGGCTGAAAAACTTCCAGGGGGGTCGGGAACACAAGATTTTACTTTTTCTATCTGGATGTATGTAAATAATTGGAATTATGCGTATGGTAAAAGGAAAATGATTTTACGAAGAACAAATGCTAGAAACGAGGTTTGTCCTTCGATTTCTTTAGCAGCAACAACAAATGATTTAGAAATTAGCTTATCAACATATTCTGGTTCGGAAGCTTCTTCATCAAATGAAGCTAGTTGTGGTGTTAAAAATATTCCATTGCAAAAATGGGTTCATGTTTTAATGACAACGCAAAATAGAACGGTTGATGTCTATATCGATGGTAAATTGGTTAAAACTTGTATGCTTGGAGGCGTAGCCAAAATGGACCCAACCGCTCCATTACAGTTATGCCCCGAAGGTGGATTTTCTGGTTTCACGTCTAAATTGAGATACTACTCTCGCTCTATTAATCCTAGAGAAGCGTATGAAATTTATAGAGAAGGTTATACTGATGGATGGGGTGATGCCGAAAATAGATATAAGGTCAAATTGACATTCTTTAAAGATAATAACGAAGTCAATGCTTTTTCGTTGTAAATTATCTATATACTAATATATATAGATAATGTCATATTCAAGTTTTGGAAATAGTTATGGACAATCCGGCGGCATTGCCTCAGATTTAGGAGGTGCTGTTGGAAGTGTCAAAGGAGGATTATCAACAGGTTTAGGAAAATTTAAAAATAATAAATATGTTTCCGGTGCCACTGACTTCCTTTATCAAAATCATCTCGTATCTAAAGTTACGTTTTTAATATTGGCCGTATTGATTTTCGTATTTGCGATGAGAACTGGAACACGATTAATGTCGTGGATCATGTCTCCTAACCCTAATCCCGTGTTAATGAAAGGAATGAAATCGGGTAAAAAGTTTTTAAGAATTAAACAAGACCCTAGACACACGGATGCAATACCCGTTATGAAATCTAAAAATGAACGCGAAGGCATAACCTTTACATATTCAGTATGGTTATATATAGAAGATTTAGTATACAAACAGGGTCAGCGCAAACATATATTCCATAAAGGAACTGGTAAATTTGGAACACAAAGCAAACCTTGGAGAGCCGAAGGTGGTGAGGAAATTCAAACAAAGGATATGGCTTTCCCAAATAATTCTCCTGGTTTATTTATTGGCGAAGATAAAAACGAATTAATTGTTGTGATGAATACTTTTAATAATGTTTTAGAAGAAGTCAAAATTCCAAATATTCCACTTAATAAATGGGTTAATGTTATGATAAGGGTTAATAACTTAAACATGGATGTTTTTGTCAATGGTTCTATTGCGGTTAGACACGTATTCTCTGGACCGGTTAAACAAAATTATGGCGATGTCTTTGTAAGTGCAAATAATGGTTTTGCTGGAAATATGTCAAATTTAAGATATTGGAATTATGCTCTGTCAAGTTCTGAAGTTGCAGATATTGTTCGCGACGGACCAGACCTAACTTCCGATAAATCAATGAATATCTTTCCTCCATACTTCTCGTTACGATGGTATTTTGGTAGAGATTCAGTCTAAAAAATTATACATTATAATTAACAATTAAATATAATGTATTAATAATTATTTCCTTAGATTTGGATTAATACAAAGTGATTCTGTTGGAAAAATATCACCGCTTATACATTTATCACTTTCTTGTATTTCAGCACAATGTCTTTTACCCGTTTGATTCCCAACATAACAATACTGTTTTTTCGATTGTTTTAAATCGCCGTGGGATGATAAATCAGGACTAGGAACCTCTTTCGGAATTTTCTCTTTATCTTTTCCGTCCTCTTTTTTTTTATCGTTATTATCCTTGCCCTTATGAAGTCGTTGTCTTAATTTTGAAATTGTTTCTTTTTTATCTTCTATATCATCTTCTTTATCTATTGGTCTTTCTTCTGGTTCTTCTAAAGCTTTTTTTATTGCTTCCGCGCCTCTTCTTGTTTCTTCTTCTGTATTTTTTACTCCTTCTCCTAACATTTTAGAGAAAAAGGTTACTCCTTCCGTTAAATAATAATACACGTTCAATCCCAATAACACAACCATTAATAATAAAAATAATAATCGAATCCAAAACCAAGTTGTATTTGGGGGGTCAACTCTTAATATATTTGGCTTATCTGCTGCTGTAGCTAAGGGGGTTGCTGTTTGTAATATAGGTACTGTATTTTCTACACCGCTTGACATATATATTATTACACGTTTAAAAATTTATATTTATAACATAAATTCTTACTAAATTATCGACGTCTCCTTTTCTTGGAACACCCGCGCATATTTTTCCCCTTTGCTTTTCTTCTTCTCTTTGTTCCCTTTCTTCTTTTCTTTTCCGTTTTTCTTTTGTATTTTTTTCTTCTTCTTGTTTTTCTACCTACTCTTTTTGGCATTATATAAATTCTATATATTATTTAATAAAATAATATTTAGATGATTTAGCGTCTGCGTCTACTTCTTCTCTTTTTACGCGATTTTCTTCTTTTTCTTGTTCTTGAACGACGGCGTTTTCTTTTACCGCCGATCAAAGCTCTACGAGTTCTACGGGAACGACTTCTACGTGCCATTATATACATTATAAATATATTAAATAATATGTATAATATTTTCCTAAATTATTGTCCCGATTGGCGATTTGGATTCTTTTTCTGTGTCAAAGTACAACCGCAATTATTGCCTTTATCACCACTTCTTGGAAATAATCTAAAATTAAATAATCGAACACCGATTCTGTTTGGCTGGCCGGCCTTGGCGCCCGCACCATAGAGGACCCCACCGATGTCGATTTTATCATTCGCTGTCGCCTTGGCTGCTCTTAAACGTTTATTGCTAGGATTAACTGGCATTTTATACATTAACCAAAGAAAATATTTACTTATTTCTTGGAACCATATTAGTAATAGCATCCATTCGATTTAATTTATCTATTGTTTTTTCTAAATTTCCCGCGTTCCAGTTATTATTGAATAAATAATCGGTCATTGGCTTGACTTCGTTTTTTTTAATTTGTTTATAAATATTATCTATTTTACTTGTAACTTGAGCTATTACTTTTTTATCCTTATATAAAGGTATTGTTGAATCGAACGGTTCTGTTAATAACGAAATAGCGAAATATAACATTGTTTTTCTTCTTTTTTTAGAACCAGGAGAAAATCTCGCACTAAATAGGTTCAATAATGATTCTATGATTTTTTGAACGCCTTCTGGATGTTTTTTAGATTCTTGAAAAATTACATCCCATACTAACCATATTATATCTCTTTGAAACTTACTTTCGACAGGGGCTTCTCTCCTACTTGCTATTGATTTAATCGATTTATTTTTCTTACATATATTTTCAAATCCTAATATCCATTCTATCCAATAATATGCTTCGGAGCTATTTTTATTGGACTTATCTATATGCCAAGCCAGTTCATTTATCGAGATAAATAATTCTTTAGGATCATCTTTTTTAAATATTTTATTCGCATAATCAACACTTGGTGCTTTTAGTTTATGTGTCAAATTAATACTATTATATTCGGTGTCTTTAATTTTCGGTGGATCATAGCTATTTTTCCTTTTTGATAAACACAATACACAAATCACCTCCGCAAATAATCGCCTAATCTTGTTATTATTTCTTAGTTTTAATTCACTATCTGTATATCCGCCATTTAATATGTTTTTAAAGTCATTCAATCGGTGATCTATGTATAATGGTAATCTTGGATTTCCTAAATTAATAAATTTGCTTATATATAAAAATATACTATCCCATAAATCAACATAATGTCCAGCACATATCAACTCTACGCTCCAATAACAGCTTTCCTCTATTTTACCCGCAAACATATAATTTAGTAATTCTTTTTTAGCTGCCGATTTTTTATAACCAGAAAATGATATAGACCTAAAATCTTTGTCTAGTCTTTTATCATTTATTTCTTTATCATTCATTATATTAAATTTTATATAAAAAAAATACCATTAATACATATAGATGTTTCGCAGTATAACAAAAAATATTAAACAATTTACTAATTTATTTAACAAAACTACTATTTGGTGTAAAGTTACTTTATTTATCATATTATTGCTTTTATGCACTACAATAGTTAATAAAAATCGCATAGAAGTCGAAGCTTTCACGCAATCAAAAAAATTTGTAGTGAAAAATAATAATACTTTATATGATGATTTTTATTGTTCTATTTATGATGATCTTGTATATGATGATAAAAAAAATGATTTTGAAGTTACAAATATCGACCGTATAGCAAAAATTACTAAAAATAGTAATATTCTAGATATTGGGTGTGGTAAAGGACATCACGTAAAGCATTATACTGTTTCCGGTAATAAAATCCAAGGCATTGATAAATCTACCGCAATGATCAAATGTGCTAGAAAAAAATATCCCGAATGTAAATTTGTAAATGATGATGTTTTAAAATCAATGACTTATAAATCAAATACCTTTACCCATGCTTTAGCTCTTTATTTTACATTATATTATATCGAAGATAAGCACCTATTCTTCAAAAATGTATACGACTGGCTCAAACCAGGAGGTATTTTAGTAGTCCATTTGGCAAATAGAGATAAATTCGACCCTATTATAAATGCGGCCGACCCTCTTGTAATGGTTTCCGCACAAAAATACGCCAAGAAGCGTATAACCAATTCAAACGTAAAATTTAAAGATTTTACATATAAAGCCAATTTTCAACACGAAAATGGTTCCAATAAAGCAAACTTTACAGAGACTTTTACAGATGACTCAACCCAACACGTTCGCCAAAACGAACATACATTGCATATGGAAAAACAAAGAGATATTTTAAGTAAAGCTAAAAAGGTAGGATTTATATTAAAGGGAAAGATAGAGATGACAACTGTAATGTATGAATATCAATATTTATATTTCCTTCAAAAACCAGAATAAATTATATCATTTTATATATATATAATTTATGCCAATTAACAAGAGTCTTCGTCAAAAATTAGCAAAAAAAAGAGAAGCATTAGCAGTAAAAAGAGAAGCATTAGCAGTAAAAAGAGCATTAGCAAGAAAAAGCGCAGCATTAGCAAAAAAAAGAAGGAAAGAAATAAAGAAACACCAAAAATTAATGAAATTACTTGAACAGTTGAAACAGGGTGGCTTAGCGACAGGTTCGTTGGGTAGAAAGTCATCAGTCGCTAAGCCACCCGGTTCGTTGGGTAGAAAGTCATCAGTCGCTAAGCCACCAGGTTTGAAAAATATGTCGTCATCAGCCACTAAGCCATCAGGTTTGAAAAATAGGTCGTCAGTCGTTAATCAACGAAAACCATTAGTGACAGGGCTTTCGAAATTCCAGCAAAGCCAAATTGAATTGAGGCTCGCTGCAGCGATGAGCGGAGATGGTGATTATGATGATGGCGACGAAATGCTTGAATTATTACAAGCAATAAGGCCAATGGAAGAAGAAAAAGAGGAAGTAGGCCTGTCACCTGGATATGTTGATAAATATATTAGATTTCCAAATAAAAAACGTACCAAGTCTCTGAAAGCAATGGGTGACTTGAAAATATGGGGACCAACGCCACCTAAATTGAATATTAATGCTAAGTTAAGATTTCACGGAGGTGGAAAAAGACGTAAAAAAACGAGGAGATATAAAAAACGTACAAAAAGAAAAACAAAAAAGAGATGAAGGGATGATATATAAATATAATATTAACAAAACAATTAATATTATAAATTTTAAAATATATATTAAAATTTAGTAGTTGGGGAGAGAAAAACTTAATATTTTTATGAATTTCGCAACCTCAATCATTTTCTATAAATAGCATCAATAATGTCTCTTGTGAATTTTACTTCAAATCTTTTATTTGCTATTAAATTACTTATAAGCTGTATCAGAGTTATGTCCTGTTCGATTAGCGCATCTTCGTCGACAATAATATTTGGTATATCAATATCGAGATTAATAATCTTAATCAAATATTTGAAGGTTTCACCGTGGTTGTAATTCTTTAATACCTTAATCGTATATACGCCTAATAAAATTGTTTCGTTTTCGTCGTAAGAAGGGGCCCACGAAGCTTCCACGGAAACATCGGAATGGTGCATATATTTAACTAAACATTTCATTTTTTGACAAATAATTAAGTTATATTCAAGTTGTTTTTTTATTTCAATTTAATAAATGCTGTTATATGCTTTAATAATATTAATAATAATATTGGCTACAGTCTATTTATATTATAAAGTCAAACATCAATTTTGGTCTAGACAGCCTGTTTTTCACATACATAACATATGGTATTGGTATGATCCACCAGGTATTATACAAAAAGAAAAACCAGAAATGAATAAGTTTTATAAAGCAGATATTGAATTTGATAATTTCAATAATATATCTATTGAGAAACGGGCTTTATTAATAGATTTTATAAAAAATAATTATTTGCCAGATAAAGTAGAGAAATATGTGCCAAGTGAAAAATCAATAACAAATTATTTCTCAGGACACATCGATAAATCCTTTATTTCATTGCATTATAAAAATCGATTTTCAAATAATAAAATTATTAGTTGTATGACAACAAGACCGTTGGAATGTTATATTAATAATGAAAAATTTACATTATATTATGTTGATTATTTATGCGTCCATCAAAAAGAAAGGAAAAAAGGAATAGCGCCAATAACAATATATTCGCATTATGTAAATCATAGATGTCAGCACGATAATACGGTATTCTTTTTTAAAAGAGAAGGAGATACGACTTTGATAGTTCCTTTAATGATTTATAAAACATATTTTTTTGATATATCACGATGGGATAAAAATGTAACATTCGATCAAAGTTATATATTCACATATAAACTTTCTAAACAAAATTCTACTTCGTATATGCAGTTATTAAAATTAATCAAAGAGAAATTTTCGTGTGTAATAACACCAGTGATTTCTAATTTGATGCATTTATGTAGCGAAAAGGAATTGATTATTACAATATTAAATGTAACTAAAGAAGACCAGTGTATTTATATATTTAGAGATCCACATATAACATATAAAGGTAAGCGGAGCATAGAATTGATTACATCATTTAATAATAATCAGAGCAAAGAAGTGTTTGCTTTGGGAATGTTTAATAGTATAAAGATGATTAATGAAGAAAAAGAGTTTAACATATTATTAATCGAGGATACAGGCGACAATAATATGATATTAAAAGTAATTTTGAATAGATATGATAGTTTTTTGAAGACAGTTGCATCTTATTATTTTTATAATTATGCGAATTATCCTTTACAAAGCAATGATGTTTTTTGTTTGAATTAGCGTGTATATTTTCCAGCTCTAGCAAAAGAGTCTATTACAAATATGGTAAAAACGCCTAAAAACATGTATAAAACCAATTCCTCTGTTACATTTTTATTTGGTTCGTCTTTATTTTCTTCCATCAAATGAATAAGGTAGTTTAATTTTTTCATTAATTCATCTTTATTTTGGAAAGTTGGTTGATTTTGTGTGTTGTTGAAATATGGTATATAAGAATCATAGTAAGATTTCATTGCGTCGCTTTTCAAATTTGTATAGCCTTCTGGTGTAATGGCACTATCATCATCGGACGGTTGGTTTAAACTATTTTGATTATCTAAATTTTCAATAACATTATCTGGTAATTTTGTTAATTCTGCTTTAGGAGGAGGGTTGAAATTTGCTAAACCTTCGTCATCTTCATCCATTTCTTCCATGTTTTCTGTATGATTTTTCATAGAGTTTAGGAATTCTTCTGCTTTAGCGGTCGGGAGCTTTGCTCTTTTTCGTATAGTTTTATTTTTCCTTCTTTTATACATGTTGCTTAATAATTCTGAATCTTGTTTATCTTGTTCTTTATTAAATTGTGAAAATCCTAATTGACTTGCCATTCTTATAAAAATCATAGATAATTTTTTATTTTTAATAAACCAAAAAAATGTCTAATTATGTATATAAGAATGAGTCATTATGTTGAATTATTATTAGGAGCTTCAGTTATTGTTTTATTGATGAATGTACCTGAATTTTTACAAGAAATGGCGGCTAGTAGTTTAGGTAAAATGTTAATGCTATCAATTGTTGTGTTTACGTTATGTTATTGTGGTAAAAATGCGGGAATATTAGCTGCGTTGGTTTATATTATTGTTGTGTATAAAACAAATAAAGAATCGTTCAAAATGTTCGAAGGTCTTGAATTCAAATTATCAGTAGGCGGTGACGAGAAGAAAAAGGATGGAGAAAAAGAAGAAAAAGAAGAAATGAAGAAGAAGGAAGGATTGGAATCATCGGGTCCAAATAGCGATGCCTCTTGCAAAGCGGCTGATCCAAAGAAACCTTATTGGAATGCTGAGGGAAAAGCTTGTCAGCGGACTGAACCGTTCTCTTTAAAAGAGATTGAAAAATTGAAAGAATTGGCAAAAAAAGAAGGGTTTAGTAATTTTAATAGACATAGAGATTTACAGCCAATTGGATTTAAAATAAGTCAAAAAAATACAACAGACAATGACCGTGAAGTAAAAGTTAAAGCGGAAAAAGCTAAAATAGCTGCATCTAAAGAAATGGCAGATGAAGAAAACCAAACAAATTAGATATTTTTTATTTATAAAAGAAAATATCTATAAATATTAATAGTAATGGTTAAAAAACAACGTAAAAAAGAAAAGCAACTAGGTGGTGGAGCTTCGTTATTCGCAAATATAGGAGCCGCGTTAGCAAGTTTGAATAACAGCAAATTTTTTGCTGGATTGGTGATGATAATGATGAATATAGGTTCTAAATATATAAGTATAAAATTAACTAAATCACAAGAAAAATATTTAAAAAATAATGTAGCAAAACAAATGTTAATATTTGCGATTGCTTGGATGGCGACTAAAGATATATTAATAGCTTTGGCTATTACGGCGATATTCCATGTTTTAGCAAATCATTTATTAAATGAAGAAAGTTCGATGTGTATTATTCCTCAAAAGTGGAGGAATTTTGAAAAATTATTGGATGAAGACGAAGACGGTAAAATAAGTCAAGAAGAAATAGATAAAGCAAAAGAAACATTGAGGAAAGCTAGAATGAAAAAAGTAAAAGTAGAAGCACTAAGGAATATGAATGATTTTAAAATGGAGGTTTAATTTTCTCATTAATTTATAAATGATAAAAGGTAGAACAAAAACATATAAACAAAAAGATGATGGGAAATGCAATAAAGATACACAAGTCAAAGTAGAAATAGAGTGGCATTATACGACAAATGTATCAGGAAAACACGTATTTCAATATACTGGTAAAGAAATAGGAAAAGATTATTTTGATCCAACAGATAAAAAAATAATAAAACCGGGTGACACGGTTATATATAAAAAAAGCGGACACATGAATGATGGTTTTAAAGCATTGGTTACTAAAATTACAAAGTCATTGACCAAAAAAGAATTGGCGGAAAAAAATATATCACCCAAAACAGCGACTATTGGCGATACATATTCTTTAAAATTCAAAAATCCACCTACTAGAGAAAAGTGGCCTCGACAATATCCAAAATTAAAAAATGTATTAAAAGCAAATATTGAAAAAATACCCGCCCATAAAGATTATATATGTATAAAAAATATAAAAACAGGAAAGAAGACGGATACGCGAAAAAAAATCAAAGGAACGCCTTCTATAAAAGAATTTAACGACCAAACTTTGAAATTAGCGGTTGCTAGTCAAATGAAAAAAACATTTAAAAACACCCGCTATTATTCGAGTCGCGAAGAAGAAGTTCAACCTGAATTTAAAATAGAGAATGTATTGGCAAGTAATACGAAAGGTGTAAAGGTTAAAGATCCGTATGAACTTGTAGAACCGACGCAAGCATATGTTATTAGTTATGCTAGTTTTCGAGAAATATTTGATATTAGAAAATCTAAAACTAAATCTAAAAAATATGGGGGCGTTTATTATAAAATAAAAGTAGAAATTCGCATTGGTTTAAGAGATACAACCGTTAATATTACAAGTGGGAATAATATTAATCTTGCTTTAAGATGTGACGAAAGATGGCATAGAGTAAACTCAATATTTCGAGAATTAAAGGATGAAAGTGTTGAAACAGTTAATTCTTTATTTCCTCAAAGTAAATCAAAACCAGAAAAAGCCGCTGAGAAACTGGAGACGTTATTGGAAGCCAAAGCTAGAGCGAGGGAGGCTCGACCTCTTCGAACAGACATTGAAGAGAAGGAGGGAGGAGGGGAAATAAAATATACAAGAAAGAATAGACTTTATAAAAGAAGAATGAAAACAAGAAAAAAATATTAAGTTTTTCTCTCCCCAATTAATAAAAATTCAAAAATATATATAAATAATTAAAATGTATATATTTTAATTATTTATCTTTAATACACTGCTTATCTTTGGATAATAAATCCTCCAAATGCTTCATTCTTTTTTCAATATCTTCTAATTTATGTATTTCAATATCATCTGGCGTGGGTACTTCATAATACCAGTTATAAGCACCTTTAGCTCCGCGAAATGTCATTCCGCCAAAATTCCATACTAAATCGACGGCTTCGTATAATATAAAACCCAATACCATTTATATATATTAAATGAATATATATAAAATTAATTCGTCTAATTCAAATCTAATGTGATGGAGTTTTTTTCAGATCTTTTTCTCCTACTTTTTTTAACTTTACCCAATGAAGTGTTTGATAATTCTTCTAATTCTTGGACGGATGCCACGCTATTGGGATTATCATTTACCTTAACTGTTTTAGTTTTTAATCCTGAAAGAATATCTTTTAAATCTTTTGGTCCTTTCATTTCTGGTCTTTTTGAACGCTGTGGGAAACTACTAAACGAACTTTCCATATTTTCAGCATCTTGGAAATCTGGTTGTCCTCGAGACATTCCAATATCGGGTCTTCCAGTGTTGAAACCAGCGGACATTTTTGGAGGGGACCTTCTATATTCCTCTGGTGGTCCAGGTGGAGAACCTCTTGGAGGGTCTTGCATAGCCATATTCATAAAATTTCCAAATCCAGGGTTTTGTTCTCCCATAGTATTCACGGCAGCTTGAGTAAATTGTTGCATTAAGTCTGGATTTTGTTTCAAAATATCATCCATACCGGGCATAGAAGATTTAAACATTGTATTTGTCATATGAACCATAGCAGCACTACCACCAAGCATAAACAGTAGTTTAATTTCAGGAGCGATTGTTGCTTTACTTGCATACTTTTCATGTAGTTCGGCAAAAATATCATCATATTCTTCAACATTCTCATTTATTTGTTCTGCCCAACCATCAAGTTTTACATCAAATGGGTCAAACTTTTGATTTAAAAATTCAATACCTGAAACTAAAGCCATCATCATCTTACCTTGAAATTTCACACTTGATTTCTTTTCGCTTTCTGATTTAATCATTTCGAATTCTCCTTTCATTTCAGCCAAGGGAGAGTCCATTGAATATTTTTTACTTAAAGTAACTCCTTTTTTCTCCAATGATTCTAATTTTCTTAAGTAGAAAAACTTTTCTTTTAAAGCTTCTTGTGGCGATTTTGCTGCCATTGGTTTGGGAACGACGGTTGGATTTACAGGTATATTATTGAATTTTTTAAAACCATCCTTACTTTCAACTTTGGAAGAAGTATTGGCGTTTTTTAAAATACTAGGAGGCGACCCCCTGTCGCTATTGCTACTTGCGGAACCACTTCTACCCTGTTCGGAAATCTTCAAGTTAATGCTAGGACCTGTTTGTGCGAACATAAAATCCTTGCGTGCGGCTTTCGCAGGTATTTTTGGATCTTCGTTTAAATTTAAAGATACAACATCGTTTAAATCATCAAGTTTTATATCACTTGTAACATGTTTTTTACTAGCTTTATTTGGATTCATTAATAAATCTGCCCCTGGGCCAAAGTTTACAGATTTTTTCTCATCCATCATCCCGGATATTTTTATTGTACCTAAATCATTTGCGCCAACAACTGATAAATTTGGAGGCAGTTCTTCAGAAGTTATTTTGATAGTTTCCATTATGTTTTATTAAGACCTTTTATATTTAAATATTCCGCGGTATATATTTAATTTTTTAAATATATAATTATTTTATTTTGATATTATTATTGATATACCAAACACATTGTAAAAAAGAATCCGCTAAATCATCTTTTTTTTTATGAGTATTAAATATTTCAATCCAATTATTTAAAACGCTATTGTCTGTTAATAATTTTCGAGTTATTATTATACCTTCTTTTTTTCTTTCATTATATGTTGTTTTTTTATTACCGATAAAATCTTTTAGTTTATTTGATGAATTTATACAAAATATATTCGTATTATTATTTTCGATAAAATGCTGCATAATCATTCCTTGAAGACATTTCATTCTTAAAGCAAGAGGACCAATCTGGTTTTCTATTAATATATAATCAAATTTAATGTTTTGAAATCGCTCATTAAACATATATTTTATACCTTTTCCATATGTAACCATATCAATTGCTTTTGCGGCTACATTGCTTACTATATCAAAATAATTCTTATCTAAATCATCGTTCATCATTTCTAAAAAGTCTTTTTTTTTCAATTTTTTTTGTGCTTCTAAAGAAATGTTATATTTTTCAGCAATTTCTTTCAATTTTTTCATTTTATGTTTTTGAATAGAAAATTTATTATATTCATTGGTTGGTATCTTAAGTCCTTTATCTTTCACATGAACTTTACAGTAACTTTTATTGTTTTTTTTATATTTCCCATTTTTATTACAAGCAACCCCCTTTTTTGATTTACCATTGCATACATATTTCTTATCGTTACATAAATTAATAATACCCCAATGTTTGATTTCGATTTCAGTATTATATTCTATTATACAATATGCTAAATTTCGCATACCAACATCTATTGATAAAAACAACATTATATATATTCAATAATTATCTTTTATATTAATGATTTTAAAAAGTATTAAAATCATTAATTTCTAGCCGATTTTTTAATTAGCAATTCTTCTTGTGTAATAATTGGTCCCGATAAGTTACCGTTCAATATTTTACTAGATAAATACATATTTTTTAAATCAGATGATTCATAACCAAATGGTTGTGTTCTATCAGAACAGCTATCAAACATATATTTATTAGTATTTCCTCCATTTGAATTTAAACAAGGTCGATTGCTACAACTAGCTGCCGATTTCGTATTTTCATTTATTATACTTAAAGCATTATTTTGTAAATATTGCCTATATGTATAATTTGAGGTTATACCTTCTTGTTCTCTTACACTTTTATTAAGATCGCAAGCACTTTGGTACGATGTAAAAATTCTTTCATCACTCATAAGTGCTGGAGCACTATGATGAATATTATTTGATCCGCTATAACAAGTAGCCCAACTCATAATATATTAGTATTAGAGAAAAATTATTGAGAAAGCAAATCAATTAATTCCTGCTTTCTTAAATTTCTATATCCCGATAATCCTCTATCTCTTGCTAAACCTTTCAAATCTGTAACTCGTAAAATATCATAATTTATGTCTTTATTAACACTTACTTTTTTGACAACCTCTTCGTCTTCGGGTGGGTCAAGAGTAAATTCAATCTTTCCGTCATCTTCTTCTTCGTCGTCATCTTCTTCTTCATCTTCTTCTTCTTCTTCTTCTTCGTCTTCTTCTTCATCATCATCCACCTCATCTAAACTATCTTCTTCTTCATCTTCGAGTTCTTCTGTTTTTTCTTGTTCGTTTTTATTATCGCCTCCAAGCAGAATGACTGGCGTTTCTTCTTTCATAATATCATCTAATCCACTTTGTAAATTAGATGGCTTTGAAAACATTTTTTGTATTGTTTTGATAGAAGAATTTTGGTTATGTGTATTATCTTTATTTTCAACATCAGTTTCACTTCCACTGTCACTTCCACTGTCACTTCCGCTGTCACTTCCGCTGTCACTTTCACTTTCGCTTTCATTATCAGACACTGTGATTAATGTGTTATTGTTATTATTTACTTCTTGCAATATAGGTTCCGTGTATTGAGGAATTGTTTCTTGAACTTTCCACTGTGCTTCGTTTTGCGTTTTCTGAGTTTCCGCCGCGTAATTTTGTATTAGCTGAAACATAGAATCTAATTTTTCCTCTACACTCGAAATTTTATTTTTAAAATAAAAAAACAATAGTAACGAAGAAATACTAGTAGCTGTCAAACAAATCATAATTGATCTAGAATTCATTAATAATAAGTTATAAAAAATTGTTTTTAAATAAACGAGTGGTTAATTGTTTTATTTATAATTTATCTAATATATTTTTTGCTTCTAAAATAATATCATTTGGATATTTTAAATCGCGTAAAATTGAGATACCTCCTTTAATTTGAGAAACCCCTTTTTTAATCTTATAACTATATTTTGGTTTATCATTTTTATCAACCTCTACCTTCATTTTATAATTGGTAATTTTTTTATGTTTTTTAAATAATTTACATAATCGGATATAATGGGTGGTTAAAACAAATTTGATATTTGTATTTTTTGTTATATGGTTCAAATATGAATAGGCGCTACTAATAGCTTCATATGGATTTGTTCCAGAATATAATTCATCAAATACGCAAAAATGTCTTGCGGTCGGTTTGCTGGTAATTGTATCTAAAATTTCTTTACATCTTCGAACCTCTGCTTGAAACAAACTATCTCTTGAAACACTATCTGGTATATTAATATAACAATGAAAATAATCAAAGGGATTTAAAGTACACGATTGATAAAATCCGAAACCAACTTGTTGACTAAATAAAATATTAATAATAGTTGATTTGAGAAGGGTTGTTTTGCCAGCGGCATTTGGTCCAGTTAGAATGATACTTTTTTTAAGATTTATATTGTTTTTGATACATTCGTTGGATAAACTAGGGTGATAAACCTTTTTAATTTTTGATACATTTTTATTGCTATATATCGTCTTATGGATATTATTTAACTTTATATTTTGTTTTATTCCCACTAAATTATTTATATAACCGTTAAATCCGAAACTATATTCTATTAATTCATTAATATCTTCTGAATTATGAAAATCGTAAAAGTATTTCATAATATAACCATATGAAGGAATGGTTGATGCGTCGTAGAATTTGGAGGGTAAAAATTGTAAATTATCGTGTAAATTTTGTAGTTTTTCTTTACGAGAAGATAAATCTTTTAAAAATGATTGATATGTGTGATAAGGTTTAATTTTATTTTCAAATAATGTTATTTGATTGATAGTGTAATTTAAATATTCTTTGATAGAGTTTAGTTTTTCGATAATGAAAAAGGAATTAGAATAAAATTTGTAACATGATAATAGATTTTGATATAAATTATAGAAATATAGTCCAACCGTAACCAACATAGTTACTTTTTGTTTCGCGTCTACTTCATTAAAAGATGTAACCAATTTATATAAAGCATTTGTGGACATTATTTTTTTTAATATTTCTGTATATTTGTCCATAGAAACGGGGATGCCGGCAGCTTTTAATAAAAAGAATGGTAAAATAAAAGCCATTAAAGGTGCTATGAGCTGCATAATTGGAGCTGTAATATTTAAAAAGCTTAAAAAATACATAAAAATAGCATATGAATTGAGAAAGGCCAATCTTTCCCATTCAATATATTGGAACCGTTCGTCAAATTTTTGTATTCCCTTAATATTTTTCCAAGTTTTTAACATATCATCAATGACATCGCGCTTTTCTTGGAGGTCATCTATATTATTATATAATTTTTGAGATTCTTTTAAAAAATTTACATCACTTGTATAACAGTTCCATTGATTTAAACTTTTTTTACCAAGTTCATTTGTGGGTTTGAACAAATAATCGACGACTGGAATGTTTGTTTTTTCTTGTGTATTAATAAGTTCTAAATCATTGATTAAATTTTGTTCGATGGGAGTATTTTTCTGAAATCGCAAAGGGATATTAAAATTTCCGTGAGTTATTTCTTTATTTTTCATTTTATTAAAATAAAGAAAATAGATTATCGATATTAACGAACTCAATTGTATCTGCCAGTGGCTTTATATTTGTAATTGACATTATGTTTATTAGTGAAATTTTCAATAAAGTCATCGATTTCATCGGCTTTTAATTGATTATAATCGTTTTTGATTTTTAAACTACAAGTTAAACAACCGGTTAAATTAAATTCTTTGTGTGATTTATTTAATAGCCACTTATATTCAAAACAAATAGGGCAAATATCACTTCTACTAAATGGGGGGAAACTTTGTAACCATAAACAACACAAGTTCATATATATATATAATGAATATTAAGGTTGAAGATGTTTTGTAAAATCGACGGGCATTTCATGAATAACGGTTTGATAATAATCCTGGAATTTCTGGAGTCGGTTTGTATCATACTTGGTTTGGAAATTAATAGCAATACCTTTTCTACCCCATCTACCTGACCGACCAATGCGGTGTAAATAGGTATTTTCATTTCTAGGAATATCAAAATTAATAACGATACTAACTTGTTGGACGTCAATTCCTCTTGCAAATAAATCGGATGTAATTAGGACGCGACAACCGCCGTTTTTGAATTGTTTAAAAATTAGACTTCTTTCTTTTTCTTGCATTTTCCCGTGAATTTTTTTGACGGGGAAGTCATCGGCGACCATTGCCTCTTCGAGGTCATTTACCCTGGAAACGCTATTACAATAAATGATTGCTTGTGAAATAGATAAACCTGAAAATAGGTCTTTCATACAATCATATTTTTGCGAATCATCGGCTAAATTAATATAATATTGGGCGATTCCTTGTAGAGTTAATTCTTCATTTTTAACTAATATTTTGGTTGGATTTCTAGTAATTGCCTTGGTGAGGTCGTCTAATTCGGCGGGCATGGTTGCGCTAAACAATCCAATTTGAATTGTATCGGGCATTGCATTGAAAATTTTATACATTTGCTCTTTGAAACCTTGTGAAAGCATCTCATCTGCTTCGTCGATGATCAGTGTTTTCAAACTTTTAATTTTTAAACATTGTCGTCGAATCATATCTTGGATTCTACCGGGTGTTCCGATGCATAGCTGTGGTTTTTTTTCAAGCAAGTCTTTTTTGTTGGCTGAAACAGATGTGCCGCCTTTTAGTAAAATGACTTCAACATCCATAAAATTAGACAAATTTTTGGCTACATTATAAGATTGTTCCGCTAGTTCCCTAGTTGGAGCAAGAATAATAACCTGTGGTTCTTTCAATTGGGCGTCAATTAGTTGTAAAGCCCCGATTACGAACAGTCCGGTTTTACCTGTTCCTGATTGTGCTTGTGCTATAATATCTCTCAAATTACCCTTGTGTCTATTGTATATAAAGGGATGTAAACCAGTCTTTTGAATAGAACTTGGTTTTTCAAAGCCAAAGGAGTATATACCCCTAAGTAAATCATTATTTAGATTGAGAGTTTCATCCTCCCAATTTTCTATTATGTAGTTTTTATCTGAACTTGACATATTATATTTATATAACAGAATGCTTTTAAGTTTATTAAAAATATATATAAAAAAAAATATATAAAAGCAATACAAGAAATAATAATAATATGACAGAGATTATACAGTACGATATTGATTTTATAAGACAATTGGAATCTAATATAGAAATCCCTGAATTATCTGAAGAAGTAATTCAAATTATAAATGATTTGGCAAAGAAGGTTGGAGCACCAACATATAATAAAACGCCCGTGTTTAAAAAAAGAAATAGACAAATCCGTAAAAAAAATGAAATGATCTCAAAACAAGATTGGGAAAATATAAGGAATTTTAAATTAACAAAACTAGAAAAAACAGAGGATGGATTTGAATGTTTGATTGATAATATAAGAAGTAATTTGAATAAATTAACAAAAGAGAATTTTGACGAAATTAACAATAATATTAAAAAACTAATAACAAAACAAATTAAAAAAGAAGATAATACGGATGAGAATTTGGTTGAAATCGCAAAATGTATTTTTGAAATCGGTAGTTTGAATATATTTTGGTGTAATTTATATGCGAAACTTTATAAAAATTTAATAGACGAATTTGAATCTATGAGGCAAACTTGTATTATAAATTTCAATAAATTTATGGATGTATTTGATAATTTAAATGAAACAGAAGAGGAAAAAATAAATATTAATATGAATTATAATCTATTATGCGAGAATAATAAAAAAAATGAACATAGAAAGGGACGTAGTAGTTTTTTTGTAAATATGATGATACACGATATAATTGGTATGGATGTTATGTATGATTTTTTATTTAATTTGATATCGAAAATGAACGAGCTTGATAAAGAAAACAAGGATGAGTTTTTTGAAAATATTTCAATTATCGTGTTGGCGGGAAAAGAGAAGTTTGAAGAAGACGAAGAAAAGTGGGACAAAGTAATTGGAGAATTAGAAACAATTTCCAAATCAGACATTACTAAAAAAATGCAGTTTAAATGTCTTGATGTAATGGAAGAGATTGAAGATTAGTAAAGTTAATAAATTAATATAAAAACAAGATTGTTATATTAATTAATATGACACAACCAACCAACATTAAATATACCTTGAAAGAATTTAAAAAAAAACCAGAAGATAGTTGTCTATCATTTGACGAGTTAGAAGAATTTATAGAAAATAGAGAAAAAGAATTAAACACCAACATGAGTTATGAGGATGATAATTATTCTGAAATGTTTTTTATCATGGAAGAAGAATACAGTGAAAATTATACTAAAAAAGGTTTAGAATTTATTGCTGATTATTATGGTATAAATAAAAGAAGAAAAAGAAAAGGAGAATTGATACAAGAGATAATTATTTTTGAACAAAACGATTTAAATTATGACGTTGTAGAAAAACGAAAATTGCACTGGTTTTATTTGGATCAATTAAAGTCCGATCCATATTTAAAACAATATATAACGATAAATAATTAAACAAATTTTAGTATTAAACTATTATATAATGGTTGTATCGAAAATAGATCCATCTTTAGAATATAAAGAAAATAAAGAAATAGAAGATGAAGATAAAAATAAAGACGTTTCGTTATATGGAATGAATATAAAAGGACACGAAGTAGTAATAGCAATAGGAGAAGTTAAAAAAGAGAATGAAAAATTTGATGTATCATATGTTCCAGTTTATTTAATAATTGACAATAAAGAAAAAATATATCAAATAGGCGTATATGAATTTATAGCATCATCCTATAGCACACTATTGGATGAAGATGGTGATTTAGATATATCGTTGATAGAAGGACCTTTATTATTTAGTTTTGTTACGAAAGATTATGTGAAAAAATGTCTTGAAAATGAAGAATTACCAGTTGATGAGGTTGATGAAGTAGAAGGCCAATCAAACTTAGAAAACTTGAAAAAAGGAACTATATTACATGAATTGGGAATTGAAGAAGACGACGATGATGAATATCCAGAAGAAGAAACGTATGACACGGATGAAAAATTAAAGAAAAGATATAATCCTAGAAAATCCCAAATATGGGTTCGAGCTTTTTTACATAATGATTTGTATGATATAAAAGACGTAGAATCAAATGGAGATTGTTTATTTGCTACTATTCGAGAAGGTTTTAAAGATATAGGACGGCATATCAAAGTAAATAAATTGCGCGGCATTTTAGCCAAACATATGACTCATAAAAATTTTGAGGCATATAAAGATTACTATGATATGACACAAGGAGGAATCGTAAAATTAGAAAATGAATTGAAAAAAGATTCGGATAAAGGGGTTGACCTAAAAACGGAATATGCGAAATTAAAAAAGGATTTGAAAACAGGTGTATATGATAGGGTTGATAAACATTCGGAAAAATCAGATATGATAAAAAAAGCAGATAATATGAGAAAAGAGATAAAACAGAAATATAAGGAATATTTGAAAAAAAAAGACGAATTAACTTCTTTGAAAGATATAGGCGGCGATTATAAGTGGATGAAAGGATTAACTACATTAGATAAATTACGAAAACATATTCGAACTTGTAAATTTTGGGCGGATGGTTCGGCAATTTCAATATTAGAAGAAGTGTTAAATATTAAATTAATAATTTTGAGTAGTCTAAAATACCAAGAAAGAGACCTTGAAAACGTTTTGTCTTGCGGAGATATGGTAAGCGAATCGATCGTTCAAAAGGGTTCATTTAAACCAAGATTTTATATATTGGCGGAACATACAGGAAATCACTATAAATTAATTAAATATAACAATAAAACGATTTTTAGATTTCACGAAATACCATTTGGTGTAAAAAATTTGATAAAAGAAAAATGTCTAAGCAGTAAAGGTAAAAATATCTATAATTATATACCAAAATTTACGAATCATTTTGGCATTGAAAAAACTTTATCAGAAAAAATAGATTTGGAAAAAGCACCCAAAGAAGTTGAATCCGAACCAATACCAAAAAAGGATGATGATAAATTATACACAGATGATATAGTTTTCCGATTTTATTCGAAATCAGCAAATGCCCCACCAGGAGAAGGGAAAGGAGAAATTATACCGGAAGAGAAAAAAAAGGATTTTGAAGAATTGGGAAAAATATCTAACTGGAGAAAAGTATTATCAAATTTTGCGAAAACTCCCTTCAAATTAGGTAAGGATGAATTTGGCAACGAATATGAATGGCAATCAGTAGAACATTATTATCATGCTAATAAATTTACAAATAATAAAAAGTTTTTTGAATCGTTTACTTTAAATTCTAGAAATTCAAATGAAGAAATGTCGAAAAATCCAGTACTTGCGAAATCTTATGGAGGAAAATCAGGAAAAGTAAAAGGTAAAAAGATATTAGAAAGAAAGGGGATAAAGACCGATACGGATTTTTTTGGTGAAAATGGAAGGCAGGGAAAAGTAATGGAGGAAGGACATCGAGCGAAATATCAACAAAATAAAGATGCAAAAAAAATATTATTATTAACAAAAAATGCGAAATTACAACATATAGTACGAGCAAGTAAAGATGTTATATTTTATGATACTATGAGAATAAGAAAAGAATTGCAATAATAGTTTAAATATATTATAAATATAGTTTATAATATATAGATGTTAAGTAAAAATATGCCAGTAGATATAATGGAATACTTGTTTAAAGATTTCAAAAAATTTCCATTGGAAATGAACGAAATTTCAGATAAGTTAAAAGCCAAATTACAAACTTTTTATAAAGATATAACTGAAATAAGCAAAGAAACTCCTCGTTTTACACATGAAGAGGCACAAAATGTAAAGGATAATACATCTTTACTTGGAAGTAATTTTGTTCCATCAATAATTTCTTCGGAAATAAAAAAATGTAAAAGATTTTTTATATTTAAAACAAAAATAAATAATAAATTTAATGTAACAGTAAAATTTCTTGTAAATAATAATGACGAAATCAACGATTATTTTAATATTTTTAAAAAAATATATATATGGTTAAAATTTATATATAAATATTCAGATACAAAACAAACAAAATTTACATTATATATTTATTTAAGTGATTACAAAAAGAAACTACCGGACACTAAAACGGAATTATTGTCTCAAGTAAATTGTAATACGGCGGTTACTTATGCTTGTGCTATGAATGGCGAATGTTTAATATATAGAAAAGAAGAATGGTTTAAAGTATTGATACACGAAACAATGCATTCATTGTGTTTAGATTTTTCAGGACTGGATTATCCAAAATTGAAATCCAAAGTTAAAGAATTATTTCCAATTAAAAGTGAATTTGAAATTAGTGAATCATATAGTGAATTTTGGGCTACATTTTTAAATTCAGCGTTTGAATCTTTTTTTGTATCTGAAACGGAAGCATCTTTTATTAAAAATTGGGAAATAATGATGTATTTTGAAAATATATTTACATTTTTCCAAGTGATAAAAATACTGGATTTTTTAGAAATTATTGATTATAAAAATTTACTTATTAAAAGCACATATAAGGAAAAAACACACGTATTTGAATATTATATAATAAAAATGATATTTTTATTTAACTACGATTCTTTTTTCCAATTATGTGATAAACATAATAGTAAAACTATTTGTTTTACAAAAACAGATATTATGCTAGATAAAATTTTTAGTTTTATAAAAGAAAAGCATAAGTCGCAAGAATTATTAGAGAATTTAAATTGGATGAAAATATATTATGCGAGATTTTCTGATAATAAAGAAACTATTGGAAATACAATGCGAATGACATTGTTTTCATAAAATTAAAAATTGATTTACTATTATTATAATATAATAAATCAATTATGGGAATAAAACTACTCAATCAATTTATAAAGTATAACTGTAAGAATGCTTTATCTAATGTAAAATTTGAAAATCTATATGGAAAGACCATTTGTATAGATACGCATATTTATATGTATAAATTTTGTCACGAATTATCGGTTATAGAAGGAATGTATTTATTATGTTCTTTATTTAAAAAATATAATATAACACCTATTTTTGTATGGGATGGCAAACCTCCAAAAGAAAAATGGAATGAGATAGATAGAAGAAATAAAGAAAAGAGAAAGTTATCAAAAGAATATGATATTTTAAGAGAGAAATATAATAGAGGAAATATTATGGATGAAAATTTGTTATTAAAAATAAATAAGATAAAGAAGCAAATAGTAAGGATTAATCATGTTGATATACAAAATGTAAAAAACTTGTTTGATTCATATGGAATTATGCATATAACAGCGGATGGCGAGGCAGATAAATTGTGTGCAGAATTAGTAATTCAAAAAAAAGCATACGCTTGTGTTAGTGAAGATATGGATTTGTTTGTGTATGGATGTCCTAGAGTTCTTAGATATATGAATATAAGGAGGGAGAGCTTTTGTTTGTATGATTTCAATAAAATATTGAAAAAAATAAATATATCGTTCGAAAATTTCAAAGTATTGTGTATATTGTGCGGAACAGATTATGATAAAAATTCAAGATCTATATTTAAACTATATAAATATTATGAAAAATGGGAAAAACAAAATGCAACTAAAACCTTTTTGGTATGGTTAAATGAAAATTATTGCAACGATTTAGATTTGGAAGAGTTAAATAAAGTATATTCTTTATTTGATATGGAGACAAAAACCCATCTAGAAATAACAAAATCTAAAATAGATAAAAAAAAATTATACGAAGTGTTAAAATTAGATAATTTTATATTTCCTTGAACGAACGGGCGTTTTTTTGATTATAATATATAATAAATTAAATATTATATATTATACACGGCATAGTTGCCTTGAGTTGAGTTGATTTAATTAGAGGTAGACGTAGAGGTAGAAGTGGTCGTCGTGCTTCCAGCCTTCGCGAAATGTGGAGACATGTACCGTTGAAGATTGAAGTAAGTCAATTCATCAGACGATTTCAATTTCAATAGAGTCTTCAATTTCTTATCAGCAAGAATATGGCGACCGTTTTTTGGGTCTTGAAGTTTATTTTCGCGAATGTAATTGTTAATTTCACGAGTTACTTCAGTGCGAGCCATTTCAGTTCCCTTTGGTTTATTCAAGAAACTTGCCAATTCGTTACTAATTTTGGTTGGTTTTACAAAACCACTTGGGGCACGATTTCCGGACTTACGCTTCTTGCGCCCTTGCTTTTGGGCGTGCTTCAATTCGCGGTCGGCGCGCTTTGCCAAACTACGTGCTTGAGTAGTTACGGCAGTCAACTGAGAACGCAATGACGTCAATTGAGCCAATAGGGAAGTGAATTGTTCTTGCAATTGAACTTGTTGAGTTGGTGCTTCAACTACGGGTGCTGTTACGACAGCGGCAGCTGGTGCTACTGGTGCTGCGACGACTTTGGCTTTACTAGCCTTGGTGGATTTTGTGGTGACCTTTTTCTTGGGCATCTTATGTTTTACTTTGTCGAGTTCTTTTTAAATAGATTTTTGTAATATATATTATATTCACAAATTTTATGACGAAAACGCACCATAAAATTTATATAAAAATCTGTTATTGTGGCGGATTAACATTATACATGAAGGATTGATATAACCAAGGCATAGAATTTGCTGCTCCACCGCATACCAAAGTCAATGCTCCTAAAATATATGTAGAACCGATATGCTTTGATTCATGATTTTCACCCGATAGTAATTTCCCCATTACATTTAAACATTTTTTTCTTAAATTGTCTTTAGAAAGATGTAATACATCCATCATATGCATTCCTATAAAAGGACGACCATTTGGAGGACATATTGAGTTTTTTGTTTCTTGTGGAATCTGCAATCTATACGTCCATATTTCTTTTAATTCTTTTATAAATCGCCCCAATCTTATTCTCGATAAGTTCAAAAACCAACCAGTATCCGTTATAAAACCAAGTTCATCCATTTTTTGAAATATACTTGTCGTTTTCATTTCAATCCTTTTCATTAAAGATAATATTTCATCCACTTCTCGCTGAACTATTACATTTCTATTAAATTTTTTTGAAATAAATATCACCTGCAAACATTTTTCCCAATATTTTTCAATTATTGGTTTCCGCGTATACGGGTTTTCTATATATTTATCTTCATACCGCTTGCGTTTCCATAAATTATAAAAAGAAGCTATATTAAACCCATATATCATACCGTTTTCTTTTACACTGATAAAATTATCAAAACTCAAATCGCTAATTTTTTCCAATGTTAATGGGTCTGATTCATTCACACATTTTTTCCTGTCAAATAATCCATCTCCTTTTAGTTTCACCAATTTTCTTATAATATATCCTTTAAAAAGTTTTTGAATTTTTACACTGTAATAAGAGTATTTTAAATTATTATATATTCTTGAGATTTTTTCTTCTTTATTTCCCGATACTTTAAGTTTATAATATTTCAATATCTTTTTCAATTGAGATACATTAAAATTCTTTATAAGCACAATTTCATACTCATTATATTCTGGTATTATAAAATCATTCTGTGATACTTTTTTCTTCCCTCTTTTACGTTCTTTTATGTTATCATATACACATTTTTGTAAATATGTTTTTGGCGAATATTTTTCTTGATATTGTTCTACATTTTTATAACATTTATTATTTGCTAGTTCTGTCATATAAGTAATATTTATTATTTTATTTTTATATTTATTATTTAATGTTATAAATATTTAAAAATTCCATTCTATAATTATGTAAATATGATAAAAACATTATTTCTTTTTATTTTATATGTTTCATCTGGAATATCTATAAATAATTGCAATAAATTATGGGGTATGAATAATGAAATTAACGGAGTTACTGTATCAAAAATTGGCGTGTATATGTGTGTCGAAGACCCGTTAAATATTTATAAAAATGCGTTTGATGACAAAGCCCAAAATACATTGACGCTTGCTGAAAATGATTTTGATATTAATAATTTCAATTCGTCGGTTCAGTCTATATTAAATGATACAAATATTACTACTATTCTTTCTAATTTTTCAATTCATAATACAAGCGATTCCTCAAAAATTAATTTAACTAATTTATATAATAATATCTCATCGACTACTGTTCCGCCAACAACTACAGTCCAGCCAACTACTACAGTCCAGCCAACTACTACAGTCCAGCCAACAACTACAGTCCAGCCAACAACTATTAAACCCAATAATAGTACAATAAATAAAGCTTCAAATGATAGTGATTTATTAAATAATACGGTTGATCTCGATGCTTTTGAAACAAATATAAAAAAAACAAACGCAAAATCCAATTATACAGATAATGCCCCTTTGATTGTTGTAATAATTATACTATCATTTTGTGGAGGTTTAATGTGTCTTTTGTGTTATGTTAAAAGAAAAAAATTTAATCTTCAAAAATCAACTTTCAATGATAAAGATATTCCTCAATTAAAACTTCCTTCAAAACATAAAAGAAAAAATTCAAATTCAATCGCGCCAACCGGATTAAAGCACGTAAAACCTCCACCAGCACCAAATAGCATTAAACCAAATATTCCTGTTCCCGTATCAAAAAACGATTCATATGCAATAAACGTAAATCCAACAAAACAACTTACTCCCGTAAATAATCGAAGATTAAAATTTACACAAGATGTCGCCAATGTAGTTACGCCAAAAACACACGAATGGTATAAACAAACTTTTAAAGATGAAATCAATGACCTAGACAAAACATTTGATTCGCCTAGAACTCATACAAAAGCAAATGCGATGACATTTCCAAAAAATCCACCCAATAGAAGAGTAAAAACAAAAAAAGAATTTAATGTTAATCCAAGACATCATTTATCGCCTAACCAAAAACCTAATTATAACAACAACGCTTTTAGAGAACGATTAAATTCTTGGAATAAATAATATAAAAGCCAACATGAAAGAAAAGCCGACTATATATATAAAAAATTGATTTAAATAAATTCGATTATAATAAGTTATATAGTAATGAGTTCTCATAGTTTCGTAAAAGCAAAAAGTAATTGGTCCGAATCGGTCAAATATAAGCCAGCGGTTGTTGATAAGCGCGGCGGTAAATCAGTCAAAATCGTTCATAACGGTCAATGGCTGACATTGCAAATCCCTCTGATGTTTTCTTGGGGTGTCAATGAATATGTAGATGAAAATTCAGGTGTCGCAAAATATACACTTTCTCTACAATTCAATCCTGAAAAAAGTGATTCCGAACACAAGTTTTTGGAACAAGTAAAGGCTCTTCAAGAAAAAATTCTCGATGATGCTGTAAAAAATTCCAAGGAATGGTTTGGTAAAACTAAGATGGCTAGGCAAGTTCTAGAAGCGTTATTCAATCCACTTCTTAAGTATCCTAAGAAGAAGGACGGTAGTGGCGAGCCAGATACTGACCGGAACCCAACCCTTACTGTTAAGTTGCCATATTGGAATGAGAAGTTCAACTGTGAATTGTTCGATATGAAGGGAAATTGCACTTTTGGACCAAATCGAGATGATAATAACGGCCAAACTCCAATGACGTTGGTTCCTAAAAGTAGTAGTGTGAAGGGTCTAATCCAATGCGGCGGACTATGGTTTGTCGGTGGAAAGTTTGGGGTTACTTGGAGACTACAACAAGCTTGCGTTAGGCCTCCTCGACAGTTGGTAGGTCAAGGAAAATGTATGTTGATGGACGATTCCGATGATGAAGCAGCTGAAGAGCAGCTACGAGAAGCTGAAGCTGAAGAAGAACAAGAAGACGACGCTGATGTAAGTCCTAGTTTCGATGTAACTAGTAATTCATCTGCCGAAGAGGACGGACAAGACGATGACGAAGTAGAAGAAGATGACGATGACGATGAAGATGCTGTTGTTGTTGCCGCTCCACCAAAGAAGGCTAAGAAGCGAGTTGTTCGTAGAAAGAAAGCCACAGAATGATAAATTATAAATTATAAAATATAAAATTTTCTTATATATATTAATTAAAAAAACAATATAAAAAAAAGTCAGTATATAATACTGTGTAGCTCGAATAGCTCAGTTGGTTAGAGCGTGCGACTGTTAATCGCAAGGTCACAGGTTCGACCCCTGTTTTGAGCGGAGGTGAAAAGTAAGAAGCCGACTTAAAAAAAGGCACTAAGATTACTAACAGCAGTTATTTTGCATCATAAGCCGGAGGTCGATGGATCGAAACCATCTGGTCGTATTTCTATTTTAGGGGCGACCATAGCTCAGGGGAAGAGCACCGTAAAATGTAATCAGCAACAAACCGGATATAGCTCAATTGGTCGTGTGTTCAATTCACACTGTCCGGATCTGACTTGGATTTGAAAAAATCCACTTGATAAGTCAAAACTAAGACTAGAAACAGCAAATAATTCTCAAGCTAAAAAGTCATTTATCTCTAATTAATCGTGGATTATATTAGACTGTTGGGTTGGGGTTGATAAATGCAGATGGAGGTAAGGGTTTACTCATATTAATTGTCCCCGAACAAACATATAAATACTAGTCTGTAAACATGCCTGTCTAGCTCAGTTGGTAGAGCGCAAGCCTTTTAAGCTTGTGGTCCAGGGTTCGAGCCCCTGGGTGGGCATAAAGCGGCTTGGCGCAGGGGAAGCGTGTTCGGCTCATAACCGAAAGGTCGGAGGATCGAAACCTCCAGCCGCTATATTATAAAATTTTGATACTTTCGCGCCCGTTTGGCGGAGTTGGTCTAACGCGCTCGACTTAAGATCGAGTATCTTCGGATGCGAGGGTTCGAATCCCTCAGCTGGCAATATCAAAATTTTAATGCATATATTATGTATTAAAATTTTTTTACATTTTTACCACCACCCTCCTCTATTACTTCTATTTTTTCTTGTTGTTTTTCGTCTACCACCTCCTTTCTTTTTCTTTGATTTTTTTGATGTTCCTGTTCCTTTTGGTGGAGGCGGTGGTTCTGCTTTTTTACTTGGTGCTGCTGGTTTTACTTGTTGTGCTGCTGGTTTTGGTGCTGCTGGTTTTGGTTCTGCTGGTGGAGATCTGTTTGGTCTGGGTGGTTGAGATCCTTTTGATGCTTCTGCTTTTTTTGCTTCTACTTTTGCTTTTTCTGCTTTTTCTGCTTTTTCTGCTTCTGCTTTTTTTGCTTCTACTTTTGCTTTTTCTGCTTTTTCTGCTTTTTCTGCTTCTGCTTTTTTTGCTTCTACTTTTGCTTTTTCTGCTTTTTCTGCTTTTTCTGCTTTTTCTGCTTCTACTTTTGCTTTTTCTGCTTCTACTTTTTTTGCGTTTTCTGCTTCTACTTTTTTTGCTTTTTCAGTCACCTTCTCACTTTCTGCTTCTGCTTTTTCTGCTTCTGCTTTTTCTGCTTTTGCTTTTTCTGTCTCCTCTTCTTTTTGTTTTAATGAGTCGAGGAATTGGGCATTACTGGTATCACTTTCAGTAGATACTGCTTTTTCTGCTTTTTCTGCTTTTACAGTCGTCCCATCACCTTTTTCTTCTACTTCTGCTTTTTCTTTTTTTGCGTCTTCTTTTTTTTGGTCTTCAAACTTATTTTTAAGCTCTTCAATGAAATCTTCGATTTTTTCTTTAAACTTCTCATCGTTCAAAGTGTTGATTGCTTTTTCTAATTTTTCTATAGCATCTTTTAGATTGTTAGAATTAATTAACTTGGATGAATCCGCGAATTGTTTCATAAATTTATTTAAGTCTAACTTATTTTCTTCCTCTTCTAGTTCAATCCCGAGTATTATAGCCTCGTTCGCATTAACTATTTTTATTTTGTCTTCGGCCGATTGTTCATCCTCCAAAAGTTTGATTTCGGAATTATCGGCGGTGTAATTTTTATAGATCTTATTATAATCCTCCATTCTTTTTTCAACTATGATTTTTTGAAATATATCTTTCATTTTATCTTGAAATATTTTCTCTACCTCGTTGGTGAATGAATCGTCATTAAAAAACTTCTTTATTTTATCAGCATCAAGCGTGTTGGTTTTCATTTTTGTGGCAAATATTTCGAGACAAAACTTCCATTGTATTTCTAATTCTTCTTTAATTGTGGGCATTTTGATATATATTAATTATATATTAAAATATATTACTAAACTAGTGTTATCTCTACATATACTGTACTTTTATTCTCAAAATTGTATAAATCATTCTTATCTACATAAGGAATTCCTCTTTTTTTAAACACCCTTATTTGAGGTTTTTTGGTTACTTTTAAAGAAGTTGATTCTATTTTTATATTTTCATCTCCTAATTTTATTTCAAAAAACTCAATTTGGAGCAAATCTATTATATTAATATTTTGATAAACCCACACATCGTTGTTATCTCTTATAATAATATTATCGCTTAAATCATATTCATTTAAAATCATAATTTTGTTTTCATCGTTTAAATTAAAACGTTTGTGCCATAAAGGTATATAGTAATCGTGTTCTTCAATTTCAAGTTTATATATTTTATTATTTAATAAATCATTTATATTGGATTTTAATACTAATATATTGTGATTTTTTGCTTTTTCTTTAATTATTGTTTTCATTTTATCTAATGTTTCTGGAGATATTTGAAATACCTCATTATATTTACAAAAATATTTATATACATTTGCTGATTTTTCAAGATTTAAATCTTTAAATATTTTAATTGATATATTTTCACAATTAATTAAAATACTTTTCAACGAGGTGCCTATAAATTGGTCATCTAAATCTGTTTCGGGAGAGAAAAATCCAATACATTTTTTGAGAATTCCTTCAAAAGCATTTTCCGGCAATACATCGTTCCATTTTCCATGAGAACGAGACTGTAAATAATTGTAAGCAGCCACAACCTCTTTAAACATTTCGTCGGAACCACCTGGTTTATCGGGGTGATACTGGAGACATTTTTTTAAATAGGCTTTTCTTAATATCTCCTCTGTAAATTCTTTATTTATTTCTAATATTTTACAAGCGTCTTCTGGGTCTTTTGGGTTAAATTTTTTTGTCATGTAATTTAGTACATATATAATAGAGAAATCTCTCTAAATGATAAATAGGTCTATAATTATTATTATAATATCTAAAAAATTTGTAGTTTTCAAAAATAACATTTGAAATATTATCATCGGTTAATCGTTTATTATCAATAAAGTGTGAAATTATTTTATATATACATTCGTTGACATCGATATTATAAATAAAAATATCATATATAGCATCTCGAAACTCTAGAAATACTATATTTGAAACATCTTCCATTTTTGCAATGATGATATTTACAATTTTATCTTCAACGCGATTAAGAATAGTAATGTTATTGACAATATTCTTAATATTGTTTATATCTTCAAGTAATGTATTAGAAGATATTTGTACGTTTATACATCTTCTGTAAGTTTTTTTGGTAGGCCTTCTAAAGGGTATTATTTGGCATTTACCTAATATATTTTCAGGAATGAATCCAATATGTTCTGTAGTTAAAATATATGAAACTTTCAAATTTTTATGATTTAAGGTCTGCATGTAACTATAAAATATATCTAATAATTCACTGTGAATGCAGTGGAAATTTTTACAAACTATATAGTTTACTTTGTTAGACCTTGTAGAGAATATATCTATGATGTGATTGTAGACTTCATTAAACAATACTTTTGCGTTACAACTTAATAGCTCCATATCAATTTCAAAATGTACGTCACTTATTTTAAAGCAGAATTCTTTTTTAGAATTTAAAGAAAAATTTATTTTTCTTTCGTATTTTAAATTTGAGGGACTATATTTTTTTAAATAATTCAATACTTGAGTGTATTTACCTGTTCCAGGAGGTCCATAAAATATTAAATTACTATGATTATCTTTTATCTTATCAAAAACAACTTTCATGTTTTCGTGTAAATTATTTTTTTCACATTCTAAAACGTATTCTTCAAACCTTGATGATAAATATTTCATTTATATATGTATTATTTATGTGTTTAATACTTAAATAAATAAAAATAATAATTTTATGGATAAATTATTGTCTTTGAAATCTAAATTTGAAGGATTGAAATTAAAACATCCAGTTATATCCAAAATATGGATTTCTATAATAGATTCTAGGATAGATATTATAGATTTTACGTGCGAACAATGCGAAGAAATTTTAGATCATATAAAGCACGAGGACACGTCGCTTATGGATGTAATAAACAATGAAAAGCTTTTACTTGCGTTATATTTTTTGAAAATGAATAACTTTTTAAATAAGACTTAAATATACGTTTATATTTATTATAAATGTATATATCATTAAACACAAACCAATATGATATTAATAATGTAATGATAAGTGAAAAAACTAAAAACAATATAATGCAAAATGGGGATTTTTATAGATTATATTATTCGACGGAAGATATAATATTAAATGGTCTTCATATATCATTTGAACTAAAAAATATTTCAATTGAAAAATATTTCAATAAAATTAAATGTATTTTTGAAAATAATGTATATAACAACGATATAGTTAATGTTTTGAAAAATATAGAAAAAAAACTATTGGCACGATATAATACGATTAATAGAACAAGTATTAGTAGAATAGCAGAACAATTAGAACATAAATATATCAAAATTTTCGATGATAATTATATTAATATAAAAAAATATAAATCGATTAAATTTGTTTTGAAAGTTTCTGGAATATGGAGTTCTCAAAATGAATTTGGACTAACTTTTAGGTTTTTTTTAACACCTATTATAGAAGATTAATTAACCGATTACAGGTTTTGTTACAATTTCAATATAGAAAAATATAGTTAATGCGGAAACAATTACTAGTAAAGCGCCCATCATGCCAACCAGATTTACCTTTCTAGTTTGCATCCAATCTAAACTTTTTTCCTTTAAATTCACCATTTCTTGTAAGTTAGACCAATTAGACAAAACATATACATAATAAGAAGTAGTTATAAAGTGAGCGATGGTGACAGCAGTCCATAATTTGCCACCATTATCATAAATAAGGTCTTTATCTAGATATGAAATTTGTGTTCCTAGCAAAGATAGTGTTATTACATATAAAAATACTATAGCCAACGGTGAAAAAAATATTTGTTTAAATAATCTCCAAAATTTCCAAAACATACTTAGTTTTTCTCCAGTTTCTTTATCTCCCTTTTCCATCTGAAGCATTAATTTTGAAAAGAAAAATATTGCGGTGATAGACATCGGAATTATTAATAAATTCAGCCATTTTGGTTCATCGGGTCCCAATACTCCATAAACCAAAAATATAGTTGCTAATATTGTTCCATATGAACCAAATAATGCAAATGCTTCCATCATTTTTGTATTTCCAACATATTCTAATATAGTTTTGCCTTGTGATTTTTCTTCCTTTTTTGATGACATACTTATATATTAATTGTTATATAAAAATAATAATTAATATTTCAAATTATCATACACCCATTCTAAAGTTATATCTTCGTGCTCGATTCCTTTAATTTTAATAAATTGTGGCTTTTTCATATCCTTATTTATATACATTACATATGGTCCATATTTTCCTTTTCTAATACTAATCTCGTCTGATATTTTCCGTATAACATTGGGATTTGATGATACTTTTCCTTCTAATACTCCAACAATATCTTCAATACCAATGATATTATATTCCTTTCTTATATGTTTGATTGAACTATTTTTCCCATTATAACTAATATAATTCCCGTATTTGCCTTTTTTTAATATAACATCTTTCTCTTTATATTTTCCCAAATTTCTATTATTAGTAGTTGATGTATTATCAATTATATCTTCCAATTTATATTTTCCAGATTTTAATTTATTCAAATCTATGTCCTTTTTTATTTTTTTCCAAGTTGTATTATCTCCGATTTCACATTTTATAACAGGTCCATATTTTCCAATCATATATGTATGATTATCGTCTATTGTATATGTTTCGCGTTCTTTCTTTATTTTTTTTGAAAGATTATCTATTTCTACATTACAACTCTCGCACAAACTATGCCATAACATTTTGCCATTTTCTATTAAGTCTAAATTATCTTCCATATTTTTAGTGTAATCATATTCAAATATATTGGAAAAATGAAGCATTAAAAATTCCAACACCATGATACCAATATGCTGTATTACCAATTTATTCTTTTCATTTCCAAATACTCTTTCATCTTCTATTTCTTCTAATTCATCTTTTATTAATTCAAAATCAATGCATTCAATCTTTTTACCTTTTACGTCTTGCTTTAATACATATTTCCTCTCCTGAATTTTATCAATTAACGATGAAAAGGTTGATGGTCTTCCTATGCCTTTTTCTTCCAATAACTGAACTAATTTTGCTTCTGAATAATGTGATTTTAAATTTTTTATTGTAACTTTGCTAGAAACTTTTTCATATTTAACATTTTTATTATTCACCTTTAATAAGTTTTTATAGTATTTATTTTCCTTTTCATACCCCCTCACTATTTTCCACCCAGGAAATACCACTTGTTCTTGTGTATTTCTATATAAATGTTTTTCCGGTGATGTTATTGACGACGATATACTATTATATCTTGCGTCTACCATCAAAGACTCTACTGTATTATTCCATATTAACTTATACAATCTAATCTCTCTCTCTGTTACTTTTCCTTCCGGCTTACAACTATGAATACATCTATTTATATCAGTAGGTCTTATTGCCTCATGTGCTTCCTGAACTGTATTATCATTTGATTTAGTCTTATTTAATATATGCTTTTCCAACGTGCTTGGTGTTGTATATTTATTACCATATTTATCTATTATATATTTTTCCGCTTTTCCCACAAACTCTTTGCTATATTTATTACAATCCGTTCTCATGTATGTAATCCACCCATTTTCATACAACGTCTGAGCCAATCGCATCGTTTGTTTCGGCGAAATATGCAACTCATTCGACGATTTTTGTTGCAATAAACTTGTCGTGAATGGTTTCGGTGCCAACTTTGTTGTTTCTTTCTCTTCTTTTATTTCTAATTTATGTACGAATTCCACACTTTCGCATAAAAATTCTTCCATTTTTTTTTCATCTGTATGATGATGGTTCAATTTATACTCATATTTTAGTTTATTTATTTCAAACTCTCCCAATGTATCATACACTTTTTCCCCCTTTGAATTGTTTATTTCTATCTCCCTATCATATATTAATCTTAACGCCGGTGTTTGACACCTACCCGCACTTAATCCATTTTGCGAATTTCTACTTATATGTTTCCATAAAAGCGGCGAAAGCTTAAATCCTACCAATAAATCCAATATTTGCCTCGATTGTTGGGCACGAAAAGTATTCATATTTATTATCCCCGGATTTTCTATTGCTTTTTTTATTGCTGATTTTGTAATTTCTCTAAATTTTATTCTTTTTGTTGTTAGTGGTAAATTAAATGTTTTACATATATGCCAAGCAATCGCTTCGCCTTCTCTATCGTCATCCGTCGCTAAAATCACTTCATTGCTCGATTTTATCGATTTTCGCAAGCTATTTATATATTTCTTTTTGGTTGGTAATAAATTATAGGTTGGTGTAAAATTATTTTGCATATCTATTGCTTTTAACCCATCTGTTATTCCTCTAATGTGTCCAAACGAAGCAACCACTTTATAGCCTTTTCCAAGATATGATTCTATCTTTTTACACTTCGCATTTGATTCTACAATTACTAGTTTTGTCATATTAATTTAATATACAAATTTTATTTTAAATCAATTTTGTATATTATTATTGCATCTTTTTGAAATCATTCCATTTAATATTTTTCCCTTTTCTTTTTTTTTCGACTTTACCCGTCTTCTTATCTATTGTTTCTCCACGCAAAGCAGAATCAATATACATTTCTTTCAATATTTTCCCTACCACTACACTCGCGGTATGTTGATCGTATTCTCCGTCTTCAATTGATTTTAGAACCATTATTAAACGACCCAATATTTCCAAATTTAACTGGTTTTTCATTAACCTATTATAAATATTATAATAATTATTAAATAAAAAAGTTGCTTTCTTGGAACACATTTGATCCAATGTTTCTTTTTTCAATTTACTATACTTGCGTTTAGTCAATATAATCATTTCTACATCTGTTTTTATTTTCATACTATGTTTCAATCCCCTTATTTTTTCTGTTGTTTCTTCTGGTTTGTATTCTGTAATTAACTTTTTTAAGTTTAGACTATCATTATCGCCCATTTTATATTATATAATTTTATTTTTTTTAAACTTTAATTTATTTATATATTATATATGTTAGCAAAATACAGACATGCTAAAGCAAAATACTATAAAGGTGGAGGTGAAACTAGGGGAGCTATTGCTCCAGAACCAACTAACGGATATGATTTACCAATTCCCGTAGAACAATTCCCAAATGATGAAGCCGCCGATGCTGCTGCGAAAAGTTCCCGTTCACAAGATATTAAGATTTTAAGTTCTTTACAAAGTGGTGGAAATCCACCTATACCAAATGACGAGGTTGAGGTCCATCAATTTAGTAACGCCACACCACAAGGAAACGAGGCGATGGCCAACTTGCAAAGAATAAAACTACAACAAGACCATAACAAATCATTAGATGTGCCAAATATTCCAGAAAGTAAAAGCGGCGGATTTAGAAAAAAAAGAAGATGGCCTCCTCGAAAAAAAAAAACCAAACGAAAGAAAAAAACCAAACGAAAAAGAAGAAAAAAAACGCGAAGGGGTGGCGACCCCCATCCACCGCGTATTAAGAAAAAAACCTCTAATTTACTAGCACACGATGTATTCAACCCTATCAACCCTATTATGTCGAGAGGAGGTAAGCGAAAAACAACAAAAGCGCAAAGAAGAAGAAAGCGAAAGACCAAAAAACATTGTTAATAATATTTAATTCTAATTATATATTATTATGACATCTACCGTAAAAAGAAGTACATCACAATCAGCTTTGTCTGATATAATGCTTCAACACAATAAATTATCCATAAGCACTTTAAATCCCATGCAAAAAAGAAATATGTGGATAAATGGTTTGCTTAATATAAATAATCAAAATATATTCACCACCGTTCACGGAGACCCACAAGGAACTGACGAACTTCATTTTATTGTTCCTGATAATGTCATACTTGTATTTATTACACCAAGATCTCAAGTCATTTTTTCCGATCCTACCGATGACCTAGAATCTTTAATATATTTAAAAAACCCTAACTGGTTCAAATCAAACTGGAGTGACATTGCTTCTTGTAGAGGTGCCGATGTTCCCGTTTTTGGATTTTCAAAACCTAAATCCAAAGATTGGGTCTGGGACCGGGGTGATGAACCAGCTGGTTTGAAAACATTTGAAGAACAACTTTCGTGGGCGAGAATGGCGGAGAAAAAGAAAGGAACGCCACAGGGTTCTAAAAATATTTTAAATTTTGCTAATGTTTTTTTTCCAGGAGATTCTTGTTATAATCAAAAAACATCCTATGCCGACGACGTAGATTTCGATGCCTTTCTTCTAGGAAAACCTTTTACAACAGCGGAGGCTTCCAAAGCTGGTGATTATAGAAAATTATACCATAAGCAAATTATAGAAAAAATGAAACCGGTTTTTAGCAATAAATCTGGAATGACTACAATCGAACTAAGAGATGCTGAAGATGATTTACAGATGCAATTTTATCAGTCCGGCTACACTGATTCAAGACCACCCATTGCTTTGAAATCAACGGACGAGGGACTTGAAGGTAAGTATAAGCTTCCACCTATTTGGGATTTTGCCGAAACATTTAAAAATAATAAAAACCAACCATTCAAAGAAATTGTGAAAAAAATGAATAGCGTGGGGCAAGGGGATTATCAACCAACATTAAAAACCACCGAAGATTTTGTGAAGTATATATCAAAAATGAGTTCTGATGCTTCTCCTAGAATAATTTATTTTAATTCTTGTTCGCCTTCTCATACACAAGGAACCTTAAAAAAAAGTAGAGATTCTCATGAAATGAGAGGAAAACTTTTATTAGATATTCAAGGTATTAGGAGTAATATACAAAAAATTGGTCGTGAAAATTTTTGTACTTTACGAGCTACAATCCCAACATTACTTCCTTTCCCTACCATGTTTGATTACGATTTACCAAGACATACTCACGGTTATGCTAGGATGACACGTGGAGAACGTGGAGACTGGTACGCAAATCATATAGGGCATTATTTTAAAATGTTAAGAGAAACCAGCAAAATGAAAAAACGGTCTAACCAAAAAAAAGTAGATTATATTGGATTAAGTCGTGGCGAAAGGTGGGACGCGCAAGAGAGATTGAATAATTTATACGAAGAAGCTAAATCAGACCAATCAGGTAAGACACTGCCCATGTTATACGAAAGATTTAATTGGGAAAAAACAAAGCACTTGGAAACCTGGCTTGCTTTTCAGGCCGAGGGAAAAATTAAAGCCATTCCTGTGTGGAATAAAGAATGGTATAAAGGCAGTGTCTCTAACGAAGTTGCTGTCGTGGGAGGTAAAAGAAAAAGAGCAACGCGAAAAAAAAGAAAGAAGAAAATAAGGAAGAAGACAACCATAAACACATATGGTAGGAAAAAAAAGAAACAAACCCGTAAAAAGAAATATAAACACAAACACAAGCGCAAACACACAAGAAGACGTAGATAAAAATTTATACAATTTTAAAAATCATATATAATTTTAAAATATTTATGATTTGGGAGAGAAAAACTCGAAATAAAAATAACAATATAGTTTATTATGAAGTTTGGTGATTTTATGCGAGTATTTATTATTATAGTTATATTTATGTTATTATATTTATCAAGCATTATTTCAGTTGGTTTAAAAACTTTAAAATCCAATTGGCCCCAATATAAATGCAATCCTGTTGCCATGCCTTTCGCTGGTTATTTAGGATACGATGTTATGGGAAATTTTACAGATTGTATTACAGATATTCAAAGGGGCGCGATGAGCAGATTTTTAGAACCAATATATAATGCAATTAGCTGGATTGTCGGTATATCTGATTATATATTAAAGACGGTAAGTCAGATAAGAACAGCATTATTCAGTATGAAAGAAATTATTTTCAATGTTTTTAAGGATATTATGGCTTTATTTGTTAATATTTTAACAAAATTTCAGAATCTGATTGTAAAAATTAAAGATTTAATGATGAAATTGGGTGGAACAATGGCTGCTATTGTTTATATTGCGGAGGGTTTATCAATGGCTGGAAGTAGTGTATGGAAGGGTCCTATCGGAGGATTAATTCGAATGGTGTGTTTTCATCCTGATACACCCGTTACTTTGGCAGATGGTTCTACTAAAAAAATGAAAAATCTTGTTATTGGTGAAAAACTAGCCAATAATATTGACGTATTGGCAACAATGGAAATTAAAGGAAATAGCAAATCTCCATATTACAAAGTATGGAGTAAAAAATTGAATGACTGGATATTTGTAACAGCAGACCACTTAATCCAGCACCCCGAAACAAAACGATTCATAGAAGTTCAACATTATGAAGAGGCAATACCCACGCAATTATATGGAGAAAAACATAGTTGTTTAGTTACAAGTACAAATACAATACCAATAGGGGAATTCATTTTTTGGGATTGGGAAGACTAGAATATTTTCCAGTTAATATATAAATGGAAAATGTTTCACCACAAGAATTTTTCAAAAAATTATATAAGGAAAAAAGTTATTTAGACACCTACGGTGGATCCGTCGTTGGTATGATAGTCATCATTATATTGGTTTTTTGGGCTTGTTGCTACTATTATATTAAAACTCATATGAATCATTTAAGACGAAATTGGAATGATTATAAATGTCATCCTGGCGTAATGCCTTTCGCAGGACAAATTAAAATGACACCTGGTATGACACCAATTCAATTTACAGCATCCAATTTTTCATATTGTCTTAATACTGTTTTGGAAAAAGTCGTTCAGCGTTTTATGGAGCCAATATTAAATATGAATAAAAAGATTGTTGATATATTTGGCGCCGTAGTTGAAGCATTCAAGGTTGTTGAAAAGGTATTCAAAAAAATAAAAAATATTTTTGAAAGTATAATTAATTATATTTTATCAAAAACTGTCTCGATAATTGTCCCTTTTCAAAAAACATTGATTTTAATAAAAGATTCTTTCCGAAAAACAGGCGCTGTAATGGGAACTTTGATGTATTTAATCATGGGATTTGACTTTTTTTTCTCAAGTTATATGAAAACTTTTGTAATAAATATGGCTATATCTTTAGCAGTTGCCGCTGTTGCTATTATTGCGATGTGGTTGTTCCCTTTCACTTGGCCTCTCGCCATCGCCAGTACCATTGTTTGGGCGGCAACTCTTGCTGCCACTGTTTTGGTTCACGGATTTTTACAAAAAATAGTGAATATGACATCGGTAAGTTTTCCATCAAAACCCGGCAGACCAAAACCTCCGCCATTCCTCTCCTTCTTTTGTTTCCACCCTGGAACTCTTGTTAAAATGGAAGACCGCTCCCATAAAAAAATGAAGGATATAAAAATCGGAGATATATTGCATGACGGACAACAAGTTCAATCGACATTAAATATTTTGGGAGACCCCAAAAATGTTTTCTATAAAATTTATAGCAAAGAATTAAATGACCACATTATGGTTACTGGAACCCATAAAATTTATGATGAAAAAACAAACAAATTTATTTATGTTTCTGAATTTGAAGGTGCGGAAAAAACAATATTTTGGGGAAACCAGTTGTGTTGTTTGATAACAGAAGACCACCTTATTCCTATAGGCGAATATAAATTTGGGGATTGGGAAGACGAAGAATTAATTTAGGAATTATAAATATTAATAATCTTAACAATTAATATATAATATGAAATTTTTAGGGTTAAACTGTAGAATAGAATGTTGCATTCTCTGCTTAATAGTTGGGATTTTTATCGGAACAAACTTATTTTGTTCTTGTGTAACAAAAGAAGGAATGGCAGCAGCCGGTGCCGCAATCGATTATTCAATGAGAGAAGGCAATGTCGGTAAAGAATTTGGAAATAAATCCATCTATAATGGTGCCGATACATATGAAAAATTACAAGTTCCTTTACCAGAAGGACAGTTATTTTTATTGGCTAATGCCAAATTCGACCCAAAATGTTGTGCTACATCTACAATTAGTGGTTCCGGCGGATGTGCTTGTTTAACTACCGAAGTAAATAATTATCTTCGATCCCACGGTGGAAACGCAACCGGTGGTTTTAAATTACAATAATTTAGTTATATAATGTTAAAAAATAAAACATTATATATATAATGAAAGGAGGAAGAGAACCAACTAGATTTGCTGGTGATTTATCACCAGCAAATCGTGCTGTTAGAAATAACAACCCTATAGTAAGAACAGAAGCTTGGTCCGACACAAACAAAGAAGTTTTAAGTAAAAGAAAAGTTCATGCAAATAGCACCAGAAAATCTACCGCAAATAGAAGTAAAAAACGCGGACACGGAAAATCGTGCCCTAGCCCGGGCATCAGTATCAAGGATGGTCTTGATAATATATTAGAGAAATTGAGAATTAAATTGACGAAAGGCGAACGCAATCGCGTTGAAGGAGCAATGAAAAAAACTGGAAAAGGAAAGGGTGGTTGCAATACGGTTGCTGTTAAAAAATTATTTGATGGAGAGCCCCTCGTGAAAAATAAAGCAATGATTGCTTACAATAAACTTAAAGATGGCGAGGGTATTAAATCTAATCTAACTCAAGGATTAAAAAGACTGGCCGATGGAAAAATAACAAAGGCTGATAAAGAGTGTTTAAAAATGCCAGACGAAAGTCTTGAAAAAAATGATTATTGTAAAAATAGCAATAATCCACAAGTAAAAAGTAGATTGGAAAATTTAAAAGAAAATTTAAAAAAAAAAAAAAAAGAAGAACAAGCAAAAATAGCAA
>Ga0233439_10000064_pt1 | contig 164067 bp, 163 predicted proteins | sample SI_123_September_6_FD_182713 | JGI IMG/M metagenome (GOLD analysis project Ga0233439, IMG submission 182713) | Seawater microbial communities from Saanich Inlet, British Columbia, Canada - SI_123_September2016_100_MG | ecosystem: Environmental > Aquatic > Marine > Inlet | place: Canada...
CATGAGGGTTACCTTTTCTTCGTGTTTCGATGAATGGGTTTGCACCACCATCAAAACCGGTAACCCTCGTCCCTTTCAAGGGACGCTGTCAGATCAGATCGAAACTACTTCACATAATGGCAATACCTATGGAATCGTAGATGATTGTCTCGCCCTCTGGAACGATTGTTGAGCCGGCAAAAACGTCTCCAATTTCAGCGAAGATTTCGCAATTTGACCCCCGAATGTCGCCGGCTTGATCTCGTGCGGCTTCGGCGGATTCCACAAGCACGATATTCGCCATTGCGGCATCATCAAGCTCCCGGCCTTCGGAGGTATTCCAGCCAACGGACGTGACAAACGCGCCCGGCTTAAGCCAAGCGCCTTCAAGTATGGGTTCCGCGGAAGACGTTGTGCAGGCGATGATATCCGCGTCCCGCACAGCATCTTCAGCATTCGCATGAAAGACGGCACCAATCTCTTCGGCACGTAATCTTCCGTTCTGTTCGTTTCGCGCCCATAGCCGCAGTTCGTCGCAGGACCGGACTTCGGCCAGGGCTTGGGCATGGGCACGCGCCTGAACGCCATTTCCCATGATCGTCACAATCCTGGAATCTTTGGCAGCCAGCTTTCGAGCCGCGGCGGCCGAACCAGCAGCCGTCCGCATCTCGGTGATGAGGCGGCCGTCCAAAACGGCCAAGGGCGAACCGTTGGCCTTGTCAAAAATCAGGATAACTGCCTGATGCGTCGGGATATCCGTGCCGGCATTGGCATGATAGAGCGTGACAATTTTGACCGCCATCGCTTCGCCGACAGCTGGCATCGCGGCGATAATCGCGTCATGCCCCGGTACCGGCACCATCTGCCGAACCGGCTGCGCCACTTCGCCGGCGGAGAACGCAATCATCGCATTTTCAATACTGTCGATAAGTGGGGTCCATGTGAGAGCGTCTCTTATTGCGGCTTCACCAATGACCGGCAATGTCTCCAGACCTTGATATGCCATTTCGCCTCCAAACTGGTTGAGCTCCGTTGCACCGTCCAGTTTGAATGATATTGCATCACTGTCATGTTTGCCATCGGTGCCCAAAACTTCAAAACTGTGGTCAAGTTGAGCTTATACCACCTAGCCTTGGCGGACGGTTTACCGGTTTGTTCATCCTGTATCGCGAGATGCGCGGCCGAAAATTATGAGTACTGGCCTGACTATTGGCGCCGCTATTTTGGCGCCTCACCGATCTGGACCACCTGCTTGCCGAAGTTTTCGCCCTTTAGCATGCCGATGAAGGCGGCGGGGGCGTTTTCCAGGCCCTGGGTGATGTCCTCGCGGTATTTGATCTTGCCGTCCGCCAGCCAGCCGGACATCTCGGCCATGAATTCAGACTTCAGGTCCATGTGGTCGGAGACAATGAAGCCCTGCATCTTGACCTTGTTGCCAACCATGGTGCCAAGGTTTTTCACCCCCTCGGGTTTTTCCAGGTTGTACTGGCTGATCATGCCGCAGGCGACGATACGGGCATAGGGATTGACCTTGAGCAGGACCGCATCCAGCATCGCACCGCCAACATTCTCGAAATAAACATCAATGCCGTCCGGGCAGGCCTGGCCCAGGGCATCACCCAAAGAGCTCGCCTCCTTGTAATTGAAGGCGGCATCGAAGCCCAATTCGTCCATGATATAGGCGGCTTTTTCGAACGAGCCGGCACTGCCCGCCACATGGCAGCCGTGCATTTTGGCGATCTGGCCGGCGATCTGACCGACGGCGCCCGATGCAGCGGAGACATAAACCGTCTCGCCCTCCCTGGGCTGGCCGATATTGCGCAGACCGACCCAGGCGGTCATCGACGGCATGCCCAAAACGCCCAAATAGTGGGACAGCGAGGCGACATTGCCGTCAACCCTGTTCACGGCGCCGGCCTGGGCCACCGAATAAGTCTCCCAACCGAGGCGGCCTTCCACCAGGTCGCCAACCGCCAGGGATGGATCGTTGGAGGCAACCACCTCTCCCACCATGCCGGCCTGCAACACCTGGCCCAGCTCAAAGCCGGGGGCATATGACTTTTGATCGCGCATGCGGCCGCGCATATAGGGGTCCAGGGACATGAAGATATTGCGCACCAGCACCTCGCCCGCGCCAGGCTCTCCGACGGGGCCCGCGGCGACCTCGAAATGCGAGGCATCAACCCAGCCGGTGGGCCGGGATTTAAACAAAATTTGGGTGTTTTCAGTCATTTCTCGCCTGCCTTGTATTGAGTGCGCGATCTTTTAGAGGGTTCCCGCTATATCGCACCGGCCCGCCGGGGACGCAATAGCCTACACCCCCTCGGAGGCGAAAGGCCAATGCGCCCCGGTGCCGAAATTAACCGCAAATTCATCAAATTGGGATACGACAAACAGGTGAAAAAGTGATTTTGATTGGGACAATTATGTCTGAAGCAGCCGAACAAGTGGACGCGCCCGAAGAGCCCGAAGTCGAGGCGCGGTCCGCGGCGAAAGCCCAGGCCATTGACCAGGCCTTGGACGAGGGTGACCGTGACTCCCTGCATACCTTGCCATTGCAGTTGCTGCCGATGAATCTGCCGTCCCTTTCGCGGGCGAAAATGCTTAAAAACGCCCATATGAAGAGCATGATCGAAATGTTCAATTCCGGCAGCGGCGGCAGCGGCCACATGGAAGTCGAAGCTTTAGTGAACGTTTTCGAGAATAGCGACGAGCTTAAAGAGGATATCGCTATTCTGGAACATATGGAGCTATTGCACAGCTACGATGTTTACAGCCTGCGTATTGAGCTTCGTCGCCTAGGCATTTCGATCACCGATCAGGAGGGCCTGCAGCTATCAGAACGCAAGGCCAAGGAATTAACCTCCTACATGACTGAATTTACCCGGCCTCTGCTGCAGCAAATCTATGGCGGCACGGACAGCAATATCGAAGACATGGACCAGTTGCTGGCCATGTTCAAAAGTCCCGACAAGGGCGAGGCCATCAAGAATTTGAAGATGATCGCCGACAAACTGGGCATCGGGCTGATCGAAGTGCCGACCTTCCTGGAAGAATATGGCGATGTCTTCCTGTCCCTGGCCTATTACAAAGGCGCACTGGACGGCATTATTCCCAGGGTGACTGATTTTCTGGATGATCTGGACGAAATCAACGGCAATTATCAGGTTCGCCAGATGCCCCGCTTCGAGGAAACCTGCGATATCCTGCAAATGCGCTTCAATGACATCACTGCCTCGATCACCGGCCGCTTTGAAAGTTTCGACCGCAATTCAAAAACCTTGTGGGACAATATAAATGCCGCCACCTTCCAGGCTGTAAAGGACACGATCGAGGCCCACTATGTCACCATCGGCGGCGTGTTGTGCGGCCTGATGGTGAAGATGGACGCCTGGGACGAGAAATTCGCCAACGGCCGCGGCGGCCCGATCTCGAAAGCTGATTTCATCATGTCCGAGATGCGCATGGGCATGAATTACATCTACGAGATCGAGCAAAAAGCCCCCGCCCTCAGCGAACTACAATAACCACCGGCAAAGCGTTTTCAGGCTATAGCTGGTTGGCGGTCGCCGCGCCCCAGATCTCGTCCCAATCCTGGTTCAACATATCGGTCGGGCCACGATCTGCCTCAAAGAATTTGTTCGGCAACTGAAAAATCGCCAGCATCAAGGCGCCGTTCGGCGTGCCGGCGGCATGGCGGCTACCGGCGGGACGCCAGACGAAATTGCCCGCACTACACGTTCCCTCGCCGCAAACCAGCGCGCCTTCAATGACGAATGTCTGTTCGATCTGCACATGTTCATGGTCGGGCAGCATGGCGCCCGGCGCCATTTTCAACAATACGGTCAACAGCCCCGTACGCCGGTCCACCAATAGGGTTTTTGCCTCGACACCAGCATAGCGCGTTGCCTCCCACGGCATGGAATGGGTTTCAACAAAGCGCGTTTCCAGTGGGCCCAAGCCCGCGTGATTTGGGGCGTTGGGGGTAATTGCCGTCGTCATGATCTCTCCGTTGGTTCAAATGTCCAAGTTATCGATGCAGCCTAGCGGCCCTGAAACTTCGGCAAACGCTTTTCCTTAAACGAGGCGATGCCCTCATTCCGGTCCTCGCTATCAAGGATGGCTTCCGTATCCCTGCGCGCGATGCCGGCCAGTTCCGAAGGACCCTTGGGCGTAAGTTCGCCGACAAACCGCTTTAGCGTGCTCAACACCATCGGTGCGTGATCTTTCAGTTTCATGGCGTATTCCATGGCCGCGTCCATCAACTGATCGGCGGGCACAACCTTATTGACCATGCCGACTTCGTAGGCCCGCTGGGCAGGGATATCGTCGACGAACAGCATGAACTCCATGGCGATCTTGTGCGGCATGCGCGCGGCAAGGGATGAAATCAGACCACCCGTGACGCCGACCTTGGCCTCCGGATAGCTAAACACAGCCGTGTCGGCGACCACGCAAAGGTCAGCGAAATTCACCAAGACCACGCCACCGCCGACGCAATAACCGTCCACCGCCGCGATGATCGGCTTATTCACTTCGACGCCCACCGATGGCGTAAAGCGCCAGATCTCCGGCGGATGGGTCAGGTCGGCGCCGACCGTGAAGGCCCTGGGCGTGGCCGAGGCCAGAATGGCGACCCGGTCGCTGCCCGCCTCAAAGCGTTGCCAGGCGGCGCGCAATGCCTCGCCCAGATCCACATTCAGGGCATTCAGCTTCTCCGGTCGGTTCAGCGTAATGATGGCGATATCGTCTTTTGATTCGTAGATAACCAGTTCCGTGCTCACGATGTTTCCTCTTCCTGTAACTCTATATGTCCGCCAGCCAGCGCCAGCCATTCGGCTTCATCAATGACTTTAACATCCAACGCCTGGGCTTTCTTCAACTTTGATCCCGCCGCCGCCCCCGCGATCACCAGATCCGTCTTGGCCGAGACCGAGCCCGAAACCTTGGCCCCCAGAGCCTCAGCCCGCGCCTTGGCCTCCGCCCGCGAGGTTTGTTCCAAGGTGCCGGTGAAGACCAATGTCTTGCCCGCCAGCTCGGATGTGGTATCAGCCCGTTCCATGTCCTGGACGTCAAGCCCGCCGACAAGCGCATCCCAGACAACTTTATTATGGCTGTCATCGAAAAATGCCAGTAGCGCCTTGGCGACCTTTTCGCCGATACCGTCAATATCGAGTAGCTCTTGCAGACTATCGGGCGTCATGGCCGCCTGGAATTTCGCCAGGGTTTCATAATTGCGTGCCAATAGTTTGGCGTTGCCCTGGCCAACATGGCGAATGCCCAGCGCAAAAATCAAACGCTCCAGGGAAATTCTGCGCCGGTCATCAATCGCGGCGAACAGATTGTTGGCGGAGGTTTCACCCCAGCCTTCCCATTCCTGCAACGGTTTGCCGCCTGTTTTGTTGATCCGATCGCGCAATTGAAAAATATGGCCCGGCTGCATCACCACGCCCGCGTCATGAAAGGCGCTGATCTGCTTTTCCCCCAGACCTTCAATATCAAAGGCATTGCGGGAGACGAAATGGCGTAGCCGCTCCACCGACTGGGCAGCGCAATTCAAACCACCGCCGCAGCGCCAATCGACCTCGCCCTCTTCCCGCACCGCATTCGCACCACATGCCGGACAGATGGACGGAAATACGAACGCTGCGGGACCCGGCTCAACCACGCTCAATACCTGCGGGATGACATCGCCGGCCCGTTGCACGAGAACCATGGCCCCTTTGCGAATTTCCTTTTCCGCGATGTAGTCCTCGTTATGCAGGGTCGCGTTGGACACCACCACACCACCCACCGTAACCGGTTTCAGGCGGGCCACCGGGGTCAGCTTGCCGGTCCGGCCGACCTGAATATCGATATCTTCCACCAGGGTCTGGGCCTGCTCGGCGGCGAATTTATGGGCAATGGCCCAGCGCGGCGAGCGCGAGGCCGCACCCAGACGGTCCTGCCAGTCCAGGCGGTCCACCTTATAGACAATGCCATCGATGTCATAAGGCCGCGCGCTGCGCCCCGCCTCGGTGGCGCCGTGATAGGCCATCATCTCGGCTACGTTCCGGCAGACTTCATGCTCCTGAACCTTAAAACCCCAGGCCTGCATGGCCGCCAGGACACCGGCCTGGGTATGGCTGGGCAAGGCGCTGACCTCACCCCAGGCATAGGCGCGGAAGCTCAGTTGACGCGACGCCGTGACGCCTGGATCAAGCTGGCGCAGAGAGCCGGCGGCGGCATTGCGGGGGTTGGCATAAGCCGGCCGTTCGGCGGCTTCCTGCTTTCGGTTCAGTTCGGCAAAGGCGCCGTGGTTCATGAAGACCTCGCCGCGCACCTCGAATACTTCAGGTGCATCGCCCAGGAACCGTTTGGGAAGGTCAGCAATAGTACGCAGATTGGCGGTAATATCCTCGCCCACCTCGCCATCGCCCCTGGTCGCGCCCTGAACGAAAACGCCGTTCTCATAGCGCAGTGCGGCGGACAGGCCGTCGATCTTCGGCTCCGCCACGATTGCCACGGCGGTGTCGTCATCAAGCTTTAGAAACCGTCGTATGCCCGCCAGAAAATCGGCGACATCCGCCTCGTTGAATGCGTTACCCAGGGACAGCATGGGGCGGCTGTGGCGAACCTTGGAAAAGCCGTCCGCGCCGTCCGTTGGGGACGCGCCGATGCGCTCGGACGGGCTGTCGGCGCGTTTCAAATTTGGAAAGCGTGCCTCGATGGCGCTGTTGCGCTGGCGCAGCGCATCGTATTCGGCATCGGAAATGGCCGGCGCGTCATTCTGATAATAGGCGGTGTCATGGAATCTGATTTCGAAGGCCAGGCGCGCCAATTCGGCTTTTGCCTGCGCCTCATCCAGGTCCGCAACTGCCGTCATGAGCCGGCGGCCTGCAGCAGGCTGTCGGCGGCGGCGCGGGCCTCGTCCGTGATGGTGGCGCCGGCCAGCATGCGGGCGATCTCCTCGCGCCGGACCTCCGTATCCAGATCCTCCACCGTGGTCCGGGCATTGCCGCCCGTCTGCCGCTTGACGATGCGCCAATGATGCGCGGCCCTGGCAGCCACTTGCGGCGAATGGGTGACCACGATGACCTGGGTGTCGTCGGCCAGACGCGCCAGACGCTCGCCGACCTTGTCCGCCACCGCGCCGCCGACGCCGCTATCGACCTCGTCAAAGATCAGGGAAGCCGGCTCGCGGTTCTGCGCCAAGGCGACCTTCAGGGCCAGCATCACGCGCGAGAGCTCACCGCCCGAGGCGACCTTGTTCAAAGGTCCCGGCACACTGCCCGGATTGGTGGCGATGTAAAAGGCGACGCTGTCCCAGCCCTCGGCACTCCAGCCATCGGTGTCCCGTCTGGAAATGACGGTTTCAAAAATCGCCTTGTCCAGGGCCAGGGGCGGCAGTTCATTAGCCATGGCTCGATCAAGTTTTTTCGCCGCCTTGGCACGTCCCTTGCTCAACCGCTCCGCCGCCTCCAGATAAGCCGTCTTGGCCGCCGCCGCTTCAGTCTCCAAGGCGGCCAGGCGTTGCCCGCCATTGTCGATGGTATCCAATCGTTGGGCGAAATCATCGCGCAGGGCGGCCAGGCCATCGACGCTGACCCGGTGCTTGCGGGCGGCTTCACGCAGGGCGAACAGGCGCTCCTCGACCGTTTCAAGGCGGGCCGGATCAAGATCCAACGAGCGCGCCGCATCGGCCACTGCCTCAATTCCTTCCATGGCTTCGACCGCCGCCCGTTCCAAGCCATCGATGGCCCCATCCAGCGCCCCGCCGGCGCTTTCCGCCACCCGTTGCAGGGCCCGCTGGGCTATGCGCAGCCGTTGCTCGACGCCATTGCCACCTGCGTTGCCTTCACCGCCGCCATGTAGGGCGCCCTGGGCATCACGCAATGCCTCGGAGATTTTCTCGCCCTGGCGCAACAGGGTTCTGGTCCGGTCCAATTCCTCCTCGTCGCCCGGCTTTGGATCCAATTCATCCAGTTCGCCACAGACATGGCGCAAATAGTCCTCTTCTTCCTGCGCCGTGTGCAACGCCGCCTGGGCATCCGCCAAGGCCTGGGAGGTCTGGCGCATCCGCGCATGGGCCTTGGCACAGCCACTGACCTGCCCTTCCAGGCTGCCGTAAACATCCAACAGCGCCCGATGGCCGCCTGGGTTCAGCAAACCGCGCTCGTCGTGCTGGCCATGCACCTCGACCAAGGTTTCCCCCAGCCTGCGCAGCAACGCGGTGGAGATAGCCTGATCGTTGACAAAGGCCCGGCCCCGGCCATCGGCGCCGACCTGGCGGCGCAGGATCAGGCCATCGTCGCTGTCCAGATCCTGATCCCGCAGAATTTCCCAGGCCGGATGATTGTCGGGTGGATCAAAGGTGGCGACGACCGTGCCTTTATCGGCACCCTTTCGCACCAGGCCAGCCCCGCCACGGCGGCCCAGGGCCAGGCCCAGGGCGTCAAGCAAAATGGACTTGCCGGCCCCGGTCTCGCCGGTCAGCACGCACAAGCCTGTCCGCAGATCCAGATCAAGGCGATCGATCAGAACAATATCGCTAATGGATAAGGCACTCAGCATGTCCGGATATTAGTGCACTTTTCATCGGCCCGATATCAGAATACAGAGCTCCACATCCGGTTATACCAGGGTTCCTCAGTCTCGCCGGTCCGCTGGTCCTCGCCGGTCAGCAAAGCATAGCTGTCCAGATACCATTCGCTGCCCGGATAGTTATAGCCCAGGATAGCGGCGGTATTCTTGGCCTCGTCCACGATACCCAGGGACAAATAGGCCTCCGTCAGTCGATGCAGAGCCTCGGGGACGTGCGAGGTGGTCTGGTATTTCTCGACGACAAAGCGAAAACGGTTGATCGCGGCGCCTTGGTGGCCCCGCGTCAAGTAATAGCGGCCAATCTCCATTTCCTTGCCAGCCAAATGGTCACGGGCCAGATCCATCTTCAGACCGGCATCGCGGGCATATTCGCTGTTGGGATAGCGATCAATGACTTCGCGCAAGGCGTCGAGGGCCAGCTCGGTAATTTTTTGCTCCCGGCCGATATCGGCAATTTGTTCGTAGTACGAGATGGCAATCAGATAATAGGCATAAGGGGCGTCGCGGTTACCCGGATGCAGCTGCAAAAAGCGCTGGGCGGTAAAAATCGCCTCGTCATAGTTATTGATCTCGTATTGTGAATAAGCCGCCATCAACTGCGATTTCCGGGCCCAAACCGAATAGGGATGCTGACGTTCCACTTCGTCAAAATCGATTGCCGCTAGTTCCGCGTTGCCGGAAAGCAACTTGTCCATGGCCTGGTTGTAGATCTCTTCCACCGGCCGTTCCACATAGGCGGCTTCATCGCTGCCGCAGGCGGTCAGCAAAAATACCAGCGCCAGGCCAGCCATGGCGGCAAGACAAAATCGTCCCGGATTCCCGGACCGCCAGCAGTGCTTCATTGCAATTGGCATATGTGAAACTGTTTCCGAATTTTCCATTCACTCAATCTTGATCACTTATACCACGTTGCGAAACCGAGGCGGACCGCCAATTTTCGCAAAGATCAAAAAAAAAATCTACTAGAAGGTGTCAACCTCGATAAATTGCCCTATCTTTTCCATACGCCATAAGGCATCATTGCTATGCAACCGCCAATCTTGAAAACAGCCTTACGTTGTGTTACTTAATTACCAAAGTATTACGTAGCCGAAGATAAATAAATCGACAACACATACAGCATGAATGTGTTGTTATTATTTGTTAGTGTGGCAAAAAGCTAATAATTACAAGGTTGGTAGAATATAATTCTCGCGGCTGGGGACTGCCATGAACCTCACCGCCAAACGTTGAGGTAACTATGGGTATACTAGCAAAACGTGTCGATGCCCATGTTGGTGGCCGCATCCGTGATCGGCGCACTGGCCTGGGTTTAACTCAAGAGCATTTGGCGAATGCCTTGAATATTTCCTATCAGCAGGTGCAGAAATACGAGACGGGGGCCAACCGGGTCAGCGCCGGGCGGCTCTATGAAGTATCGAAAATTCTGCAATCCGAAGTCAGCTTTTTCTTTGAAGGGCTGGACGAGACGGCCGAGACCGAACCATTGGGACATGGCGGCAAGAATCGCTCCACCATCGAACTGGTGCGTAATTTCGGCGCGATCGACAATCCATCGATCCGCTCCGCCGTTTCCGGCCTGGTGAAAAGCATCGCCAAGCCGGATAAGGACGCCTTGTATTGAGCCGCAGGGCACAATTCGGCTAACCGGCCAAGAAAACAGGGGCCCGGTGATTAGTATCATCGGGCCCTTTTCTATTTGCCTCGCATGCGGCCCATGCGCCCCAATTGCACCCCCATGCATCCAATGCACCGTGGCTCTGTCGGGACAAACATGATCCAATGGCGGGAATGGCAATCGTGACAAGAATGAGTAGGAGGCGGAAATGAAACTATCCTTAATGCTGGGCTATTCGGGGGCCCAGCTGGATATTCCGGTGGCGCGCGTACAGCGGGCCGAGGAATTGGGCTTTCATTCCGTCTGGACGGCGGAAGCCTATGGCTCCGATGCCATAACACCCTTGGCCTATCTGGCCGCCGTGACCAAGAAAATCAAGCTGGGCACCGCGATCATGCAGCTATCGGCGCGGACACCGGCCAATTGCGCCATGACGGCGGCGACCCTGGACGCCCTGGCGGGGGGCGACCGCTTCCTCGCCGGGATCGGGGTATCGGGTCCGCAGATCGTGGAAGGCTGGTACGGCCAGCCCTGGGGGCGGCCGTATTATCGAATCAAGGATTATGTTGCCATCATGCGGGCGATCTGGGCCCGTGAAGCCCCGGTCGCATACGAAGGCAAGGAGATTTCCCTGCCCTTCACAGGCGAAGGCGCGGTCGGCCTGGGCAAGCCGTTAAAATCAATTTTGCACGGTAACCCGAACATCCCCATTTTCCTGGGCACCGGCAACGAGGCCACCGTGCGCCTGACCGCCGAAATCGCCGATGGCTGGCTGCCGCACGGCTTTATTCCCGGTTCCATGCCGGAATACCTGCCCTGGCTGGAACAAGGCTTCGCCCGCGCCGGAAATGGCAAATCCTTGGATAATTTCGAGATCATGGCCCTGACCCACGTGGAAGTGGACAAGGACGTGCAAGCAGCGCTGGACCGCCAAAAACCCGATGTGGCGCTGTATGTTGGCGGCATGGGCCACAAGGACAAGAATTTTCACAAGGATCTGATGGTAAGGCGCGGTTTCGGCGATGCGGCCGCGCGTATCCAGGAACTGTTCCTGGCCGGCCGCAAGGCGGAAGCAACGGCGGCCGTACCCGACGAATGGGTCGATCAGAAATCCCTGGTCGGCCCGCCCGAGCGGATCAAGCAGCGTTATCGCGCCTGGGAGGATTCCGGTGCCACCGGTTTGGTGGTCTGGGCCAGCCAGGATGAAGCGGTCGAAGTCATGGCCCAGGCAGCGCGCTTAAACTAGAGCCGTTCCAGGGCCCCTTGCCGTCCTTGCGGTGTCGTGATAGCGAAAGAGCATGCAGAAAGAACAAACCGACGCCGCCAACCGCAATACGGCTAATTCCGACGATCAACGGGCCACCGGTATCATTGTCATCGTCAGTAACTTTAGTGACGAGACCAACCATGCCAGCCACCGCGTCGGTGACCGCTATGTCATCGCCGTGCGTGAAATTTGCGGCGCCCTGCCCCTGATGCTGCCGGCACTGGGCGCGGGCGCGGATCTGGCAACGCTGTTGGACAATATCGATGGCGTAATCCTGACGGGCGGCGCCTCGAACGTGAACCCGCACTATTACGGCGGCGGCGAGGCGCGGGACCAATCCCTCCTCGATGCCCGGCGCGACGGCGTGGCCCTTGAACTGGTCCGCGCCTGCGTGGAACGCAACGTACCCCTGTTCGGCGTTTGCCGTGGCATTCAGGAAATGAACGTCGCTCTGGGTGGCAGCCTGCATCAATACATGCACGAAGTGCCGGCGCATTTCGATCACCGCCGGCCCCGGGAAAAACCCATGGAGGTACAGCTTGCCCCCCGCCAGCGTATCACCCTGACGCCGGGCGGTACCCTGGAAGGCCTGGCCAACGGCGCCCGTCAGGTCATGGTCAATACCCTGCATGCCCAAGGCGTCGACCGCCTGGCCGAGAGCCTGGAGGTCGAGGCGGTGGCCGACGACGGCACGATCGAGGCGGTACGCGTCGCCGCCTCGCCAACCTTTAGCATCGGCGTGCAGTGGCACGCGGAATACCGCACCTCGGAACATTACCTCTACCGCGCCCTGTTCAAGGCCTTTGGCGAGGCTGTCGCCGAACACGCCGACGTCCGCGCAAAACGGACCAGCATGGGCCGGGTGGCCTGACGGTCAATGCAGCCATGAACATGGAAATCCGCACCGTCACCGATGGCGACATGGCGGCGATCCAAACCATCTATGCCCACCACGTCCTGCACGGCCTGGCGTCCTGGGAGTTGCAGCCACCCGACATTGCCGAATTAGCCGCCCGGCGTGATGCCCTGCTTAACAGTGGCTATCCCTTCGTGGTTGCCACGGTGGACGGTGAACTGGTTGGTTATGCCTCCGCCGGGCCTTATCGGACGCGGCCGGCTTACCGCTTCACGGTCGAGAATACGATTTACCTACATCCCGAGCGCCCCGGCCAAGGTATTGCCCAGCCTTTGTTACAGCGGGTGATCGATGACTGCACGTCTCTGGGCTATCGGCAAATGATCGCGGTGGTTGGCGACAGCGGCAACCAGCCCTCCATCCGTTTCCATGAGAAAATGGGTTTCCGCCAGGTCGGGTTGATCGACGGCATCGGCTGGAAAGCCGGGCGCTGGTTAGATTCTGTTATTCTGCAGCGCGCTCTGGGCGCCGGCACCGGCGAACCGCCAGCAGGGACCTAAGCCCTTCGATTGACCGGTTACTTCGCAATTGCCGTCAATTTCTATCCGAACTGGCCAACTCGCGCCTATTTTTTCAATTCAATGCTTGCAACGCCCGGCTGGCGGTGCCATGAAGGGCCACTCGTTGCACCTCGCCTCGACGTTTCTTGTTACGGTGCTTGCGCGCCTAAACAAGTTGCGTCTGTGACTCGTGCATCTTTTAGAGGTGCGGCTCGGCTAAAACCGATCGCCGCTGCTGTAAATATATGTTGAAGGGAGTAGCTGATGGCTACCGGAACAGTGAAGTGGTTTAACCCGACAAAGGGTTTTGGTTTTATCGAGCCTGCGGATGGCGCCAAGGATGTCTTCGTGCACATCTCTGCCGTTGAGCGTGCTGGCTTGCAGAGCCTGCGTGAAGGTCAAAAGGTTGAGTTCGAGTTGGTTGCAGGCCGTGACGGCCGTGCGGCCGCTGAAAACCTGGTCGCGCTTGACTAGGCACGACCGTTTAAGTTCGGGCATTTAGGCTCGGGCGTAACAAGTTTAGACGCGTACCTGTAAGCGCGGCGGCGTAGAGCAGCCGCACCCCAGGTATGACCCGAGGGATCGGCGGACCGGAAAGCATTGATGCTTTCCGGCCGTGTCTTCGTTATTGGGCGTCCCCTATCCGGCGCCCGTTATCCTGGAACCAGGATTGTCATGGGGCGCCCGCGCGCCCGGACATGACGTCCAAACACAGGCGGCAATCATGGCGCGAAAACCCAACTATAATTTCGAACGCCAGGAGCGGGACCGCCGCAAGGCTGAGAAAAAGGCTGCCAAGGCAGCCGCCAAGGCCGAAAAGGCAGACCGGGCCAAAGCCGAGCAGGATGGCGTACCCTATGAGGGGCCATCTCTCGAAGATTCAACCGAGCCGGAATAGCCTTCACCAGGCGGGAATAGCCAACCACGTCAGCGGCAACACACGTCAGCAGAAATAGCGGCCGCCAATCCGCGTCGCGGCCCCTCCAGGTACCGGCCAGCTAAAACGACAACCGAATGTTCAGCCTAGGCCAAGCGTCTCCCGCGCCTCGACCGGGCTTTGCACCCTGCCGCCCAGGCTTTCGACAATGGTCACGGCGCGGTCCACCAACTGGGCATTACTGGCAAAAACACCCCGATCCAGATACAGGTTGTCTTCCAAGCCCACGCGCACATGGCCGCCCAGCAACATGGCTTGGGCCACCATGGGCATCTGCATCGGGCCAAGGCCGAAGCCGGCCCAGATGGCGCCGGCGGGCAGGTTATCGACCATGGCCTTCATGGTCTGGGTATTGGCTTCCGCCCCATAGGGCACGCCCAGGCAAAGCTGATACAGGGGTGGTGGGTCGAGCAGACCTTCGCTCATCATCTGTTTCACGAACCAAAGATGGCCGAAGTCGAAAATCTCCACTTCGGGCTTAACGCCGGCATCCTGGATGCCCTTGGCCATGACGCGCAGCATATCGACCGTATTGGTCATGACGTAATTGCCTTCACCGAAATTCATCGAACCGCAATCCAGGGTGCAAATCTCCGGCTTCAACTCGGTCACATGTTCCAGGCGGGTCTCCGCGCTGGCCATGTCAGTGGCATTGCCCAGCTGCATGGGCGCCTCGGGCGGGCCGAAATAAACATCGCCGCCCATACCCGTGGTCAGGTTCAACACCACGTCCGTATCGCTGTCCCGCATCCGTTCCACCAACTCGCGGTACAGTGCCGGATCGCGGCTGCCCTCGCCCGTCTCGGGGTCGCGCACATGCAGATGCACCACCGCCGCCCCCGCCTTGGCCGCCTTGATCGCCGAGGCCGCGATCTGTTCCGGGGTGACCGGCATGTCAGGGTGCTTGCCAACGGTATCGGCGGCCCCGGTCACGGCGCAGGTAATAATGACGTTTCGGTTCATGGTCTTCCCCAATCTCAATATGGCTTAATATGGCCCGCCCAGGGTTTCCGTGTGTCCATCCAAGGGGATCACCTGTCCGCTGATCTTGGCCCCGGCATCCGAGGCCAGAAACAGCGCCATTGAAGCCACCTCGTCAGCCGAGACAAATGTGCGCAACGACGAGGTACGGTAATAGTCTTCGCGGATTTCCTCTGGGGTCACCCCCCTGGCATCCGCCTCCGCCGCAATTACCCGGTTCAGACGCTCGCCCTCGACCGAGCCGGGCGCGATAGCGTTGACGCGGATGCCGAAAGCGCCCGCCTCCATGGCCAGGCTTTTGGTCAGGCCGACCACGGCCCATTTCGAGGCCGCGTAAGGTGAACGCATGGGAAAACCCAGAATACCGGCATTCGAGGCCATGTTGATGATACAGCCCGAACCCTGGGCCTTCATCAAAGGCAGGGCCTGGCGCGCACATAAAAACCCGCCATCCACATTAACGCTCAAGCAACGGCGCCATTCCGCCACCGAGAGGTCTTCGAGAAAGCCCGCCGGCCCCGCGATACCGGCGTTGTTAATCAGTACATCCAGGCCGCCCAGGCTGCCGTGCACGGTGGCGAACAGTGCTTCCACAGCCGCCTCGTCGGCCACGTCCGTGACCACGGTGGTGATATCAGGTGTTTGTGATGCCAAGGTATCAAGCGCATCCGCATCGATATCACAGACCGCGACCGTGGCCCCTTGGCGCTGGAACGCCTGGGCCATGGCGCGGCCGATGCCGCTGCCGCCCGCGGTTACCAGAACGCGTTTGTCCAATAACCCGGCTGGTATCACGACGGCCCGCCAATCCGCGACAGCAGTTCGATTAGTTGTGTCTGTTCCGCCGCGTTCAAATTCTTGGCGACCCGTGCCTCGTGCGCCACCACCAAGTCGCGGGCCTGATGCAACAAGGCCCGCCCCTGGTCCGATAGGTGCAGGGCATAGGATCGACGGTCGCTGGGCGCCGGCAGCCGATCGACCAGGCCGCGTCCTTCCAGTCGGTCGATCACTGCGACCACGGTCGAGCGGTCAATCCCCACGGCCTTGCCCAGGCGTGTCTGGTTCAGGCCCGAATTCGCCTCGATCAAGACCAGAACGCCAAACTGCCCCGGCGTGATATCGCAACCCTTCAAGCTTTCGGTAAAGTTCTGAAATGCCGCTGCCTGGGCCTTACGCAGGTTATATCCGATCAGACCCGGCAGCAGATCATAATCAAAATTCTCATCGCCCTGTTCAGGGCTATTTTTGGCGATACTCATGACATTGCGAAGCTAGGCCACTTCGCCGATTGGAGAAAGAGAATTTGTGCTTTAGATTGGGCCTGCTAGACAAAAAATGGGGACGGGCGGATACAGTGAGCTATCAAGTTAAAGTGCGGGGCCAGGCGAAGGTTGTCCAAGTCGGCGAAAACGAGACTATTTTGGACGCCGCGCTGGATGCCGGCATTGATTATCCGTTCGGCTGTCAGTCAGGCACTTGTGGCAGCTGCAAATCGCAGCTGCTGGCCGGCGAAGTCGAATTGGAAGACTATTCCGATCTCGCCCTGACCGATGACGAGCGCGCACAGGGGCAGATCCTGGCCTGCAGCGCCGTGCCCGTGACCGATTGCGAAGTGGCTTGGCTTGAAACAGAGGAAACCTCCTAGAGGTTAAAACTGCCATGAGCGAAAGCAAGCAAAACGAAACCCGGCAGGCCTATTACGACCGCATCGCGCCATCTCATCTGACGCCATTGTGGGAAGTCTTCGCCGATCTGGTAACGCCGGAACCAAAGGTTCAGGCGGTTGCGGCGATCTGGCATTACGATGATATCCGCCCGTTCATACTAGAATCCGGCGGCCTGATCACCGCCAAGGAAGCGGTCCGCCGGGTGCTGATTCTGGAAAATCCAAATCTTCGGGGCCAATCCAAGATCACCAATACACTATACGCCGGCCTACAACTGATCCTGCCCGGTGAAGTCGCACCCGCCCATCGTCACAGCCAGTCCGCCCTGCGTTTCATCGTCGAGGGCACCGGTGCCTATACGGCGGTCGAGGGCGAGAAAACCATCATGCAGCCGGGTGATTTCGTTACCACGCCATCCTGGGCCTGGCACGATCACGGCAACGACAGTGACGAGCCCATGGTCTGGCTGGATGGCCTGGATATTCCCATCGTGAATTTCTTTGATACCTCGTTCGCCGAGGATCTGGATCAGGACAGCCAGCCGCTTTCGCGCCCTCCCGGCGACAGCCAGGCCCGTTATGGCGCGGGATTGCTGCCCATGGGCTATGAAAGCGTCGCGCCGGCCTCGCCGGTTTTCAATTACCCCTATGAACGCACCCGCGAGGCGTTGGAGCAGATGCGCAAGGCCGAGGAATGGGACCCCTGCCATGGCCTGAAAATGCGCTACATCAATCCCGTCACCGGTGACTACGCCATGCCAACCATGGCCACTTTCATGCAGTTGATCCCCGCCGGCCTGGACACCGCGCCCTATAAATCCACCGACGGCATGGTTTACAGCGTCGTCGAGGGCACGGGCACAACCCATGCCAATGGGCGGGAATTATCCTGGGGCCCACGTGATACCTTTGTTATTCCCAGTTGGTGCCCGCACCATCATGTGGTGGATGGCGATGCGGTGCTGTTCAGTTTTTCCGATCGTCCGATCCAGGAAAAATTGGGCCTGTGGCGGCAAGACCGCGGCAACCACTAGGATTTGCGTAGATGGCAGGGAATGAGTACGAATTCCTCGACGAGGCGGAACTAAGCGACTTCCCCGGCCTAATGGCGGTCTCGCAATTCGTCCGCATGCTGGGCGAGGTACCCTGGTTCGGCGGTCTGGGGGCTGAATTGGACGGGCGCGAAGAACTGCTGGCGGAGGATTATCTCCTCGCCCTAGGCTTTCCCGATGCCCGCATCGCGCCCATTATGGATTGGGAGGAGGCAGCGGACGCCGCCGCCAATCCGGATTGGAACACCGAATGGTGGGAGGCGGAGGAGCTGGTCCGCGTCGCCCTGGTGACAGAGGCCTGCCAGCGCGCCGACGAGGAAACCGTCATGGTCGCCCTGACCCATTTGCAGAACCAATCCGTCGAGGCAGTGTTGGAACCGGCGGAACTGGCGGCGGAGGCGGGCGGCGTCGACGATCAGGAATTGATCCGCGCCGCCGTGGGCGCCGGCGCCCAGGCAATTTATCAGGCCGGCTTGTTATTGGCGGCGGAGCATGAGGACGACGAACATCATGTTTTTGCCTTGAAATACCGGCTTTTCGAGTCCGGCCACTGGCCCATCGGCGTGGTCGGCAACAGTTTTCACATTTTCTAGTCATTCTCTCAGAGACGAATAGGAGCTTCCCATGGCGTATGCCATTACACCCGCACCACAAGCGACAATCCCCGTCGAAGGCGGCGATCCCTTCCCCGTGCGCCGTATCTATTGCGTCGGCCGCAACTACGCCGCGCATGCCCGCGAGATGGGCCACGATCCTGATCGCGAACCGCCGTTTTTCTTCATGAAGCCGGCCGATGCGGTGACCATGGACGGCAGCGCTATCGACTATCCGCCCGCAACATCCGATCTGCATCACGAGATTGAAATGGTCGTGGCTTTGTCCAAGGGCGGCGTCGATATTCCCGAGGATCAGGCCCTCGATTGCATCTTCGGCTACACGGTCGGTCTGGACATGACCCGGCGCGATTTGCAGGGTCAAGCCAAGGAGAAGGGCCGGCCCTGGGATACCGGCAAGGGTTTTGATAACGGCGCCCCCATGGGCGCCCTGCGTACGGTGGCCGACGTGGGCCATCCCACCGACGCCCGCATCTGGGTCAATGTGAATGGCGAAAAACGCCAGGAAGGCAACATCAACCAGATGATCTGGAACGTGCCCGAGACCATTGCCTATTTATCCGGCCTGTTTGAATTGCAACCGGGCGATCTGATCATGACCGGCACACCCGACGGCGTCGCCGCCGTTGGTCCCGGCGATCGCCTGGAAGGCGGGGTCGAGGGCATTGCCACCCTGTCCATCAGCTACAAACCGAAATCCTAGGACCGCGTGGCAATGAAGATTTCGATCGCCACCTGGAACGTCAATTCCGTCAGGGCTCATATCGCGACCATCGAACAGTTCCTGGCGGCGCGGCAGCCGGATGTGCTGTGCCTGCAGGAAATCAAGGTCACCAACGAGCTGTTCCCCCTGGAATTGTTCGAGGCCCATGGTTACGTGCACCACGCCCTGCACGGGCAAAAGGCCTATCACGGCGTCGCTATATTTTCCAAGGCGGCGCTGCCGCTGGAAAAGGTGACGCGTAAGCATTGGTGCGATATCGAACAGTCCCGGCACGTCTATTGCACCCTGCCGGGCGGGGTGGAGCTGCATAACTTCTATGTCCCGGCGGGTGGTGATAAGCCGGATGTGGAGAAGAACGATAAATTTCGCCACAAGCTGGATTTCATGACCGACGTTTCCGCCTGGTTCAAGCGCCGCAAACGCAAGAAAAACCGCTTCGTCCTGGTCGGCGATCTAAATGTGGCGCCGTTGGAAACCGATGTTTGGAACCACAAACAGCTGTTGCGCGTGGTTAGCCACACACCCATCGAGGTTGAGCATATGGACAGCTGGTATGCTTCCCACGACTGGGTCGATGCGGTACGCCACTTCGTGCCCGAGGACGAGCATATTTATTCCTGGTGGAGTTATCGTTCACCCAGTTGGGAAACCGCAAACAAGGGACGGCGGCTGGATCACGTCTGGGTCACCCCGGCCCTTGCGCCGGGTCTGCGTGCTGCCGAGGTTTTCAAGCCCGCAAGGGGTTATCAACCGGCTTCCGACCATGCCCCGGTCATTGTCGAGATGGAGATCTAGGGGATTGATCGATTCTGTTGTGATACCACCGAGCGTTATTAGGAACCTATAGAGACGCCCATCGGGAGCATTCGGGTAGGAGCGTGCGCCGGCGCGATCCAGTGGTATTAAAGCGCCTCGCCCCGGATCAGCTTTGGCAGATCGCCGGTCATGGCAGCGGCGTGGCGTTCAAAAAAGCGCTTGGCCGGACCGATTTTATTGACCAGTCCCAGGCCCAAGACCCGAGCCAAACGTATTGGCGTGATGTCGTTCGAGAACAAACGCACCAGGCCGTCAGTCATCATCAACATGGTCAGGGCATCAAAGCGGCGCCATTGCTGATAACGGCGCAAGGCCTCGCCGGCGCCCAGATCCAGTCCCAGACGGGCGTCATCGATCAGCACCTCGGCCAGGGCGGCGACATCGCGCAGACCAAGGTTCAGGCCTTGGCCAGCCACGGGGTGCATGCCATGGGCCGCATCCCCGATCAGGGCCAGGCGGGTATCGATATAGCGCTCGGCATTCTGCAGGCCGAGGGGGTAGCTCCAACGCGGCGCATCGCATTCGATACGGCCCCAATGATCACCCGCCCGCGCCATAATCTCGGCATTGAAGGCGGCATCATCCAGGGCCAGCAAAGCCGGCACATCGCGGCCCTTTTCAGTCCAAATCAGGGCCGAGCGGTTGCCCCGCATGGGCAGCAACGCAAAAGGCCCGGCAGGCAGGAATAACTCCGCCGCGATGCCGCCATGGCCGACTTCATGGCGCACCGTGGTGACGATGGCCGTTTGATCATACTGCCAACTCAAGCACCGGATACCGGCGGCCTCGCGCAGGGGCGAATTGCGCCCCTCCGCCCCGACCGCCAAGGCCGCGCGGATCGCCCGGCCATCGCTCAGTTCAGCCCGCACGCCACCCAGATTGCGTTCCATGCTGCGCACATCGCCAGGCGCGATCAGGTTGACATCATCGGCCTGGGCCAAAACCTTATGCAGGGCAAGGCGGATATAGCGATTTTCCACCGTGAAACCAAAGGGGCGGTCGCCGACCTCGCGGTGATCGAAATGCAGAAACAGCGGCGCGCCATTGTCGGCCACCCGAATTTCGGCAATCGGCTCCGCGTGATCGGCCATGTGCTCCCAGGCACCGATTTGTCCGAACAAAGCGGCCGAACCATAGGATAGCGTCGATACACGGCCATCATGATCCATGGCCGTCAGCGCCTCGGGCGGCTGCCGCTCCACCACCACCGAACGCAAACCGGCGCTGGCCAGCGCCAAGGCCTGGCTCACGCCGATCATGCCGCCGCCGACGATTAATACGTCCGTCTGAATTTCATTCTTGTCCGTCATTACCACCACGTATCGCGCCAAGCAGGACCATTGTCCAGTCTCAGTTGTCCAGCCTCCATTCGCAGGATAGTCTAGCGTCATGAATGATACAGCATGGCACGAAATGACGGCCCTGGCATTGGGCGCCGCCATTCAAAAAGGTCAGATCGACCCGATCGATCTGACGGAACATTTTCTCTCCCGCATTGACGGGCAGGACCCCGGACATCGGATCTATATCCGGTCCACGGCGGCACGGGCGCGGGCCGAGGCAGCCGCCGCCTCGCGTCGCGCCAAGGAAGGCCTGCGGCAAAGCGCCCTGGATGGCGTGCCAATGTCGTGGAAGGATTTAACCGACACCGCCGGCACGGAAACCACCTTTGGCTCCGCCCTGCTGCGCAACCGGGTGCCCGAACGCGATGCCTTGCTGCTTCGCCGGGCGACCCTGGCGGGCATGATCTGCCTGGGCAAGACCACTATGTCGGAATTCGCCTATTCGGGCCTGGGCATCAACCCTATTTTCGGCACACCGGCAAATGGCGCCGATAAAGAGGTGGAGCGGGTGCCCGGCGGTTCCTCGTCCGGCGCCGCCGTCTCGGTCACCAACGGACTGGCACCGGCCGGGATCGGCAGCGATACCGGCGGCTCGGTCCGCATCCCCGCTGCCCTGAACGGCATCGTTGGCCTGAAAACAACCATCGGCGTGCTGCCTCTGGACGGCATTCTGGCGCTATCGCCAACCTTCGATACCATTGGGCCTTTGACCCGCGATGTGGCCGACGCCAACGCCATCTTCGCGGTCTTGAACCAAGCCAGGGCCTATGATCTGTCCGGTGCCTCGTTACAGGGTGTGCGGTTGCTGAAGCCCAGGGATGTCATGTACGACGATTTGGATGACACCGTTGCCGGCGCCATGGCCGCCACGCTGGACAAGCTAAGCAATGCCGGGGCCGAAATCGTCGAGCAAACGGTACCGGAATTCGCCGAAGCGTTCGAACTGGTGGCGAAACACGGCAACATCATCTCGGCGGAAGCCTATGCCATGTGGAACGATCTGGTGGAAAGCCGGGGCGACGAGATGTATTGGGGCATCCGCTCACGCTTTGAACTGGCCAAGAAACTGACCGCCATCGATGCGGAAGCCGCCCATATCGGCCTGAAGGCCATCGCCGCCAAATTCCGCGCCAGGGTGGCGGGCTTCGCGGCGGTGGTGCACCCGACGACACCCCGCATTGCCCCGCCCATTGCCGATCTGGAGCATGACCCGGCGGCCTATGACGAAGCCAACATGGCCATGACCCGCAACACCCGCCTGGGCAACATCATGGAAACCTGCGGCGTCACGGTACCCTGCCAGCGGCCCGGTGAATTGCCGGTCGGCCTCTCCTTGATGGCGGCGGGCCATAACGAAGGCAGGGTCCTGCGCCTGGCCAAGGCGGCGGAGGCGGTCCTTGGCTGAAGTGTCTGAAATGCCTGACCCACTGCTGTTCACGCCCCTGAGTTTACGCGATGTGACATTGAAGAACCGCATCGTCATCTCGCCCATGCAACAGTACGCCGCCGGCCCGGACGGCGTGCCCACCGACTATCACACGGTGCATTATGGCCGATTGGCCCTGGGCGGAGCCGGGCTGGTTTTTACCGAGGCCCTGTGCATTGCTCCCGAGGGCCGCCTGACCTACAGCGACCTGGGCGTTTGGCATGATGATTTCATCGCGCCCCTGAAAGGCCTGGCGGACGGCATGCGGGATTTAGGCGCGACACCGGGCGCGCAAATTCTGCACGCGGGACGCAAGGCATCCGTGCAACGACCCTGGCAGGGCTATATGCCGCTGACCGAGGCGGATCGCGAAACCAGGGGAGAGGCGCCCTGGCAGACCTTGGGCCCCTCGCCTCTGCCGGCCAATCCCGGCTGGCCCCCACCGCGCGCCATGACTGAGGCGGAAATCACGGCGGCCGTGACGGAGCATGGTGCGGCGGCCCGGCGTTGCCGCGAGGCCGGCTTTGAGGTTCTGGATGTCCATGCCGCCCACGGCTATTTGATCCATACCTTCCTCTCGCCCATCTCCAATCAGCGCAACGATGCCTATGGCGGTGACCTGGCGGGCCGCATGCGCCTGGCATTGGAGGTCGCGGCGGCGGTTCGGGCTGAATGGCCCGACGATAAACCGCTGTTTTACCGCCTCTCCTGCATTGATGACGAACCCGGCGGCTGGACCCTGGAAGATTCGGTGGTCCTGGCAAAGGAACTGCGCCAATTGGGCATCGACGTGATCGATTGCTCCTCCCGTGGCCTCGGCCAACGCGGCACCCCCGTCGTGGTGCCCAGGGAACAGGGCTTCCAGGTCCCCTTCGCCGCACGCATCCGCCAAGATACGGATTTGCAAACCATGACCGTCGGCCTGATCATGGAACCCGCATTTGCCGAGTCCGTGCTGCAACAGGGCCAGGCCGACCTGATCGCCATAGGCCGCGAAGCGCTGTTCAATCCGCAATGGCCCCTGCAAGCCAGCCTGACCTTGATGGGCGATGGGGCCTACGAACGTTTCTGGCAGCCGCGCGATGCCTGGTGGCTGGAAAAACGGGCCCGCTCTCTCGCCGCCGCCGCCGCCGCATCCAACGCCACATAAAGATCCGGCCCAACCCTATGCCGGGGCGAAGACGTCGTCTTCCTGCGGGCCTTTCAGATCGGGCAATGCGATGGGTCCCTTGAAGGCGCTGTCGTGCTGCAAGGTCGGCATGACCTCGGTCGCGAACATGCGCATGTTCAACTCGCCCTGCTCATGGGGCATGCCGCCGTAGGAGAAGTCGCAGACGATATGATCGGTGCCGGTCAGGCCCTGCAATTCGGCGATCTGCTCCTTGCAGTCCTCCGGCGTGCCGACGATCTGGATACCCACATAGAATTCGGTCATCTTCCGCCGGGATCCTTCTTCCTTCAGCTTGGAATAGGTCTTGGCCATCTTGCCGTAGGATTCATATCCCTTTTGCGTGGCTAGGTGGCCATCGGAGAATTTGTAATGCGCATCGATGGAATCCCATTTCGCGCCCAGATATTGCATGGCGCGTTCGTTCGCCTCATCCCGGCTCTCGGCGACCGAGACATTGGTCAGGATCAATGGCGGCTTGGGCGTGTGGCCGACGGACATGGCGATGTTGCGAAAGCTTTGAATATCCGTCGCCGCCTTGACCCATTCGTTCTGCATGATGACCATCATGCCGAAACCCAGCTTGGCCATGATCTCGGCCGATTCCGGGCTGACCGATGAGGCATAGAAACGCCGTTCCGGATGGGACATGGGCCGGGGGCGGATCGACATTTCCGGGATCTGATAATACTCGCCGTCCCATTCAAAGACCTCGTCGCGCAAGGCCTTGGTAATAAGTTGCGCCGATTCTGCAAAGCGTGGGCGGGCTTCCTCCATGGGGATGCGGAAGCCGGCATATTCCACCGACGCAGCGCCCCGGCCAAAGCCGAACATGCAGCGCCCACCGCACAGCAGGTCGAGATAGGCGATCTGTTCCGCCACCCGGATCGGGTCCTGCCAGGGCAGCACAATGACGCAGGTGCCCAGGGTAATACGCTTGGTCCGGCCGGCGAAGTAGGTCAGCAATTGCAGGGGCGATGGCGACATGGAATAGCCGGTGAAGTGATGTTCCAGGCCAAACAGGCTGTCGAAACCCAAAGGTTCCGCCAAATCACCCAGCGCCAGATGCTCCGCCAGGACGGCGGCATCGGAGCGCCCGGCCTCTGCCAAGACGCTTAAATCAGTACCAATTTTCATTGTCGTTCCCTACCTCAAATTCATTATTCGATTGCCCGTTATCCAACCGCCGGGCCCTTGAGCTCGACAACGTTACCATCTGGATCGGAAACGTAAAGGGAGGGGCCCTCTCCCTCGGCCCCGAACCGTTGCGCGACCTCGCTCGGCTCCAGGCCATGGCCGCGCAAATAGTCGGCCAGCCCAGGATCTTCGAAAGCTTCGATACGCAGACAAAAATGATCCATGTTCGGGCCATCGGCACTTACGGCACCGTGCTTTTGCCCCAACTGCCCATCCAGGGTTACCAGATCAATCTGCGCACTGCCCGCACGCAAATGATACAGTCCCAGATCATCCCGCCGCCGATCCACGACACAGCCCAAAACGTCGCAATAAAAGGCTAGCGAGCGGTCTAGCTCGGCGATCCGTAGAACCACATGATCCAAAGCCAACGGTGCGATCCGCATTTCCATTCCCCCTTCGACACTGGTGACCTGAACCAGGCAACCAACTGTTTATTAAGATATCTACCTTATAGGTACTTTAATGACTGCCTGTGACAGGACAACAAATCTTGCAATTGCTTGATGATATTCATACCAGGGAATGCCGCGCCTTCGCCAATGCATGGCAGGCTTGGCGCGGTGATGAACTGGTGCCAAGACGGTCCAACGTGCGCCTTGAGGAGATTGCCAGACAGCTGCATCTGGTCTCGGTAATCGAGGTGATATCGCCGGAAACCGCAAGGTTCCGCCTTGCCGGCAGCGCCCTATCCCAAGCCTTGGGCATCGAGTTGACCGGCCTCAACTATTTTGATTTCACCACCCCCGAAGAACGCGGCCCCCGTATTGCACGCACTCAAAATTTGGTTGAGCAGCCGTGTGGTTCGCATTTCATCTTCCCCATCGCCTATAGTTCCGGACGAACCGTACAAACAGAGATTTTGTCCTTTCCCGTGCGGCCCAATGATCCCTCGGCGCCGCCGCAGATCTTCGGAATTTCCGTCGCATTGGAAAATATTGGCATGGACGGTACTGTCGAAGAGCCGACCCAATTACCCCTGCCCGAAGGCTTCCAATTCGTTGACATTGGCGCCGGCGTTCCCACCTCGGACATGCACCTGGCGGAACGCCCCACCGCATCCCTATCGCGCAAACAGCCAAGCTAGAACCAGCAACTTATCCGCGCTTGCGGCGAAATTTCGTGGCCCGTGTGCCGGCCCTGCCGCCGCTGGAACGGCCCTTGGGGCCACGGGCGGCGTCCAGCATCTCGGGCGTTATCTCGGTCGCAATCTCTTTCGGGACATAACCCTCGCCGCGTTTACGCCGGGCTTCCTTAATCCCGCCGGCGGCGCCATCCTTGGAGCGGCCCCCATCGCCGCGCCTTGCCGTCTCACCCTCGCCCGTCAGGCCTTTCAATTCCATCTCCTCCAGGCGGCGCAACTCATCGCGCAGACGGGCGGCCTCCTCGAACTCCAGATCGGCGGCGGCGGCCCGCATGCGCTTTTCCAGATCCTCCAGATAGCTTTTCAGATTATGGCCGATCAGGTGGCCATGTTCCGCATCACCCGTATCCACCGTGACGTGATCGCCTTCATAGACCGAGGCCAGGATGTCGGAGATATTCTTCTTCACGGACTCCGGCGTGATGCCGTGCGCCTCGTTGTAGGCCATTTGCTTCTCACGCCGGCGCTCGGTCTCCTCCAGCGCCTGATTGAGACTGTGCGTGCGCTTGTCCGCGTACAGAATGACCCGGCCATCCACATTACGCGCCGCCCGCCCGATGGTCTGCACCAACGAGGTGGTTGAACGCAGAAAGCCCTCCTTGTCCGCATCCAGGATCGCCACCAGGGTGCATTCGGGAATATCCAGGCCCTCGCGGAGGAGGTTGATGCCGACCAGAATATCAAACACGCCCAGACGCAGATCGCGGATGATCTCGATCCGCTCCAGGGTATCGATATCGGAGTGCATATAGCGCACCTTCAGACCCGCCTCGTGCATATATTCGGTCAGATCTTCGGCCATGCGTTTGGTCAGGGTGGTGACCAGCGCCCGGCCCCCGGCAGCGGTGACGTCGCGGCATTCCGCGATCAGATCATCCACCTGATGTTCCACGGGCCGGATGATACAGGTTGGGTCGATCAGGCCCGTGGGGCGGATCACCTGTTCGGTGAAGACGCCGTCGGTGCGTTCCAACTCCCACTTGCCCGGCGTGGCCGAGATGAACATGCTTTGCGGCCGCATCACCTCCCACTCGGAAAACTTCAAGGGTCGGTTGTCGACGCAGGACGGCAGGCGAAAGCCGAATTCCGAAAGCGTCCATTTGCGCCGGTAGTCGCCCCGGAACATACCGCCCAGCTGGGGTACGGTAACATGGCTTTCATCCAGCACGATCAGGGCGTTGTCGGGCAGGTATTCGAACAGGGTTGGCGGGGGATCACCGGGATTGCGGCCAGTCAGATAGCGGGAATAGTTCTCGATACCCGGGCAAAAGCCGGCGGCGTCCATCATCTCCAAATCCAGCATGATGCGCTGTTCCAGGCGCTCCGCCTCCAACAGCATGCCGGTTTGGCGCAGGAATTCCAAACGCTCCACCAGCTCGGCCTTGATGCCCTTCATGGCCTGCTGCAAGGTCGGGCGCGGCGTTACATAATGGCTGTTGGCGTAAACCTTGACCTTTTCGAACGTCGTGGCGCGCTGCCCGGTCAGAGGGTCAAACTCGACGATCTCCTCCAATTCATCGCCGAACAGGACAAAGCGCCAAGCCTGATCCTCCATATGGGCCGGCCATAACTCGACCACGTCGCCGCGCACCCGAAAGGTGCCCCGGCCAAAGAAATTGTCGTTGCGGCGGTATTGCAGATCCACGAAGCCCTTCAGCAGCGCATTTCGGTCCACGGTGGCGCCGACCTTCAGGTCCATGGTCATCTTAGAGTAGGTCTCGACCGAGCCGATGCCGTAAATGCACGAGACCGAGGCCACGATGATGGCATCGTCGCGCTCCAGCAAGGAACGGGTGGCGGAATGGCGCATGCGGTCGATCTGCTGGTTTATGTGCGCCTCTTTCTCGATGTAGGTATCGGTGCGGGGCACATAGGCTTCGGGCTGGTAATAGTCATAGTAGGAAACGAAGTATTCCACCGCGTTGTTGGGGAAAAAGCTCTTCATCTCGCCATACAGCTGCGCGGCGAGGGTTTTGTTGGGCGCCAGCACCAAGGCCGGGCGCTGGGTCCGCTGAATAACCTGCGCCACGGTATACGTCTTGCCTGAGCCGGTGACGCCCAACAGCACCTGGTTCTGCTCACCCGCCTCGACACCCGCCACCAGCTCGGCGATGGCCTGGGGCTGATCGCCCGCCGGTTCGTACTCCGAAACCAGTTCAAAGGCGCGCCCGCCCTCGCCCTTCTCGGGCCGTTCGATCGGCGCGGGCACCCAGGTGGCCTGCTCCGCCTCGGCCAGGGACTGTTCGAAACTGCCCCGGATCTGTTTCATCGATGTATGTGCCATGGGATCAGTATAACCGATTTTGCAGCCACATCGGATAAGGTTAAAGTGATGCCATGATAAAAATGTTGGATCACGATGTCGAAGCCCCTTTAGCCTGGACTGGGGCCGAATTGCCTGACGATGCTGGCCTGATCAGCTTGGGCGGCGACTGCCTGGACGAATTGTACGAGCTGGCCGGGCTGTTGGCCGCCAATCCATTGCCTGTTGTCGCCCTGCGCCCCGACGACTTTGCATTGAAAGCCTGCCGGGCCCTTATGGCGGGGGTGGCGGAGCAGCTGGATCACGGTTGCGGCTTTGCCGTCATCGACCGCCTGCCAATGGAGCGGTTTGAAGGCGACATTGCAAACAAATTGTACTGGCTGCTGGCCGCCATGGTGGCGCGCCCGGTGGCGCAAAGCTGGGACGGCAAAATGCTCTATGACGTGCGCGACCGGGGCAAGCCGCCGGGCAACGGCGTCCGACCGGACATCACCAACGTGGCCCAGAACCTACACACCGACAACAGCTATAACCTGTGCCCGCCGAACTATGTCGCGCTGTTTTGCCGCCAGACCGCCATGAACGGCGGGATCAGCCAGCTGGTCAGCTTTTATGCCGCCCACAACCGTATGCGGGCCGAGGCGCCGGAGCTGCTGACGCGGCTGTACGAGGATTTCACCTTTGACCGGCAGCGCGAACACGCGCCCGATGATGTCATGACCACGGACCATCCCATGTTCGCCTGGGATGGCGCGCGGTTGCTGAGCCGGCTGTCAAAACGCCAGGTGATGGGCGGTTATGCCCTGGCCGGCAGTGCCATGGACAATACCACCACCGCCGCCTTGGAAGCATTCGAAGACATCATGATGGCGCCCGGCATGCGCAAGGAATTCCAGTTCCAGCCCGGCCAGATCCAGATCGTCAACAACCTGACCTGTGGCCACGCGCGCACCGCTTTTACTGATTGGCCTCAAGCGTCCGATCATCCTGACCGCCGCCGCCACTTGGTTCGCCTATGGCTACGCCATCAGGGCCGGGCTTTTTATAACGGTTAGCGCGCAGATACCAAACGGCCAAACAACCGGAATAGCCGAGCGCGGTTGCCAGACCCATTGCAAGGCCCGTCGTCGAACCAAACCGCGCCGTCGCCAGATGCGCCACCAACAGACCAAGGCCAAAGCCGGCGATGGGCAGCACCGCACTGGCCAGGGTCGCTGCCGTGGCCGGGCCGCCGAGGCGTTTCAACAGAACAATTGTCGTGGAGATGAAGACGATCGGCGTAATCGCCAGGATGCCCGAATATTTCGGCCCCAGTGCTTCCGAAGTCAGGGCAACGAAGACCGTTAGCGAACCAACCAGCAGGGCGCGTAGGGGCAGATCGAACCAACGCTGCGGCGCCGGCGCCGCGCCGCCCGGCCGCACCCATTGATGCAGAATAGCCAGGGCAACCACCAGCGCGGCCATATTGAGCAGGCTGGCGTACAGCGGTGACCAGTCGATTTGATGGATCAACGCCGTCGCCACGATCCAGGTCACAATCGCCAGCGCCACGGTCGCGGCCAAGCCGGCCCGCGTCGCGGCAAGGGCCGCGGCAACCAGAAAACAGATGGTCGAGACGTTGGTCGCCAGACTGCTGAGCAAGCCTTGGGAAATAAAATGGGCCGAGGCGTCCATGGCCAAAACCACATAGATCGGCCCGATGGACACGGGCAGCGAGGTAATCAAGGCGCCCCAAAAGGGCCCGGAACGTTCCGCCGCCATGGTCGCTGCAACAACGACGGACGCGGCCAAACTGGCTTTGAGAAATAAGGGCAGGAGGTCAAGCATGGTCGCCTGTCTTATACCAGCCTGCGACGTTGGCGCTACTGCGAATGCCAGGTTCAGTCCGGCAAGGCAAACTCGGCAACGACAGGCGCATGGTATGATGAGGGCGAATGGGCAACATTGGTATAGCCCGCCATCTCGTCGCCCAGAGCCTCGTTATGAGCTTCGAAGCCACGGAAATAGCCGGCCAGGGAGCGCGAGGCCAATACATGATCGAGCATTTGCCGCTTGCCGTGGTGAATGACCGAATAGCGGCGATCCGCCGATAATGAAAGCTCCAACGGGACCAGGCTATGCCCGGCCAGATCACCGCTGCCGGTATCGTCCTCGGCTCCGACGACGATGCGCAGGGGCATTTCATCCAGGCCGGCATTGAAATCGCCGGCGACGCAGATCAACGCCTCGCCATCGCGCGCGAAACAGTCCTCCATGGCCAGGCGTGTTTCCAGCGCCTGGCCGCTTCGTTTCATGGCCGCGAGATAATAGCCCTCGGCCCAACCGGAGACAGTCTTCCAGGCGAATGGATGGCTTTTCTGACCCGGGATGAAGGCCGCCAACGGCGCCCGGTAATGCACATTGAAAAGATCAAGCGCCTGGCCGCCACCGGCATCAAGCCGCGCATAAAGGATAGGCCGATCCCAGGCAACGGGTTGCGGATCGGCGATTGGCGGCTTTGCCGTTATGGGACGAAAGCGCGGCGCTTCCACTAGGTCATTGCGATATTGCCGGGTTTCAAGCACGTTGAAGCGGGACAGAATAACCAGATTATGGACATCCATTGGACCATGGTGCACGCCTTCACTGACCACCCGTTCGAATTGTTGATATGGCGTCCCATCCAACAAGCTATCAAGTGCGCTCAACCGGCGCGGCGCATGGCCACCAGTCGTTTGTCCATTCACTTCCTGCAGGCATAAAACGTCGGCACGAAGCCGCTCAAGCTGTGGCCGCAGAACGGCGATCCGCGCCGCCAAATCGGGCTGTTGCCCCGGTTTGTCGTCCAGGTTCTCCAGATTAAAGCTGGCGATGCGCAGGCGTTCGCTCATGCAGATACCTGCTGCCGGATAAACTCGACGGAATCCTCCGACGACGAACCGGGTCCGAACACCCTGGCCACGCCCCATTCCTTCAGCACCGCCTGATCCTTGCCGCTGATGACGCCGCCGCCGATCACCAGGATATCCTCCAGACCGTGTTTTTTCAGGCTGGCGAACAGGTCTTCGAAGACCGCCATGTGGCCGTGCGAGGACGAGGATATGCCGATCACATTTACGTCCTCCTCGATCGCCATGGCCGCCACTTCATCGGCCAGCAGAAAGGTGGTGAAGATCACTTCAAAGCCTGCATCGCGAAACTTACGGGCGATATAGCGGACCCCACGGTCGTGACCATCGTGGGTTGGTTTGGCGAGTAGTACGCGTACGACTTCCGTCATTTCAAAAATCCCATGGCCCTCTAGGGGCCGTAGTTATAGGGCGCATCCCAACCCAGCTTGGCTTTCATCACGGCCATCATCTCACCCGTGGTGGCGTCCGCCTGCGCCGCCGCGATGGCCGTGCTCATCAACTTGTCCGGGTTGATCGAACCCATGGCGGCGCTGGCGAATTCTCCGACGGCATCGGCAAAGGCTGTCATGGCCGCGTCATAACGGGGCCCGTCACGCCCCGCCCGCAAGGCCTTGACCCGTTCGATGGCCACCCGTTCCACCTCTTCATCGACGGTAAACAGCTCCGGCTCCTCCGCGCTTTCGGTCTTGTAGCGGTTGACGCCGACCACGCCGCGCCTGCCGGCGGTGACGTCGTCGCGCCAACGTTCGGCATTCTCCTCGATCTCCGTGCGGATCCAGCCCTGACGCTGGGCCGCGATGTAGCCGCCCATATCCTCGATCTGCTCGACCAGGGCCAGGGCCGCCTTGGCCATCTGTTCGGTCAGGTTCTCGACGAAATAGGAACCGGCCAGGGGATCGGAGACGGCGGTGATATTGGTTTCCTCCTGAATAACCTGCTGAATACGCAGGGTCAGGGTCGCCGAAGCTTCCGTGGGAATGGCAAGTGCCTCGTCATAGGCCGCGACCTCCATGGCCTGCACACCCGAAAGCGCGGCGCCAAAGGCATGCAGGGTGGTGCGGACCAGGTTCACCAGGGGCTGCTCCGCCGTCAGCATGGCACCGGAGGTATGGGTATGAATGCGCACATGCATGGCACGGGGATCGTTGACGCCAAAGCGTTCCTTCATGGTGGTGGCCCAGATCCGGCGTAGGGCGCGTATTTTCACGATCTCCTCGAAGAAATCATTGCCCTGGGCGATTTGAAAACCAAAGCGCGAGAGCGCCGCCTCCGCATCCACGCCCGCTTCGACGCAGGAGCGCACCAGCTCGATGCCATAGGCCAGCAGCATGCCGGCCTCCTGCACCGCGTTACCGCCAGATTCCTCCAGATCATAACCGACGAAATTGGTGGTGTTCCAACTGGGCATATGTTCGGCGCAATAGCCGATCAGCGCCACCGCCAGCTTGTGCCCCTGTTCGGGCGGAAAGGCCGACATGCCGACAAAGGCGCTCTGGTGAAATAGTTCATGGTGTTGCCGCGAAGATCCTCCGGCGCGACGCCCCGGCGCTGGCCATAGGCGATGTACTGAGCCAGGGCGGGGATCACCTGATAGTCGGTGATATGGACCACGTTCATTTTTGCCAGGTCCATGCCGTCGAACAGCCGCGCCATGTCGGCCACGGAATAAACCGCCATGCCGCACTGGCCGATCCGGCCACGGGCGGCGGGGTCGTCGGGGTCGAGACCTTCATGGGAAACCAGATCGTAGAGCAGATTGTAGAACGACTGGCCGAAATAGCCGGTCATGCCCTGGCCGCTTAAGGCCTCCATGCGGGCCCGGGTATCCTCGGGCAAGCCATAGCCGATGACCGGCTGATTGGCCCAATGCATCAACTGGTACTGGGCCGCCAAATTGCCGCGCGTAAAGGGATATTCGCCCGGCGCGCCAATGTTTTCGAAGGCGATATGCTGCACGTCGGAGGGGAAATAGGCGTTCTTCAAAGGCAGGCCGGACATGGTCTTGGCCCCAGCTGCCCGGCGCGGCGCGGCGTCGGCGAATTTATCAACGATCCTGCCGTATTTCTCATTCCATTTCCGCTCGAGCTGATCAGCCTGTGACAAGGTCTTGGCATCAAACATGGAATATTCCTCAAACAACTTTGAAGTGGGCCCAACACGCCACCACTATGCGCCATCATAGTTTCATGAACGGCAAGAAAATTCAAAACAGCCGCCATAAATGTCCGAATATTAAGCATTGATTTACCATGTTCCTTTAACAATTCAGACATGCGGACTTCGATGTTTTAGCCGGAATGGGAGCTGTATTTCCGTGCGCCATTTTTTGAAGAATACGAGAAATCAACGTCTCCGGATGCTGCCGTTGGCCGCCGCACTGGCTGTTTTATTGTCGGCCTGTATACAAACCTCGGACACCGCGCCTGGCGACGCCGGCATGAGCATGAAGAAAGTGCAGATGGCGGAACAAGCCGATAAGAAGGCCCACAAAAAAGAGGAAAAGGAATTCAAAAAGGAAAAGGCGGAAGAAAAGGCGGAAGACAAAGATTATGCCGCCATGAAGAAAGAATTGGAGAAGGACCGGGCCGAGGCCGCGGCGCACCCGGGGCAGGATAAGCGCGCCTCCAAGCTGTTCGTGGATACGGAATTTCTGGCGGTTAACGAGCGCGTTCATCATCTCTCCGAACGGATGGAAGAGCTCTCGCAACGGGTTCACGAGCTGGCCGTCCGGCTCGAACATACACCCGCGAAAATCGCCGACCTGGAATTGGCCCTGGAAAAGACCGCGGAAAAGCTTGGCATTATTTCCGCCAGGCCCACGGCGTCCGGCAAATCGGGTAAAAAGGCCAACGCCCCCAAGCAGCTAACAGCCGCGCCGAAGAAATCATTTTGGGGCATTCAGATGGGCGCCTACAGAACAAGGGCAGGGGCGGAGGTGTCCTGGGCCGAATTCCTGGCCAACCCCTTGGCGGTTGAACTGACCGAGGCCACTGTCCACTACATCGCCGCCAAGCCGAATAAAAAAGGCCACGTATTTACACTGATCGTCGTCAACGAATACCCAAACCGCAAGTCCGCCAACAAGGCCTGCAACGCGCTCAAGGAAAACGGCCTCGACTGCGTCGCCTACCGCGTCAAACACTAGTACCCGGCGGCCAAATATGGTCCGCTAGTGGCAAGTTCCAGTGTTTGACGCGGATTTGGAGGAGAGGTCGATGGGCGGGACGCGGCTCAGTTTTGGTGAGCGCCTGATTGCCATATTCAAGCAAGAAGGCGTCGAGGCGATATTCTCGCAAGGCGACCTTTCCATGAAGGATATCCAGCTGCATGCCGAGGCCCAAGGCCTGAAGGTCGTCGGGCCCCGGCATGAGGCCTCTGCCGTTTTCATGGCCATGGGCTATCACGCCATGACGGGTAAGGTTCAGGTCGCCATTGGCGCGCCGGGTCCGGGCCAGGGCAATTTGCTGCCCGCCGCCATTACTGCTGCCCAGGAACATATTCCAGTCATTATTCTTGGTGCCCGCCGCCAGCACGCGGTCGATACCGCCGTGCGCCGTGGACGTTGGCTGTACGCCTCTCTGCTGCCCAACTTCAGGGAGGTCTGCAAATTCGCCGCCAAGCTTGAACAGCTTAGCCATCTTGATGAAGTGGTGCAGGAAGCCTTCCGCCAGGCCTTGAGCGGCACGCCGGGGCCGGTTTACATCGAATATGACGCGCAGCTTAACGAGAGAGCAGCTGATTTTCCCGATCTTCCTACCCCCGGACGATACCGCGCAGCGGCGCAACCGGCACCAGCGGCGGCCATTGAAAATGCTCTCCAGATGCTGCGGACGGCACGGGCACCCATATTGCTGGCCGGCGAAGGGGTCCAACGTTCCCGGGCCCAGGGCGCCTTTGCTGAATTGGCGCATCGGCTGAAATGCCCGGTGCTGACGACATTGGGCGGTGCGGGCGCCTTTCCCGAGACCGAGGCACAATGGCTGCGCTATATGGGCAAGGCGGGCGGCGAAGCGATTGCGGCTTCGGATCTGCTGTTGGCGGTCGGAACCTGTTTACCGGAAACCGCCAACTATGGCCGTCTGCAAAACTTCGCAGTCAACGACGAAGGGCGGCAGGTTATCCTGGTCGAACCCGATGCCGCCGCCGTCGGGGTCAACCGCCCCGTCGATCTGGCGCTTATCGGGCAGGTTGATCTGGTGCTGGCGCAATTGCTCGAGGCAGTGGGCGACGGCTCTGCGTTCAAGGAACATGCCGAGCTTGATAAATGGCGAAACGCCTCGAAGGCCGAGGATAAGGCGCTGACCGACAACCTGCCGCGCAGCAACCGTTTACATCCCGGACATTTGATGCTCGAGGCGCGCAGAGCGGTACCCGAGGATGCGGTCATTGTCGTCGATGGCGGGCTGACCATGCTCTACCAATATGCCTTCTTCGAAAAGCGGTCCAGCGAGTTCATTTACACCGCCAACTTTGGTCATCTCGGCTCTGGCATCGGGCTGGCGATTGGGGCACAACTTGCCGCGGGGCGAACACGACCGGTTTGCCTGATCACCGGCGACGGCGCCTTGGGCTTTCATATCATGGATTTCGAAACAGCAGTGCGCCACCGCCTGCCCATCGTCATTGTCCTCAACGATGATCAGGCGCTGGGCGCGGAAATGGCCCAGCACATGCAGCATATTGGCCATGAAATCCAGGTTGCCTTTAGCCCGGTCAACTACGCCGCTATGGCCGAGGCGATGGGCGGGTTTGGCATCCGGGTGGAACGGCGCGAGGACATCGCGGCAGCCATCGAAGATGCATTCGGGCAAGCCGCGGCGCACAACAAACCGGCGATCGTGCAGGTGTCCACCGACCAGGATGCCTCGCACACATATCCGGTGCCCTACGTTGGCGAACTTGCGGGCTGGAAAGAGGCCGATGTTCTGGCGCGGATTTAGGGCGGCTTTGCGATGTGATCGCGAAACGCTCTAGATAGCGCCGCCGTTGACAATTCAACCTCGGTTCGTCAGTTTCTTTATTCTCGATAGATAGGCACTGAATGTATGCTGACTGTCTATCTGACGCCTGCCTGACCATGGGGCGCGGCAGATGTCTTCGTGTACCCGGATAGTTCTTGATCATAACGATACCAAAAGATTGGTGCGATGCCGCTTGCCGATGCAAAACCTCTAGACGAGGATATCGGATTTCAGGAGCTAACGTTTCTGACGACGGATATCGTCGGCAGCGCCGAGCTGCACAGGCGTTATCCAGGGGACATGATGGCGGCGATGGATTTGCATGACGAGATAGTGCATGGTGCGATCCGCCGGGCAGGCGGCGACCCATTCAAACATACTGGCGACGGCGTGTTGGCTGCATTTGAACATGCGGAGGATGCGGTGCGCGCAATCGTCGAGGCTCAATTGGCCATGCGGGAGGCATCCTGGGGCGCCACGGGGCGCCTGCGATTGCGTACGGGCATTCATTTTGGCCCGGCCCGGCCCCGTGGCGGTGACTATTTCGGCCCGGCTTTGTCGGCTGTTAACCGGCTTGAAGGTGCAGCCAATGCCGATCAAATCCTGGTTTCGGAAGCGACCGTCGAGCGCATCCGGGTAAGGGCGGGTGATGCGCCCTTTGGCTTTTCGGAACTGGGCGAGCATCATTTCAAGGGCGTGGACCGTTTTCAGGTCTATCAGGTGCAGGCCGAAGGTTTGCCCAGCGAATTCGCGCCGATCGCGGGCAAGCGCGAAACGGCGAACGGCAACTTGCCGGCGCGGTTGAGTTCGTTCCTTGGCCGCGAGCACGAGATGAACCTGCTGGGTCGGATGGCGGAGACCTCGCGGATCGTGACGCTTGTGGGTCCTGGCGGCATCGGCAAAACGCGGGCCGCGCTGGAGCTGGTACGATCGCTGGAACCGGGTTTTCCGGGCGGCGCATGGTTTCTAAATCTCGCCTCGCTTGAGCGCGAAACGGATCTATGGCCGGTAATCGCATCATCGCTCGAGATCAGCCCGGTACCAGGTGCGAACAGGCGCCAACAGGTGATGCACCGGCTGCACGATGCCAGGACCATTCTATTAATCGACAATTGCGAACATGTTCTGGGCGAAGTCGCCGACTTGGTATCGGATCTTTGCGCGGCCTGCCGGGAATTATCCGTGGTTGCGACCAGCCGCCAGGTACTGGGGATCGACGGCGAGACGCTATACGAAATTCCTCCACTTGAACCGCCGTCCGGGGAAGATCCCGGCCAGAGCACCGCCGTGCGGCTGTTTGTCGAACGCGCCAAGTTGGTCCGCCATGACTTTGCGCCCAAAGACGACGAGCTTGTCACCATCCGCACCATATGCCGGAACCTGGACTATATCCCGCTGGCGATCGAGATTGCGGCGGGTCAACTGCGCCGGTTTCCACTGGAACGAATTGCCCAGGATTCGGAAAATCCGCTGAACCTGACACCCAGCAAGGCACAGCGGCGCGGTGCGCGGCAGCAAACCCTGCGGCGCACACTGGAATGGTCCTACGATCTGATTAATCCCGCCAGCCAGACCGTGTTGCAAGACCTATCCGTATTTTCCAGTCCGTTTCACGAGGAGCAGGCGCTGGAGGTGTGCGCGGCGGAGCTGCCGGACGAGGTGGAAATTCTTGATGGCATGGATGAGCTGATTGACGCCTCGCTGTTGGCGACACGCGTTGATGGCGAACGCCGGATGTTGATGCTGCGCACGGTCCAGGCGTTCGGCCGGGACATATTGCAAGAAGCGGGAACACTGACTGAAATCGAAAAGCGTCACGGCGAGGTTTTCGCGGCGCGGAGCATTGCGCGGAGCCAGCAATTCATCAGCAATGAACAACTGGCGGCGACGAGCGCCATTCAAGACGATTTGCCCAATTTCCGGGCCGCATTCGAAAGGGCGTTACCGCGCGATCTGGATTTGGCGGCGCGGCTGACACTGCCGCTGTTGGTCTACACCTACCTGCATCGTCAATCCGAAATAGCGGGCTGGCCCACGCGGATCATGTCGCAACCCGGCGCCGAAGATTTGCCGGGAAGCCCGCTGCTTCTGGCCGGCTGCGCGGCGCATGCCTTTCACGAACTGGGTGATACGGCGCTGGCCCGAGAGTGCATCGAACGCGGCTTTGCGCTGGAAGCGGCCGGGCGCGACAGCAGCCGAGGTTGGCTGGCACATATCGCGGGGATGGTCGCGTTCTGGCTGCGCGAAACGGATAAATTCAGGTTATACCACAGCCGCGCCATAACAGATGCGCGTGCGCATAATGACTTGGCCTGCCAGGTGTTTGATCTAAGCCTTGCAACCTTTGTCGAAGCACGCACGCGCAATGGCGATCGCGCCCATGAATTGATGGCAAATCTGGATGAATTGAGCCAGGTGCTGCGGCAACCTTCGATGATCGGCTATGTCCATTTTGCCCGCGGTGGTCTAGCCAGCATGGACGATTTTGATCTGGCCCTGAAGGAACTGCGGCTGGCCGTCGAATGGGCCGAAATTGGCGGTGACCATTTGGGCGCTCAACGTACCAACCGCATCATATCGGACATCAGGGCCATGTTGGTTGAACCGCGAGAGGCGCTCAAGATCGAGATCGAGACGCTGATCGAGTTACCGGAACATGGCGCGACAATATACAACTGGACCGCCATCAGCCGTTTGATCGCACCCCTGGCAAAACTCAAAGCAGACGAACAGTTGGCCGTGATATCAGGTGCCTTGCAGGACGCCCCGATCAGCCTGGGCAGCTCGGCACGGCGCTTTATAGAAATCGCCCGGGACCGTTTCGGACACGCGGCATTCGACGCGGCGGCGGAACAGGGAAAGCAATTCGACCAAGCAAAGGCACGAACATACGCTATCGACACGATTGGCTCTCGTATGTAACAGTAATAATTAGTTCACCCAGTTTTGTAATCCGCGTGCTTGGGGAAAATGTGCGGCATTGACAGGGGACTGCTGGATGACTGATAGCGTAAATACGTCCGTAACAGACAAACAGATCGTCGAGGCGATCCTTGCGGATTCTCCCGACCACGCGCCAGGAACAAGGCCGATACATGCGATTGGCATTGCCTGCGAAGGTTATTTTTCGCCATTGGAGGCGGCGCCTAATTACTGTATCGCGCCACAGTGTCTGACGTCAGCGCCCCTGGGACATATTGAGGGGTTTTCATAAGGGAGGATTTCTGGCTCATCGTAGTGACCGAAGGGAACGAAGATGAGGCAGAAATCCATGAGTAAGAAAGACTCGGCCGAGAAAGCGATCCGGAATATCCGTCGCAAGACGCGCAGGCTTTATTCGTCGGAAGAGAAAATACGTATCGTACTTGAAGGTCTGCGTGGCGAGGAGAGTATTGCCACGCTGTGCCGTCGCGAGGGCATCGCGGATAGCCTGTATTACAGTTGGTCGAAGGAGTTTCTGGAAGCAGGCAAGAAGCGCCTGGCCGGCGATACGGCACGCCAGGCCACCTCCAATGAGGTGAAATCGCTTCGTGCCGAGGCGCGTGATCTGAAGGAGGCTCTGGCCGAGCAGATGTTGGAGAACCGGCTGCTCAAAAAAAGCATGATCGGGCATGGGGGCGACCAAGAATGAGGTATCCCGCATCTGAAAAGCTCGAAATCATCCGCCTGGTGGAGCATTCCCATCGGGGCGTTAGGTGGACCCTGGACAAACTGGGAATCCCGAAGACGACATTTTACCGGTGGTACGACCGATATCTGGCCTTTGGCGAGGCCGCCCTCAAGGATCGCAACAGCAATCCTGGTCGGGTGTGGAACAGGATCCCGGACGCTGTCCGCCAGGAGATCATTGATCTTGCCCTGGAGGAAACCCAGCTCTCGCCCCGGGAACTGGCCGTCAGGTTCACGGACACCAGGGGCTACTTCGTCTCGGAAGCCTCGGTTTACCGGCTTCTCAAGGTCCAGGACCTGATTACAAGCCCGGCCTTTGTAGTCATCAAGGCGGCCGATGAATTTACCGACAAGACGACGGCACCGAACCAGCTTTGGCAAACCGACTTCACCTACCTCAAGGTTATTGGCTGGGGATGGTTTTATCTCTCGACCATTCTCGACGACTATTCCCGCTACATCATTGCCTGGAAGCTCTGCACCAACATGAAGGCGGATGACGTGACGGCAACACTGGCGTTGGCGTTGGAGGCGTCAGGCTGCAATCGTGCCAATGTTGTTCACAAGCCTCGCCTGCTCAGCGACAATGGCTCGTCCTATGTCTCCGGCGACCTGGCCGAATGGCTCGAGGACCAAGGTATGGGCCACGTCCGTGGCGCACCCTATCACCCGCAGACCCAGGGCAAGATCGAGCGTTGGCATCAAACCCTGAAGAACCGCATCCTGCTGGAGAACTATTATCTGCCAGGCGATCTCGAAAACCAGATCGGCGCCTTCGTCGATCATTACAACAACCGGCGTTACCATGAGAGCATTGGTAACGTCACACCCGCCGACGCTTACTACGGGCGTCATACCGCCATCATCAAAAGGAGAGAAAAGATCAAGAAACTGACCATCCAAAAACGCCGCTTGAACCATCAACGACAAGCGGCATAACATCAAACCTAGATGAGCCAGATCCTCCCATTGGAAACAGGATCACATGTCCCAAATGTTTTGATGACGGACAGCGCTCGAATATCAAAAGGCTGCCGCCGGGCGCCAATGCATCAACCGCACGGGCCAGCATGGTGGAGGCCTCGTCCTCGGGCCAGTCGTGCAGGAATGATTTGAAGCTGACCAGATCGAAGCCTTCAGGCAATACACCGGTACGCGCATCGCCCTTGTGGAATGTGATCCGTCCGGCTTCCGGTTCCCGGCTTACATTATCCCGGCCCACCGCGCAGACAACCGGCAGATCAAACACCGATGCTTCGATGGCGGCATGCGCCTTGCACACACGCAGGACAAACTCACCGCTGTTACCGCCGATATCCAGCATCCTGTGGTGCGCCGCGAAATCGTAATGTTCAAGGCACGCCAGGGCTTCATATCTGGTTAAACCGGTGGTGAAGCGCATCCAGCTCGCCGTTATCCGATAGTTTTCCGCCGTCTCCTCCATGGCCAGGTCATAACGGAACATCTCGAACACCTTGGAGCGGGCCATGAACTCACCGGGCCGGGCTAGCAATTCGGTAAACAAGTCGTGGCAATCGACCAGAACGGCAGCGGCAAAATCCAGTCGTGTCTCGAGCAGGTCGCGATATTGCAATGCCTGAGCGAAATCGGGCGTGAGCCGAATTTCACCGCCCACCTCGGCCAATACCTGGTTGGCGGTCAGCAGACCAAGCAGCAGATCGAAACCGCGCGGTTCCATCTCCAACCCCGCCGCCAGTGTGATCTTTGCCATTGATCCGCCGCCCCAAAGGCGGTCGATCAGCCCCAGTTCCAGTGCACTTGCCAGCGCCCGCGCATCGACCAAGGTCTTAAGGAAATCATCTACACATAGAAACGGATACTGGTCCTTGGGTGCGGCCTTATTCACGCCCGGATCTCCCTGGTGCCTGCCAGCGGTCAAACCCGCTAGCTCATGGCGGACAGATTGGCTATCAGCGCCTTATTGGCCGTGCGAATTTCCTCGCCGACCCTATCAGCCATGCCACGATCGGCGGCACAAGCATCCATGGCCGCTTCCGTCGAGCGTTCAACACCCTTTTTCAAGGCTTTGGAGATGACCTGCTCAATCGCGCGGGCAACCTTATCGCCTTGCGCGCCACTGGGGCGGACACCAAGAATACCGAATATCTCCTCGGTCGCTTGATGGGCCCGGCTATTCAAATTCTTGCTCATTCGGTTTTGCCTCGCGCGTTGCGGCGTCTAATTTAATGCTTTGGATTTTGGTTCCACGTCAGCTTCGTGTGCATGTTTTACACGTTGTTACCAAGAATTATTCTAACAGTTTCATTTTCCCACAATAATTCGGCCTGCGTCCATCATCAATATCCTGTGGCATCGACGGGCCGCCAATCGCAGGCAGGCAGTTTATCTATCTAAGCCTAAGTTCCTGATAACCCTTGGCCGCAACTTCGTCGCACCATTCGCGGTACTCCGGCGCGGTGCCGCTGTAGCGGACGAGCGTCCGGGTTTGCTTACCTTCCACGTTCATGTTCACCCCGGTCATCCAAGAGTCGATTTCGTTGGACAACAGGCCCTGGGCTTTTTGTCTGACGAAGCCGGTCCATTCTTCCACCGCCTCCGGCCGGGCGGCCGCCACGGTCAGCTCCTGGCCGTCCATGTGACCGATCAGATCCCGCACCCATTCGACATTATATTCGATACTGCGAGGGTTGTTGCCAAGGGCGGCATGCGGCCCCATTACCATGAACATATTGGGGAAGCCCTCAACCATCACGCCGACAAAGGATGTCGGCCCGCCCTGCCATGCCTGTTTCAACTTGCGCCCGCCGCTGCCCGAAATATCGATGCGGTCGAAACTGCCCGTGACGGCATCAAAACCGGTCGCGTAGATGATGATGTCGAATTCATAATCAGCCCCGCTGGTCCTGATGCCGGCCTGGGTGATGCGTTCGATCGGCGTCTCCAGCATGCTGATCAGTTCCACGTTCGGCCGGTTGTAGACTTCGTAATAATGGGTCTCCTGGGGTACCCGGCGGGTGCCGAAGCCGTGATCCTTCGGGATCAACAGTTCAGCGGTCTGCGGATCATCCACCCGCCCACGAATCTTGTCAGCGACAAAATCGGAAATCAGTTTGTTCGCCTTCGGGTCCGTCAGCATATCGCGGAAATTACCCTGCCAGATGCCAAAGCCGGGGCCGGCATAAAGCTCTTCCCAAAAGGCATTGCGCACTTCCTCGGTCACTTCGAATGTGCCGCGCGGATCAACCGTATGGACAAAGCAGGCGGCGGTCTCGCGGCAGCGCTGGAACAGTTCCGGGTAGCCTGCCCGGATTTCTTCCATCTCCGCCCTGTCGATTTTCCGGTTGTGCAGGGGCGTACACCAGTTGGGCCGGCGCTGGAAGACGGTCAGATGTTCGGCTGTCTTGGAGACTTCCTGAATGGCCTGAACGCCGCTGGCCCCGGTACCGATGACCGCGACCCTTTTGCCCTCGAAGCTGACGGTTTCCTTGGGCCACAGCCCGGTATGAAAGGACTGGCCCTGGAAATCCGGCACGCCTTCAAAGCGCGGCATGGTCGGCGCCGACAATGGCCCCAGCGCGGTAACCATGAAGCGCGCGCTATGCCGGCTGCCATCGTCCAAAACGATGCTCCAGAAACAATTTTCGTCGTCATATGTAGCGGAATTGACACGGCTGGAAAACTGGATGTCCCGGCGCAGATCGAATTTGTCGGCGACATAATTAAGGTAGCGCTCAATCTCCGGCTGTGATGAGAAATGCTCGCTCCAATCCCATTCATCAAGCAGTTCCTGGGAGAAGGAATAGCCGTAGGAATAACTCTCGGAATCAAAGCGGGCGCCGGGATAGCGGTTCCAATACCAGGTGCCGCCAACGCCGGTACCGGCCTCGAACACACGCACGCGCATACCCAGTTCGCGCAATCGATAAATCAGGTACATGCCCGACATGCCAGCCCCGATCACGATAACATCGTGGTCGAGCATTGGCGCCGTCGGTGTTTGCCGGTCCGTATCGCTGGATATGCTCATTTACTGCCTTTGTCCCCTTTGTCCCGACATGCGTTCGCTTGACCGCGCGCAGCCGCTTTTCCATAGCATAGCGGGGCAATGGACCAATGTCAGTTCCCGCGAAACAAGCTTCCGCAATAGACCATCACAGGATGCACGCGGTCGCACCGCATAGGCGGGGTTTTCCCATCTTGGCAAGAGAGGGTATGCTGGCTGTTACCATTCGCTATGACGGAACCTGTTCCATGGCAAGGCGCCGCTGGTTTTATATGTCCGCCACAACTTTTGAAGAAGCGAGGACGGCGTGTGAAGAATTGCAGACATCACACGGTATTGGCCAAGAACTGCGGATAATCTGGAACAACGAACATACCGCCTGCCTGGTCTGTCTTGATGGTGCGTCCAAGGATTGGCGCAGGCCGCATCGTTGGATTGATGATTGCGTGGAAGTACATTGCCGCACGACTTATCCGGGCCTGTCCCAAATTGCAGTTAGCGGCGGTTGGCAACAGCCCATGACGGATCCGGAAGCCAGTGTTGAGGGCGACGAGACATTTTGGGACGAAGAAAACTGGCGTTGACCCTTGGCATGTTTCGGCCCGAACAAAATGGCCCGAATAAAATTCCCCAAACAAAATTGCCCAAACAAAATTGCATGGTGCGCGCTTCCCGGCGGCGTTAAACTTCAAGCAAGCTTGCCAAACGGGGAATGTGGGCTGAAAAAATCCCGCGCCGGGATTGCAACACGAAGGGAAAGAGATGAGCCTGCATAAGCGCGTTTTGATCGCCAACCGTGGCGAAATAGCCATCCGTATTGCCAAGGCCGCAAAAGCATTAGGCATGGAATCCGTCGCGGTGCATGCACCGGTCGACGCATTGTCCCTGCACACGCGGATGACGACCCAGGCACAGGCAATCGGCCAGGACGGCAGCCAAGATGCCGTGGCCGCCTATCTGGATGGCGCCGCGCTAATCAAGATTGCCAAGGAAATGCACTGCGACTGTATTCATCCCGGCTATGGCTTTCTATCCGAGAACGCCAACTTCGCGACCATGTGCGCAGCCGAGGATATCGCCTTCATCGGGCCTTCGGCCTCCGCCTTGCAGCTGTTTGGCGACAAGGTCACGGCCCGTGCGCTGGCACAATCCTGCGGCATACCCGTCGTCGCGGGCAGCACGGCGGCGCTCAATTCCAGCAGTGAAGCGCGGGAAATCGCCCATGGCATCGGCTATCCCGTGATGTTGAAGGCGGCCGCGGGCGGCGGCGGCCGGGGCATGCGCGCGGTGGCCTCGGACGATGAATTGGCGGATGCTTTTGAACGCTGCCAAAGCGAGGCGGCGGCGGCCTTCGGCGATGGCTCGATCTTCATCGAAAAGCTGGTTCTGCGGCCCCGCCACATCGAAGTGCAAATTCTGGCCGACACAAAGGGCCAAACGGTTCATCTGCACGAGCGTGATTGCTCGGTACAGATCCGCAATCAAAAAGTCATAGAGATCGCGCCCGCCGCTGGCCTCGACCCCACACTCAGGCAAAACATGCACGATGATGCGATCAAGCTCGCCAAGGCGGCCGACTACGTCAATGCCGGCACTGTCGAGTTTCTGGTCTCGCCGGAGAGCGGTGATTACTATTTCATTGAATGCAACCCACGCATCCAGGTAGAGCACACGGTGACCGAACAAGTCACCGGTATCGACCTAGTGGAAGCGCAATTCCACATCGCGGGAGGTGCTTCGTTGGCATCCCTGGGCCTGGCGGACCAGGCGGCGGTGGGCGCGGCCAGGGGATATGCGGTTCAAGCCCGTGTCGTGGCCCAAGGCAGCGGCACCATCAGTGGCTACAAGGAACCATCTGGCCCCGGCATCCGCGTCGATGCTTGCGGCTATCTCGGCTATACGCCGCCGCCTCAGTTTGACCCGCTGCTGGCCAAGCTCATATGCACGGCCAGCTCCGGCGGCACGCTGGTGGCGGCTGTAGAGCGGACCCTGGCCGCCTTGGACGAATTCCACATCGGCGGGCTGCCGACCAACCTGGCGCAGCTACGCGCTATTCTGGAAAAGCCGGAGGTGGGCGGCGGCAATGCCAGGACCTCGCTGATGGCCGAGCACCCGGAACTCTCGGATATCGCCGGGCGTCAAACGGGAGGCGAAGCGGTCAGCTTTCTCGAACAACAAGCAGCCACGCTTATTACACCGGGCGCCGGACAGGTACGGGCACAGTTCGAATCCAACCTGCCGCCGTTGGCGATCGCCGACAATGCAACGGGCCTCGAATGTCCCATGGCCGGCAGCATCCTGGAGTTGTCGCTGCTTGAAGGCGCGCGCGTCAATGCTGGAGATACGCTGCTCGTCATCAGCGCCATGAAGATGGAGGCCGCGGTCGCCGCACCTTGTTCCGGCACCATAACGGCGGTGCAAACCGTGCGCGAGGGTGACAATGTGGTCGCGGGACAGATTGTTGCCGAGATCACGCCGGATGCGGGCGATGCGGAACGCGACCTGGCCGAACAGGATATCAACGAGACCTGGACGCCGGTGCTCGAAGAAGTCAAAACCTTGCAACAACTGGCGCATGACCGCCTGGCCCCCGGTTCCGAGGAACCAGGTGTTGTCAGGCAACGCTCCCGCGATAAATTGACCTGCCGGGAACGCATCACCTTGCTTTTAGATGAGGATTCATTCCGCGAGGTCGGCAGCCTGGCCGGTTTCGCCACCTATGACGAGGACGGCAATGTCGCCGCGTTCACGCCCGCCAACCATGTGGGCGGCTGGGGCAGTATCGCCGGCCGCACGGCGATTGTCTGCGCCGATGATTTCACCTCGCGCGGCGGCCATGCGGACGGTGCCATCGGCTCCAAAAGCCGTTATCTGGATCAATTGTCGCTGGAGCTGAATGCGCCATCGATCAGACTGCTTGATGGTTCGTCAGGGGGCGGCAGCGTCGCTACCATGGTGCCGCAACAACAGCAATCCGGTGCCAGTGACGCCCAGGAAAGCAGCGGCGCCATCAAGGCGGGCCGCCCAAGGGTAACAGGCGGGGGTGGTTCATTCCTGCCTGGCGAGTTGGGCAGTGCTGTCTATACCGAACAACTATCCACGGTGCCCGTCGTCAATATGCTGCTGGGCAGCGTCGTGGGTATCGGCGCGGCGAAAGCCGTCCTAGGGCATTTTTCCGTCATGGTCCGCGACATCTCACAGCTTTTTGTCGCCGGGCCGCCGGTCGTCAGCCATGCCATGGGATATGACATCACCAAGGAAGAACTTGGCGACTGGCGCATCCACTGCACCAACGGTTCCGTCGACAACCTGGCGGAGAGCGAGGACGAGGCGGTCGCGATAACCCGCCGGTTCCTGTCCTACCTGCCGTCCAGTGCCTATGAGACACCGCCGGTTCTGCCGCCTAACCCGGACGATCCCCATGACCGGCGCGAGGAGGAGCTATTCAGCCTCATTCCGCGCAGCCGCACATCGACCTTTGATATGCGCAAGGCAATCCGATTGCTGGCTGACAAGGATTCGTTTTTCGAGATCGGGTCACTTTGGGGCACCGATCAGATCACCGGCTTCGTCCGCTTCAACGGGCACCCGCTTGGTGTCATTGCCTCCGATAGCCGGCACGTCAACGGCGGCGCCTTGACGGCGGACGGTTGCGACAAACTGCGGCGCCATATCGACCTGTGCGATGTCTTCCACATCCCGATCCTCAACCTAGTCGACAACCCGGGCTTCGCGGTGGGCCTTGAGCACGAGATCGCCGGCACCATCCGCAAGGGTGGTGAGTGGATGGTGGCATTTGCGCAAATCAAGGTGCCTATTTTTACGGTCATCGCCAGGCGCAGCTTTGGCGTCGCGGGCAACAACTATGCCACGCCCCTGGCCAGGCCTTCCATCCGGGTCGCCTGGCCGGCGGCAGATACGGGCGGTATTCCACCAGAAGGCGGCATCGAAGCCGCCTACAAGCGCCAGTTGGCGGAGGCAGAGGACCCGGTCGCACTACGGGCGGAAATCAACGCCCGTATCGAAAGCGCACGCGGCCCCGTCGGCCCCCTTAATAAATTTCAGATCGAAGAGATGGTGGATCCGAGGGATACCCGCCGCTTGATCTGTGAGTGGGTGGGAACCGCCTATCAAATAATCGCGCAGCCCGGCCGGCTTGGCCCCCGCGCATTACAATTCAGACCTTGATTGGAGCTCGACAAATGAATGAAGCAACAGCTTACGTGCCGGACAAGGTCTGGCAATGGGACAAAGAGAACGGCGGCAAGTTTGCCAACATCAATCGCCCCATCGCTGGCTCGACCCATGACAAGGAATTACCTGTCGGCAAACATCCCATGCAATTGTATTCCCTCGGCACGCCCAACGGTGTGAAAGTCACCATATTACTGGAAGAGCTGCTGGCGCTTGGACATAGTGGTGCCGAATACGATGCCTGGCTGATCAAGATCGGCGATGGCGATCAATTCGGCAGCGGCTTTGTCGAGGCGAACCCTAATTCCAAGATCCCCGCATTGATGGATCATAGCGGGGCAAAGCCGGTTCGGGTTTTTGAATCCGGCGCCATTCTGTTGCACCTGGCGGAAAAATTTGACGCGCTTTTACCCGACGACCCCGGCAAACGGCCTGAGTGCCTGTCCTGGCTGTTTTGGCAAATGGGCAGCGCGCCGTATCTGGGCGGCGGCTTTGGCCATTTTTACGCCTATGCGCCGTTCAAGATCGAATACAGCATCAACCGCTATGCCATGGAAGTGAAACGCCAATTGGATGTGCTCGACCGTCATCTGGCGGACAATCAGTATATGTGCGGTGACGACTACACCATCGCCGACATTGCCATCTGGCCATGGTACGGCGCCGTCGTTTTGAACAGGGTTTATGGTGCGGCGGAATATCTTGATGCCGGGTCTTATAAACATCTTGGCAGATGGACGCGGGAAATTGATGAGCGGAAGGCCGTAAAACGCGGACGCATGGTCAACCGGACATCAGGCCCGCTTGAAGAGCAGCTGCGTGAGCGCCATGACGCCGCCGACTTCGAGACCAAGACCCAGGACAAAATCGAGGCATCGAAGAGTTAGCGTAATTCCTTACGACCAGGGCGTTTCATTGACGGCGTTGCGGGCGGAGATGCGTCCGAAAACCAGGCATTCTCCGATATTTCCCGTGCCCTGATAGAGATGGCTGTAAATCGAGCCAAGCTCGCCGGCACTGTAGAGGCGGGGAATAGCGGCGCCGTCAGGGCGGAGAACCCGCGCTTTTTCATTGCGTTGCGGGCCGCCTTGGGTATTGAGCATCGAGGGTGACATTTCGATGGCATAATACGGCCCCTCGTCGAATGGCGTCAGCATCAAGGCCCGGTGAAAGTCATCATCCACCCCAGCCTCGGCCTGTATATTCCAGCGGTCCACGGTTAAACGCAACTGTTCGGGGTCGAGGCCGATGGACTGGGCGAGACCGGCCAATGTGTCCGCCGTCTTGATCCAGCCTTGCCGCAATTCGGCGCTGTTGTCCTCGCTCCAATCATAACGTTCGATGATCTGCGTCCAGCCATGGCTGGGTGTCTTGTCATAGAGCGGTCCCGAGGTCATCAGCTTCTGGTCGAACAACATATACATCGGGCATGGCGTTGATAACGCCTGCCAGGTCCCATTCGCGGGCACCTTGCCGTGCCGGGTCTTGAATTTCTCGTCCGCGAAACGCCTCCCATCAGGGCCCACGACAATCATGCCGCCCGGCACGCTCTTAGCGAAATGCAGTGCCTGCATGGAAAACGTGGTGGGAAACTCCGGTACCTTGAGCGCCATGGACGGACCGGCAAAGTTGTTCATATGCCAAAGCTTGGCACCGACCGCCAAGGCCATGGAAATGCCGTCGCCTTCGTTATACGGGCTGCCGGAAGTGTAGCAATAGGGTACGCCGGAGAGATAATTGCGGATCATCTCCTGGTTATTCTCGAAGCCGCCACAAGTCAGCACGACCGCTTTGCGGGCCTTGACGAATATGGCGTTGCCGCCCTGTTGGGCGCGCACGCCCAGAATTTCGCCGCTCGCGCCATCCTGGATCAGCTCGCGGCCCGGCGTTTCATAACAGACCTTGATCGGGCGCTCCTTGACGAGGCTCTCGAACCGGTTCCAGGTATGGGAATAGCCATAGGTCGGTCCGTCGTGGAATTTATGGACGCAGTCCGCACCGGGCAGATCAGGGAACTCGATCCCAACCGGTTGGTGCTGGTGCTCCTGAGGGTCGCAGCCCAAGCTGCGCAGCCAGTCGTTGTTCAAACACATTTCCTCTGCCCAGACGCGAACCATTTCGTCGGGGACCGTGTAGGGGCCGCATAGGGCTTTTAGGTAAGTCGCCGCACTTTCCGCCGACGAGGTGTTGAGATATCCCTGACCGGCGACGCGGGTATTGCCGCCTTCCTGGCCCTCGGGTGCTTTCTCCAGTATCAACACTTCCGCGCCCAGCTCAAACGCGGTAACGGCGGCGGCAACGCCCGCCGCGCCAAAGCCGACAACAACAATGTCAGCCGCCATATCCCACTTTTCAGGTATCACGATGCGCTACTCCTACAGAATTCCCCGTTCCTTCAATTCAGCCAGGGCCGCCGCATCCAGATCTAGCAGACGGCCATAGACTTCCTCGTTGTGATGACCAAGTTTTGCCCCGCCCTCGAGCTGAGGCAGCGGACCGGAGGAAAAGGTCACGGGAAAGCCAGCAACAATGCCCCGTTCCACGGGCTCGTCGGAATCCTGACGGTACATGGGCTTCAAGGTGCCCCGGTCGCGGAAGTGTTCATCCTGCATCACCTCCGGCAAGGTTCGAACGCGGGCAATGGGGATATTGGCACCTGCCAATAAGGCAATTCCATCCTTGCAGTTAAATTTGCCAAGGCGATCCTGGATAACCTGCCGTAGCTCCTCCACATGCCTCTCCCGGTCATCGACCGTCGCATAACGGGGGTTCGCCAATAATTCATCCGCGCCCAGTGCCTTGCACAAATTCTGCCAACGCACCAGACCGCCGAGGGTAATGATCACATCGCCATCGCTGAGGCGATAAAGCCCGGTAAGGCCCTGGCGGCTGTCGTTGCCGGCGCGGACCGGTTGACCATCGTGAAGGGCGTCTTCCATGGGCTCCATGAACATCAGCGTCGCCAAGGTATCGATCATCGAGGCGTCGAGATATTGGCCTTCACCTGTTTTTTCCTTGTGACGCAGTGCACCCAGGATCGAATAGGCGGCATAAAGCGGCGTCACCAAGTCGCCAACAAAGACGCCAACCCGTGTTGGCGGACCGTCGGCGGCACCGTTCATATCCATAATACCGGACATCGCCTGGATCTGATGGTCATGGGCAGGCAGGTCCTTGTAAGGCCCAGTTTGGCCGTAGCCGGCAATGGAGCAATAAACGATACCCGGATTGACCTTGACGACATCGGCGTAACCAAGGCCAAGGCGCGTCATGGATCCTGGCGAGAGATTTTCCACCACCACATCGGCGCCCTTTGCCAGCTCCAGAAACATCCGTTTGCCCTCCGGGTCCTTCAAATTCAGGGTAATGCTTTTCACCCCTTCCGATCGCTTCAGGAAACGGATCGAGAGATCTTCTTCGGTCTCCCGCCCAAGGCTTCTGCCGTTGGGTCCCGTAAAAGGCCCGATTTCACGGATCGGATCACCGCTGCCCGGCATCTCAATCTTGATGACCTCGGCGCCAAAGCGCGCCAGGGTCATACTCAGAAAAGGACCGGCAAGAAAAACCGTGACCGAGAGGACCCGGATATCGTCAAGGGGTTTCATGAGGTGTCCTTTGGCTTGCAACGGTTTCTATTTATGACAGGACACTAAACGCCCTTGAATTTCGGCTTCCTTTTCTCGACGAAGGCGGCGCGGGCCTCCTTGGCATCGTCCGAGCTTTGCAGGATACCGCCGGCGTTCGAGGTCAACACCATCGTGGTCTCGAGTGTTGAATCGAGCGCGGCGCGCATGATCCGCTTGGAGGTCCATTGCACCAGGGGCGGTATGGCGATGATCCTATCGCAAAGTTCCCGTGTCGTCGTTTCAAGCTCTTCGGAAGCAACCAGATGGTTCAGCATGCCCCACTCGTAGGCGCGCTCGGCCGATAGCGAGCCGGTGTAGACAAATTCCAGGGCCCGGCCCAATCCGACCATTTTCGGCAGATAATAGCTGCCGCCGTTTTCAATGATCTGGCCGGCTTGCTGGTAGCCGATGAAACGGGTGTTTTCGCAGCCAACGCGAATATCGCAGTGCAATGCCATGTCCATGCCGGAGCCGACGGCGGCGCCATTGACCATGGCAATGGTGGGTTTGCGGATGATGGAGATATCCCGGTGCAGCTTGGTAAAGCCGTGATAGAAGTGCTGGCGGGCGGCATCCGGCCCTTCATGAGCGCCGCGCGCGCCGGAGAAGTCGGGGCCGATTTCATCTTCCGCCGGCCGGCTCTTAAGATCGGCGCCGGAACAGAAACCCCGGCCGACACCGGTCAGCACGATCGCGCGCACATCCGGATCATCGTCGCCGGCGCGCATATACTCGCCAACCTTGGCGACCGTGCCCATCTCCTCCGCCGTGCCGTAGAGCGCGTTCATTTTTTCCGGCCGGTTGAACTTGATCCAGAGGATGCCGTTATCCTCCTTCTCATAAAGCAGATAGTCGACGAGCTCGGGTCCCATATCGATTTCCTCCATTTAGGCGGTTAATTGCCCTGAACCTGTTCTGTTCGTGGTGCATTCGCGTCGACCACGTGTTCCTGATAGGCAGGACGGGCAAGCAAGCGTTCGTAATAGGCTTCTAAATTCGTATGCGGGGGCCGGTTCGGCGTCCATTGCATCCAGCGATGAGTGACCGAACCCGCCGGGATGTCACCCATGGTCAGTTGTGAGCCACCCACATAGTCGTTATCCGCCAGATGGGCGTCGAGAATATCGAACCAGGGAGCGGCCTTCTCCGCCGCCGCCTCAATCGCCGTCTTGCTACGGTCCGCTGGCGGCAGACGGAAATAGTGGTCCAAGTAGACTGGGTTGAAAACCGCCTGATTGAGCGAGCTCCAATCCATCCATTTGTCGGACGAGGCTCGTTCCCGTAAGTCTTCGGGACAAAGGTTGCCCATGCTGTGTTTAGCGCACAGATAACGCACCACGGCGCCGGACTCCCACAGGGTGAAGCCGTCCTCTTCTTCGAGCGTGGGCAGACGGCCATTGGGATTTTTCCGCCGGTATTCCGGATCATCGTTGCCGCCAAATGGCCCGCCCCAATCTATCCGCTCGCACTCGATCCCAAGTTCCCCAATACACCACATCGCCTTGATGACGTTCGAGCCATCCTTGCGGCCCCAAATTTTCAGCATGATCCATTCTCTCCTGTTATCGCGTTATGCCCCATGGAGCGCCCTTTATGAGCTGCCGAAACTAAGCAGATTCTCGACAGGTTTGTAGAGCTCCTCCAGATACGTGATGTCATCCTCCGCCAATCTGATCTCGGTGGCCGCTACCAATTGCTCGAGCTGGCTGACCTTGGAGACCCCCACCACGGGAGCCGTAATTTCAGGCTTGCTCAAAAGCCAGGCAACGGCGATTTGGGCCGGCGTATGGCCAAGCTTTTCCGCCACCTCGATCACCCGGTCGGCAATCTGGAAATCCATTTCGCCGCGATAAAGCCCTTCCGTGCGCTTGCGGTCCGCGCCTTGGGAGCGCGCCGTGCTGCCGCCATCCAGACTACCCTTATAGCTGCCCGTCAGGATGCCGCGCGCCAAGGGTGACCAGGGCGTTAGCGCCACGCCTGTATTGGCGCAATACGGGTTCATCTCGCGCTCTTCTTCGCGGTAGATCAGATTGTAATGGTTCTGCATGGAGATAAAGCGTGTCCAGCCGTTGCGTTCCGCCGTCATCTGCAACTCTGCAAACTGCCAGGCGAACATCGAGGAACCGCCGAGATAAAGCGCCTTGCCCGCCTTCACCACATCGTGCAACGCCTCCATGGTTTCCTCGATCGGCGGCAGGGTAAGGCCTTGGTGAAGGCGGCCATGCGGGTGGCGGTGGATGATCAGTTGGTCGACATAATCAAGGCCGAGGCGTTGCAGACAGGCGTCCACGCCTTCCATCACATGTTTCCGCGACAGGCCGCCTTGATTGATGTTCGAGCCCATGGGCCCTGAAATCTTGGTCGAAAGGACATATTGGTCGCGGGGCACCAGCTCGCGCAGAAGCTCGCCAACAACCCGCTCGCAGGCGCCAAGACCATAAACATCCGCGCAGTCAAAATAGAACAGCCCGTGGTCCAAGGCAGCCTTGAAGATCGGCCGGGCTTCATCAATGGTCAGCGTCCAATCACCCTGATGCCCACGTCCAGGCTCGCCGAAATTCATCGTGCCCAGGCATAATCGTGAAACACCAAGACCGCTTTTGCCCAACTGCATCGTTTCCAACATGGCTTCCCTCCTTAACAAAACAGAGGGCAAGGGTATGGTGCATGCGAAGTGGGTGCAACGTGCAATCGCGCCGCAATCGAACCTGGATTTTCCAGCCATGGTTGGCTATTGCTAGTGGGGCCAACACGCGGCAGCAGCTTAAATTTCAAGGAATAGCAGAATGGATATGGTTCGCCTCGACCCGCCCGCGGAACTGACGATGCCCATCGGCGAAGCAATGTTCAGCCAGCGCGCCATGCGCCGCATGGACCCAAGTCGCCCGGTTACTGACGAGCAGCTGGAGATCGTGCTGAACGCCGCCTCCAAGGCGCCAAACGGAGGCAATGCGCAACCAGCACGCTATTTGGTTATCCGTGAGCGCGCGGCCATCGAGGAATTCGGCAAGCTGTATTTCGAAGCATGGTGGGCCAAACGGCGGGATGCCTACGGCTGGACCTCCAAGGCCGATATTCCGGAAGGTTCGGTCTACCGTCTGCCGGCCCTGTTGGCGGATGAAATGGTCAACGCGCCGGTGGTTATCCTGGTCTATTCGGAACCATCCGGCGTCGCCGCGTCCTCGACCTTCCCCGGGGTCCAGAACCTGCTGCTGTCAGCCCGGGCAATGGGTATTGGCAGCGTTCTGACAACTCTGCACCCGCAGGTCATGGACCGGGTCAATGCAATGTTCGACGTGCCCGAGGAAATGGTCTTTCACTGCTGCATCCCGCTGGGCTATCCGCGCGGCAACTTCGGTCCGACCTCCCGGCTACCGACCAGCGCGACGACTTCGTGGGGCCATTGGGGCGAAGCGCCGCCCTGGAAATAGGGCATTTTAATGCTGTCTGAACCACCCGCTCCCCCTTCCCGGCCACCCATTAATGGTACCCTGTGGGTGGCCGGGAAGGGGGAGCGGGTGGCTTGGCATTTCGATGAATATCGAAAACGGGCTAATGATTCCACCACGGCCTATCGGAAAATGACCGCATGTCGATCTCATGCGTCCAGGTTGAGCGATGTTGTTGGGCAATGTGGAAATAGGTATCCGCAATTTTCTCCGGCAGCATCAGGCCGTCATGGTCCATGCCGCGCGTTTCCCGTAGTTGCTGGAATTTCTCGGGGCCAAGCATTTTGCCCAAGGTATCGGGCGCATCCACCGCGCCATCGATAAGAATATGGGCGATGTGAATACCTTTGGGGCCAAACTCGGCATTGAGGCTCTGACACAGCATGCGCCGCCCGCCCATGGCCGCCGCGTGCGAATGCTGGCCTTTATTGCCGCGCATGGCCGCCGTCGCCGAGGTCACCAGGATCGTTCCCTTGCCGCGTTCCTCCATCAGGGGGCACACGGTCGAGGCGGCGCGGAACAATGCGAAGGTCGCCATGCGCCAGCCTATTTCGAATGCCTTGTAGGTAGTGTCAGCCAATGCCCGATCACCGATCTGGGCGCCCAAATTAAAGACAACGACCTCTATGGGGCCGATATCGGCCTCGACCGCGGCCACCCGCTCTTCAATGCCGTCAGCCTCAACGGCATTAAGCAGAAAACCCGATGCGGAACCGCCTTCGCTCTCGATGCTTTCAACCAGCGTGTTCAGGCCATCCTGGTCGGTGCGCCGACAGAGCGCGGCATGATAGCCTTCCTGGGCGAAGCGTTTTCCCACGGTGCCGCCAATACCCGCACCGGCGCCAATGACGAGACAAACAGGTTTCATGGTTCCATAATTCCTCATGGTTCAGATCACGCGTCTATCTTGCAGCAAATTTGCTGAAATGCGCTAGCTTTTTGGAAACGGGACGAGTTGCCGGTGGCCTTCGTCCCACAGGCGCAGGCGGGCGCAGGCAAAGCTTTGCATCAGTGTCAGGCGTCTGACCGAGGCAAGTTCGGGGTAGTCGCGCAACACTTCGCGCAGGCGATAAAACGGGATGCGGCTGTTCAGGTGATGCACGTGATGCACACCGATACTGGCCGTGAGCCAAACCAGTACGCCGGGCAAATCATAGTGCGTGCTGCCATGGAGTGCCGCATCGGGCATGTCCCAGGCCTGCTCCTCCGCCCAATAGGTATCTTCGAACTGATGTTGGACGTAGAACAACCAAACGCCAATGGACGAAGCAAGCAAAAGGATCGGCAGCTGCACCAGCAGGAACGGCACGGCGCCAAGACTGTAGATCAGGACAGCGGCGAGCAGACCGATCATGATGTTGGTACCCATGGCGCTGCTCCAGGTGCGCCAATCGGCCCGGCGCAACAACAGGGGCACCCGGTTACGTATCAGGAAGTGATAGACGGGCCCAATCCCAAACATGATCAGCGGATGGCGGTAAAGACGGTAGGCAAGACGGCGCAGGCGTGAGAGCTTTTGGTATTCACGGACCGTCAGCGTATCGATGTCACCGACCCCGCGCTTGTCCAAATTGCCCGTCGTCGCATGATGAATTGCATGACTGTGCCGCCAGACTTCATAGGGTGTTAACGTCAACACTCCCAACATCCGGCCAACCCAGTCGTTGAGGACGCGCCGGCGAAAGAATGCACCGTGACCGCTATCGTGCTGGATCAGAAAAAGCCGGACCAGAAACACCGCTGCCGGCACGCTGATAGCCAGGGTCAACCAGAAACTAATTGAAAGCGCCCACCACGCGGCCAGCCATAATCCGGCAAATGCCACAAGCGTAATGCACAATTCCATCGTGCTGCGCAGATGATTGGGCTCACGATATTGCCCCAGAACCTGTAACCAGCTGCGCGACGAGGCATCTGTCGCCTCGGGAGTTTCCTGACATAACACTGGCAATCCCACCGTAAAAACGTTTGCCCGGGCACGCAGGGCCGACGACATAATTGTTGTTCAGACGATAGGGGAAAATCTGGGTGGGAACGCCGCGCGCTCCGTCAAAATCCGCCAACCAGCGCCAATGTATACAGCGCCTTGGTATGGCGACGGGCCGCGAAAAGCAAGCTTTTTCACAATTGCATGGCAGCGACCCAAAGACAGTTCCCGGCGATCATAACGTCCCGGATCTAATCAACCTTCCATCATACCCGCCACGGTATAACCGCCGTCGGCGAAATAGGTATGGCCGGTAACAAAGCTGCTTTCCTCGGCCGCCAGAAAGGCGGCAACAGCGGCGACTTCCTCCGGCTGGCCAAAGCGCGCCATGGGCATGCGGGCCATGACACTAGGCGGCGGCATTTCGCCCTGGGCGGCGCTGGTTTTGGTCGGGCCCGGTCCGACCGCATTGACCCGAATGTCATGCTCGGCCAGTTCGATGGCCATGCTCTGGGTCAAATTCATCAGACCCGCCTTGGAAGCACCATAAGCCGCCCGCCCCCGGCCACCAAAAAGGCCCGAGTTGGAAGCAACAAAGACAATTCGGCCGCCGCCGCCGCTCTGGGCGACCATCTGGCGGGCCGCCTCCTGCCCGCACATGAAGGCGCCCGATAAATTTAGACCCAGCACTTTGTGCCAAAAATCATCGGTCATCTCCAGAAACGGCATACGATCCATGATGCCCGCATTGCTGACGGCAATATCCAGCCGTCCCTTCAAGGCGACGGCCTCTTTGACCAGTCGGGAAAGCGACTGCCGATCCGTCACGTCCACGGACCAGGCAACCGCCGCGCCACCCGCATCCCTGATCGCCGCCGCCGTCGCATCGGCGCCAGCCTCATCGATGTCAGCAGCCAGGACATGGGCGCCCTCGCTCGCCAACCGTACCGCAATGGCCCGCCCGATCCCCCGGCCCGCGCCAGTTACCATCGCCGATTGCCCCGCCAGCCGTCCCGACATGCTGTTTCCTTCCCTGTGCCACTCGGAGTAAAGTCAATTTGTTCTAGCTGTCTTATAAAGGTCACACAATGGCTCAAGCCACGTTTACACCCGTCTCATTCCTGCTCCGCTGGCTCATCGCCATGATTCTGGTTTTCGCCACTTTCAATCCGACGGCTTATTCCTTCTTTCGCTGGGTCGCACCCATGGATGGGGAGAGCCTGCCCCTGAAGGCCTTGGCCGGCATCGTGCTGTTGATTGTCTACGTAATCTACTTCAGGGCCACCTGGCGCTCTATCGGGCCCATTGGCGTCACCCTGGCTGCGGCGCTGTTGGCGGCCATGGCCTGGGTCAGCATCGATTTAGGCCTGTTAAATATGGCCCAACCTACCATCATGACCTGGGTGCTGCTGTTTGCCTTCGCCACCATCCTGGCGGTGGGCATTTCCTGGTCTCATATCCGCCGCAAGGTCAGTGGCCAGGCCGACATTGATGACGTCGATGAATAATCAGCCTTAAAGCCAATCCTTACCCTGACGAGCATAATCCCCATCCTTGATCAGCGTCCGCATCAGATCGCCGGACGCGGTGCCAGTGATATCCTCGGGCTCGACGCCGTCGCGCAAGGCCTGCATGGTGTCGTGAATGGCCTGCACCGAGGCGGTGAAGGTATGATGGCCGCGCAGCAGGAAACGGACACCATGGCCGGCCAGCCAGGCCGGATCACGCATATCCTTGGCCCCGCCGCCCAACAGCAACGGCACCTCGATCTCGGCGGCAACGGCTTCCAATGCCTCACGGGAGGGCACTCCGACCAGGAAAATCGCATCCACGCCGGCGCCAACATAGGCCTTGGCCCGGGCAATGGCATCCTCGATGGAGGTCATGGCGGCGGCTGAGGTACGCCCGGCGATGACCAGATCAGGATCCGAGCGGCCCTCGATGGCCGCGCGCATTTTACCGACGCCTTCCTCAATCGACAGCAACGAGGCCTTGCCGTCCTGGCCGAAAGGTTGCGGCAGATCCGTATCCTCGATGGCCAAGCCCGCCAGGCCGGCGAACTCCAATTCCTCCACCGTGCGCTTGACGTTAAGGGCATTGCCATAGCCGTGATCAGCATCGGCAAACAGCGGCAGTTCCGAAGCCCGGCCCATGCGATGCGCCTGCTGGGCGAATTCGGTCTGGGTCAGCAGGATCAGATCGGGTGCCGCCAAGACCGCCAACGCGGCCAGGGAACCGGCATACATGCCCATTTCATAGCCGATGTTTTCCGCGATACGGGCCGAGATCGGGTCATAGACCGACGCCGGATAGACGCAGTGCTGGGCCGCCAGAATTTCGCGGAATTTCCGACGCCGGTTGCTCCAACGTGACATCAAATAACTCTCCAATTTCTTTAGTAGGCTGAGATCCCGCCCTCGGCCGGGATCACGGCACCATTGATCATGCGCGATTCATCCGAGGCCAAGAACAGCGCGATATTGGCGATATCTTCCGGCTCGCCCACGCCGAAGGGGTAACTTTCAAAGACGCTGACCGTGCCGCCGCGCTCTGCCGAGGGCTTGCGTGCCACATAACGGGATTTAATACGGTCGGTCTTGATCAAACCCGGACAGATGACATTGGCACGGACGCCTTCGTCGGAATACGAGCCAGCCAGGCTGCGGGTTAAAGAGATCAAGCCGCCCTTGGCCGAGGAATAAACATGGGCCGGGTGATTGCCGCGCAATGCCACCACCGAGGAGACATTGACCACCGCCCCACCGCCGCTGGCGATGATATGGGGAATGCCGAACCGGCTACACAGGAACGGGCCTTTCAAATCCAACGGAATTGTCCGCTCCCAAACATCCATGTCCACATCCGTGACCTTGCTGTCTTCCAACACGGAACCGCCGGCACAGTTGAACAGAATATGCAGACCACCAAAATGCTCCACCGCCTGTTGCATCACGGCCTCGGCACTGGCCTCGTCGGTGACGTCCGTCTGCACGAAGATCGCATTGTTGCCTGCCTCCAGCGCCGCCGCCGCGCCCAGTTCGGGGTTCAATTCAGCGACCACCACCTGGGCCCCTTCGCGGGTGAAAATCTTCGCCGCCGCCCGCGCAATGCCTGATCCCGCGCCGGTGATTACCGCGACCTTGCCATCCAATCTGCCCATTTTCGTTTCCTCTGTACGTTTCTGTTAAGCCAGCCTAACACGCTACAGGGCCTTGCCAACAATATGCCCGCCATGGATCGCCGCCATCAGATTACGCGGCGACAGACAATCACCGATGCAATACACCAGGATATCGCCAAACGCACCGGCCAGTTCATCATTGGCCAGGCGCGGCGTGGCGAAGACAACCTCATCTATACCGGCCAAGACTTTATCGTCTTCGGTGAAGACATTTCGGCAAGTCACCGCGTCATCGCGATAGTCGATCAAGTCATGGGATGGCAGGATTTTCACCCCCGCCCGGTGCAAACGCCGGTGCACGCCGATGGCGCTGCAATAGTTCACATTCTGGCCAATGCCAGGCCGTGGCGTAACCAGGATGACCGTCTCGAATTGCCGCGCCAACAGATCCGCCAGACCATAGGTGGTGGGGCCATGGTCCTGATCGAACAATACGGCGGTACCGCCTCGCACCGTCTCGTCTCCGCCATGTTGGGCGATATAAGCCTGGCCATCCGTAACCGGAGCAGCCTGCTGTGATAAATTCATGGGGCGGCGCAGGCCGGCCCCGGCGGCAAGCACAATGGCGTCGGGTTCAAGAGCCAGAACATCCGCCGCCTTGGCGTTTTTTCCCAATACAATACGGACTTCATGCAGGTTGGCGAGACGCTTTTGATAGGCAATGATTTTCGCAATTTCAGAACGTCCCGGCAGTTGGCTATCCAGGCGCAACTTGCCGCCAACTTCCGCCGAAAGACCAAACAATGTGACCCGATGGCCCCGGGCCGCCGCGACCCAGGCTGCCTCCAGTCCAGCCGGCCCCGCACCCACGACCGCAATCGTTTTAGTTTCCGCGGATGGCGTCAACACCGCATCCGCCTCACCCGCCAGGCCCAGATAGGGATTGTGATGTTCGGCCAAGGGCTTGCCGGCATGAATTTCGCCCCAGGCCCAGTTATCAAAGACCGTGGGACGGATATCGCCGCCATTCCCCGCCTCGGCCTTGCGGGCCCAGGCGGCATCGGCAATATGGGCCCGGGTCATGCCGACCAGATCGCCATAGCCTTCCGCAATGATCTTTTCGGCCAATTCCGGCTCGCCAATCCGTCCCAGTGCCATGACCGGGACGCCTCCCGCCGCCTGGCGCATGCGTTTTGGGATGTCCACGAAGTGACCGGGCTGAAAATACAGATCGGGCACATGATTTTCCAGGGACAGACTGAAATTCCCCTGGCCATAGGCGAAATAGTCAAAGTCGCCAGTGGCGGCCAACCGCTCCGTCAGACGCGCCGCTTCCTCGACATCAATGCCGCCATCGACGCCTTCATCGCCGGGCATTTTCAAACCGATGATAAAATCCGTGCCACAGCGCTGCCGGATGCCGGCGGCGATATCACGGGCGAAGCGGGTACGCCCTTCTCCCCCGCCGCCATAATCATCGTCTCGGGTGTTTGACCACGGTGAAAGAAATTGCCCGATCAGATAGCCGTGCGCGCCGTGCAGCTCCACGCCGGCGAAACCGCAACGGTGCAGCCGCTCCGCCACCGCGACATAGGCGCCGGCGACGCGGGCGACATCATCACCCGACATCACATGCGGCACGGTCCAGCTCAAGGCATCGGGCTGCTCGGACACGCCCATGGGTGATTTGGTTGGATGCCACAGCTGCTGCCGGCCGGGATGCCACAACTGTCCCACCAACAAGGCGCCGGCGTCATGCACCGCCCCGGCCACCGTCGCGAAGCCTTCGTCATTGCGGTCATCAAAGCCGGTGACCACGGCGCCATGGGCGATGGCCTCTGGATCAACGGCAATAATTTCCGAGACGATCAGCCCGGCACCACCCTTGGCCCGCTCGATCAGGTAATTGCCCCAGCGTTCGGTAATCCGGTTGTTCTGGCCAAAATTCGTCAAGGTTGCTGGCACCGCAACCCGGTTGCGCACCTGCCGCCGGCCAATGCGCAAGGGCGAAAACAAAGCAGGATAAGCAGACATGAAATTGAATTCCTTCTCGATAGTGGTCGGCAATAGGCTAATCTATCGCTGACACAGCGTCACCTTTATCGATACTTGGAGACCGCAATGGCCTTTGATATGATCCTGCGCAACGCCCGCATCGCCGGGTCCGCGCCCGACACACCGCTGATGGACATCGCCGTGCAGGGCGAAACCATTGCCGCCGTCGAGCCGAAGCTGGAGGCGGAGGGCAAGGAATGGGGCATGGGCGGCCGCCTTGTCTCGCCGGGACTGATCGAGACCCATATCCATTTGGATAAATCCCGTATCATGGACCGCTGCACCGCCGCGCCGGACCGCGGCACGGACCACATGGCCAGGGTTTCGGCGGTAAAGCCGGACTTCACCCAGGAAGACGTCTATGCCCGCGCCAAGGAGACGGTGGAACAATGTCTGGTCAATGGCGCCACGCACATGCGCACCCATGTGGAGCTGGACCCCAATGGCGGACTGCGCGGCTTTGAAGCTTTGAAGCAACTGGCGGCGGATTATCGCTGGGCCATCGACATTGAACTCTGCGTCTTTGCCCAGGAAGGTCTGACCAACGTGCCCGAGACCGATGCCAATATGGTCACGGCATTAAAGAACGGCGCCACGGTCGTCGGTGGGGCGCCGGGCTATGACCCTGACCATGGCGGCCAGATCCGCCGTATTTTCGAGCTGGCCCGGGAGTTCGACGTGGATGTGGATATCCACTTGGACGTTGGCCCGACCATCGATGACATGGATATCCATCTGGTCTGTGATCTGACGGCGGAATTCGGCTGGGGCGGCCGGGTGGCGGTGGGGCACGGCACCAAGTATTCCTGCCTGCCCCCCGATCAATTGCAGGACCTGGGCGCGCGGCTGGCCGATACTGGCGTCGCGGTCACCGTATTGCCGGCAACGGATCTGTTTGTCATGGGCCGGCATCAGGACCACAGCGTCATACGCGGGGTGGCCGATGCCAACGCCCTGCTGGCCTGCGGCGTCAATTGTTCGCTATCAACCAACAACGTGCTGAACCCGTTCACGCCGTTCGGTGATTGTTCGTTGATCCGCATCGCCAATCTATACGCCAACGTGGCCCAACGTGGCGGCGAAGACGAGTTGGCGGACTGTTTCGAAATGCTGACCCACCGTTCCGCCCGCCTGTTGCGGCAAGATGACTATGGCATTGCGCCCGGAAAATCAGCCGATTTGGTGGTTTGGAACGCCCATAGCGGCGCCGAGGCCGTGGCCACCATCGCCCGGCCCATGTATGGCTTCAAACGTGGACGGCAAACCTTTACCCAAACCCTGCCGGAACTGCACCGGCCATAGAAAGACACATGCATGACAATCAAGGTAATCGGTGCCGGTTTCGGCCGCACAGGCACGTTGTCCACAAAGAGCGCGCTGGAGCACCTGGGCCTCGGCCCCTGCTATCACATGATGGAAGTGGTCAATCGGCCCGAGAACGCGGATGCCTGGTACGACGCCGCCCAAACCGACCCGGTTGGCGCCGAGGCGGATTGGGACGATATTCTGGATGGCTACAATTCCTGTGTTGATTGGCCGGCCTGTCATTTCTGGCGGCCTCTGTCAGCGTATTATCCCGATGCCAAGGTGATCCTGACCCTGCGCGATGAAGATGCCTGGTGGAACAGCATTTCCAACACCATTTTTCGTGGCTTCCAAAGCACGGACGATGTCACCGACAAGGACCGTTTGCGCATGCGGCGGATGTCCCGCGACCTAATTGTCGATAAGATTTTCGGCGACGATCTGACGAACAAGGAACACGCCCTGGCGATCTATCGGCGCAATATCGAGGAAGTTAAAGCCGGCTTGCCCGCCGAACGCCTGCTGGTCTTCGACGTGGCCGAAGGCTGGGAACCCTTGTGCGCCTTCCTGGGCCTACCGGTGCCGGATATTCCCTTTCCCAGCACCAACAATACCAAAGAGTTCCAGGAACGGGCCGCCGCCCGCCAGGCCGCGAAGACCTAGCAGGCTGCTAGAGATCATCCAGGGTCGGGGTGCGGTAGCGGTCTTCGGCATCGTCCCAACCCTTGAAGTTCGGTGTGCGTTTTTCGGCAAAGGCGGCGCGGGATTCCATCAGATCGCTCTTGGCGCCGTGATCATGCAGGGCGCCGGCCAGACGCTCCATATCAGGCGCCACAGCCGGACGCATCTGGCGCATCATGTGCACCGTGTTGACGCGGGAAGCGGGCGGCAGGGTCAACAGATGTGCCGCCATTTCCATGGCCGTCGGCATCAATTGGTCGGCATCCACCACCCGGTTAACGAAGCCGATCTCGTAGAAGCGCTGCGCCGTGAAGCGGAAGCCCAGTGCCATCTCCATGGCCACCGCATAGGGTAGATTGGCAATATGGCCGTGATTGTAGCCGCCCAGCAACCAGCGTTTGGCTTCCGAAATCTCGAACACCGCCTCGTGCACGGCAACGCGCAGGTCCGTGCCTTCCGCCAGCATGAAGCCGCCGCCCATGGCAAAGCCGTTGATGGCGCCGATCACGGGTTTTTCCAGGGTGCCGTCGCGGTAAGGGTCCGCTAGTTGCAATACCTTGCCACCCGGCCTGCCATGTTCCAGGGTTTCCTTCATATCCTCGCCAGCACAAAAGCCCCGCCCCGTGCCGGTAAATATGGCGACCTCCAATTCCTTGCTCTCGCGGAATTCCGTCCAGGTTTCCGCCAGCATGGTGCGCATTTCCGTATTCAGGGCGTTCAGGCGCTCGGGCCGGTTCATTCTGACCACAAAGATTTGTCCGTGACGCTCTGTCTCGACAACAGCCATGTCTAAAGTCTCCCGCCGCGATGGGCATTGATGGGTTGATAGTCTCTGAATAGAAGGATAGCGGCTGATGCAAAGATGGCAACCTTGGCCCTAGCCCTCGCTCTCACCCGGCATCCACGCCGCACCGTGGGCACTTTCGGCCTGGCCATCGACGATGCGGAATTGTTCGATAACTCCGTCATCGCCAATAGATCGTTCGATGCCCAGCAGAGTGCCCAGCGGATGATCGCACAGAGAGACGGCGAAGCCGGCTTCCTCGCGGGCCGCCGTTAGGGCCGTATCACGGCTGGGGGCGCTGTAACGGGCCATGAAATGATCCGCCAGGGTTTCGACGACGGCTTCAAAATCCGCCGCCTCGATCTCCTGGACGATGACGAATGTCGACCAGCCGAAGCCGGACGTCCCCATGAAGGCCGTGGCGAAGGCAATCTCGTCGGCGCCGTCCAAATTCTCTGGATCAACATCCCCGCCCGCGAAAGCGAAGGCGCCAGAGACGGCCCATTCGCCCGGCTGGGCCGGATTGTCAAAGATGTATTCGTCGGATTGATCGATCCGTATGGTCATCGGGAATTTCATGCCCGGACCATAGCAGAGCGACGCGAAATTGTCCGGAACGGCGGTTGCTGAGCGGTACCGCTTCCGGCATATTGCGGCCCATGTCGAAGATCATCGTAAAAGCTTTTTTCGCGCTGCCGCTCCTGACACTTTTTTTTGCCGCCCCTGCCCCGGGAATGGCCGGAGAGCGCTTCATCACCCTGGCCTCGACCACCTCCACCGTCGCCTCCGGCCTATACGACCGCATCCTGCCGTTGTTCACCAAGAAAACCGGCATCGCCGTGCATGTCATCGCGGTGGGTACCGGCCAGGCCTTGCGCCTATCGCAGAATGGCGATGCGGATGGCTTGTTGGTGCATCACCCGCCCTCGGAACAGGCTTTCGTCGAGGCTGGCTTCGGCATCGACCGCCGGTTGGTCATGTATAACCAGTTCCTGATCGCCGGGCCCAAGAACGATCCCGCGAAAGCCGCCGGCGCGGACAATGTATCCGAGGCCTTGCGCCGTATCGCGGCCAAAGGTGCGCCCTTTATCTCCCGCGCGGATGATAGCGGCACCCACAAGAAGGAACTTGGATTGTGGCGGTCGGCCAGGATTGATCCCAAACCGGGTTCCGGGATCTGGTATATGGAGACTGGTTCAGGCATGGGCGCCACCCTGCGCATGGCCACCGCGACCAGCGGCTATACCCTGACCGACCGGGGCACCTGGCTAAGCTATCGCGACAAAGGCGGGATGGCCGCAATTTTCGACAAAGCAGACCCAGGCCTGCGCAACCAATACAGCGTCATCATGGTCAATCCCGCGCGCCACCCTCACGTCAAGGCGGCGGATGTCCGCAGCTTCATGGATTGGCTGACCGCACCGGCTGGACAAGCGGCCATCGCCGCCGTTACCGTAGCAGGCGAGAAATTGTTCATTCCCAACGCTGATTAGGAGGATCACCGCCATGGAATTCGGCGTGCATTTCGCAAACTTCATTTTCCCCGAGCCGGACCGGGCGGTGGAATTCTGCCAGGTGGCGGAGCGGGTGGGCTTCACCTTTGCCGTCACCATCGAACATGTGGTCCTGCCGACCAATTATAACTCTACCTACCCCTATTCCCCGACGGGCAAGCTGCCGGGGGACCACACGACACCGCTACCCGATCCTCTGGTCTGGATGACCCATGTGGCGGCGCGTACCGAGCGGCTGCGCTTCATGACCGGGGTGTTGATTTTGCCCCAGCGCAATCCCCTGGTTCTGGCGAAACAGTTGGCGACAATGGATTACATGTCCGGCGGGCGCATGGAACTGGGCATCGGCGTCGGCTGGCTGGAGGAAGAGTTCGACGCCCTGGGCGTGCCTTTCGCACGCCGGGGTAAGCGCACGGACGAATATATCGAGGCCATGCGCGCCTTGTGGGCCACGGATGATGCGGCCTATCACGGCGAGTTCGTCAACTTTGACGCCATGAACTGCAACCCCAAACCGATCCAGGCGGAGCTACCAATTACCATTGGCGGGCACAGCGAATTCGCCGCCCGGCGCGCCGGCCGTCTGGGCAACGGTTACTTCCCGGCCACCGGCTGGGCCGGGGATATCAAGCCGTTGCTGGCCACGGTACGCCAGGAAGCGGAAAATGCGGACCGCAGCCCCGATCAGGTCCAGATCACTACCGGCCTGGACCCGGACGACCCCGTCGGTTCCGCCCAACGCATGGCGGAGTTGGGCGCCAGCCGCTTTGCCATACCGTCCGCTATCTTTGAAGGCGATTTCGCCGACAAGCTGGAGCGCTATGCAGGGGAGGTTATCGCGCCCGTCAAGGAACGGCTGGGTTAGCGGAGCTTAATAAGGCCTCAAACGGCGCGAAGTTTTTGCAGGAATTGATCGACCTGTGCGTCCAGATCGGCGGAATGGCGCATCAGGCCATCGGCGGCATTCAACACTTCCGAAGTCATTTCATTGGTGCGCCCGGCTGCCTGGGCAACTTCGTTCACGCCGTCGCCAACCTCGCGTGTGCCGTTGGCTGCGTCTCGGACATGACGGCTTATCTCGCCCGTCGCCTCCGCCTGACGGTCGCCTGACTGTACGATAGCGGCGGCATTTTCATCCAAAGTCTCGATCGTGCCATTGATGCCGCGGATCGCCACGACAGTTTCTTCCGTCTGACTCCGGATAGCATCGATCAAGGTATCGATCTCATGCGTCGAAGACGCGGTTTGCGTTGCCAGGTTCTTCACTTCACCGGCGACGACGGCAAAGCCTTTTCCGGCCTCCCGGCCCGTGCGGCTTCAATCGTCGCGTTGAGGGCCGCACAGGGCCCCTGAAAACTAAACGGTACGAATGTCACTGCCAGTGGGATCATCACCGATCCCAATAGGCGCGCATTTCGGTCCCCCATGATCTTTACCCCATACCATATCTGTTCAAAACCGGATCGCAACGAACGGAAAAATGATCTCCGCATGTACCCGCCGTCCCCAAAAGACCCCGTGACGTTCCCCTCGCAACCCGAAGCCCTGAATTTCAGATCATTGTCAAATGATCCTTAATGCCCCGTTAAGGCTGTATGACAAATTGGTTACCAAATTAGATATTCCGCATATCTTGGTTACATTCCTTACATGGAGCAAACAAGACACTCCTGGACCTTGCACCGTGCCTGATGGCATAGTCCGGCCAGTTTATCTTTGCCGCTTTGGGGAGCGCGTTCATGAATATCTCGGTCTTACAGTCCAATAACAGCACGCAGAATGATCCGGCCCAACAGCAGGCCCGCATTGATCTTGCCGCATCGCACCGCCTGGCTGTCCAGCACGGTCTGCACGAGGGCATCTTCAATCACTTCACCCTGGCCGTGCCGAACACCGATGACCGCTATTATCAGATCCCCTTTGGCCTGCACTGGTCCGAGGTCCGCGCCTCATCCTTCATGGAGGTGAGTTTTGAGGGCGAGGTGCTGGTGGGCGAGGGCGAGGTTGAACGCTCCGGCTATTGCATTCATGCGCCCATGCACCGCCTGTCGAAAGAAGCCGCCTGTGTGCTGCACACCCATATGCCCTTTGCCTCCGCCCTGTCGCGGCTAAAGGATCAACGCATTCTGCCCATCGGCCAGACTGAACTGGGTGTCGCCATGCAAACCGCCTATGACGACGAATACACCGGCCCCGCCTTTGATCCGGCCGAGGGCGAGCGTCTGCTGGAGGCAATTGGCGACAAGAAAATCCTGATGATGGCCAATCACGGCGCCGCCACGATTGGCCGCACCGTGGCCGACGCCTATGACCGCATGTACTATCTTGAGCGGGTGGCGCAGGTACAGCTCTATGCCATGTGGACCGGACAGCCCCTGCATGTGCTGAGCCAGGAGGTGATTGATAAATCCATCGCCGCCTTCAAGCAATCACCGACCTATTATGGCCGCTCCAACGCCGAGCATCATTTCGATGCCCTAAAACGCATGCTGGACAAGGAACAGCCCGACTATAAGGATTAGGCCGAAACGATCATTGTCAACGGCGCGCCAGTTCCTCTTCCACCGACAATATTGGCTCGCCCTCCAACGACACCGACGGCGCGCCATCGACGCCGCAGGGTACGTCTCCGACCAAAGTGATGCGGTAAAGCTGGCGGTCGAAATTGGAATCGAAAATATCGTTGGGCGCCAAGTGCGCGGTAGCGCGGTTATCCCACATGGCGATATCGCCGGCGTTCCATTTGAAGCGCACGGTGAACTCTGTTCGCACCACGTGTTCCCACAGCATTTCCAATAACCGCTGGCTTTCCCGGGGGCTGACCCCGACAATCGATTTCACGAATGACGGGCTGAGAAACAACAGACGCTCGCCGGATTCCGGATGCACGGTGACCATTGGATGCTCTGTCTTCAAGGTCCGGCGTTTGACGCTTTTATCATATTCATCAACGGTTTTTGCACCGGCGGGCGGCGCGAAGGCATGGATGCAACGCAGACCATCGACCAGCTGCTTAATTGGCGCCGACAGCGCGTCGTAGGCGACGGCCAGATTGGTCCACATGGTATCACCGCCAAAAGGCGGCACGGTGACGCCGCGCAGGATCGAGGCCCGGGGCGGATTGACGGCGGCGGTTATATCGGTGTGCCAACCGACCCATGGGGTGGCCAGCCGTTCTTCGCGGTGACTGTTGGCGGTCCGGTTCTTGGCGATGGAGTAAATCTCGGGGTAGCCGTCCTCATGGCCGAACACGGCGTGGCCGATGGTCGGCTGCCCGAACTGGCGCGCGAAAGCAACATGAGCGGCGTGATCGAGATTTTGTTGGCGGAAGAAGATCACCTTCCACTTCACCATGGCTTCGTTGATTTCCTGACGCAGCGCCGGGGCCAGCGGCTGGCTCAAATCCACACCCGAAATTTCCGCGCCGATGTGAAGGGTTTGCGGTGTGATGTTGATAGAAGCGCTTTCCCCGACCGTTTCCGGCGACACTGAAGTCATGACTTATCCCCTGTATTCCCTCACCCCGGACCTAGGATGCAAGTCACAGCTTAGAACGCCTGATCATAACCGTCCAGATCACGCCACAATGAAGAAGCGGCGCCGACGAGAGCCCGAAACTGTCCTGGGACCTCATTCGGCGCCGCAGCTTAGCTTCAAATGAAACGTGGTCGGACGCTACATCAGAGTGACAGCCCCATTGTCCGTATATTCTATCACTCTCGGTATGCCGGCAAGCTCGGCACCGTCGATCAGGTCTTCGGCCTGTAGGCCATGCGCCGCCGCACACGCCGGGCATACCCACAGCTTGCCGCCATTCTCCATCAGGGCATCGCGGAAAGTGCTGAGTGGGTTGTAGCCCGCCGCCTCGATCCCGTTGGCACCTTCCTTGGTTGCCAACTGGATTGCATCGGAAGTCAGGAACATGGTGGTTTCCCTGTCGCTGGCCGCCGCCGCGCTGGCCGCGAGAAAGGCGATCGTGGCCCGTTCCGCGTCGCTCTTACCAAATGCACAGTTGATCAATACCTTGCCACTCATTGTTCTTATCCTCTTAGGGTTTCCTCGGGTTAACGTCCGCCAACATTGCCCGCCCGGCGTCATTTCAGCGTGAGTTCCGGGCATCGGAAGCCGTGAATAAGGCGTGAGAAAACAGATGCTAATCGTTAGATTCTGACGCTTAAGCCGATGCCGGGGCCTCTGCCTCCAGGCCTGGATAGCCGTCGGGAAAGATGTGCATGCCGTCCGGCCCCAAGGGTAGGTCGATCGCCTCGACCACCGCATCAATAGGCAGGTCGCCATATAGATGAGGGAATAGCTGCCCGCCACGGGATGCTTCCCATTTCAAGGCCGGGCCCAGCTTGTCCGCCGCCACGGCGAGCATGATCAGGCCCGCCTGTCCGGCACGGTGAATGGCGACGGAGGTGCGGACCTGGGCGAGGGTGGAGAAATGCATGAAGCCATCCCGCAGATCATCGGCGGACCCTGCATATGTACCCAGCCCTTGTGCTGCGCGCCAGGCCGCGTCCTCGCAGACGTGATAGATTGTTTTCTCGCTCATGCCGCCATCCAACCGCCGTCCACCATCAGGTTTTCGCCGGTAATATAGCGCGCCTCGTCGCTGGCGAGAAAGGCCACGGCGGAGGCGACATCATCGGGTTGGCCCAGGCGCGGCAGAGGCGTGCGGCGTTCTGAATAGTCGATTAGCGCCGCTTCGTTGGCCCGGCCCGGCTTGCCGGTGACAATCTTGCCCGGTGCCACGGCATTACAGATGATTTGCCGGGCGCCATAGTCGGCGGCAATCTGCCGGGTCATGTACACCACCGCCGCCTTGCCCGTGCCATAGGCAATGTCGCCGGGCGAGGAAATCATGCCGTGTTGGGAGGAAATATTGACAATCCGCCCGCGCGCCTCGGCCCGTGGCTCCTGAGTTAGAAACTGTTGCACCGCGCGCTTGCAGCCCAGAAACACGCCCTTGGCATTGACGGCAATGACCTGGTCCCATTCGTCTTCCGCCGTGTCCAGCAATGGCTTGCCCACTGATATGGCGGCGTTGTTGATCATCACATCCAGGCGGCCATGTTCGGCTACGACGCCACTGACGGCCCGGTCCAGATCATCCCACGCGGTCACATCCCCGGGCACGAAAGAGGCCGTGCCGCCGGCTTCAATGATCTCCGTCACAGTGGGGCGCCCGCCTTCGCGTACCTCTTCGGTCCGATCAAAGATCGTTACCGCCGCGCCCTCGGCCGCAAGCTGGCGGCAGATAGCTCGGCCAATGCCCGATGATCCGCCCGTGACGATGACCGCTTTGTTTTCAAATCGCATAAAGCATCTCCTTCAATCGTGTGATGTCACGCGGCCACGGGTTTTTTTCACGTTACCGCGTTTTTTCTTGCTATCCATCCGCCGGCGCTTGGCGCCCATACTTGGCTTGGTCGGACGGCGGTGTTTCGGCGGCGTCGCGGCCTTGCGGATCAGATCGACCAGACGCGCCACGGCATCCTGTCGGTTGCGCTCCTGGCTACGGTATTGGCTGGCGGTCAACACGATAACGCCGGCCTGGGTCATGCGGCTGCCCGCGATCACACGGAGGCGGCGCAACACGGAAGGTGTGAGCGCAGGACTATGGGCGGCGTCAAAACGCAATTGCACCGCCGTGGCGACCTTGTTCACATTCTGCCCGCCCGGACCCGGCGCGCGGATAAAGCGCTCCTCAATCTCGTCCTCGGACAGTTGGATATGTTCGGTAACCTGTATCATGGCCTCTATTCGCGTCGATATCGCCTTTCATTCAGCAAGGTAGTTGTCATAGCGGCGCGCCCTTGGCAAGATCACGGCCAAATGGAGGGACCTTATCTTGATACATGAACTACGCATCTACACCTTGTGGCCGGGCAAGGTGCCGGAATTTCTAAAACTGGCCGAGGAACGCGCCATGGTGATCCGAGGCGATGACTGCGGCAAATGCGAAGGCTATTGGTTCACCGAATTCGGCACCCTGAACCAGATTGCCCATCTTTGGTCCTATGACGACCTCAACGCACGGGCCGATGCCCGCGCCCGGCTGGGACAGAATCCGGACTGGGTCAAGGATTATGTGGCCCATGTGAAGCCATTGATCCGACGCCAGCAAATCCGCTTGATGCACCCGCGTTTGCCCCTCAAGCCGGTTGCCGGCGAGGGCCACGTATATGAATACCGCTACTACAAGACCCACATGGGCGCGGCTCCTGCCTTCATCAAAGCCATCTCCGAGGCCATGCCGGCGCGGGAGCGTCATTCACAAAACGTCTGCCTGTGGCAAACGGAGGCCGAGGACCCCAACGAGGTCTCGCATCTTTGGGTCTATGATAGTCTGGCGCAGCGAGCCGAGGCCCGCGCCAATGCCATGGCCGATCCTGATTGGCAGGCCTTTTTGGGTAAGGCCGGGCAGCATCTTGAAGAGATGCGGAACATGCTGTTGCTGCCGGCATCCTTTTCACCACTCAAATAACGACAAAATATAGGCGTGCAAATGACCCAATTCAGAGAAATCACCTCCGGCCTGCGTTTTCCCGAAGGCCCCATCGCCATGCCAGACGGCAGCGTCATCCTGGTCGAGATCGAGCGTCAGACCCTGACCCGTGTATTGCCCGACGGCAGCCAGGAGATCATCGCCAAGACAGGCGGCGGTCCCAACGGCGCGGCCATGGGTCCCGACGGCAAATGCTATATTTGCAACAACGGCGGCTTCAACTGGGGCACCGATGACGGCATCCTGCATACCATCGGCGCTTCCGATGACTATGTTACCGGCTCCATCCAGCGGGTCGATCTGGAAACCGGCGAAATCGAAACCCTGTACACCGAGTGCGACGGCAACCGCCTGTGCGGTCCCAACGATATCGTGTTCGATAAGGCCGGAAATTTCTGGTTCACGGATCTGGGCAAGGCGCGGCCGCGGGACCTGGACCGTGGCGCGGTCTATTACGCACGCTCCGACGGCAGCCTGATTGTCGAGGCGATCCACCCCCTGTTCATGCCCAACGGCATCGGTCTGTCGCCCGACGATGGCCGGGTCTATGCGGCGGAGACGGATGCAGCCCGCCTGGTCGCCTGGGATATCGTCGGCGAGGGCGAAGTGGCGAAAAAACCCTGGCCCGCAGTAGGCTGGGGCGATTTGATCATGGCACCCGAGGGAAATGTGCGTTTCGATTCCCTGGCCCTGGAGGCCAACGGCAATATCTGTGTCGCCACCTTGATGACCGGAGGCATCACCGTTGCCGCGCCGTCAGGGGGCATTGTGGAGTTCATTCCCATGCCCGACGTCATGACCACCAACATCTGCTTTGGCGGCCCGGATCTGAAAACAGCGTTTATCACCTTGTCAGGCACCGGCAAACTGGTTGCCATGGATTGGCCGCGCCCCGGTCTGCCATTGCATTTCCTGAACAAATAGATCCGGCGATCAGGCTTCGGCATCGCCGTTGCGCAACGGCATGGTGTAGGTCGTGGCCGTTCCCACGACACAGTCTTCGCCATTCGCATTGCGGATAATGGTTTCGAGCTGGCAAATCGCCTTGTCGGGCCGGACGTCGATGGCCCTCACCGTCGCCGTGATGGTCTCGCCGACGCCGACGGCTTTGACAAACTTCCAGTTGGTTTCAAGGAACACTGTGCCGGGGCCGGGCATATCCTCGGCCACGACCGCATTGAAAAGCCCCGTGGTAACGCCGCCCTGCACGATCAATTTGCCGAACGGCGTGGCTACCGCCAATGCCTCGTCATAGTGAATGGGATTGCGGTCACCGGTCATCTCGGTGAACATTTCGATGTCCCGCATGCGCGTGGTGCGGCTGCGTTGCGCCGTGGTCCCAGCTATGGGCTGTCCGGCGATGGTTTGCGCCCAAGGTGAGTTTTCGGTGGTCATTGTGCTCGCTCCTATGCCGCCAGAGGATGGTACGCCGAAAACCCGGCGACATGGTTGGCTTCCGTCTTCATGGCATCGCTCAATTGGCCATGCAGAAGCTTGATTTCATCAAGATCCCATTGGAAAGATGCGATGGCGTTGGTCACATCAAACAGCGGCCTGGAAAGCGTGTCCCGTTCGTCCTGGTATTGCGCCAAAGCTTGTATGGATCCGGCGCAAACAGCCTGCGAGAGCAGCTCGGCATCGCGGAAGGCATCGGTGATGCCGTGGGCGGTCAAGGGATCCTTGAAATATCCCGCATCGCCGTCCAGGGCCCAACCAGGACCGTATGACTGCCGGAAATAGCCGCATCCGCCCGAAAATCCGCGCAAACGGCCAAGCATGCGGGCATTGTCGAGAGCATCTCTCAAGGCAGGCGAATTGGCCGCCGCCATGCGCGAAAAGCCGCCCGTCAAATCTCTGCGAAACGTGCTGGCGAATTGATCATGATGCACGCCAACGAAGACACAGTGTTGATTGTCATTGGTGGGTATGACGCCCGCGGCGGTGCCGTCTTCGAAATACCAATGATAACCATCATTCGCCAGGCCTTCGAAATAGCCGTAGACATAACCGGAGCTTTCCGGACCCTGGACGTAGGTTCGCGCCCCCGCCCGCCGGGCAACGACTGATTGTCGGCCATCGGCGCCGATCACGACACCGGCGCGAACGGTGGCGACCTTCCCGCTGGCATCCTTCAAATGCACGCCGGTAACTTGGCCATCCAGAGCAAATTGCAGATTGGTCAGCGTGACGCCATGGCGAACGTCGACGCCGGCTTCTTTTGCCGCGTCCACCAATACCCGGTCGAGAACAGTACGGCGCGGCGCACAGAGATATTCAACGCCGTGTTCAGGCTTGATATTCACCTGCACCGCCTGGTCTCCATAATGGAAGGCGGTCTGTGTTACCGCCGGTGTGCCCGCCGCCATGACCTCGCCCAGCACGCCCCAGCGCGCCAGCTGCAAAACACCGGCCCGCATCAGGGCGTGGGTCGAGACCACGTCGCTGCCATATTGCTGCCGGTCAACCAACAGGACGTTGGCGCCGGCACGGGCCAATAGCATCGCCGTTGCAGCGCCGGCGCAGCGCGCACCGACAATCACGGCGTCATACGAAGGCTCGTAATTTTGGATATCTGACATCAATTCAACTCCCCTATGCAGCCGCGCGGTGCAGCCCGGAATTCAGATGTTCGACCAGGTCGCGGGCATCGTCGCCCGCACCGTCGATAAAGGATGATTTGCGCCGGCGCAGGAATGGCAGCCCCATCACGTACATGCCGGGTGCATCGACCACGCCGCCGTCGTGGCGAATGCGGCCCTTGCGGTCAAGCACGGGCACATGCAGCCAGGAATAGTCCGGGCGATAGCCCGTGGCCCAGAGAACCGTCTTGATACCTGCGTCCGCCAGCGTCATGTTCAGCCGGGGCTCAGCGCTTATCGCGGTCGGGGCGAAACGGTGCGCGGCATCAAACTCCGCCGCCACGCCGTTCGCGGTGACCCATTGATCGATGCTATCGAGCAGGCGGTTCATCTTCAGATCCGCCAGCGCGCATTGATTGCCCAGGGCGCCCGAGAACTGCGCCTTGCCATCGCACAATCCCGACAGGCGGCCGACAATCTCGATCCCCATGCCGCGCAGGGCGTTGAGATCCAGGGTCATATGTTCCGGCGTGCCGACCAGCTGCAGAGACGGCAGACGCCGGGCCCGCCTGATGTCATCGACCTCGTCATGGCGCATATCCATCATACCGATGGCGTCCATCCACCATTTGATATCGCGGCCCCGATAGAGGCGCGGCAGTCGAACATGTTCGCCAACCGCCAAGGTGACTTGCCGGCCAGAGGCCTGGATCTCCCTGGCCAATTGAACGCCGGTCGCCGAGGCCCCGACAACCATGACGCCGCCGACGGCTAGTTGATCGGGGTTGCGGTACTGCATGGGCGTTATGCTTGCGATCAACCCCGGCAACGCCTGGGCAACCTTTGGCGCGGTCGCGATGTTACAAGCACCATTGGCCAGGACCAGGCACCGGCAGCGCCATTCACCTCTGTCCGTGGTGACCACGTAGCCGCCGTCCAATGGTCGAACTGATATCACCTTGGTATTGTCCTGTACGGGCGCACCAGTGCTATCGGCATAGCCCTGAAGAAAGCGGACGACCTCCGCCATGTTCATATAGCCATCCGGGTCGTTGCCATTGTAGGCATGACCTGGAAGACGGCTCTGCCAATTCGGGGTCAGCAGCCGCAGCGAATCCCAGCGCTCCTTGGCCCAGGAGTTGGCGACCTCACCCCGCTCGATCAACACATGGTCGATCGAGCGGTGGCTGAGATGCTTGGAGAAGGCGAGCCCGGATTGCCCGGCGCCGATGATGACGGTCGTGGTGTATTTCATGACACTCGCTCCTGTTGGGTAATCAGCGTCACGCGTTGACGATGACGAAGACGTTGGTTGGGTTGGTGATGATATCGAACACGGCGGAGCGCTTTTGCGACTGCGCCACCAATGCCTTGATCTCGTCTTCGCTGGCATCGGCATCGACCTGGAAATTCACCCGGATATTGCCAAAGCCGTTGCGGACGTCTTCGTCGACACCCAAAATGCCCTGAATATCCATGTCGCCTTCCAGGGTCGCCCTGACGGACCGCAGCTGAATGCCACGGTGTTGCGCCACGGCGGCGACACCGGCGGTCAGGCAGCCGGCCAAACCGGAAAGCACGACCTCCACCGGGGTTGCTGCATTGTCCTCGGCCGCGAAGGCTTCCGGATGATCGGTTTCGACGGTAAAGGTCTTGTTCCGGTGCTGTTCGGCGCCAAGTCCGTAGAAGTCGGTGATGGTCGAACGGGTATGGGTGCCATTGACCCATTCGGAGGTGGCGCGCCATTTGAACTGGCCGGCTTCGGGCGCGGCATCCAGCGCTTCGCGGGCGCCGATCAGCGCTTCGACGTTGACGCCATTGTTTACGGTGGTGTTCGCGGTTGTGTTCGCGGTGGTCTGTGCTGTTGTTTCGGTCATTGCTCTATTCCCCATTTGAGTAGCTGGTCTTTGCTAGCAAGTTCAGTTTGGTGACTTGCAATGGTGAATAGATATGGCACCTCTGCATCAGATTGATTTCTGGGGGCCAGAAAAAAGGTTTCAATTGTTTCGGCGGAAGCAGACCCAATTGAGGCTTGGCGGTAGGAACAGGGATGCGCTAGTAAGCTGTGCAGCGTCTTTAAATGTGGAGTAGAAAAAAATGGCGGGACCACTCGACGGCGTCCGGATACTCGATGTGACCTCCGTGGGCTACGGGCCCTATGCCTGCCAGATTCTTGGTGACTATGGCGCCGAAGTCATCAAGGTCGAGGCGCGGGACGGCGATATTACCCGGGGCATTTACCCGTTCCGTAACGAGGGCATGGGACACTTTTTCCTGATGGCGAACAGGAACAAACGCAGCATCGTTCTCGACCTGAAGGCAGAACGGGGGCGGGAGGCCTTCCTGAAATTGGTCGAGAGCATGGATGTGCTGATCTGCTCCGTCCGTCCCGCCGCCATGGACCGCCTGGGCCTGGGCTATGAAGACTGCCGCGCGGTCAATCCGAACATCATCTATGTCGCATTGGTGGGTTTCGGCCAATCGGGCCCCTACGCCAAACGGCCGGCCTATGACGACATCATTCAGGGTGTCTCGGGAATGGCGGCGATGCAGGGCGGCCGCGACGGCCCACCGACCTTCGTCAACGCCTCCGTTTGCGACAAAATCTGCTCCCAGGTCGGCGCGCATGCCACCCTGGCGGCACTGTTCAGCCGGCAGCAGAACGGCAAGGGTCAATTGGTCGAGGTGCCGATGTTCGAAGCCATGGTCGGCTTCAACCTGATCGAACATCACTCGGGCCAGGCTTTTGAGCCGCCATTGGGCCCCGCCGGCTACGAGCGTTCCATGGTCGAATACCGCCGGCCCTATGCCACGCTTGACGGCTATGTCTGCACCCTGCCCTACAACACCAAACAATGGCAGGCATTCTTCACCATGACGAACCGAGAGGACATGCTGGAGGATCCACGCGTCATCGATCCGAAAATCCGCAGTGAAAAGATCGGCGAGCTATATGAAATGGTCGCTGACCTGGTGAAGGATTGGAAAACCGCCGCTCTGCTGGCCGCCCTCGAAGAGGCCGATATTCCCCACGGCGAGGCAACCGGCCTCGACGATTTGGCGGCTGATGAACACATGCAGGCAGTCGGGTTTTTCCAGACCTTCGAGCATCCCAGCGAAGGCCGCATCAGATTGACCTCGCCGCCGATGACGTTTTCCGAGACCCCGGCGGAGATCCGCCGCCTGCCCGCCACCTTGGGCGAACACAGCGTGGAAATCCTGCAGGAAGCCGGCTACACCGAGGCGCAGATTTCCGAGCTGCTGGAGGCAGGTGTTAGCGTCGATGGCAGGGCCGAATAAGGCCCCGCCGGAGTCCGAATTATTCCATACCCAACGCGTGTTTGTAGGTATCGATCAGGGCTTCCATCTCCTGCTGATCGGCTTCGTTCATCTTCCGCAGTCTAACGATCTGTCGCATGATTTTTGGGTCAAAACCCACCGATTTGGCCTCGGCATAGACCTCCCGCACATCAGAGGCGAGAGCCGCTTTTTCCTCTTCCAGCCGTTCCACCCGCTCGATGAACTGCCGCAGCCGATCCGCCGCGATACCACCCACTTCGACCATGCAAATATGCTCCCAACTTCAAAATTCAAAAACCACCCGCGACATTCACCGGTGCGCGGAGGCCGGACCATAACCAACCGCCCGCCGCCGCGCAATCAAAGAAGGCAGCCGCTATTCGGCAGCGGCCGCATGGGGGTTTCGCGGGTCCTGGGTCCAGTTCAAATACGGTTTGCCATTGTCCACCGGGGCCATCGTGATGCAGTTCTCAACGGGGCAAACATGGGCGCACAGGTTACAGCCGACGCATTCGGCATCGATGGTCTGAAAGCGCCTTTCGGGTCCCTGCCCGGTCACTGAAATCGCCTGATGGGCGGTGTCCTCACAGGCAATGTGGCACAGGCCGCATTTGATACATGTATCCTGATCAATTCGCGCCACCAATTCGGCATTTATGTTCAAATCCTGCCAATCGACCAGATTGGCCAATGCCGCACCATGAAAGTCCGTCAGGCGGCCATACCCTTTGGCAGCCATCCAGTTGCCCAGGCCGTCGATCATATCGTCGATGATCTTAAAGCCATAATGCATGGCGCCGGTGCAGACCTGGACGCCGTTGGACCCCAGGGCGATGAACTCCGCCCCATCACGCCAAGTCTCGATACCGCCAATGCCGGATATGGCCATGCCGGCGCATTCGGGATCACGCGCAATCTGGGCCACCAGATGCAAAGCGATGGGTTTCACCGCCGGCCCGCAATAGCCGCCATGACTGCCCTTGCCATCCACCGTTGGCGTCGGCGCCATGTTGTCCAAATCCACCGAGATGATGGAATTCACCGTATTGATCAACGAGACCGCATCGGCCCCGCCGGCCTTGGCGGCCCGCGCCGGCGCCAGGATATTGGTCACGTTCGGCGTCAGTTTCACGAACACCGGCATACGGGTCATGGATTTACACCACCGGGTTACCATTTCGACGTATTCCGGCACCTGACCGACGGCGGAACCCATGCCGCGCTCGGACATGCCATGAGGGCAGCCGAAATTCAGCTCCACGCCGTCAGCGCCAGTGTCCTCTACCGCCGCCAGGATCTTGCGCCAAGGCGCCTCCTCGCATGGCACCATGAGGGAGACCAGCAGTGCCCGGTCCGGCCAATCCCGCTTGATCTGTTTGATCTCGCGCAGGTTCACATCCAGGGGCCGGTCCGTGATCAGCTCGATATTGTTGAAACCCACCATGCGCTGGCCGTTGACGGCGACGGCACCATAGCGCGAGGTGGTGTTGACCACCGGCGGGTCCTCGCCCAAGGTCTTCCACACCGCACCGCCCCAACCCGCCTTAAACGCGCGTTCCACGTTGTAGGCCTTGTCGGTGGGCGGGGCCGAGGCCAGCCAGAACGGGTTCGGCGATTTAATGCCGGCGAAGTCGCAACGTAGATCGGCCATGGCCTAGCTCCCCCTGTTTTCTTGCAAGTACGCATCAATGGCACGGGCGGCAAGTTTGCCGTCCTGCGCGGCTTGCACGGTCAAATCCTCGCCCGCAACGCAATCCCCGCCGGCCCAAACATCCGATAGTGAAGTCCGGCCATCCCGGTCGATGGCAATGCGCCCATCCGCCAACTCCAACCCATCATCCGCCACGGGCGCATAAGTTTGGCCCACGGCCTTGAAGACCATATCGCAGGGGATAATCGTTTCGACAGCTGTCTGGGCAGAGGCAAAAACCGCCGCCCGCACCTCGCCTCCCTCACTCTCAAGGCGCACGGGTTGCAGCCAGTGCTTGATCCGCACACCGTTGATTTGCGCGAAATCCTGTTCGTGACGGGTCGCGCCCATCTGTTTCGGTCCGCGCCGATAGGCGATCGTGACGTCTTCGGCGCCCAGGCGTTTGCTTTGCACCGCGATGTCGATCGCCGTATTGCCGCCGCCGATCACCACAACCTTGGCGCCAACAGGCAAGCCGGCCAGATCGGTCTGGCGCAGCGCGGCGATATAATCGACCGCGTTATGTACGCCTGCCAGATCCATCCCCGGCAGATCCAGGCCGCGGACGCCGCCTTGCCCCACGCCAATGAACACTGCGTCAAAGTCCCGACGCAGCTGGCCGAGCTTAACCTGCTGGCCATGCCGGAGCTCAACGCCGCCAATCGCCAAAATGAACCCGACCTCGTGCTGGGCAAAATTATCAGGCAATTTGTAGGCCGCGATGCCGAATTCGTTCAGCCCGCCGGGCTTGTCCCTGGCTTCGAAGACGACAACCTCGTGCCCTTGCCGGGCCAGGCCATGGGCGCAGCTCAACCCAGCCGGTCCCGCACCCACCACCGCGACCTTGCGGCCGGTGTCCGGCGCACGGGAAAAGGGGTGCGGAGCGCCCGGTTTCAGATGATCCGTGGCATGCCGCTGCAACAATCCGATGGCGAGGGGGGGATCATTGCGCACACAGGCGCCCTGGCAGAGGATCTCCGTCGGGCAGACGCGGGCGCAGCTACCGCCGAAAATGTTCTCCTGCAGGATCGTCATGGCGGCACCGCCCACATTGCCCGTGGCGATGGCGCGGATAAAGCCGGGAATATCGATACCGGTGGGACAGGCGTTGATGCAGGGTGCGTCATAACAAAAATAACAGCGGTTAGCTTCCGCCAGGGCCTCGGCGCCGCTCAATGGCCGATGTACGTCGGCGAAATTTTCCGCCAATTCCGGGCCGCTTAACCGTCCCGCCTGAATGTCCGCCATACCTCTCCCCAATCAAACCCATATTGATCCGAGAAAGTGTAGCGAAAAGGAACCGGTTTATGTCTATTTTTTCGCGCCGATCTTGGGCTCGGCACCAGTCACCAGACGGCGGATATTTTGATGATGGCGAAGGAAAACCAACACCGTCATGAAGGCGGCCAGCTCCATGATCTGCCAATTACCCAGCCAATAGGCATATCCTGGACCCGCCAGCGCGGCGGTCAGGGATGCCAGCGAGGAAAAGCGAAACAGCGCGGCCACCGCCAACCAGGTCAGACAACACAACAGACCGGCGGGCCAGTTGGCCACCAGCATCACGCCGATAAATGTGGCCATACCCTTGCCGCCCTTGAATTTCAGCCAGATCGGAAACAGATGGCCGATGAAGGCACCACCGCCCGCCAGCACCGCCGTATCGGGCCCATACATGGCGCCCAGCAATACCGCCGCCGCGCCCTTGCCGCCATCCAAAACCAACGTCAGGGCGGCCAGGCCCTTGTTCCCCGTGCGCAGCACATTGGTAGCGCCGATACTGCCCGAACCGATATTGCGCACGTCGCCCAGGCCCGCCAGCCGGGTCAGCACCAGGCCGAACGGAATGGAGCCCAGCAAATAGCCGAACGCCGCAGCCGCCCAATATGGCCAGATATAGCTAAAATCGCCCAATGGTGTCGGCATCATCTAATTCCCGTCAGGGTCGGAGTATACCACCTTGCCATCAACAATGGTGCGCCAGGGACGGCCCTGCACGGGGCGGTCATGATAAGGCGTATTCTTGGCCTTGGAATGAAAACGTTCCTCGTCAATGCGCCAAGGCTTGTCGGGATCAAAGATCAACAGATCCGCCGGCGCGCCCGGCGCCAACTTGCCCCCCCGCAGGCCCAACAGATCCGCCGGGCGGGAAGTCATCTTGGCCAATAAATCCGAAAGGCCCAGGGCGCCGTTGTGATACAGCTCCAACGCCAGGGGCAGCATGGTTTCCAAGCCGATGATACCGGTCGCCGCCAGTTCGAAGGGCAGACGTTTGGACTCGGCGTCTTGCGGATCATGGCAGGAACAAATCACATCAATGGTGCCCTCCGCCAGGCCCGCGACCACCGCCAGGCGGTCATCCTCCGCCCGCAGGGGCGGTGCCGTCTTGGCAAAGGTGCGGTATTGCCCGACGGCAATTTCGTTCATGGCAAAGCTATGCACCGCCGCCGCCGCTGATACGGGCAGACCCCGCGCCTTGCCCCGCGCCATGGCCTCGATCGCATCAGCCGTCGAAAGACAAGCCGCGTGATAACGCCCGCCGGTCATCTCAACCAGACGCAAATCCCGTTCCAACATGATGGTTTCCGCCTGGGTCGGGATACCGGGCAGGCCCAGGCGCATGGCCACTTCGCCTGCGTTCATCACGCCGCTGCGGGCCAGGGCGGGTTCCTCGGGGTAATGGCAGATCAGCAACCCGAAGGCGGAGGCATAGCTGAGTACCCGGCGCATAACCTGGGCATTGTCGATGGCGCGGTCCGCATCCGTGAAGGCCACCGCGTCGGCCTCCGCCAGCAGGCCCAATTCCGCCATCTGTTCGCCCAATAAGCCCCTGGTGATTGCCGCCATGGGATGAATACGCACGGATGCTTTATCCCGCGCCTGACGTTTGATGTATTCGACCAGGGCCACGTCATCGATCACCGGCTCGGTGTTCGGTTGCACGATGATGCAGGTGACGCCGCCGGCGGCGGCGGCTTCGGAAGCCGAAGCCAGCGTTTCCTTATGCTCGGCGCCGGGCTCGCCGACGAAGACACGCATGTCGATCAAGCCAGGGCAGAGCACCCGTCCGGCGCAATCCACCACCGTCGTGCCGTCGGGCACGCCGTCGTTAAACAGATCCGGTCCCAGACCGGCGATCCGACCATCCTCGGTCAGCAAGGCGCCGGAAGCATCCAGGCCGCTGGCCGGATCGATCAGGCGGGCATCTATATAGGCTACCGCGCTCATGACGCGGCCTCCCCAGGCCCTTCCGGGCGGCCATTTGGCGCGGCCTCTTCCGGGCCGACAGGCGGTTGGTTGGTGCTACGCCGGGACAGCAGATCCAGCACCGCCATTCGAACCGCCACGCCCATTTCCACCTGCTCGCGGATGACACTGCGGTTTATATCGTCGGCCAGGTCGCTATCAATTTCCACGCCCCGGTTCATTGGCCCCGGATGCATGATCAACGCTTCCGGCTTGGCCTTGGCCAGCTTGGCCTGATCCAGGCCATAGAAGTGATAATACTCCCGCGTCGAGGGCACATAGGCACCGTTCATACGCTCGTTCTGCAGGCGCAGCATCATGACAATATCGACGTCTTTCAGACCCTCCGCCATGTTATGAAAAATCTCGACCCCCATCCGCTCCACCGCGCCGGGTAACAGGGTTGGCGGGGCGATGGCGCGGACATGGGCACCCATGATGGAAAGCAACATGATGTTAGAGCGCGCCACCCGGCTATGCAGTATATCGCCGCAAATGGCCACGGTCAGGCCATGCAGATGGCCCAGGCGGCGGCGGATCGTCAAGGCATCCAGCAACGCTTGCGTGGGGTGTTCATGACTGCCATCACCGGCGTTGATGACGCTGCAATCCATCTTTTGGCTTAACAGGGCAACGGCGCCCGAATGCGGGTGACGCACCACCAGGGCATCGGGGTGCATGGCGTTCAAGGTCGCCGCCGTATCGATCAGGGTCTCGCCTTTTTTGATGGCCGAGGCCGTGGCTGACATATTGATGACATCGGCACCCAGGCGCTTGCCGGCCAGCTCGAACGAGGTTCTGGTACGGGTCGAGGTTTCAAAAAACAGATTGATCTGTGTGCGTCCGCCCAGGATCGAACGCTTTTTATCGACCTGACGGTTTTGCGCCACGTACTGGTCGGACAGATCAAGGATCTCGGTAATATCGTCGGGGGATAGCCCCTCGATACCAAGGAGATGGCGGAAAGGCAGATCGTTCGAAGTTAATTCATTCATCAAAAGGCGATCTTATAGGATTGACGGCGCCGGGGTGCAATACTATCGCCGCCATGACAGTACAGATTTGGAGTGAGACCATGAGTACCCCGAACCCAGGCCGCCTGGACCCGACAGGCCGCGTCATCATGCTTTCCGGTGCCAATCGCGGCATTGGCGCGGCCATCGCCGAACGTTTGCACCAGGACGGCTATCTCCTCAGCCTCGGCGCCCGCGCGCCCGAAAGCATGGCTGAACAAGCGGGCGAAAACTGCCTCTGCCATGCATTCGATGCGTTCGATCCCGAATCGCCCCAGGCCTGGGTCGATGCCACCTTTGCCAAATTTGGCCGCATTGACGGCCTGATCAATAACGCGGGCATCTCCGAAGCGTTCGGCTTTGGCAGCGGCGACGAGGCGAAACTGGACCGCATGCTGGAGGTTAACCTGAAGGCGCCCTATCGTTTGATCAGGGCCGCCCTGCCCCATCTGAAGGCGGCGGGCAGCGGGCGCATCGTCAACGTCACCTCATTATCGGGCATCCGCTATAAAATGGGCTCGGCTGGTTATGCCATGTCCAAGTTCGCCGCCAACGGCTTAAGTTCCGCCGCCCGCGCGCAGTTTTGGGGCGACGGCATCCGGGTCACGGCGGTCGCGCCCGGTCCGGTGAATACCGATATCATCACCGATCTGGGACCACTGAGCCGGGAAGATATTACCACGCCGGAGACCGTCGCCGATGTGGTGGCCATGGTTCTGGCCTTGCCCAACAATGCCTCCGTCGCCACCGTGCCGATCAACTGCTTGTTCGACGCTCTGCCGTAAAACTCGATATGAAAGAAGATGAAGCAATGAATGTACCCAACCAAGGCCGTCTCGATCCGGCGGGCCGCGTCATCATGGTATCCGGCGCCAACCGCGGCATTGGCGCCGCCATCGCCGCCCGTCTGCGCCAGGACGGCTATCACCTTAGCCTCGGCGCACGCACGCCCGATGACATTGCGATCGCAGCCGGCGATGATTGCCATCATCAGGCCTTTGACGCCCTTGATGCCGCATCGCCCCAGGCCTGGGGCGATGCCACGGCGGCGAAATTCGGCCGTATCGACGGCCTGATCAACAATGCCGGCATCGCGGCGGCATTCGGTTTCGAGGATGGCGACGAGGCGGATCTGGACCGCATGTTGGAGGTCAATTTAAAAGCGCCCTATCGCTTGATCCGCGCCGCCTTGCCCAATCTAAAGGCCGCGGGCAGCGGGCGCATTGTTACGGTTACCTCCCTAGCCGGCATGCGTTTCAAGCGCGGCTCGCCAGGCTACGCCATGTCCAAGTTCGCCGCCATGGGCCTGAGTTCCGCCGCCCGGGCGCAGTTCTGGGATGACGGTATCCGGGTCACGGCGGTGGCGCCAGGACCGGTCAACACGGACATGATGCCCCAGGGCTTCACGGCGGAAACAGCGACCCAACCGGAAACCATCGCCGATATCGTCGCCACGGTGATTGCCATGCCCAATAATGCCTCGGTCGCATCCGTGCCCATCAACGCCGTATATGAGCCCCTGCCATGAGTCCACGATGGCCCCTCTGCTTTGCCGGCCTATCGGCTGCCCTGGCGGTCTTTATCGCCGCCGGCGCGGCCCATGATCTAAAGGAATGGCTGGGAACGGAGGAGCTGACACGCATCCATACCGCCGTGCGCTATCAGATCTGGCATGCCCTGGCATTGTTGGGCACGGCGGCATTGGCGGCGGTAAAGCCAACGGCGTGGTTGCGGGTCGCCGCCTATGGTTTCGCCGTGGGCAGTATCTTGTTCTGCGGCGGGCTTTACCTGTTGTCATTTACGGGAATTGCTATCTTTGGCTGGCTGGCGCCCCTGGGCGGGCTGGCGTTCCTGACTGGCTGGCTGGCCCTGGCGGGCCATGGCTGGCGTGGCATGAAGCTTTAGAGACAGCCTAAAAGCAGCCGAACCGGGTCCATTGCATGGAGATGAAATGTTGGATCAGGCCTTCCATGAAAAATGACCAGACAGGCGTCAAGGCCCCGGTTGCCGCCGCAGCCAGGATTACGCCAAAAACGGCGCCGCCGCCTACAATGGCGATATTCGCGGACCTGTTTTCCATGGCAGCATCATAGCCCAAAATTGGGCCACTATATAGTGGCAAACCATGGCCCTGATTTCGATCCTGATGGCCGCCCACTGACTCCGGCCCCTCGGCGGCCCTCAGTGTCACATTGCGGCTGCCGGCGGCGATCATCTGGTGACCCTGGCCATAATGGCGCGTGAAGAGGTGGCGATCCCGGCGGGTCAAGGCGCCGCCATCACGAATGGAATCGCCGCCAAACGTGATCTGAACCGGCCCTATGGCGGGGAGGTGGAGGCTGGTCGGCGGGTAAGTTTGCAAGCCTTCATGGCGGCGGGGAACCGTTCGCCAGAATAAAGCCTGGAAAAACCCTCAATAGTGTTGGCAAAGGCGGTGATTTCGTGAAATATACGCCCTGGACCGGTAATAAAAACCGTTCTGAAGTTCTATTCGTATGCAAACCGCCGATTTTGGAAATCTCTTTCCCTGACCGGCGGCGGCAAACGACAAACAATCAGGGAGGATTGATGTAATGAACATTCTTAAAATGGGGCCCGGCAAAGCCGGGCTGCTGGCGACCGGATTGGCCGCCGCGGTGAGTTTCGCCGCACCCGCGAATGCCGCCGACGAAGTGGTGATGGCGGTTCCAACATTTCTAACCGGCGCCGGCGCGCCGGCCTTTGGTGTCCCGGCCCGTAACGGCGCCGAAGTCATTATCGAGGCGATCAACAAGGGCAAGCTGCCCGCGCCTTATAACAACAGCGGCAAGGGCTTGGCCGGCCGTCAGATCAAGGCTGTGATCTATGACGAATCCGGGGGCGGCGTGAAGCAGGTCGCTGAATTCCGCAACAAAGTGCAGAAACAGGGCGTGGACCTGTTCGTCGGTTATATCTCTTCAGGCACTTGCGCCGCCATCACACCGGTGGCCGAGGAATTGAAGATGCTGACCATTTTCCCGATCTGCGGTACGCCGCGGATTTTCGAGGAAATCAACAAGACGCCAAAATACGTCTTCCGCACCATGGGCCACGCGACGGCTGATGGCGTGGCCGAGGCATTGTACGTCAAGGCCAACATGCCGGGCGTCAAGGGCTACACCGGGATCAATCAGAACTACGCCTGGGGTCAGGATTCCTGGCGCGATTTCGATCTGGCCATGAAACAGTTGATGCCGTCCGTGCCCGCATCGGACAAGGCGCAATGGCCAAAAATCTTCTCCGGCCAGTACGGCGCGGAAATTTCGGCCCTGATGCTGTCGAAAGAAAAGCTGGTCCATTCCAGCCTCTGGGGCGGCGATCTGGAAGCCTTCATCTTCCAAGGCTCGGCGCGCGGTCTGTTCCGCAAAAAAGATGTGCTGTTCTCGGTGGCTGATACCTCCGTCTATCGGCTTGGCAAAAAGGCGCCCTTCGGCTCCATCCTTGGCGCCCGTGGCCCATACGGCATCTTTGCCGCCGGTGTCGACACGCCGCTGAACAACTGGTTCCGCAAGGTCTATATTGACCGCTATTCGGTACCGCCCGTCGGTGGTTCCTATCAGGCCGCCCAAGGCGTTCTGGCGGCGAAATACGCCTATGATGCGGCAGCCAAGGCAAATGGTGGCAAGTTCCCCAACAAGGATCAGGTTATTGCCGCCTTGGAAGGTGCCACCTATCAAGGCATTGCCGCACCGGTTCACATGAACCGCTCCAACGGCCATCAGGCCGCCACCAAGCACATGATCGGCGTGCTGCAGTGGGACAAGGAAGCGGGCGAGCCCATCATGACGAAAGTCACCGAATTTGGGCCTGACTGTGTCATGCCGCCCCCGGGCGTCAACGGCACGGAATGGCTGAAAGGCGGCATGAAGGGCGCTAAGTGCTAACAGTGTTACCATCCGGGGGCGTCACCTTTGACGCCCCCGGATATTTTTCTGTATTTGATTTTTCAATAAAATAGCGAGTTCGTTGTGCAAGAGCTGATCGTCATCCTGGTCGACGGCTTAGTGTTTTCATCGTACCTGTTCATGGTCGCCGTCGGCTTGACGGTGATTTTTGGTGTGATGAAGATCCTGAACGTGACCCATGGATCATTCTACGCCTTTGGCGCCTATATGTCGGCCACCCTGATCGGGGCCTATTACAAAACCGATTGGCCGGAATTCGGCGGTTTCCTGGCGATATTCGCCGCAGCGCTGATCGTAGGTGTGTTCTTTGGCATCATATTGGAACGGGGCCTGCTGCGTTTCCTCTATCACCGGGACGAACATATTATCGTGCTGGCGACCTTCGCCATGTTCCTGGTGTTGGAAGACGTACTGTTGTTGATCTGGGGTACGGATCCCTATTTCGCGTTCGAGCCCATGTCGTTGCTGGGATCGGTCGATATTGTCGACCTGACCTTCGATGTCTACAGCCTGACGCTGATCGGCCTCGCGGCAATTGTTGGCCTGGGCCTGTGGCTGGGTCTGACCAAGACCAAGTGGGGCAAGTTATTGTTGGCGGTTATTTTCGACCGTGAGATCAGCCAGGCCATGGGTATAAATGTGACCGTGGTCTTCACCGTCACCTTTGTCATTGGCGCCATCATGGGCGCTTTGGGCGGGGCCTATATCGCGCCAACCATATCCGTGAGCCCGGGCATTGGCGTCGAGGTGATTGTCCTGGCCTTCGCCGTGGTGGTGATCGGCGGCATGGGATCGATCCCCGGCGCCATGATCGGCGCTCTGCTAGTGGGCATCAGCCGCGCCGCGGCGGTGCATAAGTTTCCCGAAATTGAACTGTTCGTAATCTACGCCATCATGGCCATTGTTTTGGCCGTTCGGCCTGAAGGTCTGTTCGCCCCAGCCCAGGCCAGGAAAATTTAATGCGACATGTAGACAAAACAGTTACCGGTCTTACCATCGCTTTTGCGGTGTTGTTTCTGGCTGATTTTTTCATGGCCGAATGGGTGCGCTTCATCGGCCTGCAAAGCCTGGCGCGTGGCGCCGTTGCCCTGGGGCTATTGGTATTGTGGCGCACGGGCTTGGTTTCCTTTGGGCACGCGCTGTATTTCGGCATCGGCGCCTATGCCGCCGCCATGTTGACCCTGATCGGCTATCACGACGCCTTTTTCCTGGTTTTCGCGGGTACCTTGGCCTCCGGCGTCCTGGCCTTTCTGTTGGGCTTTCTGTTGCGCCGCTACCGGGCGATCTTTTTCGCTCTGTTGAACATGGCTTTTTCCATGATCCTCTACGGTGTCATCGTGAAGACCGAGGAACTTGGCAGCACTGATGGTTTCTCGCTGCATCCACCGACTTTCCTAGGTTATGCCCCGCAAGGCGAGGCCGTGCAGACCACCCTGTTCATCTTTACGCTTGTCTTCACCTATATCGTCACCGTCGGCGTGCATCTGTACCTGAAGACCACTTTGGGCGGCATGAGCATGGCGGTCCGGGAGAACGAGATCCGGGTCGAATATCTGGGCTATTCCGCCGAAAAGGTAATCCACGTCAAATACGTCTTCTCCGGTCTGGTGGCAGGCTTTGGCGGCGCCATCATGGCGTTGGCGATTGGCCAGGTTGATCCGGATTCCATGGCCAACTGGAATGTTTCCGGCGAATTCGTCTTCATCACCATTCTCAGTGGCATCGGCAACGTAGGCGCGACGTACATTGGCGCCCTGGTGTTTGAATTGATCCGCACCTATGCCTTTGAGTACGCGCCGCAGATCTGGCAATTCATCCTGGGCGGTTCCTTGTTGGCGATTATCATGTTCCTGCCCGACGGTATCTGGTCCCTGGTCGACCGTCTACGCAAGTCGGAAGGGTAAGGCTGCCATGACCGTAGTTCTAGAAGTTCGCGATCTGCAAAAGACCTTTGGCGCCGTTGTCGCCGCCAAGGATATCAACGTCACCGTTAATGAGCACGAAATCATCGGCATCATCGGCGCCAATGGGGCCGGCAAGACCACCTTCGTCAATATGGTCACCGGCTACCTGAAGCCCACGTCGGGTCATATTGAATTCGCTGGCCGTAATATCATGGGCCTGCCGCCACGGGAGATTACCACGCTGGGCATATCCCGCTCGTTCCAGGTGCCCCAGGTTTTCGCCTCTGAATCGGTATTCGACAATCTGTTGATGGCCTATGCCATTGCCGAGGTATCGGGGATGGGTCTGCTTTCGCCGCTCTATAACGACGAGCGCGCGGCGCGGGTCGATAGTCATCTGGACCGCTACAAGATCGCCGAATACCGCAATGCCACCGCCTCCACCCTGCCTCAGGGAATTCGCAAATTGCTCGATATCGCCATGGCGGCGGTCAGCAAACCGACCATTTTGATGCTGGATGAGCCGACATCGGGCATCTCGGTCGAGGAGAAATTCGGCCTGATGGACATCATCATGGAGGCCCTGCGCCAAGACGAGACCACGGTGTTGTTTATCGAACATGACATGGAAATCGTCGAACGTTACGTCAGCCGGGTGCTGGCTTTTTATCAGGGTCAGGTGATCTGCGATGCGCCAACGGCGGAGGCCTTGGTGGACCCGGGCGTCAGAGAGTTCGTGATCGGCGAGGAGTATCACCGTACCCGGACGGAAGCCGCTAACGGCGGGGGTGATAACCATGCTTAAAGTTAGCGGACTGGACGTCAATATCGGCCCGACGCCAATTTTGCGCGGCCTAGCCCTGGAAGTGCCGGCGGGCACCATGTGTGGTCTGATCGGGCGTAATGGTGCGGGCAAGACCACATTCCTGCGCGCCATCATGGGCGCCCTGGCGGCGGAAGCAGGCGAGGCCATGTTCGGCCATCAGGATCTATTGAAGATCCACCCCCACAAGCGGGCCCATATGGGCATCGGCTTCATGCCCGAAGACCGCCGCTTGGTGCCGGCGCTAACAGCGGAGGAAAATATCCTGGTGCCGGTCTGGGCCACGGGCATGGAAGACTGGGAAGACCGCCTGGCATGGATTTACGAACTGATGCCCGAGGTAGCGGAGTTTCGTAGCCGCGGCGCCATGGAACTTTCAGGCGGGCAGCAGAAATTCGTCGCCTTTGCCCGCGCCTTGATGGTGGGCACACAGTTGCTGTTGCTGGATGAACCCAGCGAGGGCATCGCCCCGGTTTTCGCCCAACGCATGAGCGAGATCATGAAAAGCCTGAAGGACGAGGGTGAATCGGTACTGGTCGCCGAGTCCAACGATAAACACGTGGCCGGCCTGTTGGACCGCACTTTCGTGATCGAACGCGGCAGCATCGTCGCTGGATAAAGCGTATGACCGTTCTCGCCGCCAACAGCCTGCCGGACCGCGTTGCCGATGTCGACGCGTTGGAGGAGCTGCTATCCCGGCCCAGTCAGGCCTTGATCGATGATCTGGCGGCGCTGAAAGGCGATATCATCATCCTGGGCGTCGGGGGCAAGGTCGGCCCCTGCCTGGCCCGCATGGCGAAACGCGCCGCGCCTGACAAGCGCATCGTGGGCGTGGCCCGATTTTCCGATGCAGCCGTGAGACAACGTCTGGAAGATTGGGGCGTGGAGACCATTGCCTGCGATCTATTGCACCGCGATGGTGTGAACGCGCTACCGAAATTGCCCAACGTAATCTATATGGCCGGAAAGAAATTCGGCACCTCGGGCGGCGAACCATTTACCTGGGCCATGAACGCCCACGTTCCGGCTCTGGTGGGAGAGGCCTTCGCGGCATCACGCATCGTGGCATTTTCCACCCTGTGCGTTTACCCGTTCGTGGATGTGACCGGGCCGCTGTGCGGCGAAGACGTCGCACCCGTGCCGGTGGGCGAATATGCCAATTCCTGCGTGGGCCGGGAGCGGGTCTTTCAATATTTCTCGCACAAACACGGCACGCCCGGGCGTCTGATCCGGCTGAATTATTCGATCGATTTGCGCTACGGCGTGCTCTACGACATCGCCAACTGGGTCTATACCTCCCAGAGCATCGATTTACGCGCCGGCCATGCCAACGTCATCTGGCAGGGTGACGTCAATGCCCAGGTTATCCGAGCCTTAGGCCATTGCGAGACCCCCAGCCGGCCCCTGAACATGGGCGGGCCGGAGCAGGTCAGCGTGCGCGCCCTGGCAACGACCTTTGGTCAACGCTTTGGTATCGAACCCAAATTTGTGAACCAGGAAAGCGGCATGGGCTGGCATAACGACACCTCTTTGGCGTCGAAACTGTTTGGCTATCCAGAAGTGCCCCTGGCGCGTATGATTGATTGGACCGTTGACTGGATCGAACGGGACCAACCCCATTATGATCTGCCAACCCATTACGAGGCCCGCGACGGCTCTTTCTAGCGGCCCCACAGGAGGTTTGATATGAGCATATTCAACAGCCAACCCCTGGATGGCGTGATCCCCGCGACGCTGCTGGCCTTTGACGACGACATGATGATCGACGAGGCCGCCTCGCGCCGCCACCTGCGCGATGTCGCGGCGACGGACGGTCTAAGCGCCGTTACGGTCAACGGCCATGCCTCGGAGGTGCACGCCTGCAGCTTCGATGAGCAGCAGCGCATTCTGGAAATGTCCCTTGATGAGGCGGGCGACCACCTGCCCATGATCAACGGCATCTATTCCGACAGCAGCCTTGAAGCCGCCCGCCTGGCCCGCATGGCAGAAACAGCCGGCGCCGCCGCTCTATTGGTATTCCCGCCCAACAGCATGATCATGGGGGGGCAATTGCGGCCTGAAATGGCTCTGACTCACTTCAAGACCATTGCTGACGCCACCGATTTGCCGATGATCGCCTTCCAATACCCGCAAATCAGTGGTTTGGGCTATCCGTTCGAGACCCTGTTGCGAATGATCCAGGACGTACCTTCGATCAAGGCGATCAAGGATTGGTCGAACGACGCCATGCTGCACGAAAAGCACATCCGCGAACTGCAAGGCGGCGCCGCCGGCCGGGCGATTAGCGTGCTGACCACCCATTCATCCTGGCTGATGGCTTCGTTGAGCATGGGCGCCAACGGTTTGTTGTCGGGCGCCGGCAGCGTGATCCCGGAATTACAGGTCGCCTTGTTCCAGGCCGTGAAGGCCGGTGATCTACCCGCCGCCCAGGCCATCAACGACCGGATCTATCCCCTGGCGCAGGCTTTCTACACACCGCCGTTCCTGGATATGCATAACCGCATGAAGGAATGCCTGGTGCTCCTCGGCCGTCTCGAACGCGCCGTGGTGCGGCCGCCCCTGATGAAATTGAGCGATACTGAAATCAACCGCCTAGGCCAGGCCTTAAACGCGGCAGGCCTGCCCCCGGTTGGCGCCGTATCGGCCGCCGCGGAGTAATACCGCTACCTTAAGCGGTGGCGATATACTGGCGCATGGCGGCGGCTTCGCTTTCAATTTCCTCGATCCGGAACTTGACCACGTCACCGATGGAGATGATGCCCAACAACTGATCGTCACGCATCACCGGCAAATGACGGATGCGGTGTTCGGTCATGACCGACATAATGGTGTCGATATTGTCTTCGGGCAAACAGTAAACCACGTTGCGGGTCATCAGGTCCGAAACCAAGGCTTCCATGCAGTGGGCGCCGATCTGGGCCATGCCGCGGATGATATCACGTTCCGAGAGCACCCCTTCGACGGAGCCGCCTTCATTGCGCACAAGGACAGCGCCGATTCGGTTATCGAATAGGATTTCAGCGGCCTTGCCAATGGTTTCGTCATTGTTGACTGTTGTTACATCGCTGCCTTTCGAGGCAAGAATTCGTTCTACATGCATATCACGCTCCTACCCAGACGCTTGCTGGTCCAGATTATTATTAGTTTACATAATATATTCTGCCTCAAAAACAAGGCAAACGCAAGATATGCTCATTTGAAATTAAATCGATGCTTGTCAGCGGTTGGATTAGTTAGGTTTCGACCCGGCCCTTCACGGTGCGCGACAGGCCCCTGAATTCCGCCACAACGCGTCCATCCTCGCCATATACCGTGGAATCATAGACACCACTGCGCCCGGCACTGCTCTTTTCTTCCGAGATGGCGGTCAGAACTTCGCCAAGCCGGCCAAATGTCATATATGTGATATGCGCTGATTGCGCGAAAGCCATTTGCCCGTGGCTGTTGCAGGCGTAGCTAAACGCCATATCCGCCAGCATGAAACTATAACCGCCATGGGCCGTGCCGTGGCCATTCAGCATATGTTCGCCCACCGGCATGCTGACCCGGGCGTAGCCGGCCCGCACCTCTTCCAATATCACGCCCAGGTTTTGCGCCACCGTATCGCGGGCATGCATGGCCCGGCCAATCTCCAAAGCGCGGTCATCCGTTGCCACGTGGACAGACTCCGCATCATCATTGCGTTTACTCATGCGGGATACTCCAATCTGCGGCAACAAAACCTTGCGTGGCGCCAGCATATAATAAGACAGCAACCATTATTCAGACAAGCTGTTCAAAATTTGCGCCAAACCGCGGCCAGCGAGATCGGAAAGCCAACGTTATGATGAATATATCGAAAGGCATAAGAGCCAAAACAGGGCAAACGAAATATTAATCAATGCAGGGCATCTTTTAACCTAATTAAAGGACCAAAGGAGCATTTGAGCGCAAGAATGCCATGCATACTGCGCAAAATGGTAACGGAATACAAACCGATGAGTATGAACAGCGAGCCAATTACCGCGGATCTGGACGAGCTTCCTGAGAATTCCTCATTTGACGAAGAAATTGTTGACGACCAAGGCAACGTGGAAAACAGGCGGGAGCTTTCACACAGCGAATACGATGCCCTTGAAGAGGCGGTGATGCAGACGGCGCGCGGCCGCACCTTCCTGCGGGAGCACGCCAGGCGCAATCGTGCCGTCGCATCCGACCTGGTTTTGCGTTCATTGGATGAATGCCGCGGCTACTTTCAGCGTAACGAGCTGGCGCAACCATCTGAAATCCTGTCTGCTGAATTGCAGAGTATGAGCGACGCCATCGCCCACACGCGCCGCGATATCGCCGCGATCAAACCAAAAGAAGGCGCGAACAACCGGATCATGGCCGCGACCGAAGATCTGGATGCAATCGTTTCGGCAACCGAACGGGCGACCAACGATATCCTGGGCGCAGCGGAACGGCTCCAGGATACCTGCGAATCCATCCGCGAAGGCGGCGGTAATGACGATCTTTTTGCCTTGGTGGAAGAAGACATCACCAATATTTTTCTAGCCTGTTCGTTCCAGGACATTACCGGCCAACGTACCACCAAGGTGGTCAATGCCCTGCGTTATCTGGAAAAACGGGTTGGTGCGATGATCGAGATCTGGGGCTCCGAGGCCATGCGCAACGGTCGCACGGGTGAGTTCGGCTCCGAGCTGGATGATGATCATCCCGAAGCCGGCCTACTGAACGGACCAGCCCTTGAAGGCGAGGGTGTGGCCCAGGACGATATCGACGAATTGCTGAAATCTTCGTCAGATGACATAGATGAGGGCGCCAGCGCCGTCGAAGCGGAGGATTCCTCTGATCCCGCCGCCGGCATGGAGTTCGATGCGGTTGCCGATCCCACGGAGGGCGTTGATTTTGACCCCGTGCCCACACCTGCCGCTGCAGACGAACCGGCCGAGATGGATGATGCGGCCGCCGCCGCAATGGCTGTTGAAGCTGCCGCGGCGGAGCTTGAAATGCCGGGTACCGACGATGCGACGGACGATGCGGCCGACGATACGGCCGACGACATGGACTATGCCGATTTATCGGAAGAAGCCGATGCCGAAACCATCGATGCGATCTTCAATTCATAGTTTCTGGTATATCTCGAAAGTAGAAGCACGGTAAGACGCGGCGACAAGACGACGCCGGTCGGAACCGGTGCGCGGCGCGGCTTTTTGCCCCTGGGCAGCAAAACGAATGGCTATATACTAGGCGCCTCGCCTAATGATGCGGAAACACCCGGCAAACCGGGGCCACCGCCCAATAATGCCGCCAAGGCAAGTATCGAGGACGCCAACGCCATGGACGAATTCAACACAGATGAATTTGAGACTGATTTCTGGAAGGATGCGGAGGACCGCTCCGGCTGGGATGATCTGGAACCGGGGAAGATCCTGGAATCACGCCCCGTCACCATTACCCTCGAGATGATCCAGCGCTATGCCCGTTCCATCGGTGATCTGAACCCGCTGTATTTCGACGAGGAATACGCCAGGAAAAGCCGCTATGGCGGCCTCATATCGCCGCCCTCCATTCATGCCCTGTTCCTCTTTGCCTGCACCGGTCATGATCATTTCATGCGCACGCCGGGCACCGTCAACATGGGCCAGAACTGGTTTCTGCAACGCCCGATCCGGCCCGGCGATACCATTGCCCTGGAGGCCCGCTGCCTGGACAAGGTGATCCGCAAGGGCAACATTTTTGCCATCCACGACAACGTTTTCCGCAATCAGGACGGCGATGTGGTCTGTTCCGGCCGCGGCTGGACCATGCGGCCGTATTGAGGGAGATAACAATGACCGACAACGTAAAAGACACCCTGGAATACGCCGATATCGCCGTCGGCTTCCAATTCCCCGGCCCGACGGTCCCCGTGACGCGCGAGATGATCGCGGAATTCGCGGCTGCCTCCTTCGATCATAATCCCCTGCATTGGGACAATGATTTTATGGAAAAGACCCACTTCGCCGGCGGTAAACAATTCGATGATGTGATCGGCCACGGCCTGATGACCTATTCCCTGATGACCCGCGCCATGACCGATTGGCTGTGGCCCGACCTAGGAGAGCACCGGCGCCTGGAGACCCGCTTCCGCAAGCCGGTCTATCCCGGCGACGAGATCACCATTCAGGGTGAAGTCGTCGACAAACGGGAAACCGCCAAGGGCAAATGGCTGGTCTGCAACATTACGGTCAAGAATCAACGCGGCGAGACCGTCGCCACCGGGGACGGCCTCGCCGAAGTTTTCGCCTAACGTTATCCGAAGAACCGGGCCACCCGCTCCCCGTCCCGGCCGCCCATTAATGGTACCCTCGTGGGCGGCCGGGACGGGGGAGCGGGTGGCACAGGCCGCGTTGAAGACGCTTCTAGTCGAGGCCGAGCACCTCATCAACTTTCTCCGGCCCCAACTCGGGGCCGAAGATAAGCTGATCGTCGACTTGCAGCACGGGCGATGAACGGATGTTGTGGCTTTCGATAAAGGCGGCGGCCTCTTCATCCATCATCAGATCCTTGGCCTCGAACTCCACGTCGTGGGCGCGGAGATAGCCCTTTAGCTGCTCGCACGGCGCGCACAAAGGCGTCGAATAGACGATGATCTTTCTGGCCATCTTCTATCCTTCCTTCTCTGCCTTCAGCTTGCGGTACAATTCTTTCTTCGCCAGCCAGGCATTTTTGACTTCCTCGGTCTGCCAGGGTTGTTCCTGGGTGAAGACCAAAGATTTCCAGGCATCGCCCTTGGACCATTTAAACGGGGTCTCAACCGTAGTCCGAGGCTCCGTCGCGCTTTCCAACAGATCCATGGCCATGCCGATGATCTGCCGTTGCTGCTCAACATTGCCAGGTTCACCACACGGATTGCCCAGGGGGAAGTCCGTGAACAACAGCCGGGATACACCGCAGGTTTCAACGATGTCGCGGGCGGCGGCGGCAACAACCGTGGGGATGCCGTTTTCTTCCAGGTAACGTGCTACCAGACTCACGGTCTGGTGGCAAACCGGTCAGACCGGCACCAATATGGCAACATCAACACTTTCTTCCAGGCATTGACGCAAGACCTCCGGCGCATCCGTGTCCATAGTCTTGGACTGGGAATAGGCATTGTAAACGCCATAGGCCGTCGGCGCCAAATCCCCGATCCGGCCCGCTGCCTGCAATTCCTGCAACCGGGTGACGGGGAAATAGCTGTTCGCGTCATCCAAGGTGGTCGCATTCATGTCATAGCTGTGGGTGCGGCTGTATAGATCCGCCACCGGCGTATCGGTGGGCACGCCGTATACATTTTGCGCCTCGCCCTTTTCCTGGGGCATCCGTTGGTCTTCCCAGGTACGGACAGCAATCTCCGACGTGGAAACCAGTGCCACCCGGCTTTCCGCCAAGGGCTTTTTCAAGGGCGTAAACGGCACCGTATCGAAATTTGCCCATTGATAGGGCTTCTCGTAACCTTCGGCCTTATAATAGGCTTTGGTCCTATCGATATATCTAACGTAGCTCAAAGCTCGTTCCTCCATGGCATTGTTTCAGCAATATTAGCCTTTGTGCGTAGTATGATAGCATCAGTGGTCCCGGGCAATGACAATCAGTAGGGGTTATTCGGAGATGGATTGGCGAAAAGTGACCATTGGCGAGGCACTGCGGCGCTCCGCCCGCAATTGGCCGGGCAATGATTTCGTGGTCGGCATGCGGCAAAGGATCAACTACGCCACCTTCGATGCCCAGGTCGACAGTCTCGCCAAGGGTTTCCTGGGCCTCGGCGTTGGCCGGGGGGATCATGTGGCCTGTTGGCTGACCAATAGCCCGGCCTGGCTGCTGACTTGGTTTGCCTGTTGCCGCATTGGCGCCACCGTTGTTTCCATCAATACCCGCTATAAAGTTTCCGAGGTCGAATACATCCTGCGCCAATCCGATGCCAAGGTTCTGGTCGCCATGCCGGAATACTGGAATATCGACTATCTGGGCATGATCCGCGAGATGGCCCCCGGCTTCGAAAGCGATACGCCGGGCCAAATGCAAATCGACGGCCTGCCGGAACTGCGTGCCGTGGTGTTATGGGACGATGCCGAACATCCCGGCACGATTTCGCAAAGCAATCTGATGGCGCAAGAAAATCCAGGCATGGATCTGTCCGGGGCGGAGGCGGCGGTGGAGATCGAAGATCCGGTGATCATCATCTACACCTCCGGCACCACCGGCCAGCCCAAGGGCGCCATGCATTGCCACCGGGTACTGATCGAGGGGCAGAATATCGCCCGCGCCATGCATATGGAGGCAGGCGACAAGGTGCTTGGCCATATGCCGCTGTATCATGTCGCGGGTTCCGTGGCGACGACCATCCCCGCCATGCAGCACGGTTGCGGCCTGGTTACCATGGCAGAGTGGCACGCGGGCGAGGCCCTGGATTTGATCGAGCGGGAACGCATCGCCATCATGGGCGGTATTCCGACACACTTTTTTGATCTATTGGCCCAACCGGGCGTCGAGGCAAGAGACACCCATTGCCTGAAGGCGGCCTGGATCGGCGGTGCACCGGTGACACCGGCCATTGCCCGCAAGGTCAAATCGACCCTGCATCTGGACGCCTTGCAGGCCGTGTACGGCATGACCGAAACCATGGGCATGACCACGCTGAGCGAATTCGATGCGCCGATCGAAGTGGCCTGTGAAAACAAGGGCAAGATTGTCGGCGACTATGAAGTCGGCATCTTTGACCCCGAAACCGGCATCGAAAAACCCCAGGGCGAGGATGGTGAAATCTGGGTGCGCGGTTATTTGGTCATGCTGGGCTATTACAAGAACCCGGAAGCCACGGCGGCGGCGATCACGCCGGAAGGCTGGTTCCGCACCGGCGATCTGGGCCAGATCGATCCGGACGGCTATCTGATGATCACGGGCCGGGCCAAGGAAATGTTTATCGTTGGCGGCTCCAACGCCTACCCGGCCGAGATCGAACGATTTCTGGAAGGTCACGAAAATATTTACCAGGCCGTGGTCTGCGGCGTGCCTGACGCGCGCATGGGCGAAGTCGGCTTCACCTTCGTCATGCCGCCGCCCGGCGCGACCTTAGACCCGGAAGATGTCATCGCACACTGCCGGGGCGCCATAGCGGACTACAAGGTACCGCGCTATGTTGAGGTGGTGGACGATTTCCCGCGCACCTCGACCAACAAAATTCAACGCTATTTGTTGCAGCAGGACGCCCTGGCGCGGTTCGAAGAGAGAGAAGAAAATCATGGTGACGATTGACGCACAGGTTCACGCCTACGAGCGGGACCACCCAGGCCGGCCCTGGACCGCCGTACTCGAAGGCCCCGACGAGGTCACGGGCGATGACATGGTCGCAGCCATGGACGCGGTTGGCGTCGACGGTGCCCTGCTGGTCTCGCCCTTCACCATGTACCAATACGACGCCAGCTATGCGATTGACGTTCATGCCGCTCACCCCGGCCGCTTTGCCCTGATTAAGCCGGTTGATTCCACCGACCCAGGGGTCGCGGAAACCATCGCGGATTGGGCCACACTGGCCAGCACGGTCGCGATCCGCATCATGATGCGCGACGATGTCTCGGACGATCCCGACGACCCTGGCATCAACCGCGTGCTCGACGCCGCCGCCCGCCATGGACTGCCGGTCAATCTCCTGGCCTGGGGCCGGCTGGACCAAGTGGCCGCACTTGCCGCCAGAAACCCAAATACAAGATTGGTCATCGATCATCTCGGCCTGCAACAACCTTTTGTGCCGCCAGCACCACCGGAGCCGTTCGCTAGCCTGCCGGAACTCTTGAATTTGGCGCAATACGACAACGTGGTGGTAAAAATCACCGGCGCCTGCACCCTGTCCCATGAAGCTTTTCCCTACAATGACATCTGGGACCCGCTCTGCCGCATCTTCGATGCCTTTGGCTTCGCACGCTGCATGTGGGGCACTGACTGGACCCGGGCGGTGAAATTGTTGAGTTATGCCCAAGGCGTGGAGTCATTCCGCCTGACCGGGCGCATTTCGGATAACGAGCGCGCGGCGCTGATGGGCGGGAGCCTGCAACGCATTTACGATTGGTCGCCAGCGTTCGAATGAGCCTGAAACAACGCCGCAAATCGTTGATCAAGTATGCAGCCGAGACGGCTGCCGTTGCCGTAATCTACCTCTTATTGGGCAAGCTGGGACAGTTGTCGGCGATCACGCCGGGCAACGTGACGGCGGTATGGCCGCCTTCGGGGTTCGCCCTGGCGATAGCGCTTTTACTTGGCCGTAGAGCCCTCTGGGGCATTGGGCTCGGCGCGTTTGTGGTCAACACACAGGCCTTTTTTGACAGCGCGACGTTAGAGAGCATTGTCACGTCAATCACGGTCGGCATTGGCATCGCCATTGGGTCCATGGCCCAGCCGTTCCTTGGCGCGGTTTTCATCAAGCGCTTCATCGGCGTCAATCATCTGCTGAAAAATGTCCGCGACTTCCTTGTTTTCGCATCCCTGATCCCACTTATGTGCCTGATCAGTTCGACAATCGGTGCGATCAGCCTGTTGCTCGGCGGACTAATTTCCATCTCAAGTTTTGGCGAACTATGGTTGACCTGGTGGCTGGGTGATGGCGTTGGCATCCTTATCGTCACGCCGTTCGTGATGGCGTGGCGCAATATGAAGAGCCTTCCCGCAACAGCTGGCAACAAACTGATCCTGGCCATGGTGTTGTCGTTTCTCGCACTATCCGCGTTGATCGGGTTTGACGCGACCTTTGATGGGGACGCCACGCGTTATCCCCTGGAATTTCTGGCCTGGCCATTTCTACTTTGGCTCGCTCTTCGGTTCGATGCACGCGCGGTGACGAGTGGAATTTTGCTGCTATCAGCCATCGCGATTGGGCAAACCATGCGGGGACAAGGCCCATTCCACCTCGATGCGCCCAATCTATCGCTCCTATTGTTGCAACTATTCATCACGGTGACGGCGGTCACCGTGATGATCGTCGCCGCGCTGGCCAATGAACGCAAGATAGCGGACAACGCGTTGCGGCTTGCCCATTCCGAGCTTGAAATAAAAATCGAGGCCCGAACCTCTGAACTGAAAGCCGAAATCGATGAGCGCAAGCGTTTGGAGGAGCAGGTCCTGCGGTCTCAAAAGATGAAAGCTGTCGGTCAACTGACAGGTGGCATCGCCCATGATTTCAACAATATTCTCGGCATCATCATGGGCAATCTGGAACTCCTGCAGCGACGGCTGAAAGATGACCCTCGGACCATGACATATGTGCAGGCCGCGCTTCGAGGCACCAAGCGAGGTACTGAAATCACCAGAAAACTGCTTGATTTTGCACGCCAGGGGCCGGGCAATGCCAGGCTGATCGCCGTCAATGATGTCATCACGCACACGCAGGAACTGACTGCCAGATCATTAACCCCATCGATCAAGCTGGAAACATATTTGGCGGATGATTTATGGCCGGTCAAGATCGACCCTGGAGATCTCGAAGACGCCATCTTCAATCTTTCCCTCAATGCCCGTGACGCCATGCCGGATGGTGGCACTCTAAGCATAGAGACGGCCAACAAGATCCTTGATGACGATTACGTCAGGCACAACCCACAGGCCACGGCTGGTGCATTCGTGATGATTAACATGAGTGATACCGGGATTGGGATGACGGACGAGGTCAAGGAGACGGCTTTTGAACCATTTTTCACGACCAAGCCGTTTGGCGAGAGCAGCGGCCTTGGCCTGAGCATGGTCTATGGTTTCGTGGAACGCTCTAACGGCCACATCAAGATCTATTCAGAGGTCGGCGTCGGCACCACTTTCCGGATTTTTCTGCCCCGTGCCCTTGAAGACGCAATGGAGACTGAAACGGTGGCGGAGCAGCGGATTGAGCTGCCCGTTGGCAACGAAACCATCCTGGTTGTCGATGATGAAAAAGCCTTGCTCGATGTCGCCGTCATGAATCTGGAACAGATTGGCTATAAAATCCTGACCGCCTCCAATGGTCAACAGGCGCTGCACGTTCTGGAAACCCATCGGGACATTGATCTTCTGTTTTGTGACGTCATCATGCCCGGTGATTTGGATGGATACCAAGTGGCCTTGACGGCGCACAGCATCTATCCCGCACTCAAGGTCTTGTTGACCAGTGGCTTCTCGAAGAAGCGTAGGGAAAATGACGACGCCGAGAACGGCTATCCAAGCCAGCTTGCACGCACCCTTTTGAGCAAGCCGTACAATGCCAAAGAACTGGCATTGGCGGTACGCAGCGCGTTAGATAATATCGGCTGATCGGTCATCAATGCCGTATCTATTCCGTTGCATCCTTGGCCAGGAAACCGCCCGATTGGCGGGACCATAGCTGCGCATACAGGCCACCGCGCCGCAGCAGGGTTTCGTGGTTGCCCTCTTCAACGATGCGGCCCTGGTCCATGACGATCAGGCGGTCCATGGCGGCAATGGTGGACAAACGGTGCGCGATGGCGATCACCGTCTTGCCCGCCATCAGGGCCTGAAAACTTTCCTGAATGGCCGCCTCGACTTCCGAATCCAGCGCCGATGTGGCCTCGTCCAAAATCAGGATCGGCGCGTCTTTCAATAACACCCTGGCAATGGCGACGCGCTGCCGCTGCCCGCCGGATAGCTTCACGCCGCGCTCGCCCACATGGGCCTGATAGCCGCGTCGGCCCTTGCCGTCCTCCAAATCATGGATGAAGTCGTCGGCATGGGCCGCCTTAGCGGCGGCGATCACCTGGGCCTCGGTCGCACCGGGCTTGGAATAGCTGATATTGTCCAGGACCGAGCGGTGCAACAGCGAGGTATCCTGGGTCACCATGGCGATCTGGGCCCGCAGGCTGTCCTGGGTGACGCCGGCGACATCCTGGCCATCGATCAGAATGCGGCCGTCTTGTAGGTCATAGAACCGCAACAACAGGCTAACCAGGGTGGATTTTCCGGCGCCGGAACGGCCGACGATACCGACCTTCTCGCCGGGCCGGATATCCAGATCCAGACCGCTGAGCACGCCTTGCTCCACATCCTCCCTATCCTTGCCGTAATTGAAGGAAATATGGTCATAGCGGATGCCGCCCGCCGTCACCGCCAAGGCTTCAGCATTGGGGAGATCCTCGATAGCGTGCTCTCTGGCGATGGTTTCAACCCCGTCCAGCACCACGCCGATGTTTTCAAAAATATTGGAGACTTCCCACATGATCCATTGCGACATCCCCTGCAGGCGCAGCACCAGACCCACTGCCAGGGCGATGGCGCCGGCGGATGTCGCATCGATATACCAGAGCCACACCGCCATGCCCGCGATGGCGAAAATCAGGCCCGCATTCATTGCGTTCAGAGTGATGTTCAACTTGGTCGACAGGCGCATCTGGCCATAGACCGGTTCCAGGAATGCCTCCATGCCCTCGCGGGCATAACTGTCTTCATAAGCCGCATGGGCAAACATTTTCACCGTACCGATGTTGGTATAGCTATCCACCACGCGGCCGGTTACGACCGAGCGCGCCTCGGCCTGGGCCATGGACCAATCCCGCAGGCGCGGCACGAAATGGCGCATGGCAATCATGTAGCCGGCAAACCAGAGCAACATGGGCGCGGTCAGACGTAGATCGCTGCTAGCGAACAAAATCACGGCGGCACCAAAGTAGACGGCCACATACAGCAGCACTTCGGTGAGCTTCATGACGATATCGCGCACGGCCAGGGCGGTCTGCATCATCTTGGCCGCGACCCGTCCGGCAAAGTCATCCTGATAGAATTCCATGCTTTGACGCAGCAGATAGCGGTGCGCCTGCCAACGGGTACGCATGGCGAAGTTACCCAACAAGCCTTGATGGGAGATCGAGCCGTAGACAAATTTCAGGGCCGGCAATACCACCAGCACCACGACGCCCATCAAGATCAATTCGCCGTTGTGATCAGCCCAGAACGTCGCCCGCTCCGCCGTCGCCAACCAATCCACCAGGCGGCCGAGGAAGGCGAACATCATCACCTCCAGCAACGCGATCACGGTGGAGAACAGGCCAGAGGCCAACAGCAGCGGCCAAAAAGGCCGGGCATAGTGCAAAATAAATGGGATCAATGAGGCCGGCGGCATCTCTGGCTGGGTGATGGGCAGCGGGTCCGTCGCCCGCTCCAACCAGGAAAAGAACCAATTGATCATGGTTTATTCCCCAGGATTTTGGCGGCCTAGTCTTCCGCACCCGCCGCCACGCCGGCCTTGAACCGTGTATCCGCCTGACGGAAAACCTTGTGCGTGTTCTGCATGTCCCAGGGCTCTTCGATCAGGGTTTCATGGTCCCACTGGCTGCGCGCCACCGGCGGATTAAAAAAATCACCGCCATAGACATGGATGGCGGAGGTCAATTTAGCGATCGGATTGGCCACGGAATGGACGATCTCCGGCCCCAGGGTGGCCACCTGCCCCGGCCCCATGGACTCGGCCCCCGCCGCCTCCAGCTGGGGTCCCGTCTCGGTATCAAGGCGGCGCCAGAAAACATTGTCTTCGCGCCCGCCATAAAGGCCAATGGCAGCGAACATGTGATGGTTATGGGGCAGCAGGGTCATGTAAGGCGCCCAGACGAAATTGATGATGGTCAGATCATCGGCCTGATAAAGCGGATAAACCCCTGCCGTGTCAGGCTCTCCCAACGCCGCGATGACGCCGGCGGGGTCGGCGACCGCACCCAAGACGACATCGCGTATCGCCTTTTGACCGCCGCCAACGGCGGCTTTGCAGTCTTCGATAAATTGGTCTTTGTTGAACATGCGCTTATCCCCAATAACTCCGAATCTCGATGCAGAGAATAGCGGAGTGCCCAAACGGACACCATCATTTCACACAATTATCTTGGGTTAATGGGCCAGCAACGCCGCCAGGCCCAGGCGATAGTTTTGATATTTCAAAACCACGCCCAGCTCGTCCTTGATGCGGTTGTTGCGCACGCGTTTGTTATCGGCATAAAAGCTGGCCGCCATGGGGCTCAGATCGGCCTCGGCAAAGGTAATCTCGGGCGGTGGCGCCTGTCGCAACAGCTCGGCGGCATGGGTGATGACGTCCTGGGGTGGGGCGGCCTCATCATCACAGACGTTATAAATGGCCCCGGCATTTGGCCGGACCATGGAGGCCTGCAACACCGTTGCCAGATCATCGACGTGAATGCGGGAAAACACGTGCCCTGGCTTGACGATGCGCCGGGCCTTGCCCTGGCGCAGGTTATTCAGGGCGCTTCGGCCCGGTCCATAAATGCCGGCCAGCCTGAAAACATGTACGGCCAGCGCATGGCGGCGGCCCCATTCCAGCCAAGCCTGCTCCGCCCCCGCCCGCCACCGGCTGCGCTCGTTGATAGGTGCCGTCGGCGTGCACTCGTCGACCCAGCCGCCGCCATGATCGCCATAGACCCCAGTAGTGGAGAGATATCCGATCCAGCGCAGATCGGGCAGACTGGCAATCACCTCACCATGACACGCCAGCACCGGATCACCCGCCAGGTCGGGCGGAATGGAGAGCAACAAATGTGTGGTCCCGGCCATTTGCCCGGTCGGATCGGGCAACGGATGCTGGCGATCAAACCGCATGGTGCCGTTCACGCCATCCCGGCTGGTTCCCGCCACATTCCAACCTTTACCCAGCTGCCGATGGGTGAGAACCTGGGCGCTGTAACCCAGACCAAAAACAAATAATTTTTCCACTATTTCATCACCCCAGCTCTTGCCGATGCGCCTGCAAGCATGGAAGGTAGGGCCATGCGTAGCCTTATACAATGCGGTCTTTTTGCACTTGCGCTGACGCTGGTGCCGGATTCTGCAATGGCGGCGGAAACCGGTGCGAAAACCAGTGCAAAAACCGCTGCTGGCGGCATAGATCACGAGAAACAATACCTTGCCTGCATCGCTCTGACCTACCGTGAGCCCTGGCAGGCCTTCGAAACGGCGGAAACCTGGGCCGGGCTGGGGGGCGGCGGAGCGGCGCGCCACTGCGCGGCAATGGCCTTGCTGGAGGCCAAGGAATATGACCGTGCCGCCCAACGCTTGGAAGCCCTGGCCGCCGCCCTGCCGACCGACCATTTCCCCACCCCTGGCGATGTCCTGGCCCAGGCGGCGAATGTCTGGCTGTTGGGCGGGCGGCCTGAACTGGCCCTGCAGGCGATTGACCTTGCCCTGCAATATGACCCCAAAAGGGCCGCCTATCTGGTCGATCGAGGCCGTATTCTGGCGGAAGGCGGCGACCATGCCGGCGCATTGAGCGATCTGGAGCGGGCCCTGGCCCTGGACCCGAACGACGATGATGCCGTTGCCTTTCGGGCCAGCGCCTTGCGCCATCTGGGCCGCAGGGACGAGGCCATGGAGGTGATCAACCAGGCATTGACCCTTAACCCCGCCAACCCGTCGGCCCGATTGGAGCGGGGCATCCTGCGCCTAAAGGCCGGCGACCGGGACGGCGCACGGGCGGATTGGCTCTATGCCGCGCAGGAACACCGGGGCACGCCGGCAGGCGATGCGGCCCAGTCCCGCCTGCAACAGATGGAGCTTGGGCAGAAATAGACCGCTTAGGCGGCAATACACCGGGCCCATTCGGCCCGGACAGCGTCGTCGGTTTCCGCCCCCAGATGGTCATGGGCCAAAATGGCCAACACCTCGGCGCCGCGCAGTTGCAGCAAGGCCCAGACCGCCATGGCACGGACCAGGGGCGAAGGATCGCTCAGCAACGGATCGATAAGTTCCGACAATTGCCCATTGCCGCTGTTACCGGCGGCGATCAAAACATTGCGCAAGAAGCGGTCCCGGCCCAGGCGCTTAACCGGGGTGCCGGCATAGAGGCGGCGAAAGGCGGCATCATCCAATCGCAGCAATTCGGCCAGATCCACCATGCTCAACCCCGCACGGGGCGCCATGACGGCGTCATCTGCGGTGACGGCGAATTTGTTCCAAGGGCAGATCGCCAAGCAGTCATCGCAGCCAAAGATGCGGTTGCCCATGGGTTTGCGGAACTCCACCGCGATATGGCCCTGATGTTCGATACTCAAATAAGACAGGCAGCGCCGGGCATCCAATTGATACGGCGCGGGGAATGCAGCCGTGGGGCAGATATCGAGACAGTGTCGGCAGGCACCGCAATGGTCCTGCTCCGGTAGATCGGGGGACAAGTGCAAGGTGGTGAAGATACTGCCCAAAAACAGCCATGAACCCAGTTCTCGACTGACCAGATTGCTATGCTTGCCCTGCCAACCCAGACCGGCGGCTTGCGCCAAAGGTTTTTCCATCACCGGCGCGGTATCGACAAAGACTTTCAATTCACCCCCTGCTTCGGCCTGCAACCATCGGGCCAAGGCCTTGAGGCGCTTTTTCACTACCACGTGATAATCCTTGCGCCCTGCGTAGACCGAAACATTGCCCTGCTCCACCTGGGTCAGACGGCCCAAAGGGTCTTCATCGGGGCCATAATTCCAGCCCAGCATGATGATGGAACGGGCTTCAGGCCAGAGGGCATTGGGGTGGCGGCGGCGGGCCGCCTTTTGCACCAGCCAGTCCATATCCCCATGACGGCCCAGATCCAGAAATTGCCCCAGGCGATCCCCGGCCCCGGGGATGGCATCCGCGGCGGTGATACCCAGGGCATCGAAACCCAGGCTCAAGGCTTCACGCCGCAATTCCGCCGCCAGCTCCAACGGCGCGGCGAGAGGCTTAGAAATCGAGGTCGGCATAGTGTCGGGGCGGCGGCAGACCGGGCATATGATCAGCCAGAATAGCGCGGAAAGAGGGGCGGGATTTCACCCGCGCGTACCATTCCTTGGCGCTGGGGTACTGTTCCCATGGCACATCGCCGAGATAATCCAGGCACGAGAGATGCGCCGCGGCGGTGATATCGGCCAGGGAGTAGGTCTCGCCGCCAATATAGTTTCGCCGCTCCACCAGATAGCTGATGTAGTCCAGGTGATAGCCGATATTCTGCCGTCCGGCGCGGATCAGGTCGGAGCGCGGCTCGCCCATGCCCATGAAGCGTTTGAGCAATTTTTCCCGCAATAGAAAGTCCGTGACCTCGTCATAAAACTTACCATCGAACCAAGCGATCAGACGGCGGCATTCAGCCCGGTCCAGCGGCTCTTTTCCCAGCAGGTTGGGTTCGGGCTGACAATCTTCCAGATACTCGACGATGGCCTGGCTGTCGGCCAGGATGGTGCCGTCGGGCTCGCTCAATACGGGCACCTGACCGGCGGCATTCAGAGCGAGAAACTCTGGCCGGCGGTTCCAGTACTTCTCCACCACCAGCTCAACATCCATGCCTTTTTCATACAAGGCGATGCGCACCTTGCGGGAAAACGGCGACAGCCAGAAATGGTACAGAATGCGCATATGTTCAGTCTACTGGTTGCTCTTGCTTTCACATAGCATGGGGCCTCGGCTCAAGGGAACCGCACTAATTCATTGTGAAGACCAACTTGCCAATTACCTTGCGGTCCATCAACAGGTGCATACCTTCCACCGCCCTTTCGAACGGCAAGGTGTGGGAGACATAAGGGTGCAGCTTGCCCGCATTGGCCAGAGCCAAAATTTCCGCCAGTTCTCGGTCGCCAGCGTCAGGATCATTGCGCCGGGCCTCGCCCGCCCGGCAGCCCATGATGGTCAGACCCTTGATCAAGGCGTAGTTCAACGGCAGCTCTGGTATCCGGCCCGAAGTAAAACCAAGCGAGACCAACCGCCCGTGCCAGGCCATGCAGCGCAGGGATTGATCGAAGACATCGCCGCCGACCGGATCATAGACCAGGTTGACGCCCTTGCCCCCGGTGATCTCCTTGACCTCGTTTCGGAATTCACCCTTTTGGTAATTGATCACGTGATCAGCGCCATAATCGCGCACAACCTCCAACTTGCCGTCATCGCCGCCCGTGCCGATGATCTTGGCACCATGCAACTTGGCGAGTTCCACCGCCGCCAGGCCGACACCGCCCGTGGCGCCATTGATCAGAACCCATTCGCCCTGGCGCAACCCGCCACGTTGAAACAGGCAATGATAGGCGGTGAAATAGGTCACCCTGAAGGCGGCGGCGGTAACATCATCGAACGGGTCGGGCGTGGGGATCAGCAGGCTGGCATCCGCCACCGCCTGCTCGGCAAAGCCACCGGGACGGACGGACATCATGACCCGGTCACCGGGCGCGACATTGCTGACATCCGGGGCGACTTCGATCACCTCGCCCGCGGTTTCAAAACCGGCAATAAAAGGCAGGGTTGGTTTGTGCTGATAGACGCCTTCAACAGTCAGGATATCGGGGAAGTTCAGGCCGGCCGCGTTGATTTTTACCCGCGCCTGGCCGGGTCCCATTTCAGGTTCCGGCAATTCCTCCAGGCGCAGCACCGAAGGCGCGCCCAGTTCGCGGCAAACAATGGCTTTCATAACCTGTTCCCTACAATGTCAGTGACAGTTCCACCAATGGTGTGCCGCCGCCCTCGTACGATCCCTGGCCAATGGCGTCCACCGCCTCGACCAAGCGGTTGTCCGTTTTCAGCAGACGGTCGGCAATGGCGACGATGCGGCGGTTCGGCTTGGCGTGCGGCGCGGCCCGGCGCAGGGCCTGGGCCGCTTCCATCTCGCGCCCCGGATTATACTGGCAGAGAATGGTCAGAGCGGCGGCGGTGGAACGGCTGACGCCAGCGTAACAATGTACGATCATGGGACCTTGCCTGTCCCAGGAACTGGAAAAATCCAACAGCGCCTCTACATGCTCCATGGTTGGGGCAATATCGCCGGCAAATGAGGCCGGCACATCATCGACCTCTATATGGAGATGCCGCGCCGGGTCTATGCCGTCGGGCGTGTCCGGCACCCCTTCGATGCCCAGCAAGGACAGAATATGCGTGGCGCCCAGTTCCACGGCACGGGCCTCCATAGTACGCCAGGAAGAGATATACAGCACGTTTTGGCCTCCATTAACCATTGCCGCTCAGATTTTCTTAATCCGGCGGCACTATATTAACCGCAGTCGCAACCATTTGCGGGGAGTATATTGATGACTGGTTCGCTCGAACATTACCAAGGCTTGGCGCAAAACCTGATCGAAAGTCTAGGCTATGAACAGGCGCTGTATGTGGCCAATCAATATGCCTGGTACGGCGTGGCCGAAGAGATCCACCGCTTGAGCGGCGACGACGGCCACGTGGTGCATTAAATTTGGTACGCTAAACGTGGCGCACCAAACGTGATGCACTAAAGCGGCTTAAGCCAAGCCCAGCTTTTCGGCCAATCCGATCCGCTGCAGTTTGCCCGTCGCCCCTTTGGGAATTTCGTCGAGGAAAAGCACTTTCCGCGGCACCTTGAAATCAGCCAGGCGTTTGCCGACAAATTCACGCAATTCCGCCTCCGTAACCTCCGCGCCCTCGGCCAGAACCACGGCGGCGCCTACATCCTCGCCCAAACGGTCATGCGGCACCGCAAAGGTAACCACCTGTCCGACACTTGGGTGATCCAGAAGAACCTCGTCAACCTCGCGCGGGCTGATTTTCTCGCCGCCACGATTGATGATTTCCTTCAACCGGCCCGTCAAGGTGAGATAGCCGCCAGCGTCCAAGGTGCCTTGATCACCGGTGCGAAACCAGCCGTTGGTGAAGGCGGTGGCGTTGGCCGCCGGGTTTTCGATGTAGCCATCGGTAACGTTGGGGCCACGGATGACGATTTCACCAACCGCGCCGGTGGGCAGCAGTTCGCCATTCTCCTCTGACATGATGCCGATCTCGGGCCCCGCCGCCAGCCCGACACAGCCGGCCCGGCGTTCGGCGGGCGGCAACGGGTTCGAGGCCATTTGATGGGCCGCCTCGGTCATGCCATAGGCTTCGATCACGGGAAGAGCGAAAGTCTCCTCCAAGGACGCCATGACCTGGGGCGGCAGGGAAGCGGATGAGGAACGGATCAGCCGCAGTTTCGAACGCTGCAAGCTCTCCGTATTGCGTGGCGCCCGGGCCAGGATGGCCTGATGCATGGTCGGCACCGCCGTGTACCAGCTCGGTTCCACCTCATCCATCCATTGGAAAAAGCGCAGGGCATTGAAACCCGGCGTGCAGTAGACCCCGGCACCCGCCGCCAGCGAGGACAACACAGCGGCGATCAAACCGTGAATATGAAACAACGGCATGATGTTGAGGCAACGGTCATCGGCGCTGAGCGCCAGAGAGGCGCCGATATGGCGGGCCGAGGCGCAGATATTGCCCTGGCTTAACGGCACCATTTTTGGCCTCGACGTCGTGCCCGAAGTGTGCAGGACCAAGGCCGCGTCACCACTATCGGCAAAACCACCCGATTTGGCCGGTTCCACCACTCCCTGACGACCGGCCAATTTAAAGCCGCCCGCGACGCCATTGGGATCGGCCACCAATTCCAGCACATCGATACCACGGCGTTCGGCAACCGCCCGCGCCGGTGTCTCCACGCCTTGCTGGACGATCAGGGCACGGGCCTGGAGGTCGTCGAGATAAAAGTCGAATTCGTCTTCCCGGTAAGCCGGGTTCAACGGCGCGGTCACCGCCCCGGTGCCCACCGCAACAAAGGCAGCGGCCATCTCCGGACCATTGGGCAGAACGATCGCCACCCGGTCGCCACGGCCAATGCCTTTGCCATTCAGGCTGGCGACCACTTCCGATGACAGCAGACGCAAAGCAGCGAAACTCATTGGCGCCCGCCCGGGCGCCCCGATTGCCGTGGCGTCATCCGCGCCAACGGCAAGTAGATCAATCATGCATGTGACTTGGTTCATGGCCGGATCATATAGCATGGCCGGCAAGCATAGCCACCACGATCGACGCCGAAATCAACACCGCGGCGCGTATCCGTTCAAAAAGATGCTAAATGACCAGTTCCCGAGGCCGCACGGGGCCGAGAATTCTGGCCTCGTCATCACTGGCCAGAAGATAGGCGTCCGTCACCGCTTCGTGCTTGTCGCGGATCGCCCTGTCCTGGCCCAGGGTGTGTTCGGATGCGCTGTCGGGCAAGCCTTCCTGTGCAATTTGTTGCGCCAGGAAGGGCACGAATGGTTGCGGCCGCCGGGTCCTCGGCTCAACCGAATGCCGATCCACAATGGGCTGTTCAACCACACTGACCGGAACCGCACGCAAGTGAGGCACTTGACGCCGGACCTGTTGTTCTTGTTCCTTGGTGGCGAACTGGCTGCCGGATTGCCGGGCCATTTCCCGGTCATCAATACGCTGGGGCGCACGCACAGGCGCTACGTCGCCTGACCCATGGGCCATGCGTGCGTAGACAGTTGCTGCTGCCCCAATGCTCGTCAAAACGTGCTCTCCAGTACCGGCTGGACAAAAAATCCAGCGGAAAACCAACGAATTACATAATCGGGACTACCCCGAAGTTACATGGCTTGGAATATAGACAAAAAAAAGGCGTCTAGTCAACACTTTTGGCTGTTTTCAGCCCTACCAGCCATGACGTCAGCCGCCCTATGCGGCCTGCACACCACGCCGCTGGTCCCAAGAGCGTAACCACCAGATCACCGGAATGGACAGCAGGATCACCCAGGACTTGCCGATAATCTGACCCGAGAGATAATCCAGGCTGCCAAAGGCGAGTTGCAGAAACAACAGGCTGTCGATAACCAGGCCAACCAGGCCGGATGCCACCACGGCGAGGACCAGGCGGCGGCGTTGCAAAGGTGTATAAACCGCAAAATCAGCCAGTTCCGACAGCAGAAAGGCAACACCAGAGGCCAGAACCAAGGCCGGCGGCGCCAGCAGGGCGGAAAGTGCGGCTCCCGCCAATATGGCGCCAATGGCCCAGAGCGCGCCCAGGCGCCGTTGCACCAAATCGCGCAGCACCAATGCCAGACCGATCATCAACACACCGCTTGGCGCCATGATGCCCGGCGCCACCGGGATCAGACAGGGGCCATTTGGTGGGCAAACCGTGCCAAGATGGCCCAGCATCCAGTTCGCGGCCGGAATACACAAGGCGAAGGCGATAAGGTAGACATAGCCCTCTAATTTGGTGGTCTGCATGTCGGCTCGTTCATTGGTGAATAGCGTGGGCGATGCCTAACGCATCATTGCAAAAAAGAAAAGGGCCGCCGGAAATTCCGGCGGCCCAAATTCGTCTGGATACTTATCTAGCGTTATTCGGTTTCGGCGCTGATCAGCGGACCAAAGCGAACCGAACGCGTGCCGTCAAAGCGGGTCATCTGCATCTGCTCCAGCGGATAGAAATCCGTCGGGGAGGTGTCGGCATACATACCCGGCAGCAGCATGGGAAGGTGGACTTCCTTCAAGCTGGAAGCCTGCTTCATGATATTTTCCCGGCTGAGATCGTTACCGGCTTTCTTCAGCACCTCAATCATGGTGTGACAGACGGCATAACCATAGGCGTTCATCTTGTTAGATTTATCGCCACCAGGATAATACTTGTCCATCCAGGCGCGCCAGGCGTTGGTTTCGGGATCATCTTTCCATTCCGGATCGTTGGGATCCTTATAGAAATCCACCGAAATAATGCCCTTGGCTTTTTCCAAACCGGCCGGCTTGTAGGTCGAGGCGATCGAGGCCGCGACATCGTTCAGGATATGGGCTGGCTTCCAACCGATGGCATGCATCTTCTTGATTGCCTGCGCCGCGAATTTCGGGATCGAGATGTTGACGAAAACATCCGCACCGGAACCCGCGAGAGCTATGATCTGGCTATCAATAGTCGGATCAGTAACTTCATAAGTTTCCTGTTTGACCACCTGTTTGGCGTATTTGTCACCCATGGCGCGTTTCATGCCGATGACATAATCCTTGCCGTAGTCATCGTTCTGGTACATCACCGCGACCTTGCCCTGCGGATAATTCTGCAGGATGTAGTTGCCGAAGATGGCGCCAACGGTCTGATAGTTGGGCTGCCAGCCCATGGTCCATGGGAATTTTTTCGGCTGACCCCATTTGGTGGCGCCGGTGGCCACGAACAGATGCGGCACTTGCTTCTTGTTCATGTAGCGGTGCACGGCGGAATTGGTCGGCGTGCCCAGGGTCTGGAAGGTAAACGCGACTTTCTCACGCTCGACCAGCTTGCGGATTTGTTCCTTGGTCTTGGGCGGTGAATAACCGTCGTCGAGGCTGATCCATTTGATCTTGCGGCCGTTGATGCCGCCCGTATCGTTGACCCAATTCCAGCAGGCGCCGATGGACTTGCCAATGGTGCCATAAGAAGATGCCGGCCCGGAATATGGATTGGTATTACCAATTTTGATTTCCGTGCTGGTAACGCCGGGTGCGTTGCCCGCGATCGCGGCCCCCGCCCACATAGTCGCCGCGACGGCGGCTGTTGCGACATGTAAAGTTTTCATTTTTTGCTCCCTATTTTAAACAATTTCAATTTCTTACCCCAAAAAACAAACAATAGCGTCCGTTTGTCATTTGGTCACTTCTAAATCCCTGGTTCTACGTTCCGGGTTCTAAATTCCTAGTTCCAAATTCCGGGTGCTAAATTCCGGGCCGTGAATAGCGCGCCACGAACCAGCGGACAAAGCCCGCCAAGCCATTTGGCATAACATAAACGGCAAAGATCAAGAAACAGCCAAAGGCAACACCGATCAAAGCCTTTGCACTGGGATCATCGCCAAAGACCTGGCCAATCAAGGCTTCCGAAATATTCGGCACATAGAGGATGAAAAGTCCGCCGACGATCGCAGCCGGTATCGAACCCAATCCGCCGATCACCATGCCGACCAATAACCAGACTGACAGGAAAAAGGTGAAGCTATCCGGCGCCACGAACTCCGCCACCGCGGCGCCCAATGCGCCCGCGATACCGGTGTAAAAGCCGCTAACGCCAAAGGTCACGGATTTATACAACGAGGTGTTGATACCCATTGTTCTGGCGGCCAGGGGATTGTCCCGAATGGCCATTATCGCCCGGCCCGTCCGGCCACGGGTCAAATTCCATGCCCCGACAACCAACAAAGCGCCGCATACAAGCACGACGAAATACAGCCATTGGTCGCCACCAAGAAATTCGATCGGAGAATCGGGCTTGAACAAATCGATGCCCTGGACACCGCCGGTGAAACCTTCGAAATGCTCGTAACGCAATAGCTGCGGCGTCGCAACCGCCAAGGCGAACGTCGCCAGCGCCAGGAACAAACCCTCCAGCCGCAAGGCCGGCAAACCGAACAGGAACCCGCCGATGAAGCAGATGATGCCCGCCGGCAAGATCGTCCAATAGAAGGCAACCTCGTAGCGCTCAACCATGATGGCGGCGGTATAGGCCCCCAAGGCGTAGAAAGCGCTGTGACCAAGCGAGAACTGGCCGTTGAAGCCCGTCAGCAGGTTCAAACCCAATACGGCAATGGCGTAGACGAGGGCCTGGGTCAATTGGAAGACCGTAAAACCCTCCACGACGAACGGCAGGACCAATGCGGCGGCGATCCCAATGACGGTCAGGTATAAATTCCACATCGGCAGCTTGATGCCGAACAGAACGGCGGTGTGCGCCGGATTGGGCCGCATGGCCACGGACTTTGCATCGCTTAAAGCCATGGCTCAGACCCTCTGCACTACGACCCGGCCAAAAAGGCCCGCCGGTCTAAACAACAACACCGCGACGATGACCACCAACGCAAAGGTCAGTTTCAACTCACTGCCGATCACATAGGTGCCGGCAAGGGCCTCTAAGACACCCATCAGGAAGCCGCCGACAACGGCGCCGCCAGGCGAGGTCAGGCCGCCGACAACGGCGCCCGCGAAGCCGTACAGCAGAATGCCCAGCATCATGTTCGGCTCCAGGAAGACAACGGGGGCGATCATCATGCCGGCAACCGCGCCGACGGCGGCCGCCAGACCCCAGCCAAGGCCCAGCATCTTCTTGACCGAGATGCCAACCAGGCGCGCGGATTCGGGCGATGCCGCGGCCGCCCGCATGGCAAGGCCGATCGGCGTGAAGCGGAAGAAGACATAGATCATTCCCAGCATGATCAGGGTTATGCCAACGATCCCCACCTCATGCGGTCCGATAAGTTTGGTTTCGAACGGCAGCTCCGCCGGGAACGGGCTGGGGAATTCCTTAATCGTGAACTCCCAAATGAAGCCGGCCATGGCATTGAAGATCAAGGTCAGGGCGATGAATACCACGACATGACTTAACGCCGGCGCATCATGGATCGGCGCGAAGATTATCCGCTCGATCGCCATGCCGCCAATAAAGGAAATCGCCAAACAGACCACAAAGGCGACCCAATATGGCGCGCCCCAGGCGATCAATTGCCAGGCAATAAAGGTAGAGAACATGGCCATTTCGCCCTGGGCGAAATTGAAATGGTCGATGGCCTGATAGATCATCACAACCGCCAGCGCCAAGGACGCATAGATGGCGCCATTCGCGAGACCGCTCAGAGTTTGTTGCAGAAACTGGTCCATATCCGGGTAGGTCTCCTAATAACCGAGATAAGATTTACGCACGTTTTCATCCGAGGCGATGTCATCGGATGTCCCGGACATCACCACCCGGCCGGTCTCAAGCAGATAAGCATGATCCGCCAAACCAAGCGCCAGGGTGGCGTTCTGTTCCACCAACAGCATCGAGACCCCCTCTTCCTGGTTGATGGTCCGTAGAATTTCGAACAATTCCTTGACGATCAACGGCGCCAAGCCGAATGAAGGTTCATCGAGCAGCATCAGACGCGGCTGCAGCATCATGGCCCGGCCAACGGCCAGCATCTGCTGCTCGCCGCCCGATAGAGTTCCGGCTTGTTGATTGCGCCGTTCTTTCAGCCTGGGAAAATAAGTATAAACCCGCTCCATCCCATCGGCGATTTTCTTGGCGCCCTTCACGGTAAAGGCGCCGAGACGGAGGTTTTCCTCGGTCGTGACGCGAACGAAGGTGCCGCGGCCTTCGGGCACATGCGCGATACCTTTGCGGACAATGTTTTCCGTCGCCTTGCCAATCAAGCCCTCGCCATCGAAAGTGATTGAGCCGTTGTTGCTCACCATGCCACAGATTGAACGTAGCGTGGTCGTCTTGCCCGCGCCGTTGGCGCCCAGAATGGTGGTAATGCCGCCTTCTTCAAGATCGAAATCCAAACCATGCAGGGCTTGGGTATGACCATAGAATGCTTCCAAGCCTCTTACTTCTAACATTGCCATCAGTCGTCAGTCCCCAAGTAGGCCCGAATAACCTCGGGGTTTTGCTGCACTTCGCTGGGCGTGCCTTCGCCGATCTTGCGGCCGAAATCAATCGCCACCACATGATCGGAAACCGCCATCACCAAACTCATGTGATGCTCCACCAGTAAAACGGTAATCCCCCGGTCATCGCGGATCTGCTTGATCAATGAACCAAGGTCCTCGACCTCGTCATGGTTCAAGCCGCCCGCCGGCTCGTCCAGCAGCAGTAGTTTTGGCCTACTGGCCAGGGCGCGGGCCATCTCCACCCGCTTTTGCGTACCAAACGGCAGGGCCGCGACCGGCGTATAGGCATCATCAAGCAAATCCATGTACTCGATCAGCTCCCACGATGCCTCTTCCAAGCCCCTTTCCTCCGCCTTGACCCAAGGCAGGCGCAGAGCATTGGAGATAAAATCGCTGCTGCTTCGTGAATGGCCGCCGACCATGACGTTGTCCAATACCGACATGGTGCCGAACAGGGCCAGATTCTGGAAGGTGCGGCCAATGCCGAGATCGGCAATCTTGTGCGGCGCGGTCTCCAAAATGGTCTCTCCCGCGAAACGAATATCGCCGGAATTGGGAATGTAAAGACGGCTAAGACAGTTAAACAAGGTGGTCTTGCCGGCGCCGTTGGGGCCGATCAGGCCAAGAATGGCCCCTTGTTGAACATCAAAACTGACACCGTCGAGTGCAACAATGCCGCCGAAATGTACGGCGACTTCGCTTACCTGCAATAACGGCTGTGCGGAGGGGGACGCCTCCGAAGCGCTGGCTGAAACTTGATTCATGTTATGGATTCATTAAGTGGCGACGCCAAAAGGCGCCCAACAAAAGCCTCTAGGGCCGAAGGCAACCGCCAAATCATTAACTATTTCCTCACACCTGTTCTTCACGTCAGCACTTTTGTAGCGCCTTGTCTTGATTGGCCGGCAATATGCGATAGCTTGCCCCAGGACGCAAAGAATTTTTCATCGTTTCGCGACTGATTTAGTGATTCGAGCAAATTCTTGTTATCCCATAATGCTTTGGCACCGGGTCAAAACCGGCCCACAGCCAACAGTCACAATGATTTGCCCCGCCCGGATGCCGACGGGTGCCATCCTGGGCCACAATGGGCTATATAATTGCGCATGTCAGACCCTTTCGATTTAGAGCAAATGCCAACCCCCGGCAGCCCCGCCCCCACGGCAGATGCCCCGCCGCCCCCTGGCATTCCCGAGCCCGGCTATATCAGCCAGTTGAACCCGGAACAACGCGCGGCGGTGGAGGCCGTGGAAGGCCCGGTCCTGGTCCTGGCCGGGGCCGGCACCGGCAAGACCAGGGTGTTGACCACGCGCCTGGCGAATATCCTGCACCAGCACCTGGCCTTTCCCTCCCAGCTTCTCGTCGTGACCTTTACCAACAAAGCGGCGCACGAGATGGCGGAACGCACCGCCGCCCTGGTCGGACGCGCCGTGGAAGGTTTGTGGCTGGGCACCTTCCATGCCATCGGCGTGCGCCTGCTGCGCCGCCATGGCGAGCTGGTGGGCCTGAAGAGCAATTTCACCATTCTCGATACCGATGACCAGTTGCGCCTGTTGAAACAATTGATCGAGGCCGAACAACTGGACCCCAAGCGCTGGGCCCCGCGCCAATTGGCGGCCATGATCGACCGCTGGAAGGACCGCGGCCTGGTGCCCGAAAAGGTGCCCAGCGGTGAGGGCGAAGGCTTTGCCAACGGCCGCGGCGTGGCCCTGTACAAGGCCTATCAGGCGCGGTTAAGGACATTGAATGCCTGTGATTTCGGCGATTTGCTGTTGCACTGCCTGACCATCTTCGCCGCCCATGGCGATGTGCTGGAGAGCTATCAGAAACAGTTCCGCTATATCCTGGTTGACGAGTATCAGGACACCAATGTCGCGCAGTATCTGCTGTTGCGCCTACTGGCCCAGGGCCACCGAAATATCTGTTGCGTCGGCGATGACGATCAATCGATCTATTCCTGGCGCGGGGCCGAGGTCGGCAACATTCTGCGTTTCGAAAAGGACTTCCCCGGCGCCAAGGTGGTCCGTCTGGAATGCAACTACCGCTCCACGCCGCATATCCTGGGGGCCGCCTCGGGCCTGATCGCCAAGAACGACGGCCGCCTGGGCAAGACCTTGTGGACGGAAAAGAACGGTGGCGAAAAAGTCCAGGTACGCGGCCTGTGGGACGGTGCCGAAGAAGCCCGAACGGTGGGCGAGCAGGTCGAGGATCTGCAACGCAAGGAACAAGCCCTGAACGAGATGGCGATCCTGGTCCGGGCCTCGTTTCAGACCCGTGAGTTCGAGGAACGCTTTTTAACCCTGGGTCTGCCCTATCGCCTGATCGGCGGCACCCGCTTTTATGAACGGGCCGAGATCCGTGATGCCGTGGCCTATCTGCGGGTTCTGGCGCAACCGGATGATGACCTGGCGTTCGAGCGCATTATCAACACGCCGAAGCGGGCCTTGGGCAACGCCACCGTGCAACTGCTGCACCAGGCGGCCCGCGATATGGATGCCAGCATGACCCGGGCCGCCCGCATCATGGTCAATGGCGATGATCTGAAAACCCGGGCCCGTAACAGCCTGACCAAATTATTGGACGATTTCGACCGCTGGCGCGGCCTGGTCGAGACCATGCCGCCCGGCGAGCTGGCCGAGGTGGTGCTGGACGAAAGCGGCTATACCGCCATGTGGCAGGCCAGCAAGGACATCAAGGCGCCCTCCAAGCTGGAGAATCTGAAGGAGTTGATCGTCGCCCTGAAACCATTCGACAAGCTGGGCGGCTTTTTGGAGCATGTCAGCCTGGTGATGGACGCGGAACTGACCCAGGCCGACGATGCGGTCAACATCCTGACCTTGCACGGCGCCAAGGGCCTGGAATTCGACACCGTATTTCTGCCCGGCTGGGAGGACGGCCTGTTCCCCCACCAACGCGCGTTGGATGAAAATGGCATGGCCGCCCTGGAAGAGGAACGCCGCCTGGCCTACGTCGGCCTGACCCGTGCCCGGCAACGGGCGATCATCAGCTTCGCGGCAAATCGGCAAATGTACGGGCGCTGGAGCACGACCATGCCCAGCCGCTTTATCGAGGAATTGCCCGCCGAGCATATTGAGACCGAGCTGGAGCCAGGCCTATATAGCGGTGGTGCGGAGCCTGTGGTTTCGCAGATGGCACCCGGCGCGTTTAGTTTCGGCGACAGCCGGCCATCGTCTTCGCGCATGCGCCGGGCCCCCGCCGCCGCCGCACCGCCCAGCTATATCGAAGGACAGGCCGAACAGGCCGTGACCACGGCGCCCGGCAGTTCCGACTACGCCATTGGCGAGCGGGTCTTCCATCAGAAATTCGGCTATGGCAGGATCGAGGATATCGAGGGCAACAAGCTGTCCATCGCCTTCGAGAAGGCCGGCGCGAAAAAGGTTATCGACAGTTTCGTGGACCCGGCATGAACAGCAGCGGAAGTGGCGGCGCCAATACCGCCGACGTTTGGCGGGCCCGTGTGGTCGTGCCCGGCCTGGCGGTACCCGCGTTCGAAGAAGCATTAAGCGCGGAACCCCTGGCCTGTTCCAGTTTCGAAATTCCCGACAGTGGTCCCGATATCCAATGGTCAATCGAGATGCTGCTGCCATGCCCGGTGGACCGCGTGGAATTGGAAACCCGTCTGGCCGAGACCGCCGCCGGGCTAAATCTGCCCACGCCGCCATTGGGCCTGGAGCCGCTGCCGGACCGGGATTGGGTGACGGCTTCTCTGCGCGCCTTGCCCCCGGTCGAGGCGGGCCGGTTTTTTGTCCACGGCGCCCATGACCGCGGCCGCGCACGGGGCCGGGCCCGGGGCGGCGCCATCGCTTTGGAGGTCGAAGCCGGCCGCGCCTTTGGCAATGGCAAGCACGAAACCACCTATGGCTGCCTGCTGGCCCTGGACCATTTGGCCAAGGTGCGCCGTTTCAACCGGCCCCTGGACCTGGGCTGCGGCGCCGGCGTACTGGCCCTGGCCATGGCGCGCCTGTGGCGGGTAGAGGTCACCGCCTCGGACATCGACCCCTGGGCCGTCGCCGTGGCCAAGGCCAACGCCCGGCTCAATCACCTGCACGGATTTGTCCGCCCGGTCCGGTCCGATGGCTTCGCTCACCCGGCGCTGTCCAACAACGCGCCTTATGATTTGATCGTGGCCAATATTCTGGCCAGACCCCTGCAACGCCTCGCCCCCGCCATCGCCGCTCATCTGGCGCCGGGCGGCCGGGTCATTTTATCGGGCCTGTTGGCCAAGCAGGATGCTCAGGTACGCGCCGCCTATTTAAGCCAGGGCCTGCACCTGCTCCGCCGCCGCCGGCTGGGCGAATGGCTGACCCTGGAGTTGGCGCGGCGGCGGCGAGAGGGATGTTCCCCGAATCCGCACCCGGTGCGCGCATAGCGCGAGCACGGCCTTCTTGCAGCCGCCGGCGGTTCATCATCCCGGTTTGGGCAGTTACCATAATCCCGCTCCGCGCCCGCTCCGAGACCTCGCCCGACCTCCGGCCCGGCCGCATTATAAACCAAAACCGAATCATTGATATGGCGACGATTCGCGCATGCCGGGAAAATCAAAACCAGGGGTGGTGATTTCAAAAGTTATCCACAATAAATTGCATTTTGTGGCGCGCAACCGGGACGATTTTCCTTGCCGTTAAGGTTTTGTTAACCAATCATGAGGGGACTCTGGAGGGAGGCGTTTGGCATGTGTAAGCTGGCGGTCGGACCATGAGCGGGCCCGGGCACGACGCAGGAGGCGCCACGGCGCCGCCGGACGGCCAGGTGGACGCCCAGGACGACAGCCAAGATAATATTCAAACCAACGCTCAGGACGCCCCGCAAGCCGGCGGCCAAACCGCGCAGATCACCCCGGACCTCTCGGCTATTCTGGGCCAAGCGGCCTGGGTGATGATGCAGTCACGGGCCCATCGGCATCTGTTCGTGGGCGACATGGAATGGCTGCTGGTCCCGCCCATCGCGCATAAACAGTTCCGCCTGTGGCGGCGCAACAACATGCCCGTCGCCTATGCCTCCTGGGCCCTGCTATCGAACGAGGTGGAGGTGCGGGTGATGCAGAGCCTGGGGATTGATGAGTGCATTGAGGGCGGCACTGAGGCAGATGCTCAGGCGGATAGCGCGGCGCCATCAGCGGCGGCGGGCGCATTGCCCCTCTCCACCTTCGCGGCCCCCCGCCTGCGCCTCGCACCAGAGGACTGGCAAAGCGGCGACAATCTCTGGCTCATTGATCTGGTCTGTCCCTTCGGCGGCACAGGGGAAGCGGTGCAGCAACTGCGGGAGCAGAGTTTCAAGGACCGGGCCGTGAAGACCGTGCGGCAGAGCGCGGATGGGGCGGGATTTGAAGTCGGGACTTGGGGCAAGTAAGGCTGGGCGGCTAGGATACTGCAGGATGCAAAAGAAACTGCCTGTTACCTTTATGGGGTGGCCCAAAGTCTGGCATATGGTTCTAATCATAGTCCTTCTAATTCTATGCTATCTCGCCGTGTTTTTACTCAGAGATTTTCTCTTCTCACCGAAATCAGGCGACCCCACTTACGCTACGCTAAAGAGGTCTATCGTGGGCTCTCTCGTTGAAATGGAAAAGGGGGGGCAATGGTTACTTCAAAACGATGGCGTATGCGAAAGGCCGCTGAGGAGAAGGTATTCATATGAATTAATGAAGAAAACAGGTTCCCATTATAAGGCCATTGAGGAAAACAATGCCTCCGACAAAATCGTGTTTATTGATTGTGTATTGCCAGATTTTAGCGGGCCAATTTGGTGTAATTACTTTTTGTTTTTCGAATGTAGAAGTTACCTTATACATTCATTTTCGATAAATCGGAAAATAGTTCTAGATAATCTTTTTTCATATCTAGAGAACCCATGTAGAATTCCAATTAATCTTCAAGAGATACTGAATATCGATAGTAAATATGGTATATCAAAAATTGATTATAGAATTTCTTCTACTATGCACAGCTACAATAGATGTAAAAATTTTAAATTGGAAAATTCTATAGTTATTTTAATTGTAATAAATGATGACGGGGACGTTATCAAGACGATAAAACCTGAACTGTCTTTCCCGTTAGAAATTGCATGGAGCATTTTCGATCGTATTTTCCTGCCAATTAAGAAAACCGAAGGTTCTAGCAAATGACAGATAGAACATACTCAATTCGCGTCGAGAATAGGGGCACTGCGCCACATATGTGGATTGAGTTATACGAAGACGGTGTTCTTGTTGAAGGTGGTGGCCTTGAACCAGCCGGAATGCCAAAAGGGAATTTCTTAGGTTCATTTTCGCACGTAAAAAGAGCCGGGGTCAGGTCTTGTTTTTTGTATAATTTTATACTAATATAATCCTATGGTTCGTCCCCTGCGGATCGAATATCCTGGCGCGGTGTATCACGTTACATCGCGAAAAGAGGCGGGGTCAGGCTGACCCCAATTCAAGCGCGCCGCCTATTTAAGCCAGGGCCTGCACCTGCTCCGCCGCCGCCGGCTGGGCGAATGGCTGACATTGGAGTTGGCGCGGCATAATTGAGCGGGACCCCCCTGGAAATACCTGCAAAGCGCATTTGGCCGCGAGCCCATGTTCTTTACCGATACGGATCATCAAACCTATCTTACGGATTGGGGCACCGTCCCCTATGTTGTAGAGCATGGCATAGTCTCCGATGGAGAATTGGGCTCTAAGGACTTGCGGCTGGAGGCATGAATTAGTGTTACAGAACGATAATTGGGGCGATCAAGCACGGATCGGGATGTTCATCGTCGGTAGTGAGGCCGTACCGGAAGCCGAATGGTGGGCCATGCTCCCCTCGAACGTATCGGTGCACGCGGCCCGCATTACCGCGCCTGCACCCTGGGCCCGTTGGCGGGAGAATCGAGTGGGCCTCGACCTTGCGGACGATCTGATACGGGGAAGTCAGCAATTTTCCGCCATGCGTCTATCCGTCGTGGTCGTTGGCCATAGTTCGAGCAGTTTCGTCGGCACCAAGGGGTGGGACGAGGCGGTGGTGGAAAATCTCGCCGCGACCATCGGCTCAAACGCAATCGTGACGACAAACGGTCTGGATATTTTTGCCGCGCTTCGTGCATCGGGAATAAGGCGTCCGTTCGTCGTGCTTCCACCCTGGTTCAATGACGAGACCATGAATGCGGGTGTCCGTTACTATGAAGATCATGGGTATGAAGTCGCGGCCCACCTCCGTTATGATCCCGGCCCAAAATGGCTAGACCTGCCGCCAGGTGATCTTTACCGGCATGGCCTGGGATTTGAGCAGCAGGTCGACACCCTTTATGAACAGATCAAGGCATCCTGTCCCGCCACGGCGGATGGCATCCTAATTGCCGGCACGGGGTTTCGATGCGTTGCCATTCTGGAAGCGCTGGAGCAGGAATTGGAGCGGCCGGTAATTTCGGCGAACCAGGCCAGCTTGTGGCACTGCCTGCAATTGGCTGGCGTTAAGGCCGACATCACGGGTTACGGGAAACTACTAAGATTATGAACCGCGACCAGAGCAAGTTGCAATTAATCGTGTCTCCATGAATGGGGTCACACATGAAAGGGATCAAGGTAAAAGGGGACGCTACCCTTATTGAGCGTTAAAGGGGACGCTATGAGCTAACCCGGCTTTGACGGGCGCGGAAAGGCGAATGCCGGGCTTTGGAGCTGGCGAAATAAAACCGCGCGCGGCCTCCCGAACGGCAAAAAATTTTGCCCGATCGGAAACCGCGCGCGGCTTTTTCTTGTAGCTTGACCGCCTAGAGGGGCGAGTTCTTGTCCCAGTTGGGCTGGCGTTTTTCCAAATGCGCCGCCAGGCCTTCTTTTGCCTCCGGTCCCTTAAAGCCGAGCATTTCCAGGGCCAGGGAATTCTCGAAGGTGGGCATGGCCATGCGGTACCAGTTGTTCAGGGCCAGCTTGGTCCAACGAATGGCGGATGGCGCGCCGGCCACCAACGTGGCGGCAATTTCTTCCGAGCGCGCCGTCAAGGCATCGTCCTCGGTGCAGAGCGAGAACAGGCCCATACGCTCGGCCTCTTCACCAAACACCGGCTCGTTCGTCAACAGATGGTATTTCGCCTTGGCCATGCCGGCCAGGATCACCCAGTTGATGCAGGCCACATCGCCAGCGGCAACGCCCAGACGGACATGGCCGTCCAGCACACGGGCCGATTTGGCAATGATCGAAATATCCGACAGCAACGCCGCCACCAGGCCGGCACCAACCGCGACGCCGTTGACGGCGGAGATGATCGGCTTGGAACAGTTGATGATGTTGTAGACCAGATCGCGGGCCTCTTTCCAGGCGCCGACGGTGTCGTTCCAATTCTCGATATTGCCCTGGATCATGGAGAAATCGCCGCCAGAGGAGAACGCCTTGCCCTTGGCGGCCAGGATTACACAGCTGATATCCGGGTCTTCGTCAATGTCACGCCAGATGTAGGTCAGCTGACGGTGGCCGGCGGAATCGAGCGAATTATAGGTCTCGGGCTTATTAAAAGTGATACGCAGGACGCGCTCGCTCGGGCTGTCATATTCAAAGGCGGGAAATTTTTCGGCATAGCGTTCAAGCATCGGATACTCCTTCTTGGGGCCGGTTTCGTCATAGTGTCGTTCGTTGCGCCCGTTGGTGGGCATACGCATGGCACTGATAAGCCCCGCTTCGCTGCCGGGGTCAAGCCCCCGTAGTCGTACTGGCCGTGAGGCAAATTGCCTCAACCAACAGCCATAAACAGTTGTGTCCGAGGCAATTGATCTATTAAATGTCGCTGGCGTGTAGCTTTCGGGGCAAAGATCCCGGCCACGGCTTTTACCCTCGGGGGGATCAAGTGTGATACGGCTGTTAGAGATCAGGAGCCCGCAGTCCGGGTTCCTCACATCACGAGGTGCGGCCAGCACCGACTACGGCGACGTAGGCGATATACTTGACGCCGGGTCAATGACGCTCTTAACATCTGCAAAATTTAGACAACAACGAAATCAATTTCAGGATCTTGCGTCCGGAAACAGGGTGACAGTCCCTCAATTCGTTGTCGGACTTTGAGGAGGACGGCCGCTGGGCAATTTACTTGAAATCACCGATCTGACCACGGAATTTGACACCTCCGACGGTGTGGTACACGCCGTTGGCGGGATATCCTATTCGATCGCCGCTGGTGAAGCCGTGGCTATTGTCGGTGAATCCGGTTGTGGCAAGTCAGTGGGTGCCATGTCGATGCTGCGGCTTATCCCGGAGCCACCAGGGCGCATCGTCAAAGGCGAGGTGCTGTTTGAAGGCCGCGACCTGTTGAAATTGAGTGATGCGGAAATGCGCGATGTGCGTGGCCGCGATATCGCCATGATTTTTCAGGAGCCGATGACCTCGCTCAATCCGGTATTCACCATTGGCCGGCAATTGACCGAGACATTGTTGCGTCATACGGACAAGAGCCAGGCGGAAGCGAATGAACGGGCGTTGGAGCTGTTGGGCCAGGTCGGCATCTCGGATCCTGTCCGCCGCCTGACCCAGTTTCCGCATCATCTAAGCGGCGGCATGCGCCAACGCGTGATGATCGCCATGGCACTGGCCTGCAATCCCAAGCTGATCATCGCCGATGAACCGACCACCGCGCTAGACGTCACGATCCAGGCGCAAATTCTGGAACTGATGAAGGGCCTGTCCGAGCGCCTTGGTGTGGCGCAACTTATCATCACCCACAACTTGGGGGTCGTGGCCCGCTATGCCCAACGGGTCAACGTGATGTACGCCGGCAAGATCGTGGAAATGGGCACGGCCAAGGAAATTTATCACAACCCACGCCACCCCTATACCTTGGGGCTGTTGGCCTCCGTGCCCAGGCTGGATCAACAGCGGGGAACGCAGCTTGTTCCGATCGAGGGGCAACCGCCGGATCTGGCCCGGCTGGACGACGGCTGTGCCTTTCGCCCGCGCTGCCGCTATGCCACGGAACGTTGCGCCCATGAAATCCCGGAATTGCAAACCGTCGAAGGTGATCATGTAAGCGCGTGTTGGCATTTTGAAAGCCTGGGCCAACAAAGCCAGGCGAGACAAGAGGATCCAGTGGCATGAGCGTGGCGGGAAACATGACGGATACAAACACGCCCGCCTCTAATGCCGTGGAAGGCGAGCCGCTGCTACGGGTCAAAGACCTGAAAATGCATTTTCCCGTAACGGAAGGCATGTTCATGCGCCGTACCGTGGGGCATGTGAAGGCGGTGGACGGCGTTAGCTTCACCGTGGCTCAGGGCGAAACATTGGGTCTGGTCGGCGAGTCCGGCTGCGGCAAGACCACGGTTGGGCGCTGCATCCTGCGGCTGGAGGACCCTACGGCGGGCAGCGTGATCTTTGACGGCAATGACATCGCCAATAAGAAAATGAGCGAAATGGTCACACTGCGCCAGGATGTGCAGGTGATCTTCCAGGATCCGTTTTCCTCTCTCAATCCACGGCAGAAAATTGGCAGCATCATTTCCGAGGCCCTGAAAGTACACGGCATCATCACCGACGCCGCGGAACTGAAGGCGCGGATCTCGGAGCTGCTGCGTATTTGCGGCCTCAATCCGCGTTTCGCCGACCGCTACCCGCACGAGATGAGCGGCGGCCAGCGCCAGCGCGTGGGCATTGCCCGCGCCTTGTCCGTCAATCCGAGGTTCATCGTCTGCGACGAGGCGGTTTCGGCCCTGGATGTCTCCATCCAGGCCCAGGTCATCAACCTGCTGGAGGATCTGCAAAAGCAGTTCAATTTCAGCTATCTGTTCATCGCCCATGATCTGTCCGTGGTGCGCCATCTTTGCCACCGGGTCGCGGTGATGTATCTGGGCAAGATTGTCGAGCTGGCCGATTGCGATGAATTGTTCGACAACCCGCAACACCCCTATACTCAGGCCCTGTTGAGCGCCGTACCGGTGCCGGACCCGGCCATTGAAGAGACGCGGTCGCATCAGATTTTGGAGGGCGAGGTGCCCTCGCCGATGTCACCGCCACCGGGATGTGTTTTTCACCCGCGCTGCCGACAGGCGACCGAGGCCTGCAAGCGCGATATTCCCGAACTTCAGGAATTCAGCCCCGGCCATTCACTGGCCTGTCCCGTGGTGCTCGGGAAATAAGAGGGATTGAAAAACGACAGCACCAAAAGGCAGGAGAAAATTGCGCTCTTTGAAAGATTTGTATGTGTGTTAGGATTTCGTCATAGCCGTTATGTGGAAAAACAAATTAACGACGGCAAAAAAACAGCCTTAAGGGAGACCTCAATATGAAGTTTAAGACCTTGAAATTATTGACCGGGACAACAGCGGCGCTGTTGTTGGCGGCCAACGTCGCGGCGGCGGAGACGCCGAAGCGCGGCGGCACGCTAAATTTCGTGGTGGGTTCCAAGATCCCCTCCATGGATGGCCATATGGAAGGCACCTTCGGGATGATCCATCCAATCCGGCCATTCTACAGCACCCTGATCCGGGTCAATCCGGCTAACCCAAGCTCGACCACGGATTTTGTTTGTGACGTCTGCTCGTCGTTTTCCTCTTCCGATGACGGCAAGACCCATACTTTCATGATCCGTAACGATATTAAGTTTCATGACGGCACGCCTTTGACCGCGGCCGATGTGAAGGCGACCTATGACAAGCTGGTTTTCCCGCCGAAAGGCATTTTGAGCCTGCGGAAAAAATTCTTTTCCATGGTCGACACCATCACCACGCCGGACAACTATACGCTGGTGATGAAGCTGAAATATCCCTCGCCGACCTTTATTCCTTCCGTGGCGATGCCCTTCAACTTCATCTATTCCAAGAAGGATCTCGATACCCACGGCTATAAATGGCATCAGAAAAACGTCAACGGTACTGGCGCCTTTCAGTTCGTTGAATATCAGCCGGGCTCCCACGTCTCCGGCAAGCGCTATGACGGCTATCACCATGAGGGCAAACCTTATTTGGATGGCTACAAGGCAATTTCCGCACCGAAAATGGCGGTCCGTCTACAAGCAATTCGTGGCGACCGGGCCGGCATCGAATTCCGTGGTTTCCCACCGAAAGCCCGCGATGATCTGGTCAAGGCCCTGGGCGACAAGATCACCGTGCAGGAAGGTGACTGGAACTGCTCATTGCTGGTAACGCCAAATCATAAGGTCAAACCTTTTGATGACGCGCGGGTACGCCGGGCGCTCACCCTTGCCGTTGACCGTTGGGGCGGCTCCAAGGCACTGTCGAAGATCGCCATCGTCAAGACGGTTGCCGGCGTTGTCTTCCCAACCCATCCCCTGGCCGCGAACAAGGAAGAGTTGACCAAGATTCCTGGTTTCTGGACCGATATCAAAAAGAGCCGGGCGGAAGCCAAGCGCTTATTGAAGGAAGCCGGTCAGTCCAACCTCAGCTTTACCTTGCTGAACCGTGCGGTTGACCAACCGTATCGTATTCTCGGTGTTTGGCTGATTGACCAGTGGCGGCAAATCGGCGTGAAAGTAACACAGAATGCCGTGCCGACGGGTCCCTGGGTAGATTCCCTGCGGAAGAAGAAAGACTATCAGGTGGCGATCGATGCCAACTGTCAGTCGATCGTGAACCCCATCGTCGATGTCTCCAAGTACCTGGGCAGTGCCTCTAACAACTATGCCCAGTATATGGACCAGCCGATGGAAGACATGCATGCGAAGATGTCCCGCTCGGGCGATCCGGCGGAACAGCGCGCCATCATGCGCAAGTTCGAGACGCGCCTCTATGGTGAAGAAGCGCACATTATCCCGACCCTGTGGTGGTACAAGATCAACCCCCACCGCTCTTATGTTAAGGGTTGGAAGATTGCACCCAGCCATTACCTGAACCAGCATTTGGATCAGGTCTGGTTGGACAAGTAAGTCTATTGCCGACATGGCGGCCGTGTAACAGCGGCCGCCATGCGCGGCGTTTTATACCTATATTTTGATTTTATTTTCAGTATCAGTTGACGCCACTAAGATTGACACTGCTGACATAAATTTGGTTGGACCATGTACAAATATGCCGTGAAGCGCATTCTACTGATGATCCCGACGTTGATTGGGGCCGGCATACTGGTTTTCATGCTGATGCGCATGATCCCGGGCGATATTTGCGAAATCCGCCTGGGCGGTACCGGGCTGATGGTGGACAAGGAACAGATTGATATCTGCCGCGAAAACCTGGGTCTCAATCAATCACTGGCTAAACAGTTCTATGATTTCGCCATTGGTATCGCGACATTTAATTTCGGTGACTCCATGTGGACCGGGCGGCCGGTCACGGAGGAAATCGCCGTCCGGTTTGAACTAACCCTGCAAATCGCCTTCATGGCGACCTTGACGGCCGTGATCATCGCCTTGCCGTTCGGTGTGATCTCGGCCATCAAACAAAACACCTGGATAGATTATGTTATCCGGCTGGTCTCCATCGCCGGCATTGCCACGCCGTCGTTCTGGCTTGGTATCATGATAATTTTGGGCCTTTTAATCGTCAGCCAGATGGTTTTTGGTGAACCGTGGATGATGCCCATACAATTTGTCCCCATATGGGTTGACCCGTTGGCAAACCTGTCGCAAACCATATGGCCGGCGGTCGCGGTGGGTTACCGTTACGCAGCCGTGGTGGTGCGCATGACGCGCTCGGCCATGCTGGAAGTTCTGCGCGAGGATTATGTCCGCACGGCGCGCGCCAAGGGCCTGTTCGAGAAGGTGATTATCAATCAACACGCCTTGAAGAATGCCCTGCTGCCGGTGATTACCCTGGTCGGTATCGAGTTTGCGTTTTTAATTGGCGGCCTCGTGGTGACCGAGCAGGTTTTCAACCTCAACGGTCTGGGCAAATTATTCGTTGACGCGGTGCTGGATCATGACTTCACGCTGACTCAGGCGCTGGTGATGATGGTCGTGACGATCTTCGTCATCGTAAATCTACTAGTGGATCTGATCTATGCCTGGGTCGACCCACGTATCCATTATAGCTAAACCCCAAGAGATTTTGGGCAAGACGGGATCAGATAATGGCAATCAATGAAACATACGTCGGAGTTCAGGAAGAGCCGCTTGCGGAGCAGACCTGGGGTGGCGTTGCCAAGGATTTAATCCGCCGCCAGCCTTTGGGCGCGCTTGGCGGACTAGTAGTTATCCTGATGATCGCCGCCGCCTTGTTCGCCCCTCAAATTGCGACGCATGATCCGGAGATCAATGATTTCGGCGCGATGTTGGAGGCGCCCAGCCTAGCGCATATTTTCGGCACCGACGAATTTGGCCGCGATATTTATTCCCGCATTGTCCATGGCGCCCGCACCGCCATGCTGGTCGGGTTCACCGCCGCTATTTGTGGCTCCACCATCGGCCTGTTGATCGGCGTCACCTCCGCCTATTTTGGTGGCTGGGTGGATATTATCGTACAGCGCGTCGTTGACGTGCTGATCGCCTTTCCCTCCATTATCCTGGCCCTGGCAATTGTCATAATTCTAGGCCGCGGCGTCGGTCCAGTGATCATCGCCATTACCATTCCGATGATACCGACCTGTGCCCGCGTGGTGCGCTCGTCCGCCCTGGCGGTCCGTGAAATTCCTTATGTGGATGCGGCCCGGGCCATGGGCTTCGGCCATGCCCGTATTGTTTTGCGCCATATCTCGCCCAATATCATGGCGCCCTATCTGATCATGCTGACCACCTTCCTGGGCGCGGCCATTCTGGCGGAAGCCTCGCTCAGCTATCTTGGCCTTGGCGTGCAGGAGCCGACCCCGGCCTGGGGCCTGATGCTGAAGAGCGGCGCCGAGGAATATGCCGAAAGCGCGCCCTGGGCGGTGATCTTCCCGGGCGTGGCGATCACGCTGGCGGTATTCGGGTTTAACCTGTTTGGCGACGCCATGCGCGACGTTCTCGACCCCAAACTGCGTTCCCGCTAACGGCGGCAGGTCCGGCACGAACATGAATGAGCTGTCCGAACGGATCATTCTGGGCATGCTGACGCCGTCATCGAACACGGTGTTGGAGCCGACGACCACGGCCATGCTGGCCGGCCTGGATGAGGTCACGGCGCATTTCAGCCGCTTCAAGGTGACCGAGATCTCACTGTCGGATAAGGGCCTGGCGCAATTCGATCATGATCAGTTCCTCGGCGCCGCCGATCTGTTGGCCGATGCCAAATGCCATGCCATTGCCTGGAACGGCACCTCCGCCGGCTGGCTGGGTTTTGACAATGACGAGGCACTTTGCGGCCGCATAACCCAGAGCACCGGCGCACCCGCGACCACATCCATTCTGGCCAACAATGACCTGTTCCGCCGCCATGGCATTGGCAAATTCGGCTTGGTCACGCCGTATACCGACGATGTCCAGGCCCGCATCCTGGACAATTACCAGGCCGCCGGCTTCGACTGCGTGGCCGAGCGGCATTTGGGCATCAGCGACAATTATTCCTTTTCCGAAGTCAACCAGGATCAGGTCGAGGCCATGTGCCGCGAGGTCGCCGCCGAGGGCGCGGAAGCGATTTCCATCATCTGCACCAACATGCGCGGGGCCGCCCTGGCCGAGCGGTTGGAGGCCGAATTGGGCGTTACGGTCTATGACAGCATATCCGTTGTCGTCCTGCGTGCCTTGGAATTGGCCGGCGTCGATGCCGCCCGCCTAAAGGGCTGGGGCCGCATTTTCGCAATTTAGAGCAATTTTCAATCAACCGATGTCGTAAGAGCGGCCCAAATGATGGGTTCAATTGCTCTATCTCGCGTGATCTGAGCCTATCCATAAAATTGGATACGCTCCGTGCCCTTGATCCAGCGCAAGGACAGGATGGACCATCCCAGTTAAAAATCACTCATAAGTCATAATGGGATGGGAGTGAACGGCTATGAGTTACGAGGAACCAGGTTGCGCGTATTGCCCCGAAAATGTCCGAGCCTGCCGGGTGGGCGAAACCGACGAGCGGGGACCCGGCTTTTGCCCAACGAAAGTCATGGCCGACGAGCTGGACCAAGCCGTCGCCCTTTATGACGACCCGGAACTCCTCAAAATCGCCCAGGTATCGGGCCGGATCGAGGCCGAGGGTTATTGCCAATGGACCCGGGTTGAAGAGATCTGTCAGTTCGCCAAGAAAATGGGCTTCAAGAAAGTCGGCATCGCGACCTGCATCAGCTTCGTTGATCTGGCCAAGACCCTCAGCGAAATTCTTGAAAGCCATGGCCTGGAAGTCGCCTCTGCCGCCTGCAAGAACGGCTCCGTCCCAAAGGAAGACATGGGCATAACGGATGCGGAAAAAATCCGCCCCGGCAATTACGAGGCCATGTGCAACCCGATCAGCCAAGCCACGCTGTTGAACAAGTCGGGCTGTGAGCTGAACATCGTACTGGGCCTGTGCGTCGGCCATGACAGCCTGTTTTTCAAGCATTCGGAAGGTCTGGCAACCACATTGGTGGCCAAGGACCGGGTTCTGGCCCACAATCCGGTCGGTGCCCTGCACCTGGCCGACACCTATTTCAGCCGTGTCTGGGGGCCTGATAAGCCTGAAAAACGGCCTAAACTTCCCGCTGGCGGCAGAAAAAACTAGACTGACGCACCGCCGCTCTTGTCGCTGCCAAGTGCCTTCGAGGCAATCTCGAAGACATCCGGCGATAGGCCGGCGGCATCCGAGGCGGCCAGAATGCGCGATAGCTCCGCCCGCATCAGTGCCTGTCGGCCTTCGTCATAGCGGCGCCAACGGCCAAGCTGTGTCGCCAGACGGGCGGCGACCTGGGGATTGATCGGGTCCAGCTCCAGCACCCGGTCGGCCAGAAAGCGGTAGCCACTGCCATCGGGGGCATGAAAGCGATAGGGATTGGCCGCGCAAAAGGCTGAAATCAAGGCCCGTACCTTGTTCGGCTGCTTAATGGAAAACACCGGATGCGCCATCAGCTCAACCACCCGTTCCAAAGCATCCGGGCGGGCCGAGGCCGCCTGTAGGGATAGCCACTTGTCGATCACCACCGCATCGTCCTTGAAGCGGTCATGGAAAGCCGACAGCGCATCGGCCCGGGCCTCATCCTCCCGGTCATTCAAGGCGGAAAGCGCCGCCATGCGGTCGGTCATGTTGTCGGCATCGCGGAATTGCTGCGCGGCCAGATCCCGGCAACGTTCATCATCCAACTCCGAGAGATACGATAGGGCGAGGTTCTTGAGGGCCCGGCGGCCGGCCGAGGCCGCATCCGGGCTATAGGGCGCGTTGGAACGGTTGGCGTCATAGATGCTCAGAAGGTCATCGCGCAAGGTCCGCGCAATGGCGGTACGCAGCGCCTTGCGGGCGGCGTGGATCGCCACCGGGTCGGCCCTGTCCACCTGTTCGGCCAAATACTGTTCACTGGGCAACTGGCAGGCCAGGGCGACGAATGCCGGGTCCAGGTCCGGGTCAGTCAGGATACCTTCCAGCGCCGCGATGAAGCCTTGATCCACCGCGGCCTCGCCGCCCCGCGCGATCGCCGCGGCCATGCCGCCCAACAGTGAGGTGGCATATTGCTGCCCGGCCTCCCAGCGGTTGAAGGCATCGCTGTCATGCGCCATCAGGAATGCGGCTTCGTCATCGCCCAATTCCTGACGCACATGGATGGGGGCGGAAAAGCCGCGGTTGATGGAGGGTACCGGTGCCTCCGACAGGCCTTCGAAACGGACAGAGGTATGGTTTTCATTCAGGTCCAGGACCGTTGTCGTCGCGCCGCTTTCATCGAGGGGCAGATCATTGCCATTGCCGTCCAGCAGGCCAACAGCGACGGGAATGCGCATGGGCTGCTTGATGACGCCGTCGGGGGTGGCGGGTAGGCTTTGGCTAAGATTGAGTTCGTAAACCTGAGTTGCTGCGTCATAGCTGCCCGAAACATGGACTTCCGGCGTGCCGGCCTGGCTGTACCACAGCTTGAACTGTTCCAGATCAGCGCCATTGGCGTCCGCCATGGCGGCCAGAAAATCATCACAGGTTACCGCCTGGCCATCGTGACGCTGAAAATACAGATCCATGCCCCGCCGGAAGCCGTCCTCTCCCAACAAGGTTTGGAACATACCGATTACCTCGGCGCCTTTTTCGTAGACCGTCGCGGTATAGAAGTTATTGATCTCGATATAGCTGGCCGGGCGCACGGGATGGGCCAGGGGGCCGCCGTCCTCGGGGAATTGCGCCGCCCGCAGGGCCCGCACATCCTTGATCCGCTGTACTGGGGCCGAGCGCATATCGGCGGAAAATTGTTGGTCGCGAAAAACCGTCAGGCCTTCCTTCAGGCTCAACTGGAACCAATCCCGACAAGTCACCCGGTTGCCCGTCCAGTTGTGGAAATACTCGTGCGCCACGATGGCCTCGATATTGGCGTAATCGTCATCTGTGGCGGTTTCGGGATTGGCCAGAACGTATTTGGCGTTAAAAACGTTCAGGCTTTTATTCTCCATGGCGCCCATGTTGAAGTCGTTGATCGCGACGATGTTGAACAGGTCCAGATCATACTCCAGGCCATATTTCTCCTCGTCCCAGCGCATGGAACGTTGCAACGCTTCCATGGCATAGCCGCAGCGGTTTTCGTTGCCGGGATCGGTGTAGATACGCAAGGTGACCCCTCGCCCCGAGCCAGTGGTGAATTGGTCTTCCAACCAACGTAGATCCCCCGCTACCAGGGCAAATAGATAGGATGGCTTGGGGAACGGATCGTCCCAGACCGCGAAATGCCGGCCATCCGCCAAATCGCCTGCCTCGACCAGATTGCCGTTGGAAAGCAAAATCGGGCAGCTGGTTTTATCGGCCCGAATGGTCACCCGATAAGTGGTCATGACGTCGGGGCGGTCGGGGAAATAGGTGATGCGGCGAAAGCCTTCCGCCTCGCATTGGGTACAGAAGATGCCGCTGGATTGGTACAAACCTTCCAGCTTGGTATTCGCCGCCGGCGCGATCCTGGTGACCACCTCCAACGTGCAGGCCTCGGGCGCGTCCGTCAGGCTGATCCCGCCGGCATCCACGGTATAATCATCGGGCCCCAGGGCGCGCCCATCCAGGGCCAGTGACAGCAGCTGCAAATCTTCCCCCAACAGGCGCCACGGCGTGCCAGAATCCGTATGGACATCGCCATGGGCAGGATTGCGGCGCAGGGACATCCGCGCCAAAACCTGGGTTCGCTCTGGTTCTAGGTCAAATTCCAACGCGACGTTCTCGACCAAAAAGGCCGGCGGTTGGTAGTCGCTCAAGCGGATCGTCTGGGGGGCATCTTTTGTCATGCCCCTGCTTGCCCGGCAGGGCGGCGCAGGTCAAGTCCTTCCCACAATAACCCGGCAAATTAACGATTTGGTATCCATATATTTCGATAATCCGCGAACAGTTTCGTTGAAAAGAGGTGACCGGCATGGCCGTCAATGACTTTGCGCCATTTTTGAATACATTCGAGGGCATGGAACCGTTCGCGGGATACGTGGACAAAGGTTTTCTGACTGACTTTATTGGACAGCGCATTGACGGCAAATTTCGCGTCCTTTGGGGCGTCGACCCGGATGCGGTCGGCGATGCGGAGGCCCAGACGCGTCTGCCGGAACTGGCGGATGGTGAAGGCTGGTTCGAACATTTCAATTGGGTCGCGGCGGCGCGGGAGGCACGCGGCTCCTACACCATGATGACCCTGGGATCGTGCTATGGCGGCCAGGCCGTGGGTAGCTACCTGACTTTGCAGGCCATCAACCCTATGCCGGCCATGCTGGTCGCGGTCGATGGCGTGCCCGAGAACATGGAGATGACCCGGCAGCATTTCAGCAACAATGGCATTGACCCTAATGAGCACTGGATGGTCGAGGCGGCCATGAGCGGCGACAACAAGCCAGTGCTCTTCCCCATCGGCTCGCCCGGCTCCGGCGCGCAGAATTGTGTTGATACCAACTCTACCGCAGCCCGCATGGCAATTCTGGAATTGGCCCGGCGCAACAACAGCACCGATAACCTGGCGGAGAACCTTTTATTGCGCAACGCCACGGACCTCACCGTGCCGTTGGTACCAAATCCGGACGTGGACTGGACCGGCGAAATCACCTTCGTCTCCGCCGTGACCCTGCGGGATCTGCTGACGCCATTTCCCCGCGTGGATTATGTGGAGGCGGATTTACAGGAATCCGAACGGTTGGTCTTTCCCCCCGCCATGGATCTATTGACCAAGAAAGTCCGGCGCGTGCACCTGGGCACCCATGGCGACCCCACCCATGATATGCTGGAAGGCATGTTCCGGGAGCGCGGCTGGGACATTCTGTTCAGTTATAAACCACGCGCATCCTATCAGACGGAACACGCGACCCTCGACATGAACGATGGTGTTTTGACCGCCGTTAATCCTGCCATGGCATACAGCAGCTAGGACACTTTCCGCGCTTGATCCGTCAAATCGTGGGAGCAACGACAGGCGACGGGTCAGGCTTCCCATTTACGGTAGAATGTCTCGATCTCCGGATCGGAGTAGAAATGCCGTACATAGTTTGAGCCATACTGCATATCCAAGAATTCGGTTGGAAATTTACAGGCCTTAACAGCAGCCTGGTAACTTCCGCCAAATTGGCCCGTTGACCCCTCGTTGGTACGGATGAGTTCAAAATCCGAGATCTGGGCAAAGCGGCCTATGGCTTGTATGGCACTTTGACCTAAAGTCTCTTGTTTGATCACAAGTGCGTTGCGATACATCTGATATTCGCGGCCTTGGCCAAACGGCTCGGCGTAGACGTCAATACCGGCGTAGGGTTTTAACTCCCGATCAAACCATTCGACGGGAATTCTCGGTAAAACCGCATCAATCATCTCATCATGATTTCCTTGCATGGATTTTTCCAACAAAACATCGGTGGAAACATCTTTGTACAACATCGCCCGGCGGCACATGATATCAAGCTCACGGCGGAACTGGTTCACATCAAGTTGCCCATCTATTTCATGTGAGCCAACAGGTCGTTGCTTACTTTGGTAATGTTCGGACACAAGCCATCCGACGGGCTCTCGGAATGGACTGATAAATCGAAAAAGCTCAGCCGCCCCCTGATCCGAAAGGTAATAGCGCAACCACGATTTATGAGCAGTTTCTACGGCTTCCTCTACATCGTTAAACCTATCGACACGCTTCGATTGATGCCATTGAGGATGGAGAAAGTGTCCATGATGTGCGGGAACGCCACGGGCTTCCAGAGATCGAACAATCGCGGTCGAGGCAACGCGGCCCATTTGGTAAACAAAAATAGGACACCCTGGGATCATGACGCCTTGGCTCCGAAATTACCTGTGGGATGGTCAGTATCCATCTCATGGATAACATTGGGTTTTAGCGAGAAATCATAAACATACCATTAACCATGCCATTCCCGGTTACCGGCCGAAACGGTGGTATCGAGATGAGGAAGGCTTTAATGGATTGGTATCCATATTCCTCAATAATCCAACTGCATTACTGAAATGAGGAGGCCACCGTGGCGGCAAATGATCTTGCATCGCATCTAAATATCTTTGACGGCGTCGAACCGTTTTCCGGTTATGTGGACAAAGGTTTCACCGTTGATTTCGTTGGGCAGCGGACAGATGCGCGGTTCTGGAGCACACGCACCACGCCAGTGGAAGAGATCGGCGGCTGCGAAGTACGAACAGAACTGCCCGGACTGTCCAGTGGCGAGGACTGGTTCGAGTATTACAATTGGTTCGCCGCGGCACGCGAAGCGCGCGGCTCCTATGTCATGATGACCTTGGGCTCTTGCTTTGGCCTGCAAGTCGTCGGCAGTTATCTGGCGTTGCAGGCGGTGAACCCCATGCCGGCCATGCTGGTCGCCGTCGACGCCGTGCCTGAGAACATGGCCATGACCGAAAAACAGTTCCGCAATAACGGCATCGACCCCAATGATCATTGGATGATCGAGGCCGCGCTGGGCGCCGACAACAAACCCATCCTTTTTCCTATTGGCGCGCCTGGTTCCGGGGCACAGGGTTGCACTGAAACCAACAGCGGCGCCACCCGCATGGAAATCCTTGATCGGGCCAGGCGTGCGGGCGCGACCGAGCATCTCGCCAAAAGCCTGATGCTGCGAAACAGTACCTCCCTGGTGATTGATTTGGCGCCGGACAGCGAGCATGACTTCACGGGCGAAATTACCTTTGTCTCCGCCGTGACCTTGAAAAATCTATTGGCGCCGTTTCCGCGCATCGACTTCATCGAGGCCGACCTTCAGGAATCAGAAGGCTTGGTCTTTCCGCCGGTCATGGATCTTTTGACCAAGAAGGTGCGCCGCGTCCATCTGGGCACCCATAGCGACCGCACCCATGACAAGCTGGAAAAAATGTTTGCCGAGCGGGACTGGGATGTTCTGTTCAGCTATAAGCCCAGGCAGTCGTTTGAAACGCCCCACGGCAACTTCGATATGAACGACGGTGTGCTGACCGCCGTTAATCCCGCCGTGGCCTACAGTAGCTAGAGCGTTTCCGGGCTAGAAGCCCAGCTGCCTACCCGCCAGATCCTTCATGATTTCAGCTGAGCCGCCGCCAATAGCCATGACCTTGGTCTCGCGGTAGATCCGCTCCACCTTGCCGCCGCGCATATAGCCCGCGCCGCCGAGGATTTGCATGGCCTCGTTGGCGCAGAATTCCATGGTCGACGTCGTGTTGACCTTCAACATGCAGACATCGGCGACCACCCGGTCGCCCTGCATATCGCGCCAGGTCAGATCCTCCAGATAGGCCTGGCCGGAATTGATCCGCATGGCCATATCCACCAGCTTGTGGCGGATCACCTGGTTCTCGATCAAAGGTTTACCGAACGTGTGGCGCTCCTTGGCATAGGCCGTGGCCTCGTCCAGGCAGGTCCGGGCATAACCCAAGGCGCTGGCCGACATGCCCAGACGCTCGTAGTTGAAGTTATGCATGATCGCCTTAAAGCCTTCGTTCTCCCGGCCGATTAGATTGGCGGCGGGCACCCGCACATCATCGAAATACAGCGCTGCCGTGTCGGAGGCCCACCAGCCCATCTTTTTCAGCTTGGTGCGCTCAAAGCCGGGCCGGTCCCGCTCGATCATCAGCAACGAAATACCGCCCAGGCCGTCGCCACCCGTGCGTACGGCGACGGTATAGAAATCAGCCCGATAGCCGGAGGTGATGAACATCTTCTGGCCGTTGACGATGTAGTCATCGCCATCGCGCTTGGCCGTGGTCTTCAGGCGCGCCACATCAGAGCCACCCGATGGCTCGGTCACCGCCAGGGCGGCGATCTTTTCTCCCGCCAGGACCGCAGGCAGGACGCGGGCCTTCAACTCGTCCGAGCCGAATTGCGTTAAATGCGGCGTACCGATGGTATGGCTCATCAACGAGGCATTGACGCCGCCGGCCCCTGCCCGGGTCAATTCACCGGCGGCAATGACGTTGTAGAACCTATCGCACGGAACGCCGCCATATTCTTCCGGATAACCCAGCTGCAGCAGCCCCACCTCGGCCGCCTTTTTATACAGCTCGCGGGGAAACTCCTCGGCCTCGTCCCAGGCGGCTGCGTTGGGCTCGATTTCCTTTTCAACGAAGCGGCGCATTGTGGCACGGAAGGCTTCGTGTTCATCCGTGTAATAGAGGCTGTGGCGTTGATTGCCCGGGTTACTCATGATCGTCTCTCCTACTCCGCCGCTTCGGCACTGGCCGCCGCGACCACGGCCAGCATTTGCCTGGCATCAACCTGATCGCCTTCGGCCACGCCGATTTCCTCGACAATGCCGTCCGAGGGCGCTTTGATCTCATGTTCCATCTTCATGGCCTCGAGAATGACCAGGATCTGGCCTTTCACGACGGTCTCGCCGGTCGCGGCGCGAACGGCGACGATACGTCCGGCCATCGGCGCTATCAGCCGGCCATCGCCTTCCTTTTGCCTGGCCGCCGCCAGTTCCGGGGTGAATTCAAAAAAGTGATTGGCGGCGCCTGCCAGGTCCAGATGCAAATCATTGCCGTCAAACGCGAAGCCGGCGCTATCCACCACGCCACCGCTGGAAAAGCGCACCCGGCCGTGGTCCAGGCCCAACAGCTCCAGCTCAACGCTCTCATCTTCAGCCCCATCCTCACCCAGGGTCACTTTGTAGCCGTCAGCCGTCAGAGCCACCTGGCAGAGACATTGTTCCTCGTCAAAGCGCAGATCGATGCCGACCACGATTGGTGCGGCGGAGCGCCAACCGGACTGATCATGGGCGCTGTGGCGATACAACAGAACCGCCGCCAGGGCGCGGGCCACGGCATCGGGTGCCGGGCGTTGCAGATCGGGGAAATGCTGCCCAATGAAGGCCGTGGTGGCGCTGCCGTCGGCAAAACCATCGTGGCGCAGCACATCGAGCAGGAAGCCGCGATTGTTCGGCAGGCCCAACAGGGCCGTATCCTCCAGCCCCCGCAGCAGCCGGCGGCGGGCTTCCTCACGGTTGCGGCCATGGGCGATGACCTTGGCAACCATGGGATCATAAAAGGGCGAAATCTCCTGCCCCTCGACAATGCCGGTGTCGACGCGAACCTCCGGCGAGGGCCGCCAAGCCACGACCGTACCGGTTTGCGGCAGAAAGTCAGCATAAGGATCCTCGGCGTACAGCCGCACTTCGATGGCGTGGCCGGTAAATTCGATCTGATCCTGGGTCAGCGGCAACGCGGCGCCGGCGGCCACGTCCAGTTGCCAGGCCACCAGATCCAGGCCGGTGATCATCTCGGTCACCGGATGCTCCACCTGCAGGCGGGTGTTCATCTCCAGGAAGTAAAAGCTGCCGTCGGCGCCAAGCAGGAATTCCACCGTACCCGCACCCTGGTAATCAATAGCCTGGGCCGCCGCCACCGCCGCCGCACCCATGGCCGCGCGCAGGTCCTCGTCCACGGCGGGCGACGGCGCTTCCTCGACCACCTTTTGATGGCGGCGCTGGATCGAACAGTCCCGCTCACCCAGATGCACGCAGTTGCCTTTGCTATCGGCGAAAACCTGGATTTCCACATGGCGTGGCTCGATCACCGCTTTTTCCAGGATCAGCTCGCCGGAGCCAAAGGCGTTTTCCGCTTCGGACCGGGCGCCGGAAATCGCCGCCGGCAGATCGGCGGCCTCCGCCACCAGACGCATGCCGCGCCCGCCGCCGCCCGAAGCGGCCTTGACCATCAGGGGAAAGCCGATTCTCTCGCCCGCCGCCGCCAAGACATCAGCATCCTGATCGGCGCCGCTATAGCCCGGTACGCATGGCACTTCGGCCTCTTCCATGCGCAGCTTGGCCAGGCGCTTGTTACCCATCAGCTCGATCGCCTGCGGCGATGGCCCGATGAAGGTCAAACCGGCATCAGCGCAGCTTTTGGCGAAATCCGCGTTCTCGGCCAAAAAGCCATAGCCCGGATGCACCGCGTCGGCGCCGGTGCGGGCCGCCGCGTCCAGAATGGCCGCGACGTTCAGATAGGACTCCGCCACAGGTGCTGGACCAATACAAACAGCCTGATCGGCCATCTGGACATGGGGCGCGCCACTGTCAGCCTCGGAATAAATCGCGACCGTGCGATAGCCCAGGTCATGGGCGGTCGCCATGATACGGCAGGCAATTTCGCCGCGATTGGCGATCAGGACCTTGGTGAAGGCCATGTTTTCGTTCCCTTCAATCTCGCAAGTAAGCTCTAGTTGTTCCGCCGGGAGGGCAGGGTTCCCATATATTTCGAGAGGATCTGCAACATCACCTCGTCCGCGCCGCCGCCGATAGAGAGCAGCCGGCCGTCGCGGAACAGGCGCCCAACCGAATTTTCCCACATATAGCCCATGCCGCCCCAGTATTGCAGGCAGCTATCGGATACCTCGCGCACCAGACGGCCGCCCTTCAACTTCGCCATGGAAGCGAAATAGGTAACATCCTCGCCCGCCACCAATTGTTCCGCCGCCCGATAGATCAACGAACGCAGGGTCTCGATTTCGGTCTGCAGTTCGGCCATGCGGAAATGCACCACTTGATTATCCAGTACCGAGGCGCCAAAGATCTTGCGCTCGCGGGTATATTCGATGGTGTCCTGGATGGCCTTTTCCATGGGCCGCAGCAGGGTGGTGGCGCCCCACAGGCGTTCCTCCTGAAACTGGATCATCTGATAGGTGAAGCCCTCGCCCTCCTTGCCGATCAGATTGCGTTGCGGCACCCGCACATCGTCGAAATAAATCAACGCCGTGTCCGAGGCGCGCATGCCCATTTTGTTCAAGGTCCGCTCCACCGTGACACCGGGGCTGTCCATGGGCACGCAGATCAAGGATTTATTGCGATGCACGGGCCCGTCCGAGGTATTACACAGCAGGCAGATCCAATCCGCCTGGGCACCGTTGGTAATGAACATCTTGGAGCCGTTGATAATGTAGTCGTCGCCGTCCTTGCGCGCCGCGGTCTTGGCGGAGGCCACGTCAGAGCCGGCACCCGGTTCGGTGACGCCTATGCAGGCAACCATGTCGCCGGCGATGGCGGGCGCTAGGAACTGCTGCTTAAGCTCGTCGGAGCCAAAGCGCGCCAGGGCCGGCGTCGCCATATCGGTCTGCACACCAATGGCCATGGGGACGGAGCCATGATCGGCGGTGCCGATCTCCTCGGCAAAGGCGATAAGGTAGGAATAATCCAGCCCCATGCCGCCATATTCCGTTGCCTTGTTGATACCAAGGAGGCCTTGTTTGCCCATTTTCTTGAACAATTCATGGGCCGGAAAGGCGCCTGCCGCCTCCCACTCGTCCACATATGGATTGATCTCCGCGGCCACGAAACGGCGCACGGAATTGCGTAATTCGTCATGTTGCTCGGTGAATAACATGGGCAATACTCCTTACTGGTTCGACCCGCATCACGTGTCGTCCGGATCGCCAAGGGACTTCGGGCGGACTTCCCGGTGAAAACCGTCAAAATGTTGATTTCCCGGCCCCTCGGGCAGGGGATAATTATGCGGTGCGTTTGGCGCGGCCCCATCCACCCGGATACAGGAACCGGAAATATAGGCAGCACTTGGGCTCAACAAAAAGACAATGGCGCCGGCAACCTCCGCCTCACGGCCCAGGCGCGCCAGGGGCACGACTTTCGTCAGCGCCATGTTTTCCTTGGCGAAACTTTCGGGATAGGTGTCGAAGCCCGAGGTAATGACCCAGCCAGGCGCGACGCTGTTGACCCGCACCCCAAAGCGGCCCCATTCCACCGCCGCTGTCATGGTAAAATTCTCCATGCCGCCCCGCGCCGCACCCGAATGGCCCATGCTGGGCATGGACATCCAGTGATCGGCGGTGATGTTGACAATAGCGCCGCCGCCAGCCTTTTTCATGGATTGGCGAAAAACCTCGCGGCTCATCAAAAAGCCGCCCGTAAGATTGGTGCGGACCACGGTCTCCCAGCCCTTTTGGCTGATCTCTTCCAAGGGCGAGGTGTACTGGCCGCCGGCATTGTTGACCAAGCCATTTATAGGGCCATCGCGGTTGATGATCATGTCAACGGCGGCGATAACATCTTCCTCGACGCGGATATCAAGCACCTGGATATCGGCGTGGCCGCCGTCCTCGATGATCTCCGCCTGGACCTGGAGTAGATTTTCCCGCCGCCGCCCCACCAACACCACCTTGGCGCCCAGGGCGGCCAGTTCGTGGGCCGTGCACCGGCCGATACCACTGCCCCCTCCCGTTACGATAATGGTCTCGCCGGCAAACAATCCGGGCCGAAACACGGTTCCGTAGGGCATGATGTCTCTCAATCTGATCAGCGCAAACCACCATTCCGGCGGAGCTATTTGAACAGTTGGAGGCTACTTAACGTTAACGTCAACGTCAAGAATGGCTGGGTCGATTGCAGCCCTGTTTTGACCCCTGCTTTCACGCTTGCTTTCGCCATTGCATTCACTGGGGCGCGGGGCTATGTGATGCCTTGAATTTAGGTAATCAACGCTACGGTATTCGGGAGATATAGAACCATGAGCCTGCAAGAATTGACCGACGGCATGCGCGATAGAGTTGGCGAAGACTGCGGCCTCGGCGCCGCAATCAAGTGGGATTTCGGGGACGGCACCTTTTTGCTGCTCGACGCCTCTCAGGTTCCCAACGTGATTTCCAACGAAGACGGCGATGCCGACACCACCCTAAAGATCAGCCTGGATGACTTCATCGCCATGACCCAGGGCGAGTTGGACGGCACCACGGCCTTCATGACCGGCAAGCTGAAGATCGAAGGTGATATGGGCATCGCCATGAAACTGCAGGGCGTGCTGAGCGCCTAAAACCAACGGCGTTGGAACGTTCCTGCCCGCAGCCTTGAACCGGCCCACTACGAAAAACACTAGGGCCACACCCGCTGCGATCAATGCCAGGCCGACCGGATATTGCACCGGCATGGGAAGCCATGGCACGGGTTTGAAATAGTCTAAAGCCAAACCAGGACCCAGGGCGCCAAGATACAATCGCGGCGGACGGACAACGACGCCAGGATTATCTGCGGTCATAGCGATCTCTCCCACTTGAGACTTTGAGGCCGCGGGCCAGGTAACGATCCCTGGCCCGCGGCCCTGTCAGTTCCCTAACCGCGATGCCGCCGTGACATCAGGTTATCCAGGGCACTCTGCTGCTTGCTATTCAAAGTGCCGTAGAAATTATCGAAGGCTGGACGCACCTTTGTCACCACCTCCAGGCCCGTGCTCAGCATTGTTTCCGCGAATGCCAGCTTGGCGGTGGCATTCTCTGGCTTGCCCTGGCTCTTAAGGTCGGCACAGGCGTTGCCAACGCTGATATCGCCTGCCCGGATCGCCGCTGCCAGGCTCTCCCATGCCTGCTGCTGCGGCGTTGTAAAGTTCATGAAGCTTTCAACGAATTCAATGCCGTGTTCCACTTTCTCGCTACGCATGGGACCGCAGACCATGGCCATGCGGTGACCACCGCCGCGATGGCGCCAGCCTTTATGGCCGCCGCCAAAGAACCCTGTCGATGCCGATGCGGTTTCCGCGACGGCTGCGACGGATCCAATCGAAAGGGTCGTGGCGGCAACAGCGGCCATGGCCGCCAAACCAATACCGCTGAATATCAAAATGCTTTTTCTGCTCATTTTCAGTCTCCTGGTTGCTCTGCGAATTGCCTATGCAGGAATACTTAGGGCAGCCGTGTAACAGGCGCGTGTCTGGAAAGCACCCGTTTGGTAAGGCTTTGTTGCCAACACCGGCACTGCAACATTTCGTTACAATAAAATCGCTCCGATGGCGTGTGATCCGCCACCCAGTGCCCTAGTATCCAGGTATGGAGACAGAACCGCATATCCTGGTGGTCGACGATGATCGGGAAATCCGTGATCTGTTGGCCCGCTTTCTGCGCAAGCATGGCTATCGCGTGGACAGTGCCGCCGACGGCAGGGAGATGTGGCGGCTGCTGGAAGCCGGGCGCTTTGACCTAATCGTGCTGGATCTGATGCTGCCCGGCGAAGACGGCTTGAGCCTGTGCCGTCGCATCCGCTCTCAAGAGGCCAACGCCGCCGCCATGCCGATCATCATGCTGACCGCTATCGGCGAGGAAATGGACCGCATCATCGGCCTGGAAATGGGCGCCGACGACTATCTGGCAAAACCGTTCAATCCCCGCGAACTGCTGGCCCGCATGCGTGCCGTGCTGCGCCGGGGCGGCAGCGGGGCGCGGGCGCCTTCGGAAACCGTGGGCGAGGACAACCTGTCCTTTGATGGCTGGCGCCTGAACCTGACCCGGCGCGATCTGTTTGCACCCGATGGCAATCTGGTGGAGCTGACCGGCGGTGAGTTCGAATTGCTCTGCGCCTTGGCCGGGCACCCCAAGCGGCTGTTGAGCCGCGAACAATTGCTGGACCTGACCCGAGGCCGCGAGGCCGTGCCGTTCGATCGGGCCATTGATGTCCAGGTCAGCCGCCTACGCGGCAAGATCGAGACTGACCCGAAAAGTCCGACAATCATCAAAACGGTGCGCGGCACCGGGTATATCTTCACGGCGGAGGTGGAACGCTCATGATCCGCCGTCTATGGCCGGCATCCATGGCCGGGCGGGTGGCCATGGTCCTGGTTGCGGGCCTGCTGGTGCTCCTGATCACCGGAGCAGTCTTCTATTTGCACGACCGGAGCGAACGGACCATAGGCTTGTTCGCCAAGACAATAGCCGTGCAGGTCGCCGCCATGGCTGACTTGATGGACCGGACACCGCCAAATCATCGGGATCAGGTCCTGACCGCCCTGGGCGGGCCTCAAATGCGTGTCACTCTTTCGTCCCGCCCCCCAAGGCCGGGGGACAGGAACTGGAAGCGCGCGGACGATATGCCGGGACCTATCCGTCCCCACCTCGATGTTCTGAAGGACCGGGTCTTTTTCGTCCGCCTGTTGCGGCCATGGGATGAAGAAAATGGCGGTGACCGCCATTTCAGCGATCGACGGCGGCACCGTATGGTCATCGCCGTCGGCCTAAAGGATGGCCAGTGGTTACGGGTAAATCTCCACCCGGGCCGCCCGCCCTGGCGTGGCGGCGTCGGCGCCCTGGGTTGGGTGATCCTGACGGTGGTTCTGGTCTTGCTTGCCGCCGTCTGGGCGGCCCACCGCATGACCCGGCCCCTGCGCCAGTTGACCCAGGCCGCCGATCAGTTTGGCGTGGACGTACGCGCGCCACCCATGCCCGAACAAGGTTCCCGCGAATTACGCCGGGCCGCCCGCGCCTTCAATCGCATGCAGGCGCGCCTGCGTCGTTTCGTGGACGACCGCACGCTGATGCTGGCCGCGATCTCCCACGATCTGCGCACCGTCCTAACCCGCCTGCGCCTGCGGGCGGAGTTTATTGAAGATGGGGAGCAACAGGGCAAAGCCATCGCGGATATCGACGAAATGCAGGCCATGCTGGATGAAACGCTTTCGTTCGCACGTGACGATACCAGAGATGAAAAGCCCATTCGGACCGATTTGTCAGCTTTGCTGCAAAGTCTGTGCGACGGGGTTCTGGATATGGGCGGCGTGGCGGATTTTGCTGGCCCCCAGCAGGTGACGATCCAGGGCCGCCCAGTCGCTCTGCGCCGCGCCTTTGGCAACCTGATCGACAACGCAATCCGCTACGGCGGACAGGCGGCGGTTCAGCTATCGCGCAAACAAGGTGAAGCCGTAGTGGAGTTTCTGGACAACGGGCCCGGCATACCGGAGGAAATGCGGGAGAAGGTCTTTCGGCCATTCTTCCGTCTGGAAAATTCCCGCAGCCGTGAAACAGGCGGTACCGGCCTGGGCCTGGCCAGCGCCCGCGCGGTGATCCATCGCCACGGCGGCGATATTTCTCTTCACGACGGCAAGAACGGCGGCCTGCTGGTGCGTGTGAGTTTGCCCCTGGAGGCGAGCTAGTCCCTGGTATCCCGCCAGCGGAAATACCAACTCAAGGTCCGGGCCAGGGGCACCACCAGATCATGCATCGGCAAGGGCTTCAGGGGCACGGCCGGCAAGGCCAGCTCACTGGCCGGCGTGCCCAGGGCGCGTTGCGCCAGCATCCGGCCCACCGCCGTGCCCAGTGCGATGCCCCGGCCGCTATAGCCCAGGGCGGCGATCATGCCGCCGGCCAGTTCGTGATAGCGGGGCAGACGTTCGGGCGTCATGGCGATGATGCCTTCCCAGAAATATTCGATTTGTGGCTGTTCGATCTGCGGAAAAGCAATGTTCAAACGCTGAATGGTCGAGGCGGTCATCCGCCCCCTTGCGCCAGCGGTAAATACCGGCGCGGAGGTCGTGACGATGCGGCCATCGCGGTCCTTGCGGAACGCCCATAGCGCCTGCCGCGTATCCGACAGGCCATGATTGCCGGGCAAAACAGACTTGGCCACATTGTCGCTCAATGGCGCGGTCGCCAGGTGCGAGGACCGCAGGGGCACGATGGTCTGGCGCAGGCCGGGAAACAGATTGCCGGTATAGCCGTTGGTCGCCAGGATAACCTTGTCCGTGCGCAGCACGCCGTTGGGCAGCTTCACCCGCCATTGGCTGCCGTCCCGGTCTATTGCCTGCACCGGGCTGTCACCATGAATCGCTGCACCCGCCGCCATTGCGGCGCGGGCCAGGCCACGAGAATAGCCAAGGGGTTGGATATGGCCGCCTGAGCGGTGCATCCAGCCGCCGTGATAAATCGGGCTGCCGGTCAGCTCGGCCGCGCGGGCGGCGTCATACATTTCCACCGGCGCGCCACGCGCGGCCCATTGGTCATGTTTGATCTCGACGCCTTTCATGCGAGATGCGCGATGGGCCGGTTGCAGCCAGCCCTCTTGTGCGGCATCGCAGTCGATCTTGTGCTTGCGGATCAGATCAAATACCAGATCGGCGGAACCGCCGACCATCTGGTTCAGACGCTCGCCCCGTTCGGGGCCGAATTCAGCCACGGCGTCGTCGGGATTATGCTTGGAATAGGCTGGAATGACCTGGCCGTTGTTGCGGCCCGAGGCGCCGAAGCCCGGCTGTTCGGCCTCCACCAGAACCACATCGGCGCCACCCTCGGCCAAATGCAGGGCGGCGGACAAACCGGTAAAACCGGCACCAACCACCACCACATCCGCCGTCCGCTCGCCCTGCAAGGCGGGGCATTCAGGCGCGGGCGCGGCGGTATGTGTCCATAGATTGGATTTAGGATCGGCGGGATGCATGAAAAATAATCCTTATACGGTTACTCCAGGCCGGGACTGCCGGCCTGTCCGGGATCGACGCCCTTGGCGTGCTTGCTCTTACGTCTACGGGATAAAGTGCGATAGGACAGATACAGCAGGCCCAGCAAGCCAAGGCCGCCCAAGGTGCCCTGTAACAACAAGATGCTCCAAAAATACCAATTTAGCCCCACGCCCGGCAATAATAGCAGCAGCGGCGCGACGAAGAAGCCATTGGTCATGACCCGGTCATTGAGGTTTTCCAAGCTGCTCAGGAGTTTGCCGGTGCGATAGCTGGCCGGGCCGCTCTGCCCCACCATCCACAATTTAAAATATTGCAAACGATTTGAGATCAGGTCGTTGTACGTAAAAATTGCCGTCGCCACGCCGCCCGCGATCAAGGGCCAGTCCAGGCCGGTATCGCGCCACAAACCGATGCCCGCCGCCAAGGGTGCCGCCGTGTAATAGAAGCGATCGGCGACACCGTCGTAAAACTTGCCCCAGTACGACGCGCTGTCACCCAGGCGGGCCAGATTGCCGTCCAGGCAGTCGCCGATGAAACAGAGATAATACAGTACCGCAACCAGCCAGACCAAACCGGGCGGCACGGTGATCAATAACAACATCGCCAGCAGCGCCAGACCCAAGCGCAGGGTCGTCATCTGGTTCGCCGTCCAACCGCGGTTATAGAAGAACGGCGTCAGGGCGTTGCCGATGGGCCGGCCAATATGGCGCACGATGGCCATATTGCGGACCTCGTTGTTGAACGAGGCCTCCACCTCCCGCCGCGTGATGCGCGGGCGGCCATTCGGAGCATGGTCGTTGGCCGCCACCTCAGGCAGAGGCGGCCAGGCGGCCGTCGATGACATAGGCCAGGATTTGCACTACTTGCTCCGGCGTTTCCGCCGTCGCCAGGGCCGCGCCGTCCACTTCCTTGAGGGCATGGCGCAGGGCCGGGTCATGCAGGGTAATGATGGAGGTGCCCAGCGCGGCGGCATAGCCGGCATCGAAGGCGGCATTCCACTGTTTGTACTTGTCGCCAAAGCGAACGACCACGATATCGGCCCGCTCGATCAGGGTGCGGGTACGGATGGCGTTCATCCTCGCACCCTTGTGATCATGCCAAAAAGCCTGATCTTCGCCGCCCAGGATGGCGACACCGCAATCATCGGAAGAGGCATGATCGGTCACCGGGGAACTGAAATCGATCTCCAGGCCTGCCTTAGCCGCACCCGCGACAATCCGCTCCCGCCAATCACTATGGATTTCTCCCGATAGATAGACGTCCCAGCTTTGTCCACTCGTCGTCATCTTGTTCTCCAATTCAATTGTTCCCTATTGCTCAAGGGTGCCGGTCAGCTGAGCGCGTTGCGAGACTTCCAGCCAGTTGCCGTCCGGGTCGCGCACGAAGGAATACCGCGTTGTGCTGCCGATGGTACGCGGTGCCGCGCCTTCCCGGCCGCCGCGCGCCAGAATACCCGCATGTTCCGCGTCACATTTGTGGATCTGCACCGTTGTGTAGCGATAGCCAGGTGCGTTCTTATCATCCGGCGTCGGTTTTACACTGTCATCCTGTTTCAAGAACAACACGGTATCGCCGGCGATCACCGTATCATTGTCGCCAGCCTGGAATTGCAAGGCATAGACCCAATAGGCCTTGGCGGCGGCCAGATCACTGACCGCGATCTCGATACCGATGCCAAGCACGCCCTTGTGGCCCATGGGCACCAGATCCACGGCGTTGCCGTCGGGATCGCTCAGGCTTTGCACTTCCGTCAGGTCCGGCTTGGCGATCAGCAAGCGGCGATAGCCCGATGGCGCCAGGTCCGGCAAGGGATCGCGTGCATGGTTGATTTTCAGGATCGAGCCGTTCATGTGGTGGCGCAGCTGATGCACGCCGCCGCCCAGCTTGCCCACATGGTCGAACTCCAAGCCGATCTCGACCTGCCAGAACGCCAATTGTTCCTCGCGCTGGTTGGTATAGAGGCCGATATCAATATGCTGTTTCGCCAAATCCACTGTTCGAAACTCCCTAACTAAACGCCATGCGGCACATATAGCAGAATTTGCCGCGCCACCAAGGTGCCATCGAAGCAATTGAACCACCTTTGCCACGACCCCGATTGATGTTATACGGCCCACGCAGCCAAATTCCCGGACCTAAACCATGAATGAAATCGCCGCCCAAGTGGCGCACCGACGTACCTTTGCCATCATCGCCCATCCCGATGCCGGCAAGACGACCCTGACCGAAAAGCTGTTGCTGTTCGGCGGCGCCATTAATCTTGCCGGCGCGGTCAAGGCCAAGGGCGATACGCGCCGGGCTCATTCCGATTGGATGAAGGTCGAACGCGAACGCGGCATCTCCGTCGCCACCTCCGTCATGACCTTTGATTACGCGGGTTGCACCTTTAATTTGCTCGACACACCGGGCCATCAGGACTTCTCCGAAGATACCTATCGTACCCTGACCGCCGTCGACAGTGCCGTCATGGTGCTGGACGCCGCCCGCGGTATTCAGGAGCAGACCCGCAAATTGTTCGAGGTCTGCCGCCTGCGTGATGTGCCCATCGTGACGTTCATTAACAAGATGGACCGGGAAAGCCGGGAGCCGTTTGATCTGTTGGACGAAATCGAACAAAGCCTGGCCCTCGACGTGGTGCCGGCCAGTTGGCCCATCGGCATGGGACGCAGGTTTAAGGGCTGCTACGATTTGTTTTCGGATCGCCTTGTCTTGATGGACAAGTCGGAAAAAAACGTCATCAGCCAGGGCGAGGTTTGTAGCGGCCTGGATGATGCCAAGCTGGATCGTTTCCTGGGCGAGGACGCCGATACCCTGCGCGAAGAGGTCGAGATGGCCCAGGGCCTGTGCCCGGAATTTGATCCGCAAGCCTATCGCGAAGGCCATATGACGCCGGTCTATTTCGGCTCCGCTATCAACAATTTCGGGGTACGGGAATTGCTCGCCGGCCTGGCCAAGCTGGCGCCGCCGCCAGGGCCCCGCCCCTCCGCCACCCGTCCGGTGCAACCGGATGAGAAAAAAGTCTCCGGCTTCGTCTTCAAGATCCAGGCCAACATGGACCCGAAACACCGCGACCGCATGGCCTTCATGCGGATCTGTTCGGGCCATTTCCGCAAGGGCATGAAACTGAAACATATCCGCAGCGGCAAGCAGATCAACATGCACAATCCAGTGCTGTTCCTGGCCCAGGATAGAGGCACGGCGGAGGATGCCTATGCCGGCGACATCATCGGCCTGCCCAACCACGGTAACCTGCACATCGGCGACGCCTTGAGCGAGGGCGAGGAGCTGACCTTCACCGGTATCCCTTCGTTCGCGCCCGAATTGATCCAACGGGTCGCCCCCGACGATCCCATGAAGGCCAAGCATCTGGGCCGGGCCCTGCAACAACTGGCCGAGGAAGGCGCGGCCAGCGTCTTCAAGCCGCGCCTGGGCGCCAATTGGTACGTCGGCGTGGTCGGCGCCTTGCAGTTTGATGTCCTGGCCGACCGCATCGCCGCCGAGTACGAATTGCCGGTGCATTTCGAGGCGTCCAGCCTGTACACCGCACGCTGGGTGTTCTGCGATGACGAAGCGACGCTAAAACGCTTCGCCGACAAGGAACGCGCGGTGGTGGCCGATGATCATGAAGGCGATCTGGTGCTCTTGGCCCGCAACGCCTGGCACCTGGACGATCTGGCCCGGGACTGGCCCGAGCTGACCTTTGCCGCCACCAAGGATCAGTCGATTTAGATTCCCCTCAGCGCTAATTAACCCGGCGCGCCGGCGTGGAGGATCGCCTCCATATCCGGCCAGGGGATACCTGGCGCTATACCCAGAACGTTAATATCGACCACGTCATCCCAGGGCAGCAATTCCGCCCGCACCTTTTCCGGTGTGCCGTAAACCGCCAGCTGATCCAGTAGGATCTGCGCCGCCGCCGGGATCTCCCCATGGCTTGGGCTTGGCTTGGGATTGGCCTGCAACACCATATCAACCTCGGCGGCGTAACCTTGCGCGGAAACCGATTTGGCATAGACATCGCCCATGGCGCACAGATACCAGGCGAGATTATTCGCCGCCGTTTGCCGGCCATCGGCCTCGTTGGCATTGACGCAAACGTTGGGCCCCGCGATCACTGTTAAGGGCTGATCCAGATCTCCGGCGCTTTCCCGCACTGCCTGCAGCTCGGGAACCCAGCTTGCGAACCGGTCACGGGCAACATAGTAGGGAAACCAGCCGTCAGCCTGTTCAGCCGCGACGGTAACCGCGCGCGGCCCCATGGCGGCGATATAAATTTGCAGTTCCGGTTGTGGTGCCTGACCAAGTTTCAGGGCGCGCGCATCAAGATCGTCGGGGACTTCCGAACGTTCGCCTTGCAATATCCGGCGCACCGCCTTTGTCGTCGCACCCAACTGCTTGGCGGGTTGCGCGAATTCTATCCCGTGGAAGCCCTCCACCAACGCCTTCGTGCTGGCACCAAGGCCAAGAATATAGCGGCCATCGCTGATCTCGGACAGGGTGGCTGCATTCATGGCGATGGCGCCGGGCGTCCGGCTCCATACGGATAGAATGCCCGACATCAGCTGAATGCGCTCTGTCTGTAACGCGATCTCCGTCAGCACCAAGGTGGAATCGAGACCCCACCCCTCGGGCACCACGAATAGCTCGTAGCCCAGTCGATCCGCCAGTTCCGCCGCACGGACGATGACATCGCGGCGGGTTTCCATAGGCGTCAGTGAGATCCCTCGGCGGGGCGGTGTCATAACATATTCCTCAGGTCATCGCGACGGGTACATGCGATGCCATTGGGGATCGACATTATGCGTCAGCGGCTAGGGTGGGTCGGCCCAGTCTACCCCAGGCATGCGGCAGATAACAGCCCATGCTTCAAAGACGAGCACGGCTGCGAGCATGGCGGCGGCCATGGCGGCGCTTGCCACATGGGCTGAACTCCCTGACAATGAGCCAAATAATGCTGAGGAGACGGCCAAATGCGCTATGGATTTTACCTGCCCACACGGGGGCCCCTGGGCAACCCGGACGATATCTCTGAAATCGCACTGGCGGGCGAGCGCCTGGGCTATAGCACCATGGTGTTCGGCGATCACATCGTCTTTCCGGTCGAGGTATCCTCGCCCTATCCCTACACCGTCGACGGTGGTTTCCCGGGCGTCGGCGATGCCATGGAGCAGTTGACCCTGATGTCGTTCGTGGCCGGCTTTACCAAGACCGCGCGTCTGGTGACCTCGGTGATGATCCTGCCGCACCGTAATCCGCTGGTTACCGCGAAAATACTGGCCACCATCGATGTGCTCTCCAAGGGACGGGTCACGGTCGGTGTCGGGGTTGGCTGGATGCGCGAGGAGTTCGAGGCTTTGAACGCGCCGGATTTTGACAAGCGCGGGGCATCGAGTAACGAATATCTCGAAATCTTCAAGAAATGCTGGACCCAGGACCCGGTTTCCCACGAGGGCGAGTTCTATTCCTTCAAGGAATTGCGCTGTGTGCCCCACCCGGTGCAAAAGCCGCATCCCCCGATCTGGATCGGCGGCCACAGCCGGGCCGCGTTGCGCCGCGTCGCCAAATACGCCGACGGCTGGCATCCCGTCGGCGCCACCTCGGCCTCGCCGCTGCCGCCAGAGGAATTTCAGAACCTGCTGGATCAGCTGAAACAGATGATGGAGGCCGAGGGCAGGGACTATGACGAGCTGACAATATCCTTTAAGGCGCCGTCCTATGATCCGGGCAAGGTGCCGGCGGGCCATGACCGCCTGCTGTTCACCGGCGAGCCCGCCCGCATCGCCGAGGACATCCGCGCCTACAAGGCCATGGGCGTGCACGAGGTGGTATTCGATTTTCGCACCCCGCCGGCCGCGACAACCGTCGAGAAAATGGAACACTTCATGAGTGAGGTGGTGCCCCAGGTCACATAGTGGTTACTTAGTAGCGGGCTGGATTTATTGGGCGTAAGCTAATTTGAAATTTTTCCGATTGGATGAGGTGAGATCATGTCTGCTGATGCAAATCGCGTACTCTGCTGTGGCGAGAATCCGTTTATTCGTCTTTCCGAAACCGATGGCGGCCCAGAGACAACGGTGGCCAGCTTTTGGCGCAATGTCATGTCGCCAGCCGGTCCGGGGCATGTGCTTTACCTCAAAAGCGAGCTGACCGGGGACGGTTGGCGCATTTGGTCCGACAACATTGCCATGGCGCGTTGGCTGCAAGAGACCATTCAGGGCGAGTTAAACCCGGAATTGGCCGATCTTGCTATCCCGGTGGAAGAGGCGGAATTTGAGCATGACGGCGACCCACATCGCTTCTACACGGAATATGTCACGTCCGAGGATACCAGCCTGTCGCTAACCTGGCATGACCTGGGCGATCCTTTGATGATCCATACCCAGCCCGGCACGGGCGCCGGCGAACGGCCCTATGGCGTCAATACGGTGCTGATCCCGGCCGCGGGAACACGTCTGGTCATGGACGGCGTACAAGCCGGCGGCCGCTCGTGGAGCCGGGAGCGCGACGGACGCCCCTTCTCCACCTCCGCGCTGGCCTTCTGCGAAAGCTGGACGGAGGCGCGCTAAAGTTAGTTATGCGCTGATATGTGCAATGCAGGAAACTAGACCTGACCTTCGTGCTTTGTGCAAAATTTAGACATTTGGTGTAGCGGGTAGTTTTAGATGTGATCGGCTACATGTCGGTTGCTGGGATAAGAGCGGGAATCCGACAACGCGGCTCTAACCGACGCAATGTGCCAGGAGCCGACCGTTAGAATAATCTAATACACAGCACTTAAACGTCGGAGGGTGGGAGCCGGCCACGGGATTAAGAACCGACATTGAATGCGAACTAATTCTCAAGCTGGGCTAAAGCGTCCTTGAGCTTGTGAACGACTTCTTTCTTGCTCGTCTGGTTTAATCGGTCGCAGTCGATTGTCAGGGACAACCCATCCAGTTCACTATGGATAACCCGGCCCTCCATGGCGAGCTCGTCGTAGATACCTTTGACGCTGAAGGTCTTAACCGGCTTAGCAAAACCTTTCATGGTGATCGCCTCCCGCTCTTCCGCCAACAACCAGTCCCTGACGAGGGAATAGGTCTCCGCTGCTATCAGAATACCACCAGCATCGGCATTGGCTTCCAATCTGGCCGCCAAATTAACCTCACCGCCGATGATGGTATAATCCATACGATCTTCGTTGCCGAAGTTGCCAACGGTGCAATAGCCGGTGTTGATTCCCATGCGGGCCTCGAAAGGGCGATCGATCAGGCCTTGCGCACGCCAGCCGTGCTGTAGGTCAGCTAGTCGGCGTTGCATGACAATGGCCATGCGCACACAGGCTGCGGCATCCTCCCTGACACCCTTGCTTTCCGAGTCTCCGAAATAGAACATCATGGCATCGCCAATGAATTTGTCGAAATAGGCGCCATGCTCCTGTGCGATCTTTGACATCTCGGTCAGATACTGGTTCAGCAAGGCAGTCAATTCTTCCGATTCCAGTTGATCGGTGATGGCGGTAAAACTGACAATATCGGAAAAGAAGATCGTAAGCTTTTTTCGCTTGGACTCGATTTCCACTTTCTGCTCGCCGCTGAAAATAGAACTGTAAAGCTGCGGAGAGATATATTTCGAGAGTTGGCCCGATACTGCCTCCAAAGTTTGGCTGGTTTCCTCTGCCCGTTGTTTAGCTTCGAGGGTTTCGGCTTCGGCACGCTTTCGGTCGTCGATGACGTAGATGGCGTTGAGCCAACAATCCTCGTCTTCATACCGTAGCGGCAGAGAGGACAATAAGGCCCAGAAAGGTTCGCCTTGGGCATTCTTGAACTGAACTTCGTACTCTTCCAACCGGCCCTGTTCCGCCTGCAGATCGGCCATTACATCCTGGTCGTCGGGGTTCACGAAAAAATCCCGGATGGAAATCCCGCCTACACTACCTGCAGGAATGCCGAATTGACGGGAGGCCGTTTCTGAGGCCTCCAGCGCCCCGGTTTCTCTGGTGAGGACCAATGGAAATGGGATTGCCGCCAGCATCGAACGCATGGCCTCTGTTTCACGTTGGTGAACTTCAGCTTCCGCCTTGATTTTCTCCAGGCCCAATTGTACGGATGCCGTCGTCTCCCGCCAGCTTTGCCAAGCAGACCGTGCGATGGCACCGGCGCCAGCAATTGAGACAAAAGCCAATAAATCCCATCTCAAAATATCGTTGAGCAATGCGGCAACGACAGCAGCTAGCAACATCGGGGCGAAATAGGCGATAGCCGCCAGAGGCAAACTTGGCATCAACGCCGCCGCGCCAAAGCCCAGGAAAAACATGACCATGAGGAGAACAATGCCGTCTACTGTGACCACATTCGAGATCATTAAATAAAATGAAACGGCCCAAGCCAGCCCAAGCAGGAAGGAATGTACAATAATCAAACGTATCCGCCGTTGGCTCACCCGGGTTGGCCGTGGTAGGCCAAGCAAATGCAGATAGCTGCGCACCACAGGTAACAGCAACAGCAATACGGCGGCCAGAAAATATATCGCATAATTGGCGATTGCGACCGCCCAGTCCGTATAAACTACGATTGCAACAGCCGTCGTATTGCCGAACAACAAGACTGGCATATTTCGCTGGGTTTGCACTGACTGCACGATACGGATTTCTTCCCTAACAGCATTTTTGCTTATCAAGGAGCCCGACGCCGGGGTTTCCTTCCTGGTCGGTGGATTAATCCCGCCGGTGACCGCATTTGTGTTCAAAATTCTTCCTCAAATAAAAATCAAATCAGGATAATTAATGTAACTATATTTCGAAGTCGTGAGGCCTGTCCAAATGCAAATTTTGTTCAGTGCGACATTGGTGGGCGCGAAATACTTGGCTGCAATTTAGTCTCTACCGTAAGTTATTAGCCTCCCGCCGCGCTGTCATCTTCAATCGAAAACAGTCAAACAAACGATAGAGATTTTGGGGAAGGGAAATGGCCATACCCAGTCATCTTGGACGGATGTGGTGTTTTAGGCATAGGTTCGATGTCGTGGCCAAAGCAAAAACAGGCCCGACGCCCGTTGATGCTTGAAAAGTGCCAAAAAGAGACTTTACTACTTAAACTCGAAGTGATCACCAAAGACGAGAGAGTGGGAAAATTTTAATTTTATCCAGTGTTCTTTTGAAGAAAGTCCGCGCAGATGCGCATCGAAAAACGCCACCGCCGCTTGGCTAACTGTTGTCGTATGGTCTTTGTCCATAGGTTTCTCAATATCCGTGCCCAATCGAGTGCCAGAGAAAGTGTCATGGTCGGCACCATCCAAGACAAGCAAGTATTGGGGACTGTAAGGTATCAGTTTGAAGGGTTGCGTTCGACGAGACGCTGAACCAGTTCCCATTCCCAGAACATCATCAAGTGTCCCTGTGATATGAAACGAGGGGATTCGAATATCACCATATCTACGGTTTGGATCGAAATCGCGTCTGGGCAGATCAAGGCTTAGAAGTACCCCCGCTTTGATACGTGGTTCTTTAGCGAAATCTCCCATGGGTCCGACCAATTCGCCGGCTGCAAACATCGTCGACCGCGCTCCATAGGAATGCCCGGCCATTCCAATCCGGCTCAGATCAAACCTTCCAGCCCAGGGTCCGGAGTTATTTTGGCGCTCGAGTTCATCAATAACAAAGGGAATGTCGTTTGATCGGTTTAGGAAGTTCTCCAGATTTCCCAAAGACGCGCGAAGAATTTGTCCCGCTTCTTCCCGCGAGCGAGCCTGGCTCACTAATTCACCATCAGAACCGGGATGCTGAATATGAATGGATATATATCCTGCGCTTGCAAGAGCTCTGCCAAAATAGGATGCCGTCTCCCTGGTGCGGCCCAGACCGTGAGAGAAAATTACGACAGGGGCCGGAACGTTCGCGAGGTTTGGCCAATAGGCCATGAAAGGAACATTTCGGTCTCGATCACGATCATAAAACTGACCTTCCTCGACTTCCGCTGTTCTGCCTGCAATTGGGGCTAACAGTAGAAAAAATAGCAGCCCAGCGGTCACCTCAAATCGGACGCGCATTCGACAATATTCTCCACGAACTCATCCTAAAAAACGGACGATACTTCACTATTCGCCAGCAGCCAAATACGGGCTTCCATAGTCGCATTTGGGTCAAAAACGTTCCGTTAGAAAATTCTTATATTACGGTCGTTATCGGAGGTAGAGCAGACATAGGTGATCGTCATACCCTGCAACTGCATCAAGTCTCCACACACAAAATTAGGGTCCGGAATAGGGATTGGCTCTTTCAGCATGCGCGAGAGCGGCTAATTCCCGGCAGAACTGTCAAATAACCTTCTGCTCGCGCAGGGCGGCGATCTCGGTGTCGCTGTAGCCTAGGCCTGACAGGATCTCATCGTTGTGTTCGCCAAGTTTCGGCGCAACGCCGAGTTTGGCGGGGGTTTCGGAGAATTGCCATGGGGTGCCGTGCACTTTCAGGCTCTCGCCGATCTCGGGGTACTCGACCTCCTGGATATAGCCGTTGGCCAAGACATCCGCGTCGTTCGAGGCTTCCAGCAAGGTGTTTACAGGCGCCGAGACCACGTCGGCGGCGCGCAGCAGCTCCAGCCATCGATCGCGGCTGTCGGTGGCGAACAGTTCCGCCAGGGTGCTTAGGATCTTGTCCTTTTCCGCTCCGGAAACCAGGGCCAGACCGAGATCATCGGCGCCGCGCTCCTTTAGGGTGGGGAGGAAGTCCAAGGCTTCCATGGCGCGGGTCCAATCAGTGTGCGCCAGTTGAAAGACCAACGGCTTGCCGTCCCGGTCATTGAAGGTCGCCGCGATACCCGGACGCTCGCGGGTGCCGTTGATGCGCGCGCCGGTAATTGGGTTGGCATCCCGCCACATGGTCGTCGTCATGGTCCAGCCCATCAGGCGGACGATGCCGCCCACCAGCGAAGTCTCCACCTTCTGTCCGATGCCGGTGTTCTTGGCATAATAGAGTGCGGCCAAAAGACCGCCAAACGTGAGTATGGCACAGGATTCATCCGCCACCGAGACCACGCCCGTGCGCATGTTTTCGCCCGGTCCGGCATAGGCCTCGGCGATGCCACCCAGGGCCTGGCCCACGGCATCGGTGCCCGGCAAGGCGCCATGGGGGCCCGCCAGGCCGTAACCGGAGATCGAGACGTAGACCAGCGCGGGGTTGATTTTCTTCAACTCCTCATAGCCAAATCCGTTTTTCTCGGCCGCGCCGGGGCGGAAGTTCTGCCCGAAAATATCCGCGTCCTTGACCAGGCCGTGGAGGATTTTGCGGCCTTCGTCCGACTTCAAATTCAAGGTCAGGCTCTTCACACCACGGTTATTGGTCTCGAAGAACGAGCTGATACCGCCCTTCATCTCGCCGGCGGTCCTGGAATTGTCGCCAACGCCCGGCACCTCGATCTTGATAACCTCGGCGCCCAGGTCCGCCATCAGCATATAGGGCACCGTGCCCGCCTGCGCGGTCGAACAAGTGACGGCCTTGACGCCAGTGAGTGGTCCAGGTTGATCGGCCATGGCGGAGATTCCCATACTGACAAGATATATGCAGCGACAAGATACCTTGCTGGCGGTCAGGTGCAACCCGGCAAGTGCATCGTTTAACCCGCCGGTCAATGAGGACGCAGATAGGCGATCGCCGCACCGGCCAGTTCGGCGATGCCATAGCGGCTCTGAATATTGCAATCGCCACAGATTTCGGGATCGGCGCCGGTCTCTTCGCGCAACGCAATGGCCTGGCGCAAGGAAAGATCGTGCACGCTGGCCAGGGGCCGGCGGTGCCCGATATCGTTGAAGCAGTACATATATTGGCCCTGGGCCGAGATCAGCACATCGATATTGCGCGGCGTGCATTTGAAGCGATTGGCCAGACGCTGGGCCAGGACATCGCGCAGGCTGGGCACGAAGTCCATTTCCTGGCTGTGCAGCCCATATTGGCGGATCACCGCGCGCAGATCCCGGTGGGAGCTTCCCTGGCCGTCCGCACGATCGCCATTCAAGGTACCGGCACGGTCATACAGCGTCGGCGACATGGTCAGGTTTCCGACGCCGTTACCACGTAGCCAGGCGATGGTTTCCGGCAAGGTATCAAGGCATTCGGACAACGGCGTCAGGCTGATCGCCAAGGTGGTTTGGCGCAGGGTGCGCTGCGCCAATGCGATGTTCTCCATCACCCGGACCTGGTCCAGATTGACATGCACGGCGTCGTACACCGCTGGCACTATGGAGGAGAACGAGATGATCAAGGTGCCGATGGCGCCGTCCAACAGGCGCAACCGCCTCTCATCCAACAGCTGGCCATTGCTGACCATATCGAACTGCACCGGGTGGTCGGCCAGGCGCGGGACGAATTCGTCAAACCGGGGATGGGTTGTCGGCTCGCCATAGCCGGCGAGGACCACACGGAAGACATCCTCGGGTTTGAGCCGGGCCAAGACGGCGTCAAGAATCGCCGGCGTCATCTGGCGCTGTTCCGGGATCGCCTCGCGTGGGCACATCACACAGCGGGCGTTGCATTTCGAGGTCAGCTCCAGATTGACGGCGATGCGATAGCGGCTCATGTGGCAGGCACCAGGCGCGGCACATTGCGGTTGCAGTTCGGGACAACGAGGTCGATATCAACCAGCACCGCGCGGGGGGCCTCCGCGAACAGCTCTGCCGCGGCGGTGCCTTCGATAATCCTGGCACGGCCGTTGACCCGCAGCCGGGTGCCGTCGTTGAAATCAATCAACAACAGGCCCACATGGGGGTTCTCCATAATATTGCCCAGGGACATGAAAGCGCCATTGCCGTCGATATCCGAGAACGCCATGCGGTCCTCGGCCAACATGCGGACCAGGCCCGGCCCACCGCCCTTGAACGAACAATCACAACTGCCGTCCGCCCCGGCAGTCGATAGAAAGAAGAATGGCGCGGCCTCGATCCGGGCATGAAAAACGTCCGGTATGCCGGACCACAACAATTGTTGGGCGCGGGCCCGATCCCAAAGACCGGGCGTG